>Ga0123353_10000369_pt1 | contig 55143 bp, 50 predicted proteins | sample TergutLab28metaG_3_FD_92763 | JGI IMG/M metagenome (GOLD analysis project Ga0123353, IMG submission 92763) | Labiotermes labralis P3 segment gut microbial communities from Petit-Saut dam, French Guiana - Lab288 P3 | ecosystem: Host-associated > Arthropoda: Insects > Digestive system > Gut ... | reverse complement strand
TGTTCCCCGGACGTGGGCATCAGGCATGCATGGGAAAACCACCTGACGCCGCTGTATCAAGGGCGGGTCCGGTATTGGACGATCGGTGCGGAACTCGGCTGGATGCGCGCCTTGGGTCTGCGCGATGCCGCACGCAATTTCGACGATGCCGCAAGCCTCGTCCGTGGGCTATCAAGTGCGCTTTCCGGCGCAGATGCGCCGTTATATCTGTCCATCGACAAGGACGTCCTGTGCGAAGACGTGGCGCGAACCAATTGGGATCAGGGGCGGCTGATGCTCGATGACCTGCTTTCCATCATCGCCGCTGCTGCCCCGCGCATGATTGGAAGCGACATCACCGGAGAAGTCTCCACCCACCGCTACCGTACCCGCTGGAAACGCTGGCTCAGCGCGCTGGACGGCCAGCCCGACATTGCCTCCGGCGACCTGCTACGCTGGCAGCGTCAGCAGGTTGAGGTCAATGGGGCGTTGCTGGAACGACTCAGGATTTGACAGGGGCGTGCCATTGCCGATGTCGTCTTCAGGACGCAGCCCACGTAGGCTGGGTAGAGCGAAGCGAAACCCAGCAACACGCCGGCAATGCTGGGTTTCGCTGGCGCTCTACCCAGCCTGCGCTCGCTGGCTTCGTGTCAGAGGTCACAATCGTCGGGCAGCGGCCTTCGGCCTCGCCCAACCTACTCCGGGCCGCGTTGCCGCTCACGCAACAGGAAACGCCCTACGCTGGCTTCAGCTTGGCGACGGCATCAGATGCGTGAAACGCTCGCGCGGCAGTAAGCGTTTGAAATCCGCGTCGAAGCTCACCAGATGTTCCCCCTGATGAATCGTGGCCGCCGCGAGCCAAGCGTCGGGGATGTCATTGGCCGCCAGCGCCTTGTCGGTGCATAACCTGTTCAGCACGGGCCATTCGCCTCCCAGTTCGGGCTGCACGACGCCCGGCATGGTCAGCAGCGCCGCGACGAAACCGAGCGCATCCGCTATTGGCGTCGGTTGCACAAAAATTTTTGGATGGGTCACCAAACGTAAAAAACTTGCCACGACCATCGGTTGCACTTTGAGCAACGCGCCGCGCCCTGCTTCACTCAACGCCTGTTCCAGCCAAGCCAGGGCTGTCGCGTGATGGGGATGGTCGCTGCGCGACGCCGCGACCAGCACATTGACATCGGGCGTCATTTGTCGCCCGCCGCGTCCAGCATGGCCCTGTTATTTGACGGATCGAGACCGGCGACAAGCCCGCCCTTGCCTTGATGAATGGGCAGGCGAATGCGCCGGACAGGCGCTTTCCGGGCGCGCAGGCGCAGTTGCAGCCCTTCCTCGATGAGGCGCGTCAGGCTCGTGCGCTGCTGGACAGCGAGCGCCTTGGCTTCGATGAGCAAAGCGTCGTTCAGGTTGAGGGTTGTTTTCATGCTTTGCTGCCTAACAATACAGATTTCTGTATTGTGTCCCGTTTTGTGAACCCCGTCCAGCCTTGCGCGAAACGGGCGGCAAAATGCCGCCTCTACGCCCAACCCGCGCGCTACACGATCTTTGGATATAGTTATCTTCTCAAAGGCCCGCAGTCAGACCTCACCCAAGGAGAAACCGATTTGTCCGCCAAGTCATATCCGCTTCTGATCCTGCTGATGGCCCTGTCGTTCGCCATTTCCGAAGTGGCGACGGGCGCTGACGGCACGGAAAAACCGGCGCTGGCGCAAGGCATTACCCGCCTTGACTTCGACGACATCGCGTCCTGGCCTGGCGCGCTGGCCGTTTCCGCCGATGGGCGCACCGCCGCGCATATTGAAATCGCCGGCAATATCGTTGTCTGGAATACCGCTGATCTCAAGACGGTCAAGACCATTGCGGGGAGCAACGACGAAAAGAAACCCACCGCCGTGGCGTTGAATCCCGACGGCACACTCGCCGCCATCGGCTACGCGGATTCCCGGCTGGTGCTTTGGTCGCTGGTGCAAGACAAACCCGTGCGAGCCTTTTCTGGACATGTGGGAGCCATTTCCGCGCTCGCGTTTTCGCCTGATGGACAGTTACTCGCCAGCGGCGCGGACGATGCCACGACGCAATTGTGGGAAGTCGCCAGCGGAAAGCGTTTGCGGATATTCGATTCGATGTTGGATGATTCTGGAATCCCTGTTGCAATCCATTTTTCCGGTGACGGCACGGTTTTGCTGGTCAATGAATGGCAGATCCGCCACTACGATGTTGGCCGCAACATTTCTCTGTGGAGCATCCCGGATAGCATAGAAATATCGACGCGCAATGACATGGCACCACCCAATAGCGACCAGATCATGCGCTCGGGCCAAGCCGTGGGTGGCAAGGGCTGGTTTCTAGCCTACACGGGCAATGAAGGTTTTATGGTCGAGCGCCTTGATGGGTGTGGACCGCCGCGCCGGTTGACCCAACAGAGGGACGCACCCCCTTATGATGAGATACCGCCGGGCGTTTTCGCCGATACTGTGGCCGCCGATCCTTTGGGCCGCTGGGTTGCCGCAGCGCAGATACTGAAATGGGACGAAAAAAAGAGTCAGGAAATCACTTTTCTCGGAATGAATGGCAACGGGAAAAGCGATGCGCTGGCGCTGCCCGGCAGGGTCATCGCCTTGGCCCCACATGTGGACGGTGCTTCCGTGTTCGCGCTGATAATTGAAGATGACAGCCGCGAGCAAGAGCCGTTTAGCAACCCTCAGAGCGGCGCTCTTTACCGTATCCCTGTTCCTCTGCGGCTTTTGGCGCTGCCCTCTTTGCACGTGCAGCAGGGCGCTGCCTCTTGCGCCCCCACGCAGGCTGTGCGTCAACAGCAGGATTACAAAATCCCCGAAAAACCCGCCGAACTGACGGTCGCAACAAACCTTGGGCCGGATCAGTTAAAGCAATGGAAGAAGCGAATCATTCAATGGCGGCAAGAATGGATCGATGCGCAACCGTCATCGTTCGATTTTACTGTGCTTGATCCAGAAACAGGGCCAGTTTCCGAGGATATAGAAAGTCTTTCCAGGCGCTATGCTGCTAGCGGCCCCAGTCTGCCCGCCATTCCCGCCGATGTGAAAGTCGCTTGTGCTGCGACGCGCAATGGGAGACTGGCCGTGCTTTACGACAACGACGAGGTACGGGTTGGGCGCTTGAAACCTAGCGGCGACGTGAAAAGGTATCAATTGGAACTTGAGCATGAATGGGCAACCGATCACATGGCATTGTCCGCAGATGGACAGTACCTGTGGCTCCTTTTGAATCACCCCGACGCCAATACGAGCGGAACCTATCGGCTGAGTTCAGGAAAACTCGTTGGCAGCGGGTATTTGCTCACCCCCTTTCCCAGCCGCGCGAACCGTGGCGTGGTTAACGATGCACGCCAATTCCGTCTGGCCGTGTGGGATTTTGACAAGGCTGAAATCATCGCCCGGCTACCGCGCCAGCGTAATCGCAGTCCAGAGGGTTATTACAGGCCGCTTCGCGCCGCCCTCAGCGATGACGGAAAATTGCTCGCCAGCGGCTCATATGACGGGCTGGTGCGGGTCTGGAATCTCGATACCCACCAGATGCTCGGCCAAGGGCGCATCGGCGGCCCGGTAACGGCTCTTGCGTTTGACGAGGCGGGCGAGCAACTGGCGGCGGGGAGACAGGATGGGCAGATCACCGTCTTTCAAATTCCCGCGCCCGAATGAGTTTGTCGCCAAAGGCTCAATCCGCACTCTTGAAGCCTTCTCTCCGCAGGCCCAAGCGGCGGGATTGGAGCGGCTATAATCCCCTCCCCCGCTTTGCCGCCGTTTGCCGTGTCCGCCCCCGCTTCCTCCCTGCTCCCCCCGTCTTTCCTGCCGGCCCTGCCGAAGCCCGGCCAGCGCATTGATTTGCCGCCGCTGGCCGGTTCCGGCGATGCCTTGATTCTGGCCGCCAGCGCCGCCTCCGGGCGCTTGCTGGTCGTCGTTACGGCCAGCGCCGCCGATGCCCAGCGTCTGCTGGAAGAAATTCCATACTTCGCGCCGCATTTGCGCGCGCGCCTGTTGCCGGACTGGGAAACCCTGCCCTACGACCATTTTTCGCCGCATCAGGATCTCGTTTCCGAGCGTCTGGCGACGCTGTGGGCGGCCCTGCAAGGGGAACTGGACATTCTGCTGGCGCCGGCGGCGACCGCCGTCAATCGTCTGGCACCGCCGGAATTCATGGCCGCCTACACCTTCGCCTTCAAGAAGGGGCAGAAACTCGACGCCGAAAAGTTCCGCGCTCAGGTGACGCTGGCCGGCTATGCCCATGTGACGCAGGTGGTTTCGCCCGGCGAATACTCGATTCGTGGCGGCCTGATCGACCTCTTTCCGATGGGCGCGCAATTGCCCTACCGGCTCGATCTCTTCGACGACGAGATCGAGAGCATCAAGACCTTCGATGTCGATAGCCAGCGCACTATTTACCCGGTGGCGGAAGTGCGCCTCTTGCCGGCCCGCGAATTTCCGCTGGACGAGCAGGGACGCACGCATTTCCGCCAAGCCTTCCGCGAGCGTTTCGAGGGCGATCCGGCCAAGTCGGGCATTTACAAGGATATTTCCACCGGCATCGCCAGCGCCGGCATCGAGTATTACCTGCCGCTCTTTTTCGACGCGACGGCGACACTGTTCGATTACCTGCCGCAAGACGCCGTTTTTGTCACCCACGGCGACGCGCCGGCGGCCATCGCCGCCTTCTGGAACGACACCCGCTCGCGCTACCGGCTGTTGCAGGGCGACAAGGCGCGCCCGCTGCTGGCGCCGGAAGAACTGTTTTTGACCGACGAAGCGTTTTTTAGCGCGGCCAAGGTTTATCCGCGCTTGGCTCTGCCCGCCCCTACCAAGGCCACGGCAGGCCAATTGCCCAAACTCGCCGTCGACCGCCGCGCGGATGATCCGTTGGCGGCCCTCAAGCACTATCTGGCCGGCTTGCCGGGGCGCGCGCTGTTGTTTGCCGAAAGCGCCGGTCGGCGCGAAACCCTGGCCGCGATGTTCGCCGAGCACGGCCTGAAACCGGCCATCTGCGCCGACCTCGACGCCTTCCTCGGCGGCGACGCCAAACTGGCGCTCGGCGTCGGGCCGCTGCACGCCGGTTTTGCGCTGGATGCCGTCGCCTTCATCACCGAAACCGAGTTGTTCGCCGGCATCCCGCGTCGCAGCCGGCGCGAGGCGGCGAAAAAGGCCAGCTTCGACAACTGGCTGAAGGATCTGACCGAACTCAAGATCGGCGACCCGGTGGTGCACGAAAGCCACGGCATTGGCCGTTACCGGGGTCTGGTGCGCATGGATCTCGGGCTGGGCGAGCAGGAATTTCTCGAACTACACTACGCCAGCGACGCCAAGCTGTTCGTGCCGGTGGCGCAGTTGCATGTCATTTCGCGCTATTCCGGCGCCGATCCCGAGGCCGCGCCGCTGCACACCCTGGGTTCCGGGCAGTGGGAAAAGGCCAAGAGGAAGGCTGCCGAGCAGGCGCGCGACACCGCCGCCGAACTGCTGGCGCTCTACGCCGCCCGCGCCGCCCGCCAGGGCCATGCCTTCGCTTTCAAGGAGAGCGATTACGAGGCTTTCGCCGACGGTTTCGGCTTCGAGGAAACCGCCGACCAGAGCGCGGCCATTGCCGCGGTGATCGCCGACATGCAATCGGGCAAGCCGATGGATCGTCTGGTGTGCGGCGATGTCGGCTTCGGCAAGACCGAGGTGGCGCTGCGCGCCGCCTTCTGCGCCGTGGCCGGCGGCAGGCAGGTGGCGGTGCTGTGCCCGACCACCCTGCTCTGCGAGCAGCATTACCAGACTTTCGCCGACCGCTTCGCCGACTGGCCGGTGCGCATCGCCGAAATCTCCCGCTTCAAGACCGCCAAGGAATCGGCGCAGGCGCTGAAGGATTTGGCCGAGGGCAAGATCGACATCATCATCGGCACCCACAAGCTGATCGGCAAGGAGGTCCGGTTCAAGCGCCTGGGCCTCGCCGTCATCGACGAGGAACACCGTTTCGGCGTGCGCCAGAAGGAAACGCTGAAGGCCATGCGCGCCGAGGTCGACGTGCTGACGCTGACGGCGACGCCGATCCCGCGCACGCTGGCGATGAGCATGGAGGGATTGCGCGACTTTTCGGTGATCGCCACGGCGCCGCAGAAACGGCTGGCGATCAAGACCTTCGTTTCCCGCTTGTCTGACGGCATCATCCGCGAGGCGGTGCTGCGCGAATTGAAGCGCGGCGGCCAGGTGTACTTCCTGCACAACGAGGTCGACACCATCGCCAACATGCGCGACAAGCTGGAAAAACTGCTGCCCGAGGCGCGCATCGTCGTCGGCCACGGCCAGATGAACGAGCGCGAGCTGGAAAGGGTGATGCGCGATTTCACCGGCCAGCGCGCCAATCTGCTGCTGTGCACGACCATTATCGAAACCGGCATCGACAATCCGCACGCCAACACCATCCTCATCAACCGCGCCGAGAAATTCGGCCTCGCCCAGTTGCACCAGTTGCGCGGCCGCGTCGGCCGCTCGCACCATCAGGCCTATGCCTACCTGCTGGTTCAGGACGAGAAGGCGCTGACCAAGCAGGCGAAACAGCGCCTGGAAGCCATCCAGGCGATGGAAGAACTCGGCTCCGGCTTTTACCTCGCCATGCACGATCTGGAAATCCGCGGCGCCGGCGAGGTGCTGGGCGACAACCAGTCGGGCGAAATGCAGGAGGTCGGCTTCAATATCTATGCCGACATGCTCAACCGCGCCGTCGCCCGCCTGAAACAGGGCAAGCTGCTGGAAATCGCCGACCTGACGCAGCCGATCGGCGGCAGCGGCGAGATCAACCTGCGCGCCCCGGCCCTGCTGCCGGACGCCTACTGTCCCGACGTACACGAGCGCCTGACCCTTTACAAGCGCCTCGCCAACTGCGACGCCGACGAGGAAATCGACCGCCTGCAAGAAGAACTGATTGACCGCTTCGGTGAATTGCCCTTGCAGGCCCGCGCGCTGCTCGCCACCCATCGCCTGCGCCTCCTGGTCAAGCCGCTGCTGGTGGCCAAGCTCGACGCCGGCCACGACCAGATCAGCATCCAGTTCAGCCCGGAATTCAGTCGCAATCCGCCCATCGAGCCGATCAAGATCATCAACCTGATCCAGAAGAACCGCAATTACAAGCTCGCCGGACAGGATAAAATCTCACTTTTGCGCCACTGTCCCGGCCTCGACGACAAAGTCGCGGCGGTCAAGGACATGATTAAAGAGCTGACCCAATGACCAGGAAAATTGAAAACGCCAACGTATCGTCCTTCGATACCATGCCGGCGCCCGCCGAAATCCACGCCCGCCTGCCGCGCAGCGCCAAGGCCGAGGCCACCGTCCGCCAGGGCCGCGAAGTGCTGTGCAACATTCTCCAGCGCAAGGATCACCGCCTGTTTGTCGTCGTCGGCCCTTGCTCCATCCACGACCCGGTCGCCGGCCTCGACTACGCCCAGCGCCTGAAAAAGCTGGCCGATGAAGTCAGCGACACCCTGCAACTCATCATGCGCGTCTATTTCGAAAAACCGCGCACCACCGTCGGTTGGAAGGGCTACATCAACGATCCCTTCATGGACGATTCCTTCCGGGTCGATATCGGCATGGAGCGCGCCCGCCAATTCCTGCTGCAAGTCAATGAACTCGGCCTGCCCGCCGGCACCGAGGCGCTCAACCCCTACGGCCCGCAGTATTACGGCGACCTCATCATCTGGACCGCCATCGGCGCGCGCACCACCGAATCGCAGACCCACCGCGAAATGTCCTCCGGGCTATCGACGCCGGTCGGCTTCAAGAACGCCACCAATGGCGATCTGGGCGTCGCCACCAACGCCATCCTGTCGGCCTCCAACCCGCATTCCTTCCTCGGCCTGAACAGCGATGGCCGCGTCGCCATCGTCCGCACCACCGGCAACGCCTACGGCCATCTCGTGCTGCGCGGCGGCGAAGGCAACCCAAATTACGACGCCGTCTCCGTCGCCATCGCCGAACAAGCCCTGAGCAAAGCCAAGCTGCCGGCCAATCTGGTCGTCGACTGCTCGCACGCCAACAGCGCCAAAAAGCCGGAACTGCAACCGCTGGTCATGTCCGACGTGGTCAACCAGATCCGCAATGGCAACAAATCGCTGCTCGGCCTGATGATCGAATCCAACATCGAAGCCGGCAACCAGCCCATCCCCGCCGACCCGGCGCAGCTCAAATACGGCTGCTCGGTCACCGACGCCTGCGTCGACTGGGCAACCACCGAAAAAATGATCCGCGACGCCGCCGTGCTGCTGCGCGACGTGCTGCCGGAACGCTTGTCCTGAGCTTGATTCGCCTTTTTCGGCCAGCCTCATATCATGCGTTAGGCAATCGGAACAACATGGGTTGCAGATATTGTCCGGTCGTTAACAAGCTGTGCTTCTGGGGAGCTCGGCCTGAACGCGGCTGGAAACGCCCCGCGTTGTTTATTGCCTCCCTTCTGCTAGCCGGTGGATTTGGCGTTTTGCTATGGCTGTTGCGGGGGCATGAAAATTATTTTTTCTTTGCCCCTCTATCTGTATTTTTGGTGATGATCTCGCTTCTCGGTCTTGCTGTATCAGTGGGCGGTTGCACAGCCTGCGTCGCTCGCCTATTTGGAGAGGTTTAGGTGTGAGAAAACGCTTGCCTAACACCCCAGGGCCTTTTCACTCGAAATACATAACCGCAAGACGAAAAACTCTCATGAAATCATATGGTAAGCAATTGAATAGCGCTACCCAATGGTATTGGTGGCCGCCTATGGAGGGCATAATCAGAGGCGAAATCGGAATCATATCGTACTAAGGCGCGTGACAAAATGGCAATAATTCAATATGTTAGCGCGCTCCAGATGCTATGCCATCCGAGTGCAAAGACCCTGCCTAACATCCCAGTCAACCCAGACGCGCTAAAGCGTGCCGGTTACTTCAACCGTTAGGCGGCAGCGCTCATGGCAGCAATGGGTTCGACTAATCTCCCAGACGATTATTCTCTTACTGAGAGCGAAAAGGCTACTCTCGTTAATAGACTGGTAGCTGAATATTCATCATTCGAGAAGCGCGGCACAATGTCGGAAAGCGATAGCTTTTTGTTCTTCTGTGCTCACAAAAATCCATTGCTGTGCTGGGAAATCATTACGCGAGTATTCCACGCCACTACCAATCGAAATGCGCTTTGTTATTTGGCCTGTGGTCCACTTGAAGATCTTCTCGCTTCCAATGGTGACAAGATCATCACTCAAATCGAAAAATTGGCGCAACAAAATATCGCTTTTCGTCGGGTGCTATCTGGTGTTTACAAAAACGCCATGACCGATGAAGTCTGGAATCGTGTATGCAAGATTGCCTTGGATGACGGCTTCTTCACGTCAGAAGACGACTCGCCGTGAAATCACAAAATAGAAAAAATCTACAGCCATGAACCTCATCCTCCAGGGCGGCGCCCTGCCCACTTTCCTGCTCGAACGTATCGTCGCCGCGACCGGCGCGACGGCGGTTGAACCCTGCCCGCCCCAAGTCGTCCGTCTGCGCGATGCCCGCCGCACCCCGGAATTCGCCGCTCTGACGCCGCTGATCGAGGCCGAAAAACTCGACTGGGCCTTCATCGAAGCCGGCAAAAAGCTCTCCGATTTCGGCCTGGTCTGCTTCGACATGGATTCGACGCTCATCACCATCGAGTGCATCGACGAACTAGCCGATTTCGCCGGCAAGAAGGCGGAGGTCTCGGCCGTCACGGAAAGCGCGATGCGCGGCGAAATCGACTACCGCGAAAGTCTGCGCCGCCGCCTGGCGCTGCTGGCCGGCCTCGACGCCCGGGTGCTGGCCCGCGTCTACGCCGAGCGCCTGCTGCTTTCCGAAGGCGTCCGCGAACTGCTGGCCGCCGTCCAGGCCGCCGGGCTGCGCACGGCCATCCTTTCCGGCGGCTTCACCTATTTCACCGAGCGTCTGCGCATCGAACTGGGCCTCGACGTCACCACCTCGAACGAACTGGAAATAGCCGGCGGCAAACTGACCGGCCAGGTCGTCGGCGACATTGTCGATGCCGCCGCCAAGGCCCTCCACCTCTGCCGCCTGCGCGACGAACTCGGCCTGCGCCGGGAACAGGTTATCGCCATCGGCGACGGCGCCAACGACCTGCCGATGCTGGCCGAATCCGGCTTCTCCGTCGCTTACCGCGCCAAGCCGGCGGTGCGCGCCAAGGCCGACATGGCCATCAATTTCGGTGGCCTCGACAGTTTGCTCAGGCTGTTTGATTGAGGGGCGCGGCGTGTAGGGGCGAATAATTATTTGCCCCTACTTCCTCAACCCCCCGGCTGCCCTGTACGCAGACGGCGGATGCGGTCGGCGCTGTCGGGGTGGGTGGATAGCGCCTCGGCAACCGCTCCGCCCCGCCCGCCGTCCAGACGTTCGAGCATGAGCGCCAGCGGCTCGGCGCTGCGGCCGGCCGCCGTCATGGCCTTGGCCGCGTAGGCGTCGGCTTCCAGCTCGAAGTCGCGCGAATAGCGCGATTCCAGCGCCAGCGCGGCGAGAGCGGAAGCGATCGAGGAAACATCGCCGAGATAGAGCGCGGCGACAAAGGAAACAACCGAGGACTGGATCAACTGGCGCAAGCCGTGGTGATAGGCGACATGTCCCAGTTCGTGGGCCGCCACGCCGGCCACTTCGTCGTCGCTTTCGGCGAGAGCGACCAATTCGTCGAACATCACCAGATCGCCGTTGGGTAGCGCGAAGGCATTGGGCATCGGCCCCGAACGGAAGTGCAGACGGTAGGCCGGCTGCCCGGGTTGCGCCCGGAGAACGTCGGCGATATGCGAGCGCAGTTCTTCCTGTCGCGCCGGCGGCAGTTGCGACGGGTGCAGCAGGCGCTCGTCGAGGAAATTCAGGGTGTATTCCGAGAGGGATCGCACCACCGGCGCGGGGATGTGCGGCGCCAGCGCCTTGCTGGCCGCCGGCAGTCCCCAGAAATAGGCGGCCAGCACCGCCAGCAGAGTGCCGGCCAGGGCCGCCACGGCCCACGACCAGCGCGCTTGCAGCCGCACCACCGGCGATTCGGCGAAGCCCGCCGCCGCCAGCCAGGCGGCGAAAGCCGAATGGTCGGCGATTTCGCACACCGCCCCATCGGGCAGGCGCAGGCGGCGCGGCGCCTTGCCCAGTGGTTCGGAAATTTCCACTTGCGCGCGCGGCGCGCGCAACTCGCCGAAAGCGCCGCGAATGACGATCTCCTCGCCCTCGGCCAGCAGTTCGACCGCCTGCCGCCGTGGCGTGCGGCCATCGAAGAAATTGGCGGCGATGTGGTTCATGGGTTCATGACTTTACAAAACTGGATTGCTGCGCTCGCAATGACAGCCACGCGCACCGTCATTGCGGGGAGCGAAGCGACGAAACAATCCAGAATGGAATCACAGGCCGATGTCGAAGTCGAACATTTCCGCCGTTTCGTCGCCGATGGCCGAAACGGCGGCGGCTTCGGCGGCGACGAAGTCGTCGAGGCTGCCGCTGACGGCCAGGGCCATGTGTTCGGCGCGGTAGCGGGCGACGCGCACGCGCGCCCAGGGAATGAAAAGGCCGAGGGTGAGGATGATGAGCAGCCAGTTGACCACGGTCAGCCCGATGTAGCCGCCAACCGGCAGGCGGCTGACGAAGGCGTGCGGGCCGAGCCGGGTGCTGCCCCAGACGGCGTTGACGGTGCGCGCCCGGAAATAGGGCACGATCAGCACCCAGAACAACAGGAAGGCGATGTAGGTGGCGATGAACACGACTATCAGCATCATGACATCGCGTCCGGTGGTCGCGACGACCAGCATGAAGCCAGGCACAACCGCCAGCAGCACAACCACCAGCACCGGCAGCAGGAAAATGCGGTAAATCTGGCCGATGCCGACCGCGCAAGCAAGCGGCGTGGTACCGAAGCTGAGGTTGTCGAGCACGAATTTGCGCAACTGCCGGTAGAACAGCGGAAAGGCCAAAAACAGGGTGACCAGGGTCAGCAGGCCGTAGCCGATGAAAACCGTGGCCGCCTGCCCATAAGTGCCGTGGAAGGCAAAGCGCAGGCCGCGATAGCTGGTGTTGTGGGCGCGGAAGCGGAAAGCCTTGACCGCCAGCCAGGGCACAACCGGCACCAGAAGCAGCAGGGCCAGGCCGTAAACCGCCGGGCTGATGTTCTGTGCCAGCGACAGGCCGAGCAGAAGCAGAAAGGCAATGATCCGTCCCTTGAGAATGGGAATCGGCTGGCCGTGGTAGTCGAAGCTGGAATTGTCGAGCAGCAGGTTGCGGTGGAAGTATTGCTCGCGCCGCACCTTGGCCCAGGCCGAATAAATGCCGAGGGTGACGATGCTGAGCAGCAGGTTGACGATCCAGATGCGGAAATACTCGCCGCCATCGCCGACGAAGCTGAAATTTTCCTCGTAGCGCCGCCCGGCATCGGCGGATTTCGCGGCGGGCGGCGCTGCCGGCGGCGCGGGGGGAATGCCGCCGGCCTCAGCGGAGGCGGCTGCCGCGTTCAACCACGCATCGTAAGCGGCGCGGGCCTCGGGGTCGCCCAGCGTGGCGATGGCCTGACGCAACGCCTCGAACTGCGCCGGGTCGGGCTGCTCCGGCGTGTGCAGGCGCTGGCGGAAAGATTCGATCCTCTGCTGGTAGGCCGCCTTGATTTCATCCGCCGTGGCTTCCCGCGCGATGCCGAGAATGTCGTAATGCGTGCTTGCCGGCGTGTTCATGTTTTCCCCCTGTTTGCCCGGTGATTTTTCTGTTTCAGTTGCAAACACCACGAATAGAACAATGGCAACCGGGATCAGAATATAAGCAAGAAGCAACAGCAAAGCCGTCATCGTCATCCCTTGATGCCTGCAATGCAGCGCATTCTAGCCGCCACACCTGGCAAAGTCGCGTGGTTTTCACGCCGCTTCGTCGATCCACGCCCGCTGGATGGCTTCCAGTAGCTTCTCGCCGCAATGTCTGGGGTCGTCGGCGAAGCAGGGCAAGGCCAGCACCCGGTCGCGCAGGTCGACAAAATTGATTTTCAGCGGGTCCTGCTCGGGATGGGCCTCGGCCAATTCGATGGCGATGGCGTGGATGTCGGTCCATTTCATTTCTTCTGCCCTTCCCTCGCCAGATTGATGCTGTACTGGGGAATCTCGACCACCAGCGGCGTCTTGCCGACGATGGCCTGGCAACCCAGGCGCGAATTCGGCTCCAGGCCCCAGGCCATGTCCAGCATGTCCTCCTCGTCCTCGCCGGGCGAATTCAACGAAGCGAAGCCCTCGCGGACGATGACATGGCAGGTGGTACAGGCACAGACCATGCCGCAGGCGTGATCAAGCTCGATGTCGTTTTCGACCAGATTGCGGCAGATGGACTTGCCCTCCTCGGCCTCGATGACGGCGCCTTCCGGGCAACATTCGTCGTGCGGCAATACGGTGAGTCGCGTCATTCTTCCTCTCCCATTCCGATCTCGCCGACCTTGCGGCCCGCGAGCACTTTCTTGATGCTTTGATCCATGCGCCGGTGGGCGAATTCCTGGGTTTCAAAGCCGAGATCGTCCATGGCGATATTGATCGCCCGGCGGTTGTCGCCGGCCGCCGCGGCGCGCAAGCGGGCGATGCCGGCGCGGATTTTTTCCTCTTCGGCGGCGGCAAGCAAGCCGGCGTCCTCGGCCAGCGCCGCCTCGGTCGCCTCGATCATGCGCTCGGCCTCGACCTGGGCTTCGCGCAGGGCGCGGGTCATGGCGTCGTCGCGGGCATGCGCCAGCGAATCCTGCAACATGCCGGCGATTTCCTCGTCGGAAAGACCGTAGGACGGCTTGACCGTAACGCTCGACTCAACACCGGTGGTCTGTTCGCGGGCCGCAACCGAGAGCAGGCCGTCGGCATCGACCTGAAAGGTGACGCGAATGCGCGCCGCGCCCGCCACCATCGGTGGAATGCCGCGCAACTCGAAGCGGGCCAGCGAGCGGCAATCGGCGACCATCTCGCGTTCGCCCTGGACGACATGGATGGACATCGCCGTCTGGCCGTCCTTGAAAGTGGTGAATTCCTGGGCGCGCGCCGTCGGAATGGTCGAATTGCGCGCAATCACCTTCTCGGTCAGGCCGCCCATGGTTTCCAGGCCGAGCGACAGGGGAATGACATCGAGCAGCAGCCAGTCGTCCTTGCCGGTCTTGTTGCCGGCCAGCAGATTGGCCTGGGTGGCGGCGCCGAGGGCGACGACCTTGTCCGGGTCGAGATTGGTCAAGGGCTCCTGCCGGAAGAAATCGCCGACCGCCTTCTGAATCTGCGGCATGCGCGTCGCGCCGCCGACCATGACCACGCCCTTGATGTCGTCGGGACGCAGCGCGGCATCGCGCAGCGCCCGCTTGACCGGCTGCATCGTCTTCGACACCAGCGTCCGGGTGATTTCGGCGAAGGTGGCGACATCGAGCTTGAGGTCGACCATCTCCCCGCTGGCCAGGCGGGCGGTGATCGGCGCCTCCGGGTGCAGGGTCAGGAATTCCTTGGCCTCGCGGCAGCGCATCATCAACAGCCGCGCGTCTTCCGGCGCCAGCGGCTGCAAATTCGCCTGTTCCAGCACCCAGCAATAGATGCGGTGGTCGAAATCGTCACCGCCAAGGGCCGAATCGCCGCCGGTGGCCATGACCTCGAAAACGCCCTTGGTCAGCCTGAGGATGGAAATATCGAAGGTGCCGCCGCCTAGGTCATACACCGCATAGACGCCCTCGGCCGCATTGTCGAGGCCGTAAGCGATGGCGGCGGCGGTCGGCTCGTTCAAAAGGCGCAGCACGTTCAGCCCGGCCAGACGGGCGGCGTCCTTGGTGGCCTGGCGCTGGGCATCGTCGAAATAGGCCGGGATGGTGATCACCGCGCCGAGCAGATCGCCGCCCAGCGCCGCCTCGGCGCGGGATTTCAGGCTCTTGAGGATTTCCGCCGAAATTTCGACCGGAGTCTTGACGCCGGCATGGGTGCGCAGCTTGACCATACCCGGCGTTTCGACGAAATCGTAAGGCATGGCCTCGACGTGGGCGATGTCCTTCAGCCCGCGGCCCATGAAGCGTTTGACCGAAACGATGGTGTGGCGCGGATCGACCGCCTGGTTTACCTGCGCCGCATAGCCGACCTCGACCGAAGCGTCGGCATGGTAGCGGACGACCGACGGCAGCAGCGGCCGCCCCTGCTCGTCATTGAGACAAACGGCCAGGCCGCTGCGCACGGTGGCGACCAGCGAATTGGTGGTGCCGAGATCGATACCGATCGCCAGCTTGTGCTCATGCGGAGCCGCGGATTCGCCGGGTTCGGCGATTTGGAACAGGGCCATTACTCAGTATTCCAGTCTATGGATGGGTGGTGCGGTAATCGGCCCGTGGCCGCGAATCATGCCGAAAAAACACCCCTCCCCGGCCCTCCCCTTCGGGCTTCGCCCGAAAGGGAGGGAGAAAACCAGCGGCGCGCGCAAGTTGTCGGTTTTACTCCCTCCCTTTCGCCGCAGGCGAAGGGGAGGGTTGGGGAGGGGTATCGTAAATCTCATTTCAATCAGTCTGTTGCATCTTGAGAGCGACCAGCGAACCCCATCATTCCAGCGATGCCAGGGCATCGTCGATTTCAGATAACAGTTTTTCCAGAAACATCAGACGCCGCACCCGATCGGCGGCCAGCGGGAAATCCGCCGCCTCGTCGAGCAGGTATCCAAGCTCATCGTACCGCCCGGCGATATCGCCGCGCAGGCGGTTGTGCAGGCGCTCCAGTTCATGATGGTCGCCGCCGGCCCGCGCCTCCATCACCGCCTCGCGCCACTCCATCTGCTCCAGCAGAAAATCGGCCGGCATCGCCGTGTTGTTCTCGGCCTCTACATCATGGCCGTTCAGTTCGAGCAGGTAGCGCCCCCGGGCAAGCGGCTTCTTCAAGGTCTGATACGCCTCGTTGGCCCGCGTCGCCCACTGCATCGACAAACGCCGCTCGCTTTCCGGGGCATTGGCGAAACGGTCAGGATGCACCTGCGCCTGCACATCGCGGAAACGCGAATCAAGCTCCGCTACGCTCAAGCGAAAAGCGCGCGGCAGTTCAAACAGGGAGAAGAAATCGGCAGTCGGGTCCAATCACAAACCTCGAAAAACAACGGCGTGTCAAAAATCCGGGATCGTAGGATGGGTAGAGCGCCAGCGAAACCCATCGTTGCAGGCGTTGATTTGATGGGTTTCGCTCCGCTCTACCCATCCTACGCCCCCTGAACCAACGCCTTACACGTTAAAAGATTCCCCGCAACCGCATTGATCCTTGACATTCGGATTATTAAACTTGAAACCCTCTTTCAAGCCTTCACGGGCGAAATCCAGTTCCATGCCGTCGAGATAAGGCAGGCTTTTGGCATCGACCACCACCTTGACCCCGGCGCTTTCAAAAACCAGGTCGTCCTCGTTCACCGCATCGACGAATTCCAGTTTGTAAGCCATGCCGGAACAGCCGGAAGTCCTGACGCCGAGGCGCAGGCCGATGCCCTTGCCGCGCTTGGTCAAATAATTGTTGACGTGTTTCGCCGCATTGTCGGTCAAGGTAATGCCCATGCTCATTCTCCGTGCTTTTTCTTGTAATCCGCCACCGCCGCCTTGATGGCATCCTCGGCCAGAATCGAGCAGTGGATTTTAACCGGAGGCAGCGCCAGTTCCTCGGCGATCTCGGTGTTCTTGATGGACAGCGCCTGATCGACGGTCTTGCCCTTGACCCATTCGGTCACCAGCGACGACGAGGCAATCGCCGAACCGCAGCCGTAGGTCTTGAACTTGGCATCCTCGATCACGCCGGCCTTGTTGACCTTGATCTGCAATTTCATCACATCACCGCAGGCCGGCGCGCCCACCATGCCGGTGCCGACGCCCTCCTCCTCCTTGCCGAAGGCGCCGACGTTGCGCGGGTTTTCATAGTGGTCGATGACTTTGATGCTGTAGCTCATGTGGGTTCTCCAGTTGCGTGTTCTAAATCAATCCGCATCATCTTCGTGCGTTTCAATCGGCTGCGACACGATGTGTAAAAACTGCTTTCCATCAAATCGATAAAAATGTGTGGCTTTGGAACCTTCCTCGTTAAGAAACCCGGAAAACACGACCAACGAGCTATTCCGGCGAAAAATGATGGGATCATCAACTTTCGGTGGCCAACAACAGACAGAGAATGGAACCCAAGCAATGCGCCCGGTTTTCGCATCTATCGCGGCCCCCATAAGACATTCCGCGCCACAACCCCAAAAGGTCAAAACATAGTGTCCAGAAAAGTTGACTTCTCCATTGCGCGCCGCGTATCTCAGTCGCGTTCTAAAATATCGATCATGGGCTGTTGTGATTCGCGCGCTTGCAACCGGGCCAGAGTGAAACTCATTGACACGATACTGTTCAAACGTTGGGGCATTTTCTGACGCTGCGGACACATGACAGGAAAACAGCGCCAATCCGATAATCATCAATATGCGTTTCATTGAGAGTTTGTCTAACATCGAATTAGGTATAACGTTCAACTGCCGCTCCAGCGCGTGACCTTGTAGACCTTGCGGCCGCTGGAATCTGAAACCTCCAGACGCCCCTCATATTCTTGACCACAACATTTGTCTTCGACTTCAACGCAGGAGTCATGAGAAAGACGGGACTTAAGACGAACTGTTAGTTTCGCTCCACGATTGACAAATACCTCTTCTGTCTCCCAGTGCCCCGGTAGATTCTTCACCGAAATGCGCTTGAGCGTAATATTTCTTCCTTGAATCTTGACGTAAGGGTTGTCTGGTTTACCTTGAGGAAATTGCGCGAAGAGACAAGTTTCATTGAGGCTCTCTTGATCGCGTATGACCCAACCATACTCACCAACCTCCCCCATGAGATCGCACCCAAATTCTTCCAAGATCGGTTCAAGTTCAACTCCAAAAGCACATGACACGGATGCAACAAGCAGGGTTGAGAGGAAAAGCAAACGCGGGAACATGGGATATACCTCACTGGTTATTAGACAGTAACCCTTTTCAATGCGCCGCCCACTGCACCGTGTTCAGGTCGATGCCTTCCTGCACCATTTCCCACAGCGGCGACAGTTCGCGCAGCTTGCCGATTTTCTTGTGCAGCAGCTCTATGGCGTAGTCGATTTCTTCCTCGGTCGTGAAGCGTCCGATGCTGAAGCGGATGGAGCTGTGCGCCAATTCGTCGTCGCGGCCGAGGGCGCGCAGGACGTAGGACGGTTCCAGGCTGGCCGAGGTGCAGGCCGAGCCGGAGGAAACGGCGAGATCCTTGATGGCCATGATCATGGATTCGCCTTCGACGTAGGCAAAGCTGATATTGAGGTTGTGCGGCACGCGATGGGCCATGTCGCCATTGACGTAGGTGGCTTCTATATCTTGAAGTCCTTTGAGAAGTTTGTCTCTCAACGATTTGATTCTATTGTTTTCTTCAAGCATTTCCACCCTCGCCAAACGGAAGGCTTCACCCATGCCGACAATCTGGTGCGTGGCCAGGGTGCCGGAGCGAAAGCCGCGTTCGTGGCCGCCGCCGTGCATCTGCGCTTCCAGCCGGACGCGCGGCTTGCGGCGCACGTAGAGGGCGCCGATGCCCTTGGGGCCGTAGGTTTTGTGGGCGGAAAAACTCATCAGGTCGACCTTGAGCCTGCCGAGGTCGATGTCGACCTTGCCGGTGGCCTGGGCGGCGTCGACGTGGAAGATAACGCCCTTCTCGCGGCAGATTTCGCCCAGTTCGGCGATGGGCTGGATGGCGCCGATTTCGTTATTGACGAACATCACCGAGGCGAGCACGGTATCCGGGCGGATCGCCGCCCTGAAAGCCGCCAGGTCGACGAGGCCGTTCTCCTGGACATCGAGATAAGTAGCCTCGAAGCCTTGCCGCTCCAGTTCGCGCACGGTGTCGAGCACGGCCTTGTGCTCGGTCTTGACGGTAATGATGTGCCTGCCCTTGCTGCCGGCGTAGAAATGGGCCGCGCCCTTGATGGCGAGGTTGTTCGATTCGGTGGCGCCGGAAGTCCAGACGATTTCCTTGGGGTCGGCATTGACCAGCGCCGCCACCTGCGCGCGCGCCTCCTCCACCGCCGCCTCGGCGGTCCAGCCGAAGCTGTGCGAACTCGATGCTGGATTGCCGTAAAGCTCGCACAGATAGGGAATCATTTTTTCGGCGACGCGCGGGTCGACCGGCGTGGTTGCCGAGTAATCCAGGTAGATGGGCAGTTTCATCGTTATTCTCGCAGGGGTCGGGTTATTCAGACAGCCATTGCCGTCAGTCCATGCAGGCGTCCGACGGTGGCCTGCACGGCGTTGATGAAGCGGTCGATTTCGCCGGCATCGTTGCCGGCGCCAAGGCTGACGCGCACCGCGCCGCGAGCCAGTTCCGGGGCCACGCCCATCGCCCGCAGCACGTGCGACGGTTCCGGGTCGGCGCTGGAACAGGCGGCGCCGCTGGCGACGGCGAAGCCTTCGCGGTCGAGCTTGCCGACCAGTGTTTCGCCGTCAATATTGGGGAAGGCGAAATAGCTCGTATTGGGCAGGCGCTCGGCGGCGGCGGCGAAAATCTTCGCGCCCAGCGCCGTCAGGCCGGCTTCCAGCCGCTGGCGCAGGGCGCGCAGCCGCTCTGCCCGTTCGCCAAGGTTCTGCGCCGCCAATTCGGCGGCCACGCCGAAGCCGACGATGGCCGGCACGTTCTCGGTGCCCGAGCGCAGGCCGCGCTCGTGTCCGCCGCCGGCAATCTGCGCTTGCAGTTCGAGGCGCTTGTCGACGATGAGCGCCGCCGCGCCCTTGGGGCCGTTGATCTTGTGCGCCGAGACGCTCAGCGCCTGCACGCCAGCGGCGTTGAGGGCGCGAAAATCAAGCGGCAGCTTGCCGAAAGCCTGCACCGCGTCGCTGTGGAAAGCGGCGCCACCAGCGCGGGCCGCGTCAGCCAGGGCGGCGATGTCGTGCACGACGCCGGTTTCGTTATTGGCGGCCATGACCGACACCAGAGCCGGTTTGCCTTGCAGCGCCCGCTGGTAATCCTCGCCGGCTATGCGCCCGGCGGCGTCGACGGCGATTTCGCGCAGCGTCCAGCCTTGGCGGGCCAGTTGCGCCGCCGGTTGGCGCACGCAGGGATGCTCGACGGCGCTAACGGCGATGAGTCCGGCCCGGCGGCAAACTGCCGCGCCCTTGATGAACAGGTTGTTGGCCTCGCTGCCGCCGCTGGTAAAAATCACCTCGGTCGGGTGCGCGCCGAGCGCCGCCGCCACTTGCTGCCGCGCCTCGTCCAGCGCCTGACGCGCCCGCCGCCCGTATTCGTGGCGGCTCGACGCATTGCCGCACAGGCTTTCCAGCCACGGCAGCATGGCCGCCAGCACGGCCGGATCGAGCGGCGTGGTGGCGTTGTGGTCGAGGTAGACGGGCTGGAACATGGCGTTCAGGCAGGCGCGGCGACCTTCTCCCGGGGGCTGCGCGTGCTGAGGCGCCTGTCCTCGATCACGGTGCACTCGGCGGGCAGCTTGCCTTGATGCCGCTCGATCAACTCGCCCAAAGTCACCGAAGCGAGGTAGTCGTACATCTTGGCATTGAGCGTGGCCCACAGATCGTGCGTCATACACTGCTGCTCGTCCTGGCAATTCCCGTGGCCGCCGCACTGGGTGGCGTCGAGATGCTCGTCCACGGCGCGGATGATGTCGGCCACCGTCACCTCCCGCGGCGAGCGGGCGATGCAGTAACCGCCACCGGGGCCGCGCACGCTGTCGACCAGCTTGAAGCGGCGCAACTTGCCGAACAGTTGTTCGAGATAGGAAAGCGAAATCTTCTGCCGCTCGCTGATGCTGGCCAGCGCCACCGGCCCTTCCGCGCCGCGCAGGGCGAGATCCATCATGGCAGTCACGGCGAAACGACCCTTGGTAGTCAAACGCATTGCAACACCCCGGTCAATAACCCAGTATCGGAGTCAACTATAAAACAAAGCAGGCAAAATCAGTCGACCATTTTGCTCAGGTATTGCGGATCGAAATGGTCGGCCGCCTGCACATCCTCGTCGCACTTCACGCCCTGGGCCTTGAGTTCGCGCAGCAGGCAGGCGATCCGGCGGTCGGTCTCGGCGGCATGGTCGATCAGGCCGTGCAGCGCCTTGACCAGCGGATCGCCCTGATCGCCGCCGACGGCGTAGGCGGAAAAACCCATTTTCTCGGCCTGCGCCTCGCGTTGCCGCCCCGTTTCCGAATGGTCGACGATGCGCGCCGGATTGCCGACGGCGGTGGCGCCTTCCGGAACCGGCCGGGTGACGACGGCGTTGGAACCAACCTTGGCCCCGGCGGCCACCGTGATCGGCCCGAGCACCTTGGCCCCGGCGCCGATAACCACGCCATCGCCGAGCGTCGGATGACGCTTGCCCTTGTTCCACGAGGTACCGCCCAGCGTCACGCCGTGGTAGAGGGTAACGTCGTCGCCAATCTCGGCGGTTTCGCCGATGACCACGCCCATGCCGTGGTCGATGAAGAAACGCCGGCCGATGCGCGCCGCCGGATGGATTTCGATGCCGGTGACGAAACGGGCGAAATAGCCGACAAAGCGCGCCAGCCAGCGCAGACGATGACCCCACAGCCAATGCGCGAAACGGTGCAGAACCAGGGCATGGATGCCGGGATAACAGGTCAGGACTTCCCAGAAGGAACGCGCTGCCGGATCGCGGTCGAAAACCGCGCGGATATCCTCGTTCAACGTCCGGAACATGAAACCTGATCTCCCTTGCTTGAAAAGGGGAATTTTAAAAAGACCTACTGGATTTGTCAGCTATTTCCGAGCGCACCAAAAGCAAAAGGCCAATCGAAGGATTGGCCTTTTCGCTTGCGACTGGTGACTGGCGCGCCCGGAGCGATTCGAACGCCCGACCCTCTGGTTCGTAGCCAGATACTCTATCCAACTGAGCTACGGGCGCGCTGTCAGAGCCGCGCATTATACGGATAAAGCGAAAAATTCGTAACCCGGATTGCTCATTTTCTGCGTCCACCTCCATGCAGGCAGCGGCGACGGCTGGAAATTTTCCACGCCGCTCCCTTTATTCTCAACGACTTGGAGAATTTCATGAACACATCGCATAGCACGCCCGGCATGAGCGCCGGCTGGTTCCGTTTCGCGCTTTCTGTCTTGTTGTCACTTTTCGCGGCCTTGCTTCTGCATGGCTGCGGCACGTCCTCGCTGGAAGCTTCTTCGCCGCAAGTTGCGCAGAACGCGCCGCCGTCAGCGGCGGACAAATCAGCGCCGGAGCCGGAGCGGGATTCGCGGCAGGAGTCGGCGCAGAACATGCCCGTGCAGGCGGTTCCGCTTCCAGCCAGAGTAGACAGGTCCAGGGCAAATGCTGCCGTAGCGGGGGCCGTATTGGCGCCCGCCCCCGCGGCACTGAGCATCGCCCGCGTGGCCGAAGCCAAACAGTCGTATTACCAGAATGTGCCGCGCGAGCAGTACGAAACCTTGCCGGAAGGCGAAATCCGGTTGGTCGCCAACGATCCGGTGTCGACCTTCAGTATCGACGTCGATACTGGCGCTTATGCCAATGTCCGGCGTTTTCTCAACAATGGGCAATTGCCGCCGCACGGCGCGGTGCGCGTCGAGGAACTGATCAATTACTTCCCCTACCAATACACGCTGCCGACGGCGGTGGCCGGCAAGCTGCCGCCTTTCGGCGTGACCACCGAAATTGCGCCGAGTCCGTGGAGTGCGCATGGCAAGCTGGTTCGCATCGGCATCAAGGCTTCCGACACCGCCGTGGAAAATCTGCCGCCGGCCAATCTGGTATTTCTGGTCGATGTTTCCGGCTCGATGAACAGCCCGGAAAGGCTGCCGCTGGTCAAAAGCACCCTGAAGCTGCTCATCGACCAACTGCGTCCGCAGGACAAGGTCTCGCTCGTCACCTACGCCAGCGGCACGCAGGTGGTGCTGGACCCGACTTCCGGCAGTGAAAGGGCAAAAATCGCCGCAGCGGTCGAACAACTGCGGGCGGGCGGCAGCACCGCCGGCGCGTCGGGCATCGTTCTGGCCTACCAGATGGCGCAGCAGGGCTTCATCCCCGGCGGCATCAACCGCATCCTGCTGGCCACCGACGGCGATTTCAATGTCGGCATCACCAATTTCGAGCAGTTGAAGGAGATGGCCGCTGAAAAGCGCAAAAGCGGCGTTTCCCTGACCACGCTCGGCTTTGGCGTCGATAACTACAACGAACGCCTGATGGAGCAACTGGCCGATGCCGGAGACGGCAATTATTCGTATATCGACACGCTGCGCGAAGCGCGCAAGGTGCTGGTCGAGCAGTTGAGTTCGACCCTTTCTATCGTCGCCCGCGATGTCAAGATCCAGGTCGAATTCAACCCGGAACAGGTCAGCGAATACCGCCTGATCGGTTACGAAAACCGCGCGTTGAAACGCGAGGACTTTTCCAACGACAAGGTCGACGCCGGTGATATCGGTTCCGGTCACACGGTTACGGCGCTTTACGAAATTATCCTGAAGGGCGACAAAGGCTGGAACGAAGCTCTGCGCTATCAGAAGGAATCCACCGCCAAGAGCGAACTTTCCGACGAACTGGCGCTGCTGCGTATCCGCTACAAGGAACCGGGCGCGGAACAGAGCAAGCTCATGGAATTCCCGCTCAAGGCTGGCGAAATCAAGCCTTCGCTCAAGGCCGCTAGCGAGGATTTCCGCTTCGCCGCCGCCGTCGCCGCCTACGGGCAGATTCTGAAAAACGGCAAATACACCGGCAATTTCAGCCTCGCCGATGTCGCCGAACTGGCCCACGGCGCAAAGGGCGAGGATCGTTTCGGCCTGCGCGCGGAATTCGTGCAACTGGTCGATCTGGCAAAGACCCTGCAAACGAAGGAAGCGCGCCGGAACTGAATCCGGGCGGTTTTCAAATGCCACCACTTCTGAATTCTGGATTGCTTCGTCGCTTCGCTCCTCGCAATGACGGCGTATGGAAGGGCCGTCATTGCGAGCGCAGCGAAGCAATCCAGTTTCATGCAGTCTTGCAGAAATACTGCCCTAAAATGTGGCGATGTCATTCGCCAGCCCTTCCGACGCCCTTGCCGACAGCGACGAAGTCCTGCTCGCGCATTACCGCGAAGGCGACGAAGCGGCCTTCGCGGAACTTTACCGGCGCCATCGCGCCGGGCTTTACCGCTTCATTCACGGCCTGTGCTCCAGCGCGGCGCGGACCGATGAGATATTCCAGGAAACCTGGCTGGCGCTGATCCGCAGCGACGCCATGCCCGATGGCCGCGCCCGCTTCAAAACCTGGCTGTACCAGATCGCCCGCCACCGGCTGATCGACCAGTGGCGTAAAGACGAAAGCGCCACGATGGAAGCCTTTGACGAAACCGAACACACGCCGCCCGATGCAGACGGGATGGAAACGCCGGAAACCCTGGCCTGGCGCGCCGAGCAGTCGCGGCACATCGCCGCCGCGCTGGCAACCCTGCCCCTGCCGCAACGCGAGGTCTTTCTGCTGCGCGCCCACGCCGATATGGAACTTGCCGAAATCGCCGCGCTGACCGCGACCCCGTTTGAAACGATCAAAAGCCGCTATCGCTACGCGCTCGCCGGGATGCGCCAGCGCCTGCGCGCCCTCTCGCCGGCAGAAGCGGAATTGAAAGCGTCCACATGAAACCGACCGCCGCTCCTCCCTCCCCCGCCGACACCGGGCAGACCTTGCTGCAAGCCGCCCGCGACCTGCCCCAGCCGGAACCCGGCCCGGCGCTCGACGCCTTCATTCTCGATGCCGCCGCCAGACGCGCGGCGGAAATTCGCGAAGCGCGGGCGAAAGCCGCCGCCGTCCTGGAAACGCCGCCGCGCATCCGGGAAACCGCCCCCTCCGCCCTCGAACGCTTCGCGCGCTGGCTACTCGGTACGGGCGAGATGCGCGGACATCTCGGCCAGGTGCTCGCCGCCAGCCTCGTCATGGGCCTCGCGCTCGGCATCGTGATGCAAATCGAGCAGGCAACGCCCCCCGAAACCGTGCCAGCCACGGCACAAGAAAGCGCGAAAGTGGCGACAGCGCCTGCCGGGCAAAATTTCACTGAAATGGCGGCGGACAAAGCCGCGCCGATGCCGGATCAAGCTCCGGCGGTGGCGGCCCTTGCAGCGGAAGCTCCCAAACGCGCCGCCCGTGCCGCTGCCAATGCATTCGACGCAGCCACACCCGCATCCGCCCCGCCGCCACCGCCAAAGGCGCGCGCGCTGCTGCGCGAAAAAAACGCAGCGCCCGCCGCCCCGGAACCAGCGGCGGAAATGCCGCAAGCGCTGGCAGAGCCCGCCCTACGTCATAATGAGGTTGGCGTTCATGGTGTGGCGGAAGCGCGGCAATCCTTGGCGAAACCAAGCTCACACGCCGCCCCGCCCATGTCCTCGGCACCGGCCCCCGCCAAAGCCGACGCCCTGCCCGCTGCGCCCAGCGCGGCAGGAGCATTGACAGCCGATTCGGACATCGACGCCCAACTCAAGCGCATCCTCGACCTGCGCCGCGCCGGCAAGGAAGAGGAAGCGGCGCTGCTACTGCGTGAATTACGCGCCCGCCATCGCGACGCCAATATCGACGAGCGCCTGCGCCGCCTGGAAGACGAGAAAAACAAATAGCCGCCATCTCACCAAACGGGCCTTCCCCCTGTGCCCGGCCCTCCTGTGCTGGAGGAAGAGCAAAGCTTTCAGCGCCGCGCCAGACCGGCGGCAATTTCGGCGTGGCGCGGGCAGCTGATCAGATGGTCGTTGACCAGCCCGGCCGACTGCATCAGGGCGTAGCAGATGGTGCTGCCGACGAAGCTGAACCCGGCCTTTTGCAGCGCCTTGCTCATGGCGTCCGATTGCGCCGTGCGCGCCGGGATACCGGCGAGGCGCGTCCACTGGTTGGTGATCGGCTTGCCATCGACAAAGTCCCACAGGAAATCCGCCAGCGAGCCGCCGCCGGCTTGCAGCGCGAGGCAGGCGCGGGCATTGCCAATGGCGGCGGCGATTTTGGCGCGGTTGCGGACGATGCCCGGATCGGCCAGCAGCGCGGCGATTTTATCCTCGTCATAGGCGGCGATTCTGGCCGGGTCGAAGTCATCGAAAGCGCGCCGGTAGTTTTCCCGCTTTTTCAGGATGGTCGCCCACGACAGCCCGGCCTGGGCGCCTTCGAGCAGCAGCAGCTCGAACAGCGCGCGCTCGGCGAAGAGCGGCACGCCCCATTCCCTGTCGTGATACTGGCGATAGAGATCAAAACCCTCGCCCCACGGGCAACGCTGGCCGTTCATTGCCTCAATCCTCCTGTTTCACCGGCATCCGCCCCAGTTGCCAGCCGAGCACGCCCCACAGCACCGCCACCGGCGCGGCGATCAGGGCGATGGCCGCCGCACCCAGGCCGAGCGCGCCGAAGCCGGCGTAGATCCAGCCGCTGACGAGGTCGCCGCCGCGATAAACGGCGGCGTCGATAAAGGCTTTTGACTTGTAACGCTGCTCGCGCGTCATCCGGGTAAACAAGACTTCGCGCGCCGGCTTGGCCAGCGCGTGACGGCTGCTGTCGTAAAGCACGCGAACCGCCAGCAGGGCCGCCAAAGCAACGCCGCCGCCGACATTGCCGAGAACCATAAAGCCGAGCGCGGCAACCGCCGGCAGCACGGCCAGCGTCGCCCCAAGACCGAGGCAGGCGAGGACGCGGGCGGTAAGCAGAAGCTGGGCGGCAATGGTGACGACATTGACGACCAGATCGACGCGCGCCAGAAAAACGCGGCGCGCGGCGCGGTCGACGATGGCCGCGCCGAGCAGATGCGACTGCACGAAATAGAGAATGGTCGAAGCGAAAGTCATGAGCAGAATCCACAGCGCGATGCGGCGCAGGAGCGGCGAGCCAAAGACCGGCCCGATGCCGCTCCAGGCGCTGCCGCCGATGGGCGCTGGCGGCTCGCGGCGCAGCGTCGCCGTCCGCTCGGCGTGCCGGTCGAGGGCGCGGCCCAGGCGGCCGGCCAATTCCAGCGGCAGCACGGCGATAAGCAGCAGCAGAAAAACCGGCAGCGCCGTCGCCAGCAGCGCCGTCGTTGTCGACCCGGCGATGCCGCCGAGCGTGGCGCCGACGGCGATGAAGCCGAACAGCCGCTCGCCCTGCTCGTCGCGGAACAGATCGACGATCAGCCCCCAGAACACGGCAACCACGAAGAGCGCGAAAACACTGACCCAGACGTAGAAAACGCGGTCAATCCAGGGCCGGGCCGTTTCCGGCAGCCACAACAGGGCCAGATAGAACAGCACCAGATGGGCGGCAAAGAAACGGTTGGTCAGCGGGATAAACACCGCCCGGCGCAAGCGGGCGACGGCCGCCGAATACAGCGGCACGGCCAGCAGCATGACGAGAAAAACCGCCGTCCATAACAACTGCAAATTGCCGCGATCGGCGGCCCCGATCTCGTCGCGCACCGGGCGCAGCAAATAGTAGGCGAAGAGAATGGCGAAACCGTAAGCGGTGGCCAGCAGCGTCGGCGCCGCCTCGCCCGGGCGCAGCGGCAGCAAGCGGGCGAGCAAGCGGCGCATCAGGCGTCGGCGATGGCGTCGAAATAGCCGGCGATGCGCTGCCGCTCGTTCTCGTCCGGCAAGCGGCCATGCGCGGCGCCGAAATTGTCACGCACATGCTCGGCCTGCGTGCTGCCGGGAATGGCGCAGCTTACCGCCGGCTGGCTGAGCACGTATTTGAGAAACACCTGCGCCCACGAATAACAGTCCATCTCCGCCGCCCACGGCGGCAATGGCCGCCCGCTGACGGCGCGGAACTGACCGCCGCCGCCGAAGGGCCGGTTGATCAGCACCGCCATGCCGCGATCAATGGCCAATGGCAGCAGACGTTCGGCAGCGGCACGGTTGCCGACGGCGTAATCGACCTGGATGAAATCGAGCCGCTCGCGGCGCATGACCGCCTCCATCTCGGCGTATTGCGCCGCGCTCGACGTGGTGATGCCGATATGGCCGATGACGCCCGCCGCCTGCCGTTCGCGCAGCACCGGCAGCACCTTGTCCACGCCGTGCAGATTGTGCAATTGCACCAGATCGAGATGCGGCGAACGCAACGCGGCATGGGAGGCGGCCAGCCGCTCGCGGCCCGCCTCGGCGCTGTCGCGGTCGACCTTGGTGGCGAGAAAAATGCGCTCGCGCAGGCCGCCGCTTCTCGCCAGCAAGGCGCCGATGGCCTGTTCCGAATCGCCATAGGAAGGCGCTGTGTCGATAACCCGGCCCCCTTGCCGGAACTGGAATTCAATCAGTGTTTCAAGCAGGCGCGTCATCCAGGCTTCGTCGCCGAGGCGAAAGCGGTTGGTGCCCAAGCCGATGATCGGCAAGCGCACGCCGGTCGACGGCACCGACCGCGCCAGTGGCGAGGCCGGGATCGTCAGCGGGCTGGCCACCCGCGGACTGACCCCCAGCGTCAACCCGGCGGCAAGCAGTTGGCGGCGGCGGGATGAAGGCAAATCACGCATGGCATCCTCCTCACAAACTGAAAACCTCGGCATGGCGCTGCCAGAAGGCTGGTTCGGGAATCATCCCGCAACCGGCGGCGGCGTTGTCGGCCATGTGCTCGGGCTTGCCGGTGCCGGGAATGGCGCAGCTTACCGCCGGCTGGCTGAGTACGAACTTGAGCAGCAGTTGCGCCCAACTGCCGGCCCCGATCTCCGCCGCCCAAGGCGGCAGCGGCTTGTCGCGCAGGCGGCGCAGCAGCCCGCCGCCGCCGAACGGACGATTGATCAGCACCGCCACGCCGCGCTCGGCGGCAAGCGGCAGAATCAGCCGCTCGGCCTCGCGCTCGTCGAGCGAATAATTGATCTGCACAAAGTCGAGGCGCTCGGCGCGCAATACCGCCGCCAGCGCGTCGTAAGCACCGGCGTGGTAGTGCGTCACCCCAAGGTGGCGGATGCGTCCCGCCGCCTTCCATTCGCGCAGCGTCGCCAACTGGTCGCGCCAATCGACGAGGTTATGCACCTGCATCAAATCCAGCGGCTCCGCGCGCAACAGGCGCAGCGAAGCCTCCATCTGCCGCCGCCCGGCTTCGCGCCCCTCGATCCACACCTTGCTGGCGACAAAAGCCCGCGACCGGCTGCCGGCGGCGGCCAGCAATTCGCCCGTGGTTTCCTCGGCGCGGCCATACATCGGCGAACTGTCGATCACCGAACCGCCCGCGGCGAACAGCGCCGCCAATACCGCAGGCAGGCGGGCGTATTCCGCCGAGCCGGGCGCGACATCGAAAACCTTGTAAGTCCCCAGCCCGATCACCGGCAAACTCTCGCCGCTGGCCGGAATCGGACGCCGCTGCATGCTGATGGGTTTCATCTGATCGCCTCCCATACCTTCACCGCTGGCCGGCCCGCCGCCAAACAACAAGCCAAGCGCCGCGCCCGCCGCCAGGCGCAGAAAATCGGCGCGATTCATGGTTGGCCCTGGCGCGGTCGGCTTGTTCATGGCTATTTTCCTTGCAACGGGACAAGCATTGGACAAGGCCGGAGACCAGCATCCGACGATCATGGCCTCCGGCGCAAAGCATCTTTATTTTATGACATTTGCGCCACACCGCAGTGAAAGACACAGCGCCGGGTGGGCGCCGCCGCGATCCGCGGTCGCGCTGGCTGCAATCCATGCTACGCTTGTTTTGCAATGGCAATGATTTTGTAGAAATCCAACTTCTTCTTATCACTGACCAGGGGAACTCGAAAATGGCCGAGCAAAATTCTTCCTACAATTCAAGACCGCTGAGCGATCTTGAGAGAAGGTATATTGATTGGCTGCTGAAACCGCAACAATTTGTTTCCAAGTGGGTTAATGGTGGCGCTGGTTGCATTTCTATTGTATTTGGAGTTGCGCTTTCGCTAGCATTCATTTTTGACAACACGAACCCCATTCCCGAGTCGAAAAACGTGTCCGCGATTTTACTTGGCCTGCTCTTCGTCGCATTCACAGTGGGCTTTGGTGTGATTTTTGTTAGAAATGCCTTGCGCAGAAAATCTATTTTAAATGACAGAACATCCTGCATCACCGGGGTTTTAAAGGAACAAACCGCCCATATTCCCAACCCAAGAACCGGCGCGGTGACAACAACAAAAAGATACATGGTTGGCGATTTTCAGGTTACCTTTCCAGAGGACTGCGATGAATTGTTTATAGATCACATCAACAAACCAGTCGAGTTTGTCGCAGCCATACTCTCAATATCCAATCCATTGGTTATTTTTGGCGGCAAATCCGCTTACGATGAGCCAGCCACAAGCGCAATAGTCCTTGAGTTTTATGACAAAATAAATATCCACAAAGCCATGGAAAAATACGGCATCTGGACATTCAGGGCAAGAAGGCATAGGTATATTATGATGCCACTATTTTTCATTCCAATATGTTTCTACGGCATGTATCTTATGGAGGATATGGTACCTTCGTTTGCTTCGGTTGTTGTACTTTTTCTGGTGTCATCTTTTTTGACTTTCATTTTTATTTTTTTATACGAACAAATCATCATTTCGCTTGGATACATCGACACACAAATTCCATACCGTGAGAAGCTGAAAGGTTAAACCGGCGCCTGACCGCCGCGCCGGTCAGGAATCAGGCGTTCACTCGTGTTCCAACGCCCAAATCCGATGCGCGTCGAGGAGGATGCGGGCGTGGCGTTCGAGGGCGTCGAGGTGGGCGGTTTCGGCGACCTGGGCGGCTTCGAGGGCTTGGCGGTTGGCGAGCAAGGTGTCGGCAAAGGCGGATTCGCCGAGGGTGTAGGCTTTGCTCACCAGCGCGGCATTGCTTTGCGCTTGCTGGCGGATGCGCGCTTGGGTGGCGGCGATGTTGCGGGCGGCCCGCGCCTGCGCCACGAGTTGCCGCGCTTCGCGTTCGATTTTGCCGCGCACCCGCGCTTCTTCCTGGAGCGCCTTGTCGTGCTGCGCCAGCGCGCCCGCCTGGGCGGCGCCGCGCGCCGCTCCCGGCAGGGGAATGCTGACGGCGATGCCGACGATGCGCGTGTCGTTGTCCTGCTCGGTGGTGTAGCGCAGCGAGACGGTGGGATCGGGTTTGCGGTCGAGGGCGCCGCGTTCGACCAGAAGCCGTTTTTGCCGCGTTTGCGCCTGCGCCTGTTCGAGTTCGTGGTTGTCGGCGACGATGTGGGCGACCCAGTCGACGGCTTGCATGTCCTCGCCGGAAATTTCCGGCAGGGGCGTCCCGGATGAATCCGGCGGCAGCGGCAGGCCGGGGTATTTTTGCTCAAGGGCGATGCGCGCCAGCGTCGCCCGCTGCGCCGCCTGCTGGTGCACGGCGATCAGGCGCTCGTGTTCGGTTTGCGCCAGCAGCAGTTCCATTTTCGGCGATTCGCCGGAACGCACCCGCTTTTGCATGCCGTCGATCAGCTTTCCGCTCAATTCGGCCTGTTCGGCGACGCGCAAGGCGGCGCGTTCCTCGCGCAGCACTTCAAACCAGGCGGCGAGCAGTTCCCGGCCCGCTTCGTGCCAGGCGTCGGCGTAGGCGGCTTCGGCGAGGGTCATCGCCTGGCGTCCCAGTTCCTCGTCTTTTTCCGCCTTGCCGAACCAGCGCAGCGGGCGCTCGACGGCGATTTCGTAATCGTGGGAATTGCCCTCCTGGCGGATGCGCCGCCGCGCGGTTTCGCCGCGCAGGTTCCATTCATACGGCCCGCTTTCCAGACGCCGCCGCTCGGCGGCGGAATAGTCGATGCCGGCGCGCGCCGCCTGCAACTCCGGCAGACGCGCCAGCGTTTCGCGCACCGCCGCTTCCGGCGGCAATTCGGCTGGGTAACGGAAGGCGGCGACGGCAGACGCGGGCGCTTCTTCGGCAAGTGCGGGTGTTCCGGCGGCGGCGCCGATGAGCGTCAGCACGGCGAAAGCGAGGCTGTTGGTACTCATACCATTCTTCCGAACGAATGCAGCGGGATGACCCAGTAGGCCATTTCCGGGGTGTGGAATTCCTGGCGCAGCGCCGCCACCAGCGGCGCGATATCCTCGTTGCGCAACAGAATGTTCATCAGCCGCCGCCGCGCCCGGCCTTTGACTTTTTCCATGGCGCTGCGCAAACCGGCGCCGCGCCCCATGCCTTCTGCGTCGATCAGGGAAAAGCCGCGAATCCATTGCGGATGGTCAAGCAGGAAGTCGACGACCTGTTCTTCGAGGTCTCGCGGAAAGGCCAGCGTCATTTCACAATCGTATTCGGGACTGGCGTTCGCTGTCGGGTTCTCATTCATGATTTTCTTTCCAGGCCGAAACGCTCGAACAGAATAGGCAAAATAACCAGGGTCAGGAAGGTCGAACTGAGCAGTCCGCCGATGACGACAATGGCCAGCGGACGCTGGATTTCCGAACCCGGCCCGGTCGCCAGAAGCAGCGGAATCAGGCCGAAGCCGGCGATGCTGGCGGTCATCAGCACTGGCCGCAAGCGGCGGCGCGCGCCCTCGCGGACGACCTCGCCGATGGCCATGCCGGTGGCGGCAAGCTGGTTGAAGCAGGTAATCATCACCAGGCCGTTGAGCACAGCGATGCCCATGAGCGCGATGAAGCCGACGGAGGCCGGGACCGAGAGATATTCGCCGGTGAGAAGCAAGGCGAAAATGCCGCCGATGAGCGCCAGCGGGATATTGCTGAAAACCAGCACGGCCTGCCGGGCGCTGCCGAGGGTGGCGAAAAGAAGCAGGAAGATCAGCCCCAGCGCAATGGGGACAACAACCATGAGCCGTGCCGCCGCACGTTGCTGGTTTTCAAACTGGCCGCCCCAGGAGAGATGATAGCCGACTGGCGGATAGCCCGCAGCGGCAACGGCGGCCTTTGCCTCGTCTACAAACCCTACCAGATCGCGCCCGCGCACATTGGCGCGCACCACCGACATGCGCGAGGCGTTTTCACGCTCGATTTTCACCGGGCCGTCGACAAGTTCGATGCTCGCCACTTCGCGGATCGGGATGACGCGGCCATCGGCCAGCGGCAGGCGCAACTGGGTGAACAAGCCCGGCGAGGCGCGCAGGGCGTCGCTGCCGCGAATTTGCAGCGGCAGGCGGCGGCCTTCCTCGATCACGACGCCGATGTCGCTGCCCTCGATCAGCGCCCGCAGGTCGCTCTGCAACTGCCCGCTATTCAGCCCCAAACGCCCGGCGGCCAGACGGTCGACGGTGATTTGCATATATTGCACGCCGCTGTTCTTGACCGTGATGACATCCTCGCTGCCGGGAATTTTTTCCAGCACATGGACGATTTTTTCGGCCAGCGCGGAAAGCGTCGCGGCATCCGGGCCGAAAATTTTCACCGCCAGATCGCCGCGCACACCGGAAAGCATTTCGGAAGTCCGCATTTCAATCGGCTGCGTGAAGCTGAAGTCGATGCCGGGAAAATCCCGGCCAACCTCGCGCAGCGCGTCGACGATGGCGTTCTTGTCCTTGCTGCGCCATTCCGCGCTCGGCTTCAAAACGAGGAAGCTGTCGGTTTCGTTCAAACCCATCGGGTCCATGCCCAGTTCGTCCGAACCGGCGCGGGCGACGATGCTTTTGACTTCCGGCACCCGCGCCAGCACATCCTTCTGGATGGCCTGGTCGATGGCTATCGACTGCGCGAGGTTGATCGACGGCAGCTTTTCCAGTTGCATGATGATGTCGCCCTCGTCCAGCGTCGGCATGAAGGATTTGCCGATCAGCGGAAACAGCGCCAGCGCCACGACCAGCGCGCCGACGGCCGAACCGACCGCCAGTCTGGGCCGGGCCAGCGCCCATTCGAGCGAGGGCGCGTAAATGGCCTCGATCTTGCGCGCCAGCCAGGGCGGCTGATGCGCCTCTTCCTTGAGCAGAAACGAGGCGAGCACCGGGATCACGGTCAGCGACAGCACCAGCGAGGCGGCAAGGGCGAAAACGATGGTCAGCGCCACCGGCGCAAACATTTTGCCTTCCAGCCCTTCCAGCGTCAGCAGCGGCAAAAAGACGGTGACGATGATGGCGATGCCGGCGGCGACCGGCACGGCGACGTCGGAAGAAGCGCGGTAGATGGTATGCAGCCAGGAAATCGACGGCCGGTTGTCGCGCGCTTCGGTGTACGCCTCGATGTTCTCGACAATCACCACCGCCGCGTCGACGAGAAGGCCGATGGCGATGGCCAGACCGCCGAGCGACATCAGATTGGCCGAAAGGCCGAACCAGCGCATGAGAATGAAGGTGGCGCAGGCCGAAAGCGGCAGGATGCAGGCCACGGCCAGCGCCGCCCGCAGGTTGCCGAGAAAGAGGAAGAGCAGCGCCAGCACGAGAAAAATCGCCTCGCCCAGCGCCTTGGCGACGGTGCCGACGGCGCGTTCGACGAGATCGCCACGATCATAGAAAACCTCGATGCCGCTGCCTTCCGGCAGGGTTTCCTGGATCTCGTCCAGCTTGGCGCGCACCGACTGGATCACCTGCCGCGCATTGGCCCCGCGCAGCGCCAGCACCAGCGCCTCGACCGCCTCGCCCGCGCCATCCTTGGTCACGGCGCCATAGCGGGAAAGCATGCCGATGCGCGGCGTGCCGACATCGGCAACGCGCGTCACCTGCCCGTCTTTTTCGGCGACGACGATGGCGCCCAGATCGTCGAGCGAACTGATATTGCCCTGGCCGCGCACGAGCAGCGATTCTTCGTTGCGGTCGATGCGCCCGGCGCCGTCGTTGCGGTTGTTTTCCTCGATGGCGGCGGCCAGTTGCGCCAGCGTGATGCCGCGCGCCGCCAGCGCGTTGATGTCAGGGACGACCTCAAACGTCTTGACCTCGCCACCCAGCGCGCTGACATCGGCGACGCCGGGAAGGCTGCGCAATTGCGGGCGGATCGTCCAGTCGAGCAGGGTGCGCTTTTCGGCCAGCGACATCGGCCCCTCGATGGTGAACATGAACAGCTCGCCAAGCGGCGTCGTCGGCGGCGCCAGCCCGCCGGAAGCGGTCGGCGGCAAATCGCCCTGAACAGCGTTCAGGCGCTCGGCCACCTGCTGCCGCGCCCAGTACACATCGGTGCCGTCGGCGAAATCGAGGGTAATTTCGGCAATCGCGTATTTCGACTGCGAGCGCAGCGCCTTCTGCCGGGGGATGCCGAGCAATTCCTGCTCGATCGGCAGCACGATGCGCATTTCCACCTCTTCCGGCGTCATCCCCGGCGCCTTCATGATAATCTTCACCTGCGTCCCGGCAATGTCGGGAAAAGCGTCGATCGGCAAGGCGCGGAAAGCCATCGCGCCCGCCGCCGTGAGTACGACAATCAGCAACAGGACGGGAAAACGGTGCGCCAGCGCGCGGGCAATCAGCCGCCGCAGCATTATTTGCCCCCGCCTTGCGCTTCTTCCTCTTCCCTGCCGATGCCGAGCAAAGCGCCCTTGAGCGTGGCGGTGCCGGAAACGGCGATGCGCGTCCCGGCGGCGAGCGCCGCCTTGCCGCTTGCCGGCGCTTCCGGGCGAATGCGGACAAATTTGTCGGCTGTGGCCAGCACCGCCACCGGCAGCGCCGTGAAGCCGCGCGCCGAGCGCACGAAAATCCAGTGCACTTCCTCGTGGCGGACGATGGCGGCAGCCGGCACCGACCAGCTCTCGCCGCCACCGCGCGCGACATACAGCGTCGCCTCGACATACTGATTGACGGCAAGGCAGGACGAAGGCTGCTTCAATTCGCCGCGAATCAGCACCGTCTGGCTATCCGCCCGGATTTGCGGCGACACCGCGATAACCCGCGCCTCGTCGGGGCAGGTAGCGAAACGGATGCGATTGCCGGGCCGCGCCTCCGCCGCCTGCTGCTTCGCGGCACTCAATTCGACCCACAAGCGCCCTTCCCGCTGCAATTTGGCCAGCGCCGCGCCGGCTTCCACCTGCTGGCCGGGAACAACGCCGTATTCGAGCACGGTGCCGTTCGTCCGCGCCGCCACGTCAAGAACGGCGGAAAGCGTCTGCGTGGCGCGCAGGGCTTGCACCGCCTTTTCGCTCATCCCCGCCAGACGCAGCATTTGCGCCGTTTCGCTGGCCAGCGCGCGGCTTTGCATGGCGTTGCCGCGCGCCTCCTGCAAGCGGGTTTCGGCAATGATGCCGTCGGCGAACAAGGCCGTGTCGCGCTTCAACTTTTCCTCCGCCAGCCTTTCCTGCGCCGCCGCCTGAATGAATTCGCGCTGCCATTGCAGCAATTGCGGGCTGTACAGGCGCAGCAACGCCTGCCCGGCCCGCGCCCGCTGCGAGGGCGGCAGCAGGATCGCCTGCACCATGCCGGCCACCGGCACGCTGACGATTTCCTGCGCGTCGATCGGCAGCACCACCGTGCCGGGCATGTGCAGCGCCTGCTCATTGCCGCTGCTGTCCTTGTCAGCGCCGGGTTCGGCCAGCGTCACCAGTTGGATGTTCGCCTTGGCGATCTGCGTCTCGCTCATCGCCAGCTCAACCGCCGCCTGGGTGTTCGGGGGAGACGAAGGAAAGGGCTGCGCCAGCGCCAGGGAAAACGGCAACAGCAGCGGACAAGCCGCCCAGATTCTGATTCTTGACATGATGGATCTTTGGAAAAAGCCGTGACAGCGGCGCAGGCCGCCGCAGGGGAAAGCGGGCTGTCTGAAACGTTTAACTATATAGCTGACGAACGTATCCCGAGTCTTTCAGAACCTGTCTGAAATGTAACAATTCATTACGCAACCTCGATGCCCGCTTCGCCTTCGACAATTTCGCCGATCACCGAGACATGGGTGAAGTCTTGTTGCAGGAAGATGGACAGCACTTCGGTCACCGATTCGGGAGCACAGGAGACGAGCAGGCCGCCGGAAGTCTGCGGGTCGGTCAACAGCGTGCGGGCGCTGTCGCCCAGGTTGTCGGCAAGACGCACCAGATGGCCGTAGCTGGCCCAATTGCGGGCCGAGGCGCCGGTCACGAAGCCGGCGCCGGCCAGTTCGGCGGCGCGCGGCAGCAGCGGCACATCGGCAAAGCGCAGGCGGGCGGCGACGCCGCTGCCCTTGCAGATTTCCGCCAGATGACCGAGCAGACCGAAGCCGGTGACATCGGTCATGGCATGCACGCCGTCAAGGCAGGCAAGCACCGGCCCCGGCGTATTGAGCTGGGTGGTGCTGGCGAGCAGCGTTTCGTAGTCGCCGGCAAGCAGCTTGTCCTTTTTCAAGGCCGCGCTGTAGACGCCAACGCCCACCGCCTTGCCGAGAATCAGCCGGTCGCCGGGGCGGGCGGAGGAATTGCGCTTGAGATGCGCGGGATTGACGAGGCCGATGACGACCAGGCCGTAGATCGGCTCGGTCGAATCAATGGTGTGGCCGCCGGCAATGGGTATGCCGGCCTGGCGGCAAACGGCGGCGCCGCCTTCGAGAATTTCGCCGATGGTCGTCAGCGGCAACACGTTGACCGGCATGCCGACAATGGCCAGGGCGAACAGCGGCGCGCCGCCCATGGCGTAGATGTCGGAAATGGCATTGGTGGCGGCAATGCGGCCGAAATCGCGCGGCTCGTCGACGATGGGCATGAAAAAATCGGTCGTGGCGACGATGGCCTGCTGCGCGTTGATCTGGTACACCGCCGCGTCGTCGGCGGTATCCATGCCGACCAGCAATTGCGGCGGCACGATGCCGGGCGGCAGGCCAGCGAGAATCTTTTCCAGCACCGCCGGAGCAATCTTGCAGCCGCAACCGCCGCCATGCGACAACTGGGTCAGCCGGGGCGCCGCCGAAATCGTGTCCATTGCGCTCTCTCCTTATTCCGCGTCGGCGTCGAAGCCGGCATCCTCGATCGCCGCCGTCAGGGCGGCGCGGGCGATCACGCTCGGATCGAAGCGCACCAGCGCCTCGCCCGGCGCCAGCGAAACCGTGGCCGAACTGACGCCGGGCAAGGCGGCCAGGATGTCCGTGATGTTGTTGACACAACTTTGGCAATTCATGCCGCCGATTTTGATCAACGCTTCTTCCATTTTCCTACTCCTTGAAATTTGCTTGCCCGGCGGGCCGCCAGCGTTTGAGACGCAGCGAATTGCCGACCACCGACACCGAACTCAAGGCCATCGCCCCGCCAGCCACGACCGGGTTGAGCAAACCCAGCGCCGCCAACGGTATGCCAATGATGTTGTAAATAAAGGCCCAGAACAGATTTTGCCGGATTTTGCCCAAGGTCGCTGCCGACAGATCAATGGCATCGGCCACCGCCAGCAGATCGCTGCGCATCAGGGTCAGGTCGGCGGCCTCGATAGCCGCGTCGGAACCGGCGCCGACGGCGAAGCCGACATCGGCGGCGGCCAGCGCCGGAGCATCGTTGATGCCGTCGCCGACCATGCCGACCAGCGCCCTCCCCTCCTCTTTCAACCCGGCCACCGCCGCCGCCTTGCCGCCCGGCAGGATGCCGGCGCGGAATTCGTCGATGCCAGCCTCGGCGGCAATCGCCGCGGCGGTCGCGGCATTGTCGCCGGTCAGCATGACGACGCGCACACCGCGCTGGCGCAAGCGCGCCACTGCCGCCGCCGAGGTCGGCCGCAAGGCGTCGGCGACGGCAAACAGCGCCAGCGGCCTTTCGCCTTCGGCGAGGCCAAGCACCGTCTTGCCGGCCTGCTGCAATGCCACAACCGCCGGATCGGCGGCAAGGCCGAGCCAGTCGGGCGAACCAAGGCGCAAGCGGCGGCCAGCGACCACGCCTTCAACGCCATGCCCCGGCACGGCGCTGAATTCATCGACCGCCGCTGGTTCGGCAACAGCAGCGGCATCACCGGCGGCGGCGATAATGGCCCGCGCCAACGGATGTTCGGAGCGCCGTTCGAGCGCCGCCGCCAAGGCCAACGCCTCGTCGCGGCCCGCGTCGCGCGCAATGACTTCGGTCAGCATGGGCAAGCCGCGCGTCAGCGTGCCGGTCTTGTCCACGGCCAGCACGGAAATTTTCTCGGCCCGCTCCAGCGCCTCGGCATTGCGCACCAGAATGCCGGCCCGCGCCCCCTGCCCGGTTCCGACCATGATCGCCGTCGGCGTCGCCAGACCGAGCGCGCATGGGCAGGCAATAACCAGCACGGCGACGGCATTGACGAGGGCCGTGGCGAAATTGCCGCCCAGCCACCACCAGCCGAGTAAGGTCGCCAGCGCGATGACGCAAACCAGCGGCACGAAAATGCCGGCCACGCGGTCGACCAGCCGCTGCACCGGCGCTTTCGACCCCTGCGCCTCGCCGACCAGACGGATGATGCCGGCCAGCAGCGTTTCCTCGCCGACGCCGGTGGCGCGGCAACGCAGCGCCCCCTGGGCATTGGCGGTGGCGGCGAAAACGCGGTCGCCCGGCCCCTTGCCGACGGGCATGCTCTCGCCGGTCAGCATCGCCTCGTCGACGCTCGACCGGCCATCGAGCACCTCGCCGTCGACCGGCACGCTTTCGCCCGGCCGCACCAGAAACACGTCGCCCGGCATCAGGCTATCGACCGCCATCTCGACCCATTGACCCGCGCGTTCGACGCGCGCCGTCTTCGGCTGCAAGCGGATCAGCGCCTCGATCGCCTCGGCGGTGCGCGCCTTGGCCCGCGCTTCGAGCAGCTTGCCGAGCAGCACCAGGGTGATGACCGCCGCTCCGCCCTCGAAATAGACGTGTTGATCGAGCGTAAACAACGTGACCACGGCGGAAAAACCCCAGGCCATGCTGGTGCCGAGGGCGACCAGCACATCCATATTGGCGCCGCCGCCCCGCAACGCCTTCCAGGCGCCGTCGTAAAAACGCCAGCCGATCCAGAACTGCACCGGCGTCGCCAGCAGCAATTGCAGCCAGCGTGGCAGCTCATTCTGGTGGCCGTGCTCGCCGAACATGAACAGCATCTGGCCGACCAGCGGCAAACTCAGCGCCAGCGCAATCCAGAAACGCCGGCTCTCGTTGCGGTAAGCCTGCCGCTTCGCCGCTTTCTCCCGCTCGCGCGTGCCGGCATCGACCCGGCTGGCGGTAAAGCCCGCCTTGGCCACGGCAGCGATCACCGCTTCTTCGCCGATGCCGTCGTCGAGACGGACGCGGGCGCGTTCGGCGGCCAGATTGACGTTGGCGCGCAGGCCCGGCTGGCGGTTAAGCACTTTTTCCAGGCGCGCCGAGCAGGCGGCGCAGGTCATGCCGCCGATGGCGAATTCGACGACCCGGCCGGGCGTCGCGGCATCGGCAGGCGCATTCATGACATTCCCGAACGCAGCAGGGCAAACAACCCATACAGGCCGAAACCGAGAACCAGCAGGCCGGAAAAAATCCGCACCACGGGCCGGCGAACGAATTCGTTGAGGCGGGAAAGCAGCATCCCGGCGAGCAGCAGATTGGGCAGTGTACCCAGCCCGAAAGCCAGCATCAGCAAGGCGCCGCGCCCGGCGGAACCCGCCGCCAGCGCGCTCGCCAAGGCGCTATAGACCAGACCGCAGGGCAGCCAGCCCCACAAAAGACCGAGCGGAAAAGCCTGGGCCACGGTGCGCGCCGGTAAAAAACGCTTGCTCAACGGCTGCACGCGCCGCCACAGATGCTGACCGGCCCGCTCGGTAAACGCCAAAGCGCGGGTCACGCCGAGCAGATAAAGGCCGAGCGCCACCAGCATGAGGTTAGCCAGCAGGTAGAGCGCCAGCCGCGCCGGCATCTGCCCGGCAAGACCAACACTGGCCGCCCCCAGCGCCCCCGCCACGGCGCCAGCCGCGACATACGAGACGATGCGCCCGCCGTTATAAGCCAGATGCAGCCGCCAACGCCCCGGCCCGCCGAGCGACAAGGCGCCGACAATGCCGCCGCACATACCGACGCAATGCGCGCCGCCAAGCAGACCAACCAGGAACAGAGCCAGATAGCCGGAATCGGGCATGGCAAGAGAGAATCAAGGAAAGCGGGGAGTTTAACCCGCGCCGTGCGGTCTTGGGCGGGGTTCAGCGCAGTAGGTTGAGCAAGCGGCGCAGCGGCGCAGCCCGACAATTCAACAGGAACATACAACCGCTACGCTCGCCATTTCATGCGACGCGCAGTTCGCGCAGCAGTTCTGGATGCTTGTCCAGAAGTCGCAGCAGCCCGCGTAGGCTGGGTAGAGCAAAGCGAAACCCAGCATTGCAAGCAAACGAAATTGCTGGGATTGCGCTGCGCTTCATCCCAGCCTACAAATCTGAGCTACGCTGGCTCCCGGAACATACAGCCGCTACGCTCGCTATTTCACGCGACGCGCAGTTCGCGCAGCAGTTCTGGATGCTTATCCAGAAGTCGCAGTAGTAGCACGGTGGATTTGTGCGGCTGCGTTTTGCCGCGCTCGTATTCACTGAAGGCCGACGCGCCGCCGCCGAACAACCGGCCAGCCTCGGCTTGCGACAGTTTCAGTTTCTTGCGCACAGCGCGCAGCGCCTGGGCATTACGTTCTTTCGCGCACCGCGCGGCTTCTTGCATCGCCGCGCCGAGGCGCGAGGAAGAAACTTCATCGCTGGCGGTGAATTCAACCTCGTCGCAAACCGGGCAGTGCCAACCCGTGATGTTTTCGACGGCATAAGGCTCGCCATTCACTTCGCCGGAGACATTGCGTGTGCCGTATTGCAGCAGGGTGCCATCGTCGCATTGCAGACAAAACCGGTCGCTCATTTCATCGCTCCTTGAACTGGATCACCACCGCGCCATCGCCGCGCAGGGTGAGCTTGATATAGACCATCCGGCCATTCGGGCAGGGAGCGCAATACACGTCCTGCCATATCCGATGATCGGTGTGGGTTGTCATGGATTTGAACAGCATCCGGCGTTCCAGACCAAGCACCACGGACAACGCTTCGTCTTCGTCCATATCCAGCAGGGCAATGCCCTTCTTGGCGGCGTGAGTGAAACATGTCGCGCCGCGCTTCGTCACTTCGGCTTTGATAGCGTCGAGCGAGTAGTGGGCGATGCTCTTTTCCATGTACTGATCTTATGGAATCCATGAAACTCGGTCAAGGGAAGTTTTTGGGCGGCGCGGTAGGTTGGGCAAGCCGCGCAGGCGCAGCCCGACAATCCAACAGGCCGCTGCGAAGCATCGCAAGACAGTGACGCTTCGCGTCAGAGGGTCTTGACCGCCGGGCAGCGGCCTTCGACCTCGCCCAGCCTACAAATCCGGGGTACGCTGGCTTATCGTCAGTTCTGTCACTGACTTGACATTGAAACCCGCCAAGGGCCTTGGTTTCGCCACCACATTACAAACGAAAAGGTTAGTATTTTCAGCCGATATTGAGCATTGAACGTACAATTCTTCCCTCAAGAGGGTTCATAGGGCACCTTGAGTGACGTTTATTATTAAGCATCCAAAAGGCAACGGATGCATAAACGCTACTAGTTTTGTATTCGTATGCAGTAACCTCGCCAATTAGTTCACTGTTAGCGTTTCTATCTATGGCTTGTACTTGGTGTTTAACTACATTATTATTGATTGGTTGTGCGATTGAAATATCAATAGCGTAGCCTGCAGAAGGGCGCTCAACATAATTTACTGAAATGCATTCTTTGGATTTGTCGCCACTTTTTAATAACAAGTTTAACTCATGGTCAATGCCGTAAGAAATATAGATATGGTAAGCAAGGGGCTTGACATCCTCTGGCATAAGCCAAGCGCAGCTTGGGTCTCCAATATGGCCGACTGATAATCTAAAGTATCCTAATTTAGCTGACTTGACTCTAAAATTTAAAAGCCGAGAAGCATGTGATGCGTAGGCATAGTTAAGATCGGAAAGATCCTGCAACTCAACGAACTGTATTTTTTTATTGGCAACATTCAAGATGGCGTCTTCAAAGGTGGCATCTGTGTTGTTAATATATCCGCCCTTATAACTTTCGCCATAATTCAGCACATAAGAGTGAGCGCGAACATTTTTGTAGACTTTTTCCCCGATACCAGAATCGCATGCTGCATTGAATGTCATTATTGGGGCTAACGAAAATCTATAAAGTGCCAAAGTGGCGCAAAAAGTGAGTACTACAGTTACTCCAATACCAATTTTTTTGTTTACGCGAAATGCAATCTTAGAGATTGCTACAAAAGAAAAAACAAACAATAGGGCAACTGCAATATATGGCCCTACCAAGAACAGGCCGTAAATTAGCCATCCAAGCGCTTCCATTTTGAGTACCAACAAGGTGAATAAAAATAGCCCGCGTAGGCTGGGTAGAGCGAAGCGAAACCCAGCATTGCAAGCATACGAAATTGCTGGGATTGCGCTACGCTTCATCCCAGCCTACGGCCCTACGGCCCTGGTTGCCCTTAAACCTCAATACCAATTCCAGCATTCAGCCGTTCGGACATGACAATTGCGCACATCAATGTCTTGAACTGCTCAATATTGCTTGAGGGTGGATGCGGGTCGGACAGCACTGAAGTCAGCCCAAGCAGATTTGTATACAGCCCGGCCAACTGCGGCCTAATCTCCTCATCGAAAAATGCAAGCATGTGGATGATCTGGCTTGATGTCACCAAATTTTCCTGGCCGGGCGCGGTTTTCCAGCGCCGCACGACAGGCTCCTTCAACTCGAACATCTTTGACCTTGACCTCAACGCATCGACTGGGCGACCATCAATTTTCATTTCTGTCAGAAACCGGAAAAGCTTCAAGAGATTCGGATTATTCACATCACCCAGCAGCCGGGACAAAAGCCATTCCTCGGACTCTTTGCGAATCGGGTAATTGATTTTGGCAATGCAGCCGAAGGAACCGTCCGAAATGTTCGCTCGGCACGGTGGACAAATTCCTCGGTACGGATCGAGCGGATGAACCAGTTCCATGAGTTGCCTCACGGTCATAGGAACCTGTGTCACCGTCCCGTCCGGCCTCTTTTGGCTCGCGTGTACCTCGCAACCAAGAATGTCTTCCTTGGAAAGAGCGGGATTGGATTCACGTATTTTCTCAACCGCAAATTCTGCCATGTTCATGTATCCGACGAGAGTGATAAGCTTCTCTTCCGGCATGTTCTTGCGTACCGGGCAGGGGAATTTGAGTACGTAGTCAATAGCCATGAAAATTCCTTGGAAGAAGCCCGCGTAGGCTGGGTAGAGCGAAGCGAAACCCAGCATTGTAAGCAAAACGAAATTGCTGGGATTACGCTGCGCTTCATCCCAGCCTACGACCCTGTGCTCTTATATGGCGGTTGCGAAAATGAATATATCGCCAACCGCCGTTTTCAGATTCAAATAACCTTCGAATACCGCGTGCGCCGGTCGGCGCGCAGGTAGCGGTCGAAGACCATTGAAATCACGCGCACCAGCATGCGGCCTGGCGGGAGGACGGTGATCCAGTCGCGGTCGATCTTGAGCAGGCCGGCCTGTTCCATTTCCTTCATGTCCGCCAATTCGACGGCGAAGTATTTGTGAAAGTCGATCAGGTGCGCGCTTTCGATACTTTCGATGGACAGTTCGAAATGGCACATCAGCGCCTGGATAATGGCGCGGCGCAGGATGTCGTCGGCGCACAGTTCGAGGCCGCGGAATACCGGCAGCAGGCGGTTGTCGAGGCGATCGTAGTACTCGTCCAGGGTCTTGACATTCTGGCTGTAGGTCGGCCCGACCTTGCTGATGGACGAAATGCCGAAGGACAGCATGTCGCAGTCGGCATAGGTCGAATAGCCCTGAAAATTGCGGTGCAGACGCCCCTGGCGCTGGGCCACGGCGAGTTCGTCGTCCGGCTTGGCGAAATGGTCCATGCCGATGAACACATAGCCGGCTTCGGTCAGCTTTTTGATCGCCAAGGCCAGGATTTGCAGTTTGGTATCGGCCGACGGCAGGTCGTCCTCGACGATGCGGCGCTGCGGCTTGAACAGGCCCGGCATGTGGGCGTAGTTGTAGATCGACAGGCGATCCGGCCCCATCGCCAGCACCCGCTCCAGGGTGCGGTTGAAGCTCATTACCGTCTGGTGCGGCAGGCCGTAGATCAGGTCGACAGAAATCGACTTGAAGCCGTTGGCGCGCGCCGCCGCGATCACGTCGACTGTTTCCGCCTCGCTCTGGATGCGGTTGATCGCCACCTGCACGCGCTCGTCGAAATCCTGGACGCCGATGCTCATGCGGTTGAAGCCCAGTTCGCCGAGCAAGGCCACGGTCGCGGCGTCGACCTTGCGCGGATCGACTTCGATGGAGTATTCGCCGCCGTCGAGCAGCTTGAAGTGCTTTTGCGTCTCGGCCATCAACTGGCGCATCTCGGCGTGCGACAGGAAGGTCGGCGTGCCGCCGCCCCAGTGCAACTGGATCACCTCCTGCTTGCCGTCGCCCCCTTCTAGGGCGGCGCTCTGCAAGGCCAGTTCTTTACCGAGATATTTCAGGTACTTGGCGCTGCGCCCGTGATCCTTGGTGATAATCTTGTTGCAGGCGCAGTAATAGCAGATGGTGTTACAGAATGGGATGTGGAAGTATAATGACAGCGGTCGGCTGATGCCGCCGATGTTGCGTTTGCCAAGCCATAGCCTGGCTGCTTCTGCATCGAAAGCCTCGACGAAACGATCGGCGGTCGGATAGGAAGTGTAGCGGGGGCCGTTAACATCGAAACGGCGGATGACCTGAGGATCAAAGACGAGATTCTCGGTAGAAAAATTCATTTCGAATACCACTTGGAGAGACACGGGGATTATGTTTGGGCGGTGCGATTTTACGGTTGACTTGGATCAATCCGAAACGGGTTGCCAATGGCACGAATACTTCCGTTGAATCAGGATATTACGCTATCGGTCATTAAGACCGCGTGTTCCGGCTGCAATCTGCGCGAACTGTGCCTGCCTTACGGCCTCAGCCTTGAGGAACTGGAACGCCTGGACGATCTCGTCTCGACCCGCCGCCGGATCAAGCGCGGCGACCACCTGTACCGCGTCAGCGAACCCTTCGACGCCATTTACGCCATCCGCAGCGGTTTCTTCAAGACCGACGTGCTGCTTGAGGACGGCCGCGAGCAGGTCACCGGCTTCCAGATGGCCGGCGAACTGCTCGGCCTCGACGGCATCAGCACCGAATACCATACCTGCAACGCCATCGCCCTTGAGGACAGCGAGGTTTGCTCGATCCCCTTCAACCGGCTGGAACAGCTATCGCGCGAAATCCACACGCTGCAACACCATTTCCACAAGGTGATGAGCCGCGAGATCGTCCGCGACCACGGCGTCATGATGCTGCTCGGCACGATGCGCGCCGAGGAGCGCCTGGCCACCTTCCTGCTCAATCTGTCGCAGCGCTTCACGGCGCGCGGCTTCTCGCACGCCGAGTTCAACCTGCGCATGACGCGCGAGGAAATCGGCTCCTACCTCGGCCTCAAGCTGGAAACCGTGTCGCGCGCCTTTTCGCGCTTCCACGACGAAGGCTACATCGCCGTGCAGCAGAAGCACATTCGCATTCTCGACGTCGACGGCCTCAAGGCCATGATGAGCCACCGCGTCTGAAACGCAGCCCGGGCGCGGCAAGGCGCGCGGGCTGTTGTTCCGCGCCAGCGGCTGCGCACTAAAATACCGCATGCCCCGTTTCGACCACGCCGCCGACGCTTTCGGCGATCCTTTCAGCATTGACGATCTCATGCTGCCGCGACCGGCCACCGGCTACGCCGTGCAGATGCTCGGCAGCGACCAATTGCTCGACCGCCATAGCGGCGACTTTCTGCCGGTGCGCGCGCCCGGACTGGCCGCCCTCTTCGACAGCTTCGCCGCTGCCCGCCAGGCGGCCGCATCCTGGGTCGACCGGCATTGCCAGAGAGCGGACGAGCATCGCCTGGCCATCGTTCCGGCGAGCTTCGACAGCCTGCTCGAACGCCATGTGCTGATCTGCGGCGTACTCGAAGAACAGCCCTGACCCGAGCGCGATAGCAGTCCGGCGCGCTCAGGGCAATCGCACGAATGCTGACGCCATAAAACCCACCCCTCCCCGACCCTCCCCTCCGGGCTGCGCCCGCAAGGGAGGGAGCCAAGCTTACAACGCGCGCTGGTTTTCTCCCTCCCTTGCGAAGCAGGGGAGGGTCGGGGAGGGGTTGTCGGCCACGACAACGGCATTCATGCGATTACCCTGCCGGCGCTCCGGCCCAACTGGCGAAAATAGCTAAAAAAAGATATAATGATAGGTTCAATGCGTGATGTATCGCCCGCTTTATTCCGAGCAGCCGCCGGTTTTTTCAGGTTCTTGTGCAGGATTCACCCCATTGATTCATTCCCGGCAAGGCTGCGCCGGGGTACCCAGGCCGCCCGTCCTTCGGGCCAGTTCGTCGCCCGCGTGCGCGACGAGATACAGGAAACAACACCATGACGACTGCCGTCGACAATTTCGCCGATCTCGGCTTGAGCGAATCCCTGCTCAAAACTTTGGCCGATCTCGGCTACGAAACCCCCTCCCCCATTCAGGCCCAGTGCATCCCGATCCTGCGCGACGGGCACGACATCATCGGCATGGCGCAAACCGGCACCGGCAAGACCGCCGCTTTCGCCCTGCCGCTCATGGAGACCATCGACATCGGGTTGGTGAAGCCGCAGGCGCTGATTTTGACGCCGACGCGCGAACTGGCGATTCAGGTGGCCGAGGCTTTGCAGAGTTACGCCAAGAATCTGCCCGGCTTTCATGTGCTGCCGATTTACGGCGGCCAGAGTTACACCATCCAGTTGAAGCAACTGGCGCGCGGCGCCCATGTCATCGTCGGCACGCCGGGCCGGGTCATGGATCATCTGGAGCGCCAGACGCTCAATCTCGACCGCTTGAAGACACTGGTTCTCGACGAGGCCGACGAAATGCTGCGCATGGGCTTCATCGACGATGTCGAATGGATTCTCGAACACACGCCGGAGCAGCACCAGACGGCGCTGTTTTCGGCGACCATGCCGGAGCCGATCCGGCGCGTGGCACAAAAATACCTGGTCGATCCGAAGGAAGTCAGGATCAAGACGGCCACCGCCACCGTCGCCGCCATCCGCCAGGTCTATTGGCAGGTTTCCGGCCTGCACAAGCTCGACGCCCTGACCCGCATCCTTGAGGTCGAGGACGATTTCGACGCCGCCATCATTTTCGTGCGCACCAAGACCGCCACCGTCGAACTGGCCGACAAGCTCAATGCCCGCGGCTATGCCGCCGCCGCGCTGAACGGCGACCTCAACCAGCAGATGCGCGAGCGCGTCATCGAACAACTGAAGTCCGGCGCGCTGGACATCGTCATCGCCACCGATGTCGCCGCCCGCGGCATCGACGTGCCACGCATCAGTCATGTGGTGAATTTCGACATTCCCTACGACACCGAAGCCTACGTGCACCGCATTGGCCGCACCGGCCGCGCCGGCCGCACCGGCAATGCCATTCTTTTTGTCGCGCCGCGCGAAGTGCGCATGCTGCGCACCATCGAGCGCGCCACCCGGCAGCCGATCGCGCCGCTGACCCTGCCCTCGCGCGCCGACGTCACCAACCGGCGCGTCGCCGCCTTCAAGGAAAAGGTCGGCGCGGTGCTCGATGCCGAGGGCCTCGACTTTTTCGCCAACATCGTTTCGCAGATCGCCGAGGAGCGGGATGTCGGCGCCGAGGAAATCGCCGCCGCGCTGGCCATGATGGCGCAGGAAGGCAAGCCGCTGCAAATTCCCGGCGAGGACCCGGCGCCCCGCTCGCCCTTCTCCGACGACCGCCGCCCGCCGCGTTTCGGCGAGCGCGACAGCCGGCCGCGCGACGAGCGCGACAGCCGGCCGCGCGACGAGCGCGGTCAACGGCCGCGTTTTGAAGGGCATGGCGACCAGCCCCGCTTTGAATCGCGCGGCGAGCGTCCGCGCTTCGACGACAAGCCGCGCCGCCCGCCGACCGGCGGCGACATGGTGCGCTACCGCATCGACGTCGGCCGCGACCATGGCGTCCAGGTCAAGGACATCGTCGGCGCCATCGCCAACGAAGCCGGCATCGAGAGCCGCTTCATCGGCCGCATCGGGCTGTACGACGAATCGAGCACGGTCGAACTGCCGGCCGGCATGCCGCCCGAAGCCGCCAACGCCCTGAAGCGCACCCGCGTGCGCGGCGTGCCGATCAACCTCAGGCCCGACGAGGGCCGCCCGGACAGCGGCGAGCGCAAGTTCAAGAAAAAACCTTTCGCTGATCGCTGAGCAAGGCGCACGCATCCGAACCACGGCCACGGCCACGGCCGTGGTTTTTTTTGCATTTTGCACAAACAAGAATAGTTCCCGTTTACAACCCGCCGCCGCCCCATTAATATGGAAGCGGTTTCGTTACACGGCAGCAAGGATTTTTCGACCATGGCTCCATCCGGGCAAATACAGGAACACCCGCCGCGCCCGCGCGACAAGCAAGGGATCGCCCAGCGGGCGCGCCTGGCGGCGCGCAACGCCGATCCGCTCCGCGCCCGTCGCGCCCACATCGCCCACTGCTGACAATGACGCCCCCCCTGCTCGCCCATCATGCCGTTCTCCTCGTCGGCCACCCCAATGTCGGCAAATCGGTGCTCTTCCATCGCCTGACCGGCGCCTACGTCAATGTCTCCAACTACCCCGGCACCACCGTCGAAGTCACCCGCGCCAGCGCCCGCTTCGATCCGCAGGCGGCATTGCTCGACACGCCGGGCGTGCTCGCCCTGCCCTCGCGCAGCGACGACGAGCGGGCGACGATGCGCGCCCTGCTCAACGAACCCAGCCGCTGTCTGGTGCAGGTCGGCGACGCCAAGAACCTGCGCCGGACCCTGAGCCTGACCGCCCTGCTGGCCGATCTCGGCGTGCCAATGGTGCTCGCCCTGAACATGCACGACGAGGCCACCGCCCGCGGCGTCACTGTCGATGTCGATGCCCTGGCCGAGGAATTGGCGATCCCGACCCTGGTTACCGTCGCCACCGGCGGCGAAGGCATTGGCGAACTGACCAGCGGCATCGCCCGGGCGACCCCGGCCGCCCCGCTGCTGCGTTACGACCCCGATCTGGAAACCGACATCGCGGCGCTCGCCGCGGCCATCGTCGCAATAGCGCCGCACCCGACGCTGGCGGCGCGCGGCCTGGCCATCCTCTATCTCGGCGCCGACAGCGAAGTGGAAAACTGGCTGCGGGAACATGCCAGCGACCACTACGCCGACCTCGCCGCGCTGCGCGAGGCGGCCCGCGTCCGCGCCGACGGCAATCTGCCGGCGCTGCTCGCCCGCGAGCGCACCGCCGCCGCCGCCACGCTGACCGCCAGCGTCACCCGCCGCACGGTGCATAGCAGCCCGCTGCTGACGCAGCGCATCGGCCAGGCGGTCGTGCATCCGTTGTGGGGCATCCCGATTCTGCTCGCCGTGCTTTTCGTGGTCTATCAGTTCGTCGGCGTCTTCGGCGCGACGACGCTGGTCGGCCTGCTCGAAGAAGATTTGTTCGACGGCATCCTCAACCCTGCGTTCGCCGCCCTGGTCGAAAACTGGTTCGGCGATGGCTGGTTCAGCCAACTCCTGGTCGGCCAGTACGGCCTGTGGACCATGGGCATGACCTACGCCCTGGCGCTGATCCTGCCCATCGTCACCACTTTTTTCATTGCCTTCGGCATCCTTGAGGACTCCGGCTACCTGCCGCGCCTGTCGATCATCGCCAACCGGCTGTTCGCCCTGATCGGCCTCAATGGCCGCGCCGTACTGCCGATGGTGCTCGGCTTGGGCTGCGTGACCATGGCGACGCTGACCACGCGCATCCTGCACAGCCCGCGCGAACGCCTCATCACCGTCTTTCTGCTGGCCCTGGCCATCCCCTGCTCGGCCCAACTCGGCGTCGTCCTCGGCATGCTCGGCGGCATTTCCTTCACCGCCCTGCTGATCTGGGCCCTGGCCATGCTCGGCATCCTGCTGCTGGCCGGCTTCCTCGCCTCCCGCCTGATTCCCGGGCGGCGCATTCCGCTGGTCGCCGAATTGCCGCCCATACGCCTGCCCATTGCCGGCAACGTCCTCAAGAAAACGGCCGGCCGCCTGAAGTGGTACCTGATCGAGGTCATCCCGCTGTTCCTGATCGGCACCCTCTTGATGTTCACCCTCGACAAGATCGGCGTCCTGCCGGCCATCATTGAGGCCGGCGAACCGCTGGTCAGTGGCTGGCTCGGCCTGCCCAAGGAGGCTTCGGCGGCCTTCGTGATGGGCTTCCTGCGCCGCGACTTCGGCGCCACCGGCCTGTTCATCATGGCCGACGCGCTGACGCCGATCCAGGCGGTGGTCGGCATGATTACCATCACCCTGTTCATCCCCTGCTTCGCCAGCCTCTTGATGATGATCAAGGAGCGCGGCCTCAAGACAGGCGCCGCCATGGTCGCCATCATCGTTCCCTTCGCCTTCTTCATCGGCGGCCTCTTCAACATCGCCCTGCGCGCCCTCTGGTAAAGCCATGAACGCTGCCCACGACGCCCGCCTGCCGCTGGCCTTCATCGCCCCCGGCAGGGAAGTTCGCCTGGCCGGACTGGGCGATGAAATCGACGCCCTCCAGCGCGAGCAACTGACCGCCTACGGCCTGGCCGAAAACCAGCCGCTGCGCGTGCTGCAACAAAGACCGATGACCGTGATCCTCGCCGACGAAATCGAACTGGCGCTGGAACACTCGGTAGCCCGCTACATCTGGGTCGTCAATTAAAACATTTGGCGCGGCAAGCCCCGCCCGGCTTCCAGCCGCTCAGGCGGGTTCGGGCGGTTTTTGCATCAGGACTCGCCGGGCAAAAATCCCATTTCCGCCAGCGCCGCCCGAATGCCTTCAAGCGCAGCGAGCGCTCCCATCGGCACGCCAATATGATTTGACCTGGAAACTTCCGGGTCGCGCAAATTGATGCGGATGAGCGGCAAGCCGCTGCGCTCGCCCAGCATGCGAATCGTGGCAACGGATTTGCCCGCGCCCAGTTCGATCACCACGGGATTCGCGGCCGCCTCGCGCCAGGCCGCGAGACGCGCCTCCTGCTGGCTGGTGCGCCATTCCAGCCAGTTCCAATCGCCGAACATCAGGATATTGGGCCGCGCCAGCCCACCGCAATCCGGGCAGCACGGCAAAGGCGGCGCCAGACGACAGACCGCCGCATCGACCACGGGCGCGAAGTCATCCGCCGGCCAGATGCGATCCGAACAGGGGGCGGCGCATTGCAGATAATGAATCGAGCCATGCACCTCGCAGACCCTCTCGGCGGCAAAACCCGCTTTCTGAAAATGCCCATCCACATTGCTGGTCAACACAAAAGCCCCATCCGGCAAACACGCCGCCATCTCCCGCAGGATGCCGAAGCCGCGATGCGGAACCGTTTCCCGATAACATTGCAGCCGGTGGCCGTAAAATCCCCAGGCTTGCCCGGGATCGCGCGCGAATGCCTGCGGATTGGCCATTTCCTCGAAACGCAGCCGCGCCTGCCGCAACGGCGGGTAAGCGCGCCAAAAGCCCTCCGCCCCGCGAAAATCGGGCAATCCCGAATCAACGCCCATGCCCGCGCCGGCGGTAATGAGCAGGCCGGAAGATTGGGCGATCAAATCGGCACAGCGGCTGAAAAGAGAATTGTCGGAAGTCATTTTCATGTAGCGTCCTGAACTTCACCCCGCCTGCCAGGCCGCCTGCGTCGCCCGCGCCCGGTCGAAATCCAGCGCCCAGGTGGCAATCAGCCCGAAAACCGCGCTGACCAGCAAATAGTAAGCGGGCATCATGAGGTTGTTGGTTTCTTTCAGCAGATAGGTCAAATAAAGCGGCGCCAATCCGCCGAACAAGGCGCCGCCGAGATTGAAGGACAGCGACAGGCCGGTGGAACGGATGCGTACCGGGAAAAGCTCGGCCATCGTCGCCGGCATCGGCCCCCAGAAAAAACTCATGCCGACCGCCAGCGCACATTGCGTCAGAATCATTGCCGCCAGCGAGGCATTTGCCAGCAGGTGCGAAAAAAGCGGATACACCATCAAGGCATAAGCGGTCATCGCGGCAAACAGCACCGGCTTGCGCCCGACACGGTCGGAGGCATATCCCGCTAGCGGACACAGCGCGAGAAGAATGAGGCAGGCCAGAAAAGTGCTCAACTGCACCTGCCCCAGCGTCAATCCCAGGTGTTTGACGCCGAAAATCGGCAGGTAAATGATGACCACATACGAGGCGGCGGCGCCGACGACGATCAGGCCGAAGCCGCACATCATCTCTTTTGGAAAACGACTCAACACCTCGCGCAAGGGCGAGCGCGCCGGCTTGGGCTGCATTTTCAGGGCCTCGGCAAATTCCGGCGATTCGCCGACGCGCCAGCGCAGATAAAAACCGAGCGGCCCAATCAAAATGCCGAGCAGAAACGGAATCCGCCAACCCCAGCTTTCCAGCGCCGCCGGGGACAAGCCCTGCGTCAGCACAAAGGCCGACAGCGAACCGAGACTGAACGCCAGCCCCTGCGAGGACATCTGCCAACTGCCGTACAAGCCGCGCCGGTGTTTTGGCGCAAACTCGATCAACATCGACACGGCGCCGGAAAATTCGCCCCCCATCGAAAAGCCCTGGAGCAGCCGCGCCAGCACGATCAGCAAGGGCGCGGCAATGCCGATGGCGGCATAAGACGGCGTCAGCCCGATCAGGCCGGTACCGAGCGCCATCAGCAACATCATCAGGCTCAGGGCCTTCTTGCGCCCGGCGATGTCGGTGTACATGCCCAGCAGCACGCCGCCAATCGGCCGCAACACAAACGCCGCGCCAAAAACCGCAACCGTCGCCATGATCGAATTGACGTCATTGACCGCCGGAAAAAACACCTTCGCAATCACCACCGCGAACATCCCGTAAATGGCGAAATCGAAAAATTCGAAGGCATTCCCCAACACCGCCGCGATCACGGCGCGGCGGCGAATGGCGTGGGTTATGGTGGATGTGCTTTGAGTTGACATGGCAGTCGATTATACAAACGCAGTATCCGCATTGGGTCGAGGCATGGGCTTATTCTGGCACCTGGCGAGAATTGCGGGGATCGCGCTTTTCCCCATGCGGAATCGTCGGGGTGCTAACGCATGTGTCGCACTCGGCCTGGAAGCCGCAAGCCAAACTTTCACAGCGCGGGATTTCGCCGCGCGCTACCCAAGCTGTACGGGCTGTTTCCCGCCCCCGAAAAAGGCTAATGTGAGGGTTTCAGTCTCTGCAAAGACGCTCATGCCGCTAACGTCAAACTGGGTTTTCTGGGCTTTGTTGTCCGCCGTGTTCGCGGCGCTGACGGCCATCTTTGCCAAAGCGGGGGTCGAAAATATCGATTCCGATCTGGCCACGCTGATTCGTACCGTCGTGATCCTCATCGTGCTGGCGGGCTTCGTTTATTTCGCCGGCAAATGGCGTTACCCGCTCGAATTGCCGGCGCGCGCCTGGATTTTTCTGGTGTTATCGGGACTGGCGACCGGCGCCTCCTGGGTCTGCTATTTCCGCGCCCTCAAGCTCGGCGAAGTTTCCAAAGTCGCGCCGGTGGATAAACTCAGCCTTCTCCTGGTCGCCGTTTTCGCTTTTTTCTTTCTCGGTGAACGCCCGTCCGTCCGCGAATGGACAGGCATCCTGATGGTCGGAGCCGGCGTTTTTCTGCTGGCGCTGAAGCGTTAAATCAACGCCAGCACGGCACTCATAGCCCGCCGATGGCGCCGCGAATGAGGCCGACGGCGATGCCCTCGATGGCGAATTCGACCATGCCCGGCTCGATGACGATGGGCGCGAAATCGGGATTCTCGGCCAGCAGGCGAATCTGGCCGCCGCCGCGGTCCAGACGCTTGACGGTGACTTCCTCGCCGAGTCGGGCAACGACGATCTGGCCGTCGCGGACCTGGTCGGTCTTATGCACGGCGAGCAGGTCGCCGTCGAAAATGCCGGCGTCGATCATCGACAGGCCGCGTACCCGCAACAGAAAATCGGCGCGCGGGCTGAACAGCCCGGCGTCGAGGACGTAGCGGCCTTGCACGTTCTCGACGGCAAGAATCGGCGAACCGGCGGCGACGCTGCCGATCAGCGGCAGGCCAAGCTGCTCGACAAGGCGAATGCCGCGCGCCGAACCGGGTTCGAGGATGATGACGCCCTTTTTCGCCAGCGCCTTGAGATGATCCTCGGCGGCATTGGCCGAGGCAAAGCCGAAAGCCTGGGCGATTTCCGCCCGCGTCGGCGGCGCGCCGAGCATTTCCAGCGAATTTTTGATGAAATCAAGAATTTCCTGCTGACGCGGCGTGAGTTTCATGGAAGGCTCCAGCAATAAGCGATTGCTGTATTTTTATAAGGGCTATCCACTTAGCTCCAGCCCGTGCATTTGGGCGGTCACGTCGAGATAGGTGATCGGGGGTGTGATGACGGCTTGCTGCATCATTCGATAGAACAGCATACCGCGTGATCGAGACGCG
>Ga0123353_10000368_pt1 | contig 55168 bp, 54 predicted proteins | sample TergutLab28metaG_3_FD_92763 | JGI IMG/M metagenome (GOLD analysis project Ga0123353, IMG submission 92763) | Labiotermes labralis P3 segment gut microbial communities from Petit-Saut dam, French Guiana - Lab288 P3 | ecosystem: Host-associated > Arthropoda: Insects > Digestive system > Gut ... | reverse complement strand
CTTCCCATTTATCACCGCGTTTGCGAAAAGATGCCATTGTATTCACCTGTTTGTAAAATTGCCGTAAATTTGCCGTAGTAAATACCGCGCTACGGTTGCCAACGTTACGCACAGGGAAGCAATAAAACAAGTAAGCTACTGATTATATTAAGAAAGCTCGATAGTGCTCATCAGAGACACTAACATTTTTACCACCCCATCGCCCGCTTGCGGGAGAGGGTAAAGAAGGTTCCAAGCGTAGGCGCTTAAGCAAGCTCCAGCCCGCAAGCCCCAGCAAGTCAGATCACGCGGGAATACCGTCTGCTCTCGCGATCCACGCGGAGGTAGCGGTCGAACACCATCGCAATCGCACGCACCAGCAGCCGCCCTGCTGGCAGCACATTGATCCAATCGTCCTCCACCTTGACCAGCCCAGCGGCTTCCATTTCCTTGAGGTCGGCCAGTTCTTCCACGAAATATTCCTTGAAATCAATGAAGTGCGCGATCTGGATCGACTCGATGGAAAGCGAGAAATGGCACATCAACGCCTGGATGATCGAGCGCCGCAGCAGGTCGTCAGCAGTCAATTCAATGCCGCGCAGCACGGGCAATTCATTGCGGTCAAGCGCGTCGTAATACGTTTCGAGCGTTTTATGGTTTTGCGCATACACGGGACCAATCTTGGCGATGGAAGACACCCCGAAAGCCAGCATGTCGCACTCGGCCTGGGTCGAGTAGCCCTGAAAATTACGGTGCAGCCGCCCCTGCCGCTGCGCCACGGCCAGTTCATCATCCGGTTTGGCGAAGTGATCCATGCCGATGTAGACGTAATTGGCTTCCGTCAGGCGGCGAATCGCCAGTTGCAGGATTTGCAGCTTGACATCCGCCGTCGGCAACTCGCTCTCCACGATGCGCCTCTGCGGCATGAAGAGCCCGGGCAGATGCGCATAGTTGTAAAGCGAAATCCGATCAGGCGACAGTTCGAGTACCTGCTCAAGGGTACGGTCGAAGCTTGAGACGCTCTGTTTGGGCAGGCCATAGATCAAGTCTATGCTGACCGAGTTGAAGCCTGTGGTTCGCGCCGCTTCCATCACATGCTGGGTTTCCTCGAAGCTTTGCACGCGGTTGGTGGCAATCTGTACATCTTCGGCAAAGTCCTGCACCCCGATGCTCATGCGGTTGAAACCCAGTATGGCAAGCAGGATGACAGTATCTAAATCAACCTTACGGGGGTCGACTTCGATGGAATATTCGCCATTGGGCACGACTTCAAAATACCTGTACACCAATACGATCAACTGACGCAGTTCATCGTGAGAAAGAAAAGTTGGCGTCCCGCCCCCCAAGTGAAGCTGCGTCACCTGACGCGACCCGCCCAGCGAGTTGACCTGGAGTTCTATCTCACGATCCAGGTAATCCAGGTACTTCGCGGACAGGCCATGATCCTTGGTGATGATTTTGTTACAGGCGCAGTAGTAACAGACCGTGTTACAGAACGGGATGTGGAAGTATAATGAGAGCGGCTTACTCGTTCCCCCAATCACCCGTTTGCCAAGCCACGCAGACAATGTATGTGCGTCGAAAGCTTCAACAAAACGGTCTGCCGTAGGGTAAGACGTGTAGCGAGGTCCGTTAATATCGAACCGGCGGATCAGCTCGGGGTCAAAAACAAGTTCGTGTTGACTGGTCATGGATGCTTACTTGAAGATTTTCTCTAAAGATGGCAGAAAGTTATCATTGTGAGGTTGATGTAAATCAATCACTCCTGTAACGAAAACAATCAAACGTAAATAAATGAAGGCAACAGTGCCCATCACGCTCCCTGGACTGAGAAAAACCTGTTCCCAATGCAATCTTTTTGAATTATGCATTCCCTTTGGGATAAACAATTCAGACATCCCCCGGCTTGACGAATTGGTTTGCATGCAGCGCAAAATCAAACGCCAGCAACCACTCTACCGCACCAACGACTCGTTCGAGGCTATCTACGCCATCCGTACCGGCTCGTTCAAGACGGATGTCCTGCTTGAAGACGGGCGCGAGCAGGTTACAGGATTTCAGATGACCGGCGAAATCCTCGGCCTCGACGGCATCGGTACTGAAGTACACACCTGTAACGCCATTGCGCTCGAAGACAGCGAAGTCTGCGTGATCTCCTATACGAAACTCGAAGAACTCGCCCGAGTCATCGAGGGGCTTCAACATCAGTTCCATAAAGTCATGAGCCGCGAAATTGTGCGCGACCACGGTGTAATGATGCTGCTTGGCTCGATGCGTGCCGAGGAACGGCTGGCGGCTTTCCTGCTCAACATGTCACAGCGCTTCGCTGCGCGCGGCTTCTCTGCGACAGAGTTTTACCTGCGCATGACCCGCGAGGAAATCGGCTCCTATCTGGGACTCAAGCTGGAAACCGTCTCACGTGCTTTTTCCCACTTCCAGGAAGAAGGACTGATTTTCGTGCAACAAAAACACATTCGTATACTCAAAAGCGACGGACTCAGAAAACTGATTCTGCATCAAGCCAGTATGCGCTGACTGTAGGGGGCGATGGCAATCGCCCCGTTGGATCATGGGCGCACCACACGCCAAGTCGCTGCGGGCAGGTTGGTTTCTACCGCCTCACGGTTCGAGCACATAAGTGCCCGGCGCGGGCGCAAGCTGCGGAAATTGCTTGTTGTCCACGGGCCTTGCGTCCACCAGTTCTCCGAGACGCGGCTTGAGCCAATCTATCCAGTCCGGCCACCAACTTCCTTCAGTAGCCTTCGCATGCGTTTTCCAATACTCGGCTGTCTCGGAACGATCCAGTACATCATTGACCCAGAAATGACGCTTAGGCGGGGTCACCACCGGGTTGATGATGGCAAGGATGTGTCCGGAACTCGACAGAACGAAACGTTTCGGGCCAACGGCGAAATTGTTGATGCGGAAGGTCTGGTTCCACGGCGCGATATGGTCGTCGATGGCGGAAACCGCATACAGGGGTTGAACAATGCGCTCCAGGCCGATCGACTCCCCTGCCACCTTCAACGCATTGGCGTGAATCAGCCGGTTATGCAGGTATAACTCCCGCAAGTACCATGAATGCATTTTATATGGCATACGCGTAACATCCATGTTCCAGTACAGCACATCGAACGGTGCGGGTGTTTCGCCATACAACCAGCCATGCACGACATACGTCCAAATCAGGCTGTTAGAACGTAACAGCCTGAAGGCCGAAGCCATCTGATTGCCTTCGAGAAAACCTTTTTTGGCCATATTTTTAGTCATGTAGCGGATACTGGCCTCATCGATGAAAACCTCGATGTCGCCCGGCTTGCGGAAATCGACCAGGGTCGTGAAGAGCGTCCAGTCAACCACCGGAACCGCGTCCTTGCCATAGTGCTTGTTAGCCCAGGCCATGTAGATTGAAAGTGCGGTTCCCCCGATGCAATACCCTGCCGCGTGAACCTTGTCCGCACCGGTAAACTTGCGCGCCACATCGACGATGGCCTGTATCCCCTCAGTCAGATAATCATCGAAGGAACAATCGTGCATCGACGCGTCGGGATTCTTCCAACTCGTGATGAACACATCCAACCCCTGATCGAGCAGATAACAAACCATGCTCTTCTTCGGCACGAGATCGAGAATGTAGAACTTGTTGATCCATGGCGTAATGATCACCACCGGCTCTGCATAAACCTTGGGTTGGGTCGGCGCGTAATGAATGACTTCGAGCAGGCGGTTACGGAAAATCACCGCTCCCGGCGTCGTTGCAAGGTTTTCCCCTACGCGAAAATCGTTAGGATCCGTCATGCGCACCATGCCCGCACGCATATCGGCAAGGAAATTCTGGAATCCCTTGTAGAGGCTCTCCCCACCGGTATCCATCATCTTGCTGATGGCGATAGGGTTCGTGAAAAGGAAGTTGGTAGGCGCCACCGCATTAAGCCACTTGCGCCACCAGAACGCGGCTCGCCGCCTCTCCTTCCCGCTCAGCCCTGGTGTGTCATACAGCATATCCTGCATATTGTGGGTAAAGGCCAGATACCATTCCTTGACCAAATCCCACGAAGCAGATTCCGTCCATATGGGATCGGAAAAACGGAGATCGTCTGGGTGTGGAATGATGGGGTCATCGCTGACAAGCCCAAACATCCGGTGCAACGTGTGGATCTGCAAGTTCCACAAATCGGTAGAAAGGCTGGCAAAACGCTGCATAAGCTCCTGTGGATGGGTCAGCCAGGCCAACTGCGCATGCACGATGGGCGTGCTTATGCCCAACGGATCGACGCTTGCCTCAACCCCATCATGCAGGGCGTGCATATTTTTTTCAATCACCCGTTTAGGATCGAAATCAAATATCCCTGGATGGCGCGGTTGCGTGCCCCCGCCACGCGCCTGTCGCCCTGTTCCAGCCACACTTCCTTTCGCCATGTCTGTCTCCCCGTTTCAACACCCAACGCCAAATCCTGATCGAATGACGCGCATCTTTGCGCGTATGGCATCTTGTCATGATAAAGCCATCACCTTGTGGAAATCGCCACCAGGTGACCACCTGCCCGTGACCTATTTCCTCGGGGCGTTCAATTTGCCGGGCATTGATTCAAGCGCAAAAACGGAAATAACTATCACTAATTAACTATCACTATAATCAGTGTCACAACCAAGAGAGGGAGGCAAACAATGTTCAAACAAGTTCTTGTACCGACAGACGGATCACCGCTCTCCGACACCGCTGTGACCCATTCCATTGCCTTTGCCAGGGAAATCGGCGCACGGTTGATTTTTTTCTATTCGCAGCCTGATTTTCCGATGCCTATCTACGGCGAAGGTGCCTTGATCGACCCGACAACCCCGGAACAATTTGCCCAGGCCGCAGAACAGGAAGCCCAGCGCATCCTGGATCGCGCCAAGGCGCAGGCCGAAGCCGCAAATGTCCCCGCCGATACGGACTCGCAGATCAGTGAAACGCCCTATGAAGCTATCATCGCCGCAGCAGATCGTCATAGCTGCGACCTTATTTTCATGGCTTCACATGGTCGTCGCGGCATTGCCGGATTGCTTTTGGGCAGCGAGACGCAAAGGGTGTTGACCCACAGCAAAACACCGGTACTCGTTTACCGCTAAATTTGTGTCTCTCCCGCAACAGCAGCTATTCAGAACCGGCCTTCAGGCCAATTTGACAAACTTTTGGAAGGGGTTTGCGCCCCTTCCAAAAAATTGCCGAAACCCCGGCTGTCAGGCCAGGATCCGGCTTTCCGCCTTGAAGGGTGGGGTTTCAAACCGAATCAGTTGAAGGCACCCACCCAAACCAGGCTTTGCCGCTTTGTTCACCGCTGCTGCTTGGACGCGTTGCGCTCATCCTCATCCATACGGTTCGAAAAATACCGCAGAAAGAAAACACCCAAGACAACACAGAAAGCAATGGTAAAGAGACTGAGCAGCCCAATCAGGCTTGTGAACATGTCCAGAAAAACACTCATGATAGAACACCTCCTTCAATAAACTACGAATCGGACGGCCTGATTGATTTGGCCTGATTAATACTACCCGATTGAAACGGTTCGATAGAAACCTCCGTTTCCGTCGGAACGCTGGCGTTCCCAGTCATGCGCCATGCACGGGACTCGTCTTCCAATTGAAATAGCCAGCGAGTGGCTTCCAAGGGCCTGACCGGCCCTGAATACACACCATCTCCCTCTCTTTGCAACAATATATGCTGATCAAACCTATCTTGGGTGGGATGGACGATCGCCAAATGCAGCACCGCAGGTAAATCTTTTTCCTGCGCGGCGGACAATTTAATGCTTATTGACCCCTCCCGCAGTGTCGCCTGTGCCGACATCCCCAGGTTTTGCGCATGCATCTGCCTATCGACGAGTATCGTGACCCCTTTGCCTTCCTTGTAATAGTCATCGGTTACGAGGCTATCCACATTCCAGGTGTTAGCAATAACAAACAGGCTGATGCCTACTACCACAGAAACTGCGGGCAACCCGAACAGAAACCACGGCCAGCCTTGTTTGTACCAGGGCTGGTTATCCAGCGTTTGAGAATCTACCGCCATACGCTCCTCATTCTTCATTTGGGATACAGGAAAGCCGCTTTTTCGCGCCGCCTCACGTTAGGATCATCCGTGGAAACGACCTCGAAGTAAATCCGGTTTGAACCCGGTTGACCAGCGCCATCGGGAGCTTGCACCACCAGGATCTCTTCGTGATTATTCGCCGGATCGACTGTGACCTGCCGTTTATCGCTCGCGATGCGCACCCCTTCCAGGCCGTCCACAGTAATAACGAAAGTCCGTTCTTTCTCGGTCATGTTCATGAGCTTGAGCATGTAATCGTTTTCGACCATCCCGCCGCTAACTATCCGCCCGGTCGGAGTCCGGTCACGGATGACATCGACCCGCAACGGTATCCTTGTGACCAACCCCCATATAAAAGCCGAAATGATCCCGAGTAATATCGTCCCGTAAATCATGGTACGTGGCCGCATAATATGACGGGCAATCTCCGATGCCCCCCAGCCCCGCTTGAGGGCATTCTCGGTTGTGTAACGCACCAACCCGTGCGGCACGTTGAGCTTATCCATGATCAGGTCACAGGCATCGATACAGGCCCCGCAACCGATACATTCATACTGCAAGCCTTTCCGGATATCGACGCCAGTCGGGCATACCTGGATGCAAATCCCGCAATCGATGCAGTCACCCCTGGTGGTCGGGTCTTCCCCCCTACGCCGAAAGCCGCGCGGCTCACCACGCGCTTCATCGTAAGTCACCATCAGCGTATCCATGTCGAACATGACCGACTGGAAACGCGCATAGGGGCACATGTACTTGCATACCTGCTCGCGCAGGCTGCCCGCGAACACAAAAGTAAAAGTAGCGTAGAAAAATATCCAGAATTTTTCCCAAGGCCCAAACCCGAAAACCGGAATAGATGCCAACAGCTCTTTCACCGGCGAAAAATAGGCAACGAACGTAAAACCCGTCCATAGCGCAAAAATCACCCAAATCACATATTTAAACAGCTTTATCCCAAATTTACGCCCGCCCATCGGTGCTTTGTCGAGTTTCGCACGTACGGTATGGTCGCCTTCGATCTTCTCTTCGATCCACTGGAATATTTCTGTATAAACGGTCTGCGGGCAGGCATAACCACACCACAAGCGCCCTGCAATCGCAGTAAAAAAGAATAACGAGTACGCCGAAATAATCAGCAATACGGATAGGAACAGCACATCCTGCGGCCAGAACACCCAGCCGAAAATATAAAACTTGCGTTCGACCAGATGCAGCAGCACGGCCTGACGACCATTCCAGGTCAGCCAGGGCAACCCGAAAAAAATGACCTGGGTCAGCCACACCAGTATCCAGCGCCACCTGACAAACAGGCCGCTGGTCGAGCGTACATAGATTTTTTTGTGAGCCGCGTACAACATGCTCCCTTCCCCACTTTCATTCGCAGTGGAAGAAGGAGGCGGCGCCAGAGCGTCCGTAGCCGAGTCCTCTGAAGAACGGGTATCGAGACCAGGATCACTCATAGAAAAAACTCATGAAATGCCAAAAAGTCCAGTGATACGCGAAGAGCACCCTGTGAGCATATTCCTCCCCACAGGGTGCTTTGAATGTTGCTTACTTCGTGCTCAGGCTATACACATAGGCAGCCAGAAGGTTCAGCTTGGCATCGTCCAGGAAATGCTTCCAGGTTGGCATGGCGTTGTTACGGCCATGCGTAATCCCTTCGATGATGGTCTCCAGCTTGTCGTCATACAGCCAAGTATCGTCGGTCAGATTGGGGCCACCCAACCCGGCCAAGCCAGGGCTGCCCATTTCTGTCGCCATCGCGAGGGCACCTTTCCCGTCCACTCCATGACACAGAGCGCAGTTGCCAGGATTCTCGAAGATAGGCTTGCCACGCGCTGCACGGGCGGGATCCGCTTTCTCTTTACTACCCGAAAGAGTAAGCACGTAGTTGGCCACATCCTCAATCTGTTCTTTATTGAGCGTACCTTCAAAGGGGGTCATCACCCCAGCCCGGCCGTCTGCAATGGAAGCCTTGATGGTTTCCGGATCGCCGCCATACAGCCAATCACTGTCGGTCAGATTCGGATAACCCCTGGAACCCTTACCCGACGAACCATGACACTGCGTGCAATAGGTCAGGAACAGGCGTTGTCCCGTCGCCATTGCATCCTTGTCAGCCGCCAGGGCAGCCAAGTTCTGATTCCCGGCATATTTCTCCAGGCTATACACCGTTTTGGCCTGCCGCATTTCTTCGGCATACTCCATACGCAACCCGGTATCGTTTTTATAAGGAGCAGTACTGTTCCTGCTACCGAAACCAGGGTAGACCACGAGATAAATGATTGCGAAAAGGACTGTTCCCACGAACAGGATCAACCACCACCGCGGCAGCGGGTTGTTGTATTCCCTAAGGGTTTCATCCCACACATGCCCCTGCAACTGAGGAGCGCCCGATTCTTGCGACGTCATGTTCGCAACCATCAGGATGAGACAGAGCAGCAAGCCAAACACAATGAAGCCCGCCACGTACAAGTCCCAGAAACCGCTGATAAAGTCAGCCATTTGTCATTCCTTCCTATCATCCGGACTCGCCGGTAGATCATCCGTCAGAGGTAATTGCGCCGCTTCGTCGAACCCTGCCTTGGCGTTCTTGCTGTATGCCCAGAAACAAAGACACAGGAAACATACCAGACACACTACCATGACAACGATTCTCACAACTTCCATCGCGGCGCAACCTCCACTTTATTGCGCGACGCTACGCGCTTTGCCCAGTTCTTGAAGATAGGCAATCAGGGCTTCAAGCTCGGTCTTGCCGGCAATCGCCGCTGGCGCATTGACTATTTCGTCGTCAGTGTAAGGCACACCGACTAAACGCAGCCTCTCCATACGGGTTCCGATATCGGGCATTACGAGCGGACGGTCAAGCCAGAAGAACGCCGGCATGTTCGATTCGGGCACAACGCTGCGCGGGTCAAGCAGGTGCTGACGTTGCCAGCTATCCGAGTAACGACCGCCTACGCGCGCCAAATCCGGCCCGGTGCGCTTGGATCCCCATTGGAAGGGGTGGTCGTAAATGTACTCGCCCGCTACGGAGAACGGCCCGTAGCGTTCGGTTTCGGCCCGGAACGGACGAATCATCTGCGAGTGGCAGTTGTAGCAGCCTTCCCGAATGTAGACGTCGCGGCCAGCCAGACGGAGCGCGCTGTATGGTTTCACGTCGATCGCGTTCCCCCTGTCATCGACTGCTGTCGTCGTCGATGTCTGGAAGAACAGCGGCACGATTTCCACGAGACCCCCCACGCTTACGGTAAGCAGCGAAAGGACGATCAGCAGAAATATATTGCGCTCGATCGCATCATGTTTTGATTGAGCCATGTCATTTCCTCCGCTTAAGCGTGAGCGGCGGCAGGAGCCACCACCGGTGCATCATAGGCTTTCTCACCTGCGATGGTCTTGATCATGTTGAAGAACATAATCAACATACCAGAGAGGAAGAGTGCACCGCCCATGAGGCGAATAATGTAGAACGGGAATTTCGCCTTGACGCTCTCAATAAACGTGTAGGCCAAGGTTCCGTCCGGATTGGTCGAGCGCCACATCAAGCCTTCCATCACGCCAGCAATCCACATTGAGGCAACGTAAAGCACGATACCGATGGTCGCAATCCAGAAATGGGTGTTAATGAGCTTGGTGCTGTACATCTCGGTTTTGCCGTAGAGACGCGGCAGCAGGTAATAAACCGCGCCGATCGAAATCATCGCCACCCAACCCAACGCACCGGAGTGTACGTGGCCGATTGTCCAGTCGGTGTAGTGCGAAAGGGCGTTTACGCTCTTCACCGACATCATCGGGCCTTCGAAGGTCGACATGCCGTAGAACGACAGTGAGGTGACAAGGAACTTCAGGATCGGGTCGGTGCGCAGCTTATGCCAGGCTCCCGACAGGGTCATGATACCGTTGATCATGCCACCCCAGGACGGAGCCAGCAGAATCAGTGAGAACAACATACCGACTGATTGCGCCCAGTCAGGCAGCGCAGTGTAGTGCAGGTGGTGCGGGCCCGCCCACATGTACGTGAAGATCAGCGCCCAGAAGTGTACGACCGACAGACGGTACGAATAGACCGGACGGTCAGCCTGCTTCGGCACGAAGTAGTACATCATGGCCAGGAAGCCTGCGGTCAGGAAGAAGCCCACCGCGTTGTGGCCGTACCACCACTGTATCATCGCGTCCTGCACGCCGGCGTAAGCCGAGTAGGACTTGAACAGGGAAACCGGGATCTCGGCACTATTGGTGATGTGCAGGATGGCCACAGCGAGAATGAAGGCCGCGTAGAACCAGTTCGACACATAGATGTGGGACACCTTGCGGATCGCGATCGTACCGAAGAACACGATCGCGTAAGCTACCCAGACCACGGCGATCAGGATGTCAATTGGCCACTCAAGCTCGGCGTATTCCTTGCCGGTCGTGATACCAAGAGGAAGGGAAACAGCAGCCAGGACAATGATCAACTGCCAGCCCCAGAAGATAAAGCTTGCCAATCCTGGAGCGAACAGTGGCGTATGACAGGTTCGCTGCACAGAATAAAACGACGTCGCGAACAGGGCACAGCCACCGAATGCGAAAATTACCGCATTAGTGTGTAACGGACGTAGTCTGCCGTACTGCAAGATTTCGTGCAGGTTCAGTTGAGGCCATATGAGCTGTGCCGCGACGATTACGCCGACTAGCATGCCCACTATGCCCCATACCACCGTCATGATGGCAAACTGGCGCACGACTTTGTAGTTATAAGTCGTTTGCGATTGCATGTGAGTCACCTCTTGGTTAAAAAGCTTTTTCGATACCATCACCAAATACGGGAACAGTAATACACCGTTCTCGTCGGCTGAAGAATACCTTCAGGTTGAATCTACAATTTGATACAGATCAAATCGCAGAAGTGTGCATTATTGCACTTTGGCGCACGTATGAACACCTCACCGAAAATTACCGGGTTTTAGTCCTATTTACGTACTGGTCAAACGACGGAAAAAGGCAAAGTTCAAGCGAAAAAAAGGGTGCGCATACACGCACCCCCAACCCCAACAGAGAGACAAAACATTTGAGCCAGCCGGATACCAAAACATGAGACACAATCCGACATCCTGGATGGAACAGCAAGTAGTGTATGCCCTACCCCTACCACGTTCCTTTGACGCAGGTCAATCAAATAGCTTGTTTACCTCGCTCTTCCTGTAAATTCAGTCACAGTTCCATCACGATTTTTGAAGATCATTTTTCCTCTGCCGTCCCGGCGCCCTCTTCTTGCCTGCGTTCCGGCTCGTCCCGGTCGTCGAACAGGATACGATACGCAGGGCCTTCAAGATCGTCGTATTGTCCGGAGCGCAACGCCCACCAGAACATCGCACCAATGATGAAAACCAGTAGCACCGAGATCGGAATCAACAGGTAAAGACTTTCTTCCATTTTGCCTTACTCCCCTACTCCTTGCCCCGGCGCTGCCGTTGCAGCCGTAGTGCGTTGAGAACTACCAGCAGCGAACTGCCGGCCATGCCGACGCCCGCTATCAGTGGCGTCACCCGCCCCATCATTGCCAATGGTACAATGGAAAGGTTGTATGCAGCCGCCCAGCACAGGTTTTGCCGGATGACCCACAAGGTTTTCCGGGCCCAGCCAGCCCCGTCACAGAGATTAGTGAAATTCTCGCCGAGCAGCACGATGTCGGCCTGGTTGCGGGCGAGGTCGGTTCCGCTGCCCATCGCCACCGAAATATGTGCCTGCGCCAGCACCGGCGCATCGTTTACGCCATCGCCGACCATCGCCACTACCTTGACCGGATCTTCTTGCAGGCGGGTGATGAATGCCTGCTTGTCCTGCGGCGTCATTGCGCCATGCACATCGATGATTCCCAGTTGGCGCCCAACTGCCGCCACTGTCGCCGATGCGTCACCCGAAAGAACCGTCACCGGGATTCTCGACGCCGTAAGTTGCCGAACCATATCCGCCGCAGCCGGCCGCAAGGCGTCTGCAAAACGGAAAAGCCCCAGCCATCCATGTTCATCGGCAAGCGCGATGACCGTCCCCGTTTTCGCTTCCATTTCGGTGGATCCGTCCGGCATGGACAGACTCGCGCGCGCGGCAACGAAATCCGGGCGGCCAATCCATACCGCCCCTCCGCCGTAACGCCCGGCCATCCCATGCCCCGTCACTGCCGTGACATCGCTAACCGCAACCGGCGGATTTCCGGTTGCCGCTTCGCGCAAGGCAGCCGCTACGGGATGCTCGGAGCCTTGTTCCAGCGCGCTGGAAAGTGCATGCAAAGTTCCGACGTCCATCGCGCCGAGGGGCAGCGTCTCCTCCAGCCGCAGCCGCCCCGTCGTCAGCGTACCGGTTTTGTCGAATACGTAATGATTGGCTCTCGCCAAGGTCTCGATGGCATGCCCGCGCGTAACCAGCACGCCCATGCGCGCCAAGGCGTCGGTTGCCACCGTGAGCGCGGCGGGAGTAGCCAACGATAGGGCGCAAGGGCACGCCACCACCAGCACGGACACGAACACCCACAAAGCCCGCGCCGGATCAGTGAAATACCAGCCGACCCCCGTCGTCGCCGCCAACGCAAGCAGGACTACAACGAAAACCGTTGCCCAGCGATCGGAAAGAGCCGCCAGTTTCGGTTTCTCGGTTGACGCCCGCTCCATCAGGCGGCGAATCGCCGCCAGCCGGGTACTGTCCCCCACCTGCTCGATCCGCATTACGAGCGGGCTGGAAATATTGATACTGCCGCCGGTAAGCTTCGATTCCGCCTTCTTGGGTACGGGGCGGCTCTCGCCGGTCAGCAGGGCTTCGTTGATTTCGCTCACACCGTCGATCACGGTTCCATCGGCCGGAATCACTCCGCCTGGACGCACCCGCACATAATCCCCCGGCACGAGTTGCGAAACCGGCACCTGCTCGCCGTCAGGAAGGGGCCAGCGCGGCAACCGTTCCGTGAATGCGGGCAAAATCTTGCCTAGTTCCTCAATTCCGCGCACAGCCTTCGCCCTGGCGAGCATTTCAAGGTAACGTCCGCCCAACAGGAAAAAAACGAACATCGTCACCGAATCGAAATAGACTTCCGGGCCGTTCACCAGTGTCGCCCACATGCTTGCCAGAAAAGCACTGCCAACGCCGAGCGCAACCGGCACGTCCATCCCCAGCCGGCGCAAACGGAAGTCACGCACGGCATGCTTGAAAAATGGCGCGGCGGAATACAGCACCACCGGCAAGGTCAGGATCAGGCTGGCCCAGCGAAACCACAATTGCTCGCGCAGCGTCATTCCCCCGTCACCCGCGATATAGCCCGGAACCGCATACATCATCACCTGCATCATGCCGAACCCGGCGACGAACACCCGCCACAACATCGCACGGCGCTCGCGGTCGGCAACATCCTCGGCACGCGCGGCATCATATGGGTAAGCGCGGTAGCCGATGGAGTAAATAGCCCCAAGAATGTCGGAGAGTTTTATCCGGCGTTCGTCCCAACGTACGCGGACACGCCGGGTAGCGTAATTGACCTGTGCCCCCAAGACCCCCGGTTGGAGGGCAATGTGCCGCTCGTTGAGCCACACGCAGGCAGCGCAGGTGATGCCTTCAAGAATCAGCGAAGTCTCGCGTTCATGCTCGCCGACAGGGCGCACGAAACTTTGCTGGAACTCGGGATGGTCGAAATGCCCCAATTCACGCAGTTCCTCCGGTATCGCCTCGGGGCGTTTTTCAGGCATGGCATCGCGGCGTCGGTAATAGTCGGCCAGCCCGTTATCAACGATCAGCCGCGCCGCCGCCTCGCATCCGGCACAGCACATGCGCTGCTGCCTGCCGTCCACGTCCACGAAATAATGCGCCTGCGCCGGAACAGGCAAGCCGCAGTGGTAACAGCCCGGGTCGGCGGAGGGGATGGCATCTGGACTCATTATGAAAGGACGTGCATAGGCAACAACAAAGTCCGCAACTCTAAACCTTTGGGACGAGAATACCTACCCTCCCTTATGAGAAGAAGAAGCGCTGAACAATTCCTGAGCGTTCTGGCATCGTAGGTGCAGGTTTCAAACCCACCCGCCCAAAACATCGCCTGACACATGGTCTGCAAGCCGACGAACGGACATGGACGTGTTTGAAACCCGCACCTACGATGCCTGGATGGAATAAATCAATGTTTCCCTATCGCCGTTCCACTATGTACAGCATCACCGCTGCCGCCATAAGAAACAGCAGGCTTGGCGTAACTGCCGCAATTGAGGGGGGCCATGAATTGATCGTCCCAAGGCTGGAAAACATCCCGTTGAGCAGGTAGAACGTCACGCCAAGCATCACGCCGAGAAACACCTTCACGCTAACTCCGCCGCTACGCTCGTGAATCAACGCAAACGGCAGGGCCAGGATCAGCATCACCAACGAGGCGAAAGGCGCGGTAAGTTTTTTCCACAAAGCGATTTCATAACGACTCGCATCTTGCCGGTTTTCACGCAAATGGCTGATGTAGGCCAGCAAAGCCGTCACCGACATCCGATCGGGCTGCACCATCAACACACTGAGCACCTCGGGCGTGAGCGCCGACTCCCAGATCACGTTGTCCGGTGAGGCCAGCGCAATGTGGTCGTCGGAAAATTCAGTACGTGTCACGTCGGTCAAATGCCAATATCCCTTGCCCTTATCACCCGCCTGAACATAGACGCCGCGCTCCGCCTCGGCAATAGATTGCAGCGCCCCGGCCTCATCGAAAGTAAACACCCGTACACGGTTCATGCTGCGATCCGGCTGCAGGACGCGCACATTGACCGTACGCAGGCCGTCTTTGACCCACAACCCTGAGCGCAGTTGTTGCGAAATGGCCGATTTGGTTCTGATCAGCCTCCATTGTCGCGCCGCACTCTCGGCGGGCGGTGCGAGGTATTCGCCAAAAACGTAGGTAAACGCCACCGGCATGATGCCGATCAGGCAGAGCATTCCCAGCATCCTCCTCGTCGATAGGCCGGAAGCGCGCATAACCGTGATCTCGGAATGACGAGCCAGCGTGGTCAGGGCATAAAGCGAACCGATCAATACTGCCACCGGTAGCAATTCATACAACCTGGTCGGCAAGAGCATCACCACGTATATCAGCGCATGGTGGGCCTGATAACCGCTCCTGCCTATATCGGGGAGTTCGTTGACGAAATCGAAAAAAGCAAACAAGCCAAGGAAAGCTAACAACACCATTAAGGTTGCGGCATAGATTTCTCGTGCCAGGTAGCCGAGCAGGATGCGGTTCATTGCCCCTGCCCCTGTTGCGTGGGCTTTTCAACACGCGCTACGCGGCGGCGCCAGAACGACATCACTGCGAAACGACGATAGAAAAACACTACCAACAACGTCAATGCCGCCAGGTGCGGCAGCAGCAACCCGGATGTAAACGACAGCTTGCCCTGTGACACCCAGGTCTGGCAGAGGAGGACAGCGTTGCTGTAAATCAGGTAGATCGGGATCGCCAATAACAGGTTGCTGCCGCGTCCGGCGCGTGGGTTGACAAAGGAAAGAGGGATCGCCAGCAGCGCCAGGATCAATGCCGCCAGCGGCGTACTGATCCGGGAACTCAATTCACCAAAACTACGCTTATCAGCCATCTTAAGCAGTTCGGCTGTCGGTTCCGCGCGAATCCGCAATGGCTGCGCAGATTGCTGGTTCGATTCAATCCGCAACTGGTAGCGGTCGAAAAGCATGACCCGGTATTCCGGCGTACCCGGATTGCCGTCATAACGCCGGCCCTGTTCAAGAACCACATAGCGATTGCCTTCTTCGTCGGTTTGAACCGAACCTTTCGAGGCCACCACCACAGACAGCTTACCGCCCCTCTCTTCGCTTACGAAAACGTTGCTCACTTTCCCGTCTTCACCTGCTTCGAGTTCGACGAAAAAAACCCGCTGCGCGCCGGACGATTCACGAAATACTCCCGGTGCAACACGTTGCGTATCGTCGCGGTTTTCCAGCCTTACGCGATATTCAACGCTCTTCATGTTCGCCCAGGGGCTAAGGATCAGCGTCATTCCGGTAATCACCAACGTCAGCGGCAAGGCGAACCGCAACACAGGCCAGATCCAGGCCGTAAGCGGCAAACCGGAAGCAAACCACACCACCATTTCGGAATCCCGGTAACTGCGCGACAACGATAGAAGCACGCCGAGAAACATTGTCAGGGTCAGCACAACAGGCAAATCCGACAGGGATCCAAAACCGATCAGCGCCAGTACCGCATCGACAGGAACCCGCCCCCCCGCCGCCTGTCCGAGCAGACGAATGAGCACCACGGTAATCAGCACCGCAAACAGCGCAACGAATACCGCCGCCGCTACATGGGTAAATTCCCGTTGAAGGGCGCGGTGAAAAATCATCGTTTAATAGCCGAATGAAAGTTCAATGGAAGGAAACACTAAGTTTTTGACGGGCTTCGCCAAAACGAGACATAATTGTCTGCTGTTAGTTAGCGCAGACTCATTACCATGGAAAGCTATGGAAGGTGTTTTTTCGCGCTCCCATCAGAGCAATGCCTGTGAAATTTACCATAAAGATTACTTCTCCCGAAAAACCGGAAACGGGCCTACTGGTTCTCAGCGTTTTTGTTGACACTCTATTGCCTCCGGCATGTCAGGCCGTGAATGAAGCCGCCCAAGACAAACTCTCCGGCTTCATTTCCTCCAATGAACTCGACGAAAAAGCCGGATCAACCCTGCTTCTGCATGGACTCGCGGGTGTTGCTGCCGAACGGGTGTTGCTGGTGAGCCTTGGCAAATCCGGCTCATTCGGCGACAGAGCTTGGCGCAACGCCCTCACCGCCGTAGGTAGGGCATTTGCCGACACCCGGGCCAAGGATGGCGCAATCGTACTCGAAGAAGCCACCCTGCCGCCGGGGCGCGACCTCACTTGGGCACTGCGGCAAGCCAGCCGCATCATCGCCGACTGCGCTTACAGGTTCAACGCACCGAGCGTCAAAAGCGAAAGCGTAAAACGCGGCGCGCACGAAATCGCGTTCCTCCTTTCTTCCGAACCCAGTCAGCCGCAAAAAGAAGCTATTCGCCACGGTCAGGCCATCGCTGAAGGCATGGCGCTGACAAAAGACCTGGCCAATCTCGGGGCCAATGTCTGCACACCCGGCAAGTTAGCCGAAACCGCGCTCGCCTTGGGCAAACAGTTCAAATTTGACGTCGATGTCCTTGAGCGCGGCGGCATGGAAAAACTCGGTATGGGCGCGCTGCTTTCGGTGGCGCGCGGATCAAACCAGGAACCACAGTTCATCATCATGCAATATCGTGGCAGCAGCCCTGGAAAAAGCAGAAAACCCTCCAAAAACAAAGGTAGCGGATCGCGCCCCATCGTGCTGGTTGGCAAAGGCATCACTTTCGACTCCGGCGGCATCTCGCTCAAGCCCGGGGCGGAAATGGACGAAATGAAATACGACATGTGTGGCGCGGCCAGCGTCATCGGCGTTTTCAAGGCCATTGCCCTCATGAGGTTGCCGGTCGACGTGGTCGGCCTCGTCCCGGCTGCCGAAAACATGCCCAGCGGCAATGCCTCCCGCCCCGGTGACGTCGTGCGTTCGATGTCCGGGCAAACCATCGAAATTCTCAACACCGACGCGGAAGGCCGACTGGTTCTCTGCGACGCCCTCACCTACGCCGAACGCTTCGACCCCGATTGCGTCATCGACATCGCCACCCTGACCGGAGCCTGCATCGTCGCGCTGGGCAAAATCCCCAGCGGCCTGCTTTCCACCGACAACGCGCTCGCCGTTGAACTGGCGCAAAGTGGACTCGATTCAGGCGACCGTGTCTGGCGGTTGCCGCTATGGGAGGAATACCAGGAACTGCTCAAGAGCAACTTCGCCGATATGGCCAACATCGGGGGCCGTTTTGGCGGCGCGATCACCGGCGCGGCTTTCTTGTCGCGTTTCGCCGAAGCTTACAAATGGGCGCACCTGGACATCGCGGGCACGGCCTGGCTGTCCGGCGAGGCCAAGGGCGCCACAGGCCGCCCACTGCCCCTGCTTGGCGAATTTCTAATAAACCGCGCCAGGGTGCGTAAACACTAAACCGCCCGACAAGCCACCATGACAATCGTCCACTTCTATCACAATGCCGACGACCTGATCGGGCTGGTCTGCGAACTGGTTGGCAATGCCCATCGCAGTGGACGCAAAGCGGTCATCGTCAGCCCGGACACAGCCCTGGCACAACGGCTTGACCGCGAGCTATGGACAGCCGACCCCGGCGGCTTCATTCCGCATGTAATGAATGGCTCGCCGCTAGCGGCAGAAACGCCAATAGTCATCGGCTTTGCCGGTGAAAAGGAGTGGCCGCATACCGACCTGCTTTTCAACCTCGCCCCTGAATTGCCTGCCGCATGCGAACGTTTCCGTATGTTGATTGAAATCGTTGGCCGCAACGAAACCCAACGTGCGCCCGCGCGTGCGCGCTGGATGCACTATAAACAGCAACAATTCCCGCTCAAGGCGTTCGATGCCGAACGCAGGATAGCCCTATGACCCCCCTCACCCGCACATCCCCTCTCCTTGGCTCCGCCGAACTGGATGTTGCCAGTACCCTGATAAACGAAGCCAATGCCCTATTGCGCCAGCACGGGGAAGACCCCTCCAATGACGGCACGGGAGATGACCTGCCCGTCCTCACGGAGGTCATTTTCGACCTCGGCGAAACCGCTGCGCCGGCATCCCCGGCAAAGCCGCAACAGGCCACCAACCCCAAACCTGCTGCGCCTGCGGCCGCTACAGCGCCCACGCAAACCACCAAATCACAAACCGGCGCCCCCCTCTCACCGCATCCGGGCGCATCACACCCCCAACCCACAGCTGCTGCGCCAACAGTTACCAATACTTCCCCTGCCGTGCAGCCTCCCAAGGCACAACACCCAGCCACGCCGCCGGCTCAGCCTGCAACCCCTACAGCCGCCGCGCCCAAACCTTCACCGCAAACCGCATCGGCTGCGAACCCGTCCCCAACGCAACCACGATTCCAGACCGCGTGGCCCCAATCTCTCCTCGACAGATATCCGTTTGACCCGGCGCCACAAGCGCCGCCTCGTCCATCCACAGCGCCCGTCTCACCTGCGGCTCCCCTCCCTCCTCTGGAGATCCCGGTTGAGCATGCGCGGGCCATCACCAAAGAACTGAAGCAACTTGATACCCTCATCGTCGGAGAAATTGAAGCCTGGCTACGCGAAGAATTCCCTGCACTAGTCGTGCGCGAGGTCTCCAGGCTCAACGAACGCCTGCGTGCCGAAGCCATCATGCACTTGCGCGCAACTTTGCTGCCACGCATCTCGAAACACTTCTCCGGGCAAATCGAAAGGCTTAAGAATTCAGAACAGAAGCTGTAACAAGCACCCGTTATGGCAGCTTTCCGATGCTACCGACCCAAAGCGAGGCAGGTCAACTGAGCATACCGGTACATCCTGGCCGACCAGGCGTATAACGACTTTTCGGCGTTCATCGGACTCCAGAAGCACCTGTACCAACTTCAGTAAACCGCATCGACAAATCGAGCGCTTTCACGTCCTTGGTCAGGCTGCCGATGGAAATGCGGTCGACGCCCGTGTCGGCAATGGCACGCACGCTCTCGAAATTGACCCCGCCCGAGGCTTCAAGCACGGCGCGCCCGGCAGTGACCCGTACAGCTTCGCGCATTTCGTCCAGGCTCATGTTGTCGAGCAGGATCATGCCTGCCCCGGCTTCGAGCGCCACCTGCAACTCGTCGATGTTTTCGACTTCGACCTCAATGAAAACCCCCGGCGGCGAGATGGCCTGCGCTGCCTTGATTGCTTTAACGATCCCGCCTGCGGCGATGATGTGATTTTCCTTTATCAGAACACCGTCATATAGACCCGTGCGGTGGTTGACCCCGCCTCCTGCCATAACCGCGTATTTCTGCGCCAGCCGCAGGCCCGGCAGGGTTTTGCGCGTATCGACGATCCGGGCTTTCGTGCCTGCAACCGCGTCCACGTAACGGCGGGTGACGGTGGCAACAGCAGAGAGCAGTTGCAGGAAATTGAGGGCGGTGCGCTCAGCGGTAAGCAGGGCGCGCGCCGGGGCGGAAACATCGCACAACGCCTGCCCAGGCTGGACGGAATCGCCGTCCAGCACATGCCAGTTCACCGCCGCCATCGGTGAGAGCGCGGCGAAAGTAGCGTTAAACCAGTCCATGCCGCATACAACGGCCGCTTCGCGGCTAATGACCGTGGCGCGTGCCTGCGCATGGGCAGGAATAAGAAGAGCGGTCAGGTCGCCGCTACCGACATCCTCGGCAAGCGCGGCAGCGACATTACGCCCGATCTCCATCTGGAGCAGGTCATCGGACATAGGGGTTCCTCAACATGGCATGCAGCGTAGAACTCGCGTGGCTCACGTTACCTGATAGATGCGCAGGTCGAAACTCTTGCCTCTCAGTGCATCGCCCAATGGGTGCAATTTGTGGACAGCCGCGTCCTTGCTTATAGCGAAGAGTGGGTCGTCATTCCTCAATGTGCCAACGGGCGCGACCAGGCGAATCGCACCGCCACGGCGTATTGGGTCGCAAGTACACAATTTGCGCGGGTGGCGGCCATCATCTACGCGCGTCAGTTCTGGACGGGCAGACAAAGTGGCGATCCCGATCTCGATTTGCGACTTCGATGTACGTAGCCGCCGCACAACCCCGATGTGCCATTGCGTTCCCTCTTCAGGGCAAAAAGCGACCAGATCGCCCATCACGGGGACGCTGACCTTGATGTTGCGCAGAGTAATCGCCCCCACGCCACCAACGCTCAGGTCGGTGATGTGCCAAGCTCCCATTCCCATGGCAATGGCTTCCGTCGCATCATCGTCCAAAAGACTCATGGCTTGTTCATATCCACGCACCACGCACAGATGGGCGTTGAGGGGATAACGCCGATGCCGGCGCATCGGCGGATTGAACGACCACTGCCGGCGCAGATGCACGATGGCAGCGCGCAGAACGGATGCCTCCACATGTTCAAACCCTTCGGGAACCTGACCGCGGACGAAATCGCCATGGATGTCGGACAGTTTCTTCGCCGCTTCCATGGTCACGAACCACCAGCCTGAAAAGGATGCCGACTCCGCCAGGCGCGTAGGAATTCCGCATTGTCCCCCACCGATCCCGTAAAGCGCGCCTTCCGTATATTCACGCACCATGGATAGATCCGGTAGCAATCGCGTGATCAGGCGGGCAATGATAAACCCCACTTTCAGGCTCTGTTGATCCAATGCCGCAGCATGATAGGCAATTGCCCGCAGATATTCGCGCCCCATTGCTTCGCCGGCTCCCCGCACTTGCTGCGTTTCTTCGCCATAGCTCGAAGCAAACAAGCCCCCGAGCCAATCCCAAAGCCTGGTATCGGAAGCGTGACGGTTGACGAGATCCCATCTGATCGTCTCGGCTCCAGCCCTGGCCAGCACGGAAACGGGAATACTGCCCGGTTCGACCTGATCAGCGGCACGCAGGGCTGCGAGGAAATCGCGCATGGACTGACTTACCGCCGCCGTCCAGCGAAAACGATCCGGGCCGGTCTCCTGATCCGGGCAGAGCGTTTCGAGGGTATCGAGAAATCTCTCCAAGGCGCGCGATGCGTTGTCCGCCAGAGGAAACATGGGATCCCTGGTTTGCAGGGCCACCATATACGTTTTTGCCGTGTAGATGACTGCGGCTACCCGATCGATGCCTTTATCATGTTCTTCGATAAAAATACCACTATTTCTATCAAGGCTGGTGAGCATATTCTGTTCCGCCATTTCTTTCCCCACACGATAGAATCTGTTGCTTTCCACAGAATCAGGCTTGACCAGAAACCGCCGTGAAACAGTACTTAGACCTGATGCGCCATGTCCTGGAACACGGCGACGAAAAAACAGACCGCACTGGAACCGGAACATTCTCCGTCTTCGGCTGGCAAATGCGCTTCCCGCTACGAGACGGGTTTCCGTTGCTGACAACAAAAAAGCTGCACACGCGGTCGATCATCCATGAATTGCTGTGGTTTCTGCAAGGTGACACCAATATTCATTATCTCAAGGATAACGGAGTATCGATATGGAACGAATGGGCAGATGAAACCGGAGAGTTAGGCCCTGTCTATGGCAAGCAGTGGCGGCGCTGGGAAAGTGCTGACGGACGCACTATCGACCAGATCAGCGCGCTTGTCGGCAATCTGAAAAACCATCCGGACTCTCGCCGCCACCTCGTCACGGCCTGGAACCCAGGCGAAACCGGTCGTATGGCGCTGCCGCCCTGCCACGTGCTGTTCCAGTTTTACGTGGCAAACGGGAGGTTGTCGTGCCAACTCTATCAGCGCAGCGCCGATATTTTTCTCGGCGTGCCGTTCAACATCGCCTCATACGCCCTGCTCACGCTGATGCTGGCGCAGGTATGTGGCTACCAGCCGGGTGAGTTCATCTGGACAGGCGGCGATTGCCACCTGTACCTCAACCATCTCAACCAAGCCCACGAACAGCTTGCGCGCGAGTTGCGCGCGCTTCCCGCCATGCGTCTCAATCCGGCAGTCGATGACATTTTCGCCTTCCGCTTCGAAGATTTCTCCCTGACCGGCTACGACCCACATCCCCACATCAAAGCATCGGTTGCTGTATGAACACCCCGCTCCGCCCCGAAATCGTGCTCATTGCCGCAGTGGCCCGCAACGGTGTCATTGGCCGCGACAACGCCCTGCCCTGGCGGCTGAAGGCCGATCTTGCCCACTTCCGCGCGGTGACAATGGGGTATCCGGTACTGATGGGCCGCAAGACCTGGGAATCGCTCGCAAAACCCCTGCCAGGCCGGCGCAACCTCGTACTTACGCGGCAATCCGGCTTCCGGCCGCAAGGGGCTGAAGTCTTTGCCTCGGTGGAAGAAGCCCTGGCAGCCCTTGAAGGAGCCGCACGCGTGTTCGTGATCGGCGGGACCGAAATTTACCGCACCCTGTTGCACAAAACAGACATCTTGCTCCTGACCGAAGTTGCCGCCGATGTAGCGGGCGATGCCCATCTCCCAGACTTTGACCGCACACATTTCCAGGAAGTCTCCCGCACAACCCACGCTGCCGATGCGGACAATGAGCATGCGGTCGACTTTGTGGAATACCGGCGCGTCCCGAACCTCTGAACAGAGTCAGGCGCAACCCCGTTATGGAAACGCTGATTTATTCCATCCGGGCAACGCAGATACGGGTTTCAAACACGTCCATGTCCGTTCGTCGGCTTGCAGGCCATGTGTCAGGCCGAAACCATTTCCGCAGCTGCACGGTAATGTTTCTGCTCGTCTTCGCTTCTCCCAAGACGCTTGAACAGGTTGGCCAGCGCCAGATGGGTTTCCACTTCTGGTTGCCATCTCAGTGAAAGTTCGAAGTACTCAACGGCCTTGCCCCACAACTGCAATTCCGCGCACAGGTGGCCGAGCGAGAAGAGCAACCCGGTATCTTCCCTGTGATCAAGCAACCAGTTTTCGCCCTTGCTCAAGCACGCGCCGACATCGCCACAAAAACCATAGAGGCGGGCAAGCGCAGTATCCCATTCGGTATCGAGCAGGCGTTCAAGGGTACGCCGCACGATGTATCCCTTACCCACACGCGCGAGAAGCGGTACGGCTTCCAGCACCAGTTGGCGATCTTCACGTTCTTCAGTAGGAATAGCTTTCCATATCTCGGTCAGCGCGTCGTTTTCGTCGTCACTGGCATTGTTATTATCAGCGCAAGCGCGCAGGCGTTCGATATGGACGCGGCACAGCAGCGGCCGCGCCTGCTCTTCGGTCAATGCCTTGTGCTTGCGCAGCAAACGGATCAGGCGAAGAGATTCGTCCCATCGCCACAAGGCCATGGATACCCGCAAAGATAAACGCAGGGCGGCAATGTTGCGGCGGCCATCCGGCTGCAGGATTTCGAGTTTCCTGGCAGCTTCCTCGTAGTCGCGCGAAACGACAGCCAACTCGGCTTCCGTCATCAGCCGTGCGGTTTGGGTTCCTTCGCCGCCCAACCGCCCGATCCACTCGCGATAACGAACATCATCACACAGCGCATGCGCGGCCCGCGCCGCCAGAAGGATCGCCGCCTCCGGATATTCACTGGCCTCATAAGCTTTTTCCGCGAGCTTCAACGCCTTGGCATAGCGCCCTTCATGGAAAATCAGCAGGGCTTCGCGCAGGGAACGATCCGCCTGTTGCCACCGGCGGCGTTTGCGCCACAGCCCGACGGTTTCAGGCAACGACAGGGTGCTGCGTATCAAGCGAATGAGCAGGTAAGCCGCAACAAAGGCCGCCAACAGCGCCACCACAAAGAACTTAGCCGATATCTGCACACGCCACCACTGAGGAACCACGAACTGCACATAGCCCCAGTCCTGGCTGATGAACATGGACAACCCCACGGCCAGCGCAAAAATAGTGATGATCCAGATGAGGACACGCATCGTCCGGCCCTCAGGGTTGCGCCGGCAGGGCCGGAGCTTCCGGGACGGTTGCCTGATCGGATGCTGGCGGCTGTGGCAAAAGCGTCGGCGGAGATTCTCCACCGCGCGTCTGGAAGCGGCGCACGGCTGTGGCGCTTTCGATCAATTCATGGCGTATGACCCCAACTTGTACGGTTTCGAGTGTGCGCAGTTCTGCAACAATTGCCTTCACTTCCTCGCTGCGCATATCGAAAAAGCGCTCGATCCAGTTGCATGCCCGTTCAAGATCGGTGACGTAGGTATGCCCATCGCGCGCAAGCATGGCAAGGCGTGCGGTGAGCAGGCGCATTTTCACGTTTTCGCGCAGGAAGGCACTCTGTTCCGGCGCAAGCAGCACAGGTTCGGTCTCTGTGTCGAGTCGTTCAAACTTCACCAGAGAACGCAATTCCGCCCAAATATCACTTGCCAGACTGGAAATAAACTGGGAAATCCCTTCTCCTTTTACACTGTGCTCAGCGGATCGCTTTTCAGCGGAAACTTCGGCGGAATAGGCCAATGGTAGCTTGTCGATATTTTTGAGTACCTGTTCGAGGCGCAACGCCGTACCCGGCATATCGAGCGTGCTCTGCTGACTCAACTTTTCGATGTCCGTGCTAAGAGCCTGCCGCAGGGCCGTGAATTGACCATGGTCATGTTGTTCCAGACGGGTTTGTGCTGCCCGGAGCGCGATCAACGCCATTTCGATATTGCCTGCGTACTGCAACTGCTGTTCGGCAACCGCAACTGCCTGCTGAACCTCGGCAACGAGGCGATCTTCCTGCGAACGGGAGAATTGCTGATAAAGCGCTTCCAGTGCTGCAGCATGCCCTTCATTCTTATTGATCTGAACTTCAAGAGCGCCGATTTTGCCCAGGACGGTATTGATGCTCTCATGTTCCCGTTGCGCGCTTGCACGCGATTCGCCAACGGCCTGGTCACTTTCTTGCAGGCGTTTCGCGACTTCATCGCGCAAATCCACGTTCTGGGTACGCCATTCGTTTACCTGCCACAAGGCGAACCCGGCAATGACAAGCGAAACCAACGCAAGGAGCAGCGCCCAACCTGCCGCAGCACGGCCAGATTTCATTGAAACGGGCTTCGGCAACGCGCCGGACAACGAGGATGCAGGCGCGGAGACTGTGGATTTACCCACAGGAGGTGCGGAAACCGCAGATTCACCCGCCGGAGGCGCCGGCTCAGGAGCCTGCTCGGGCACGATACCGGGTTCGGGCAAATTGTCGTCGTTTGAGGATGTGGGCGAGTTCATGGCAATAGAGTTTAACCAAAGAATGCAATGAGCGCGCGTAACAATGCGTCATCTCCTGTCCCGGATGCAATAGTCTGTTCTAGTCCATACAAGTGACAACGTGCGGCAATGCGCGGATGCGACACAAAAACCGGTACGGGTGAGAGGCAGGCCAGCCCTTTATCGCCGACGATCCGGGCCAGATGATCGGCCCCTTCGCTGCTGGTAACCACAAGGGCATCGAGCCGTCCATGCGCAACCAGCTTCAACAGCGGCACGGGGTCGGCTTCCGGGCAGCGCCTGTGATAGCAGGACAGGTGTTCGACACGCGCGCCACGCGCCGCGAGGGTTTCACCAAGCAGTTCGCGGCCAGCATCGCCACGCACAATCAGCACTGCGCGGCCACGCACGGCATCTGGCGCAAACTCCGGCAGCGAGAGCACCGTTTCGCTATCGAAACCCTCCGTTGGGGCAAGCACCTCAGCAAAACCGTGCGCATCAAGCGCGCGGGCACTGCCCTGCCCCACCGCCGCCACGCGCAGCCCCGGCGGCCATGGCCGGATTTGCCGCAACCCGGCCAAACCATATTCGACCGCGTTGGGGCTGGCGAAAAATGCGAGGTCGAACATATCAAGTCGCGCCGCAACGGGCGCGAATACGGCGGGGTCAGTGACGGGGACGATTTCCAACAGCGGGAAACGGAACGCTTCGCCGCCCGCTTCCTCGATAGCGCGGCACAGGACTCCGGCCTGCGCCGTCGGGCGGGTCACGGCAATTGTCCGTCCAGCGAGCGCACCGCCCATCGTCATATGTCCTCAGTCAGCCCAGTTCAGCCAGAATTTCTCCGGCTCCCTGGGCAAGCAGGTCATTGGCAAGCGCTTGCCCAAGCGCCCCGGCTTCCGGCGTTGCGCCCTCGCGTTCCCCGCGTACAACACGTCTACCATCGGGCAGAGCGACGAATCCGCGTAAGAACACACGGCCCGCACGCATCTCACCATACGCGCCAAGCGGTGTTTCGCAACTGCCCGCCAAAGTGCGGGAAAACGCGCGCTCGGCGGTGACACAGGCAGCGGTGTCGGCATCGGCCAGTACTTGCAGGCAGGCAATGATGTCAGTGCGCGCCGACAGGCATTCGATCCCAAGGGCTCCCTGTCCGGCCGCCGGGAGGGACACTTCCGCAGGCAGCACGGCACGGATGCGCGACTCCAGCCCCAGGCGGCGCAACCCGGCAGCGGCAAGGATGATGGCATCGAACTGGCCTTCGTCGAGCTTGCGTAGCCGCGTATCGAGATTGCCCCGCAGGCTGGTGACGGCAAGAAACGGATATTGAGCGTGAATCTGCGACTCGCGTCGCAACGACGAAGTGCCAACAACAGCACCCGGCGGCATGTCGTCGAGCGAGGCATAGCGCGTGGACACGAACGCATCGAACGGCATTTCACGCGCCGTAATGCAGGCCAGCGTGAATTCCTCCCCCATGACTATCGGCACATCTTTCATCGAATGCACCGCGATATCCGCACGCCCTTCGAGCAGCGCCGCTTCCAGTTCCTTGACGAACAGCCCTTTGCCGCCCACGTTGGCCAATGGCCGGTCAAGTATCTGGTCGCCACGCGTAGTCATGCCCAGCAACTCGACCCTGCAGCCCGGATAAGCTGTTTCGAGCCGTGCCTTGACATGCTCGGCCTGCCATAGCGCCAACCGGCTCTCACGGGTAGCAATGACAATACGTTCGGGCGCGCAGCCGCCCTTGGGAGAAGAAAGACTCACGGCGAAGCTCAACCCTTGCGATGGTGACTGAAGTGACAGGGATTCTATGCCATGTCGGGGCATTTTTCGATGCGAACCCGGTTTATATTCAGCCGCATCAGACTGAAAAACCCTTTCTGTATATATGCCGTACAATTCTATCACTGTCGCCATTGCGAGAAGCAATGCGACGAAGCAACCCAGAAAGGGCGGCTGAATTGCCTGGCTACGCGCACAATGACGACGGCGTGCAGATTTGGGTGAGCTTGCAAACCCCAACATTCAAGAGGAAAATGATTGCATAAACTAAGCTGCAATTTCTTGCCCGGAAGTATTTATATGTCGAACACTATATTCAAAAATAAAAAATTAAATTTGGAAAAACTACTTCTGTTCGGTTTTTCCATAGGCAATGGTATATATACATATACCACAGATATTGCGGACGGTCAGTTTCAGATGATTGTTACTATAATGGATGATAGAACGGTCAGCACAAAGGTGGTTGATTCTTCTTTAAATGAAGAATATGTGTTGTATCGCACACCAGGAGCTTGTGGATCGTTCGTGGGTATGGTCAGAACCGATTACGAAAACGTCCTTCGTGAAATATCTGAAAAGTGCTTTGAACAAAACGTTTTCAAAAGTGATTACGCACAAAAGGTCATTCAGTATGTAAGGGATACCTATCACGATGAATTGGAATTCTTGTGGCAACGTTTTCCTGATAATGCCATTTTCAGAAGAAAAGACTCCAACAAATGGTACGGCGCATTACTTGTCCTTCCCAAAAACAAGCTTGGCCTTGATTCCGATGAGGTCATTGACGTTTTGGATCTGAGGATCAATGCCGAGGATATAGAATCTGTTGTGGACAGGGAAAAATATTTCCCAGGCTATCATATGAATAAAAAACATTGGTTTACTATTTGTTTGGACGGCTCTGTTCTGATTGATGAAATCTTTCAGCGGATTGACACAAGTTATGCATTAGCAAAAAAATGAAAGTGGCAGAAATTTTATCCGATATCGGGTCATTTTTTGATTCAAGCCCGGTTTTTATTTTCATAGCAAAAACAACTAGTCAAATGGTCGTTTACGACTCCAACTGCTTGCAGGTAAGCGTAAACGATTGTAGTACCAACGAATCTAAAGCCCCGTTTTTTCAAATCTTTACTGATAGCATCGCTTAGCGGACTAAAAGCTGGAATTTCATCAATAGTCTGCCAATGGTTTTTGATAGTCTCCCCTTTTGTAAAACTCCATAAATAAGCGTCAAAACTACCGAATTCTTTTTGTATTTCCAGGGTGCGATTTGCATTGTTGATAATGGCGCGGATTTTTAGACGATTACGCACAATTCCATCATTCTGCATCAACTCGTAAAATTTTGCCTCATCGTACTCGGCAACCGTTTCAATATGAAAACCGCCAAAAGCCCTTTCAAAATTTTCCTGCTTATACAGAATCGTCCGCCAAGCGAGGCCTGCCTGCATTAAATCCAGGCAAAGTTTTGCGAAAAGTTTCTGATCATCATGCTCAGGCATACCCCAGACTTCATCATGATATTTCGACATTTTTTCATCGTTTTCTGCCCACAGGCAGCGGGTTTTGTCCATAAGCTAATTCTCCCCTGAACTTGATTTTTGTCGGTCCGTACAGGCTAACTTATACACCTCACGCTTGCGAACGCCACGCCGGTTCCACGGACAAGCGCATGCCGACCGACTTTAACACCGCCAGCAACGTCCTCAACGTTGGGTTGCCCTTTGGAGACAATGCGCGATAAAGTGACTCGCGGCTGATACCGGCATCCAAAGCTACTGCGCCCAAGCCGCCATAGGCTTCCGCCACAGTGCGCAGTGCCACAAGACCCGCCGCCCGGTTATCCGGATCATCGAGCGATTCCATTGCAGCTTTCAGGTACTCGCTTGCCAAATCCCGGTCAGCGCGCAGTTCGGCGACTTCCGCCTCATGGTGCGATACCGCATTTTTGAGCTTAGCCATCATTGCCTCCGTTTCCATTCAGACCAATATTCCTTGGCCTGCTTGATGTCTGCTACTTGCCTGCCCTTGTCGCCGCCACACAGCAAAAGCACAACCGCCTTTCCATGACGGGCGCAGTACACGCGGTAACCTGCGCCGACATGGATGCGCAACTCGATAACGCCTTCTCCAACCGGTTCACTATCACCAAAATTGCCCGCCTCTACTTGGCGAAGCCGCACCCGGATGCGTGCCTGAGCCACCTTGTCACGCAACCCGCTGAGCCATTCGGTGAATGGCACTTGACCGTTTTCGCGTTGATACCGAAGGAGTTCTACCATGGTCGTAATTGTAGCTTAAAAGCTACTCGTCGATCATCCAAAAAACGAGGAATTTTTGAACACTCAACACATGAACAGGCGTAGTTTGAACCCCGGAATACGTCCCTTGCGGAGTTATTTCAGGCTACGCATGCTGGATTGCTTCGCTACGCTCGCAATGACAACAGCGTGTTGGTTTGAGTGAACTTGCAAACCCCAATATCCAGGAAAAAACCGTATGAAATACAGGTATAATAATAGAAAAACGATGGCTTTCGTCGAGAAACGATGATGGCGTTGAGGTTCGCAAGCTCACTCCAACTTGTCGCTTATCTGACCAGTCATCATAAGCTGAACGTTGTATAGTTTTGGTTATATGCATAATACATTTAAAATGACGAGATTATTACTATTCTTGATCTTAACAACCTTTCTTTCTGGTTGCAGTACAGTCAGAAGCGCGAAGCTGTTAGTGCCAACATGGTTTGGCTTCAAAGAAATACAGGCAGGCGTATTTGTCGATGATGAAATGCCTCAGATCCAGCAACAGGAATTTCTCAAGACATTGAATGTCGCTAAAAATCGGGTTACGGTTTTCTTTGGTAACTCTGTAAGCAAAGCCAAAGTGTTTGCCTGTTCTACTGAAGAGTGTTTTACCTCTCATGGAGGCTTAACGGCACGGGGAAAAACTTACGGGGCTTCAATGCTTTTGTTGTCACCGCGCGGTTTGGATGACGTAATCCTTAGCCATGAACTCGCGCATTTAGAGTTGTGCAACCGGATCGGCGTATGGCGTTCAATGCGTTCAGTTCCTTCTTGGTTTGATGAAGGATTGGCGGTGTTTGTGAGCCAAGACCCCAGGTACACAGAACAGGGGTGGCTCCGCGCTACCGAAAATGGGTTGAAAGCGCCAAAATTGAATGAAATCGGTCAATTGTTAGACAACGAAAATTGGCTCTTGGGCTACGGGACGGCAAGAAAGGTGGTCGGAAACTGGTATCAACAAGTAGGTCATGCGGGTTTAATGCAGCTTATTGCGGAAGTCAGCCGGGGCAGTGATTTCGATACATCGTTTCAGTCCATTGCCCGTCGGAGCAGCGCGTCCAACGCTGCGCCCCAAAGAGATGCACCGCATGATTGAACCCCGGGATACACCCATTGGAGGCTATTCCAGGCAACGCATTCTAAGCTACAAAGGCTGTGCTGCCATCCGGGGCTTTTAGTTCCTCACGGATCACCTTTCTGATCATCGCTTCCATGTCGGACTGTTGAAGCGAACTTCTTAGTGTCTCATTGATGAGTGTCTGGTAGCCGTGCTTGCCTGCCATCTCCTTGAAACGTTCCACCAAAAAGGCGTCAAGGTAGAGGGTGACACGCTTCTTTGGTTGCACTACCCGGCCTTCGACCCGCCTGCGCAGGATCAGCTTGCCCGCGTCAATATCGGTTTGAGTGATGGGTACATCCTCGTCAAAGGTTGCTGTAGTAGATTTCTTGCTCATTTCGCTCTGCCTTGCGCATCGAAATTATCGGGATTTCCTCAACCGTCTCGGTAGTGGCGATAGCGCATAGGTTAATTATATGTATGTTTGTGCATATACCAAGTGATCCTTTTGGCTGGAATGACCACTATTTCCCAATACAAAACCGGCCAAAAATCTCGCCCAGAAGGTCGTCCGGAGTGAATTCGCCGGTGATTTTCGAAAGGGCGTTTTGCGCGAGGCGCAGGTTTTCGGCAAAGAGTTCGAGCGCGGGCACGGGGGTTTCGAGTTCGGCGCGGGCAAGGGCGAGGTGCCCTGCGGCGGCATCGATTGCCCGCAAGTGGCGCTCACGGGCAACGAACGTGTCTTCCGCGTCCTGCCAGCCTGCGATTTCCAGCAAGGTGGCCTCCAGCAGTTCCAGCCCTTGCCCGGTTTTGGCGGAGAGCGAAACAACCACGCCTTCCACGCCGCCGATGCCCTGCGGGTGTTTTTCCGGCGCTTCACCGATGAGGTCAATCTTGTTCCTTACGACGACGCGGGGCAGCCTTTCGGGGAGCTTTTCCAAAATGGTATGGTCGTCCGGGGTAAGGCCCGCACGCGCATCGACCAACAAGAGCGCAAGGTCGGCTTCCGAAATGGCTTTCCAGGTGCGGGCGATACCGATTTTTTCGACTTCGTCGCCGGTTTCGCGCAAACCGGCAGTGTCGATGATGTGCAACGGGATGCCGTGGATTTGTATCGAAGATTTGAGCGCGTCGCGCGTCGTGCCGGGAACGGCGGTGACAATGGCAAGATCGTCGCCAGAGAGCAGGTTCAGGAGCGAGGATTTGCCAACGTTGGGCTGCCCGATGAGGACAACGGAGAGCCCGGCCTGTAGCAGTTTGCCCCGCCTTGCCCGTGCATGGACTTCCCTAAGGCGTTCGTCAAGGCGAATGATGCGGTTGAAGGCGTCGGCCTGCCGGAGAAAGTCGATTTCTTCTTCGGGGAAATCGAGCGTGGCTTCGACGAGCATGCGCAAGTCGGTGAGTTCTTCCACCAGCGCATGTACGGCGCGGGAAAATTCGCCCGTGAGGGAACGCACGGCACTTTTGGCAGCGGCAGTGGTAGAGGCGTCGATGAGGTCGGCAACGGCTTCGGCCTGGGCAAGATCGAGTTTGCCGTTCAAGAAGGCGCGGCGGGTGAATTCACCCGGTTCGGCCAACTGCGCGCCAAGTTCGAGACAGCGGGCAAGCAGCAGGTTCATGACGACCGGCCCACCGTGACCATGCAGTTCCAGTACGTCTTCGCCGGTAAAGGAAGCCGGGGCGGGAAAATAGAGCGCCAGACCACTATCGATGGGGCTGCCGTCACCCGCCTTGAAATCGGCGCGCACGGCGCGGCGCGGTGCAGGCGTCTTGTCAGTGAGCGTGGCTGCAAAGGTAGCCAGGTTGCCCCCGGAGATGCGGACGATGCCAACACCGCCACGCCCGGCGGGCGTGGCGATGGCGGCAATAGTGATAGGACGTTGCCCGCCCGGTGCGTCCGTGCGGCTCATTTCAGATTTCAGGGCAGAAACGGATAGTCGATATAGCCATCTGCCCCGCCGCCGAAGAAAAGTTCAAACCGGGGCGGGTTCAACGGTGCGCCCTGCGCCAGCCGCTTCACCAGATCGGGATTGGCAATAAAGGGTACGCCGAAGGAAATGGCATCGGCGTAGTTTTCAAGCGCCTGAGCCGCCGTTTCGCCAGTGAGTTTCTCATTGGCGATGAACACGCCGCCAAATGCTTGTTTGAGTTGCGGGCCGAGCAACCCAGGGCCTTGCATTTCACGTGCGAAGATGAAGGCGATGCGGCGCTTGCCCAGTTCTTTGGCGACATAGCCAAACGTAGCGGCAGGGTTGCTGTCGCTGCCCATGCCCGGCGCGTCGCACCTGGGCGAGATGTGCATCCCCACACGCCCCGGCCCCCAGACTTCGATGCAGGCGTCGGTGACTTCCAGCATCAGGCGGGCCCGGTTTTCGATAGAACCGCCATAGGCATCGGTGCGTTTGTTGGAGCAGTCCTGCAAAAACTGGTCGATCAGGTAACCGTTCGCGCCGTGGATGTCTACGCCATCGAAACCTGCCAACTTGGCGTTGGCCGCCCCCTGCCGATAGGCCGCGACGATACCGGGGATTTCGTCCGTCTCCAGTGCGCGCGGCGTAACATAGTTTTTCTTCGGACGGATCAGGTTGATGTGGCCTTCGGGCGCAATGGCGCTCGGTGCAACGGGTAGTTGGCCGTCGAGGTAAATTGGGTCGGATACCCGCCCCACGTGCCAGAGTTGCAGGAAGATGAGCCCCCCGGCCTTATGGACGGCATCGGTGATGGCCTGCCAGCCCGCAATCTGCTCATCGTTCCAGATACCGGGGGTGTCAGGGTAGCCAACCCCCAGCGGGGTGACTGAGCAGCCTTCGGAGATAATCAACCCTGCCCCGGCGCGCTGGACGTAATACTCGGCCATCAGTGCGTTGGGCACGCGTTCGGCGCTGGCGCGGCAGCGGGTCATGGGAGCCATGATTATACGGTTCGGCAGGGTCAAATCGCCAAATTGCATAGGATCGAACAAAGTAGTCATGTAGACCTCCAATTAAAATTACGGCGCCCATCATTTCATGTGCGTGTCCAAACAGCAAGCATACAGGACAGAATACCCGTTTTGCATTATCCGCATACCCTGCGCCGCTCCAGCAGCAGGCCGGATTCGAGGTGGTCGGTATATGGAAACTGATCGAACACCGCCGCCGACACGACACGATGGGTGGTGGCAAGCGCGCCGACGTTATTGAGCAGGGTTACGGGGTTGCATGAAATGTAGAGCACACGGTCGAACCCGCGCGCCAGCCCCAGTGTCGGAGCATCCAGCCCGGCTCTGGGCGGGTCGACGAACAGTGTCGAAAAGCGATAGGCATCGAGGTCGATTTCCTGTTCCTGAAGCCGCCTGAAGGCGCGTTCACGGGCAAGCGCAGCGCTGATTTCATCGCTCGCCATGCGCGCCAGCGCGACATTGCACGCGCCATTGGCTTCCAGGCCCCAGCGAGCGGCGGCAACCGAGGTTTTGCTCAACTCGGTGGCAAGCACTTTGCCGAAAAGCGGGGCCAGCGCCACGGTGAAATTGCCATTTCCACAATAAAGCTCCAACAGGTCGCCGCCCTGCCCCACAGCCTGCGCACGCGCCCAACCGAGCATAGCGCGATTGACTTCGCCATTGGGTTGGGTGAAACCGCCTTCGATCTGGCGAGTACGCAGGCGCAGCCCATCAACTTCGATTTCTTCCTCCAGCCAGTCGCGCCCGATCACAATTTTTTGCCCACGGCTGCGCCCAACCAGTTGCACGCCGAGATCGGCGGCAAGCGCATGCGCGGCAGTTTCCCATTCGATGCCAAGCCGCTGGTGATAAACGAGGCTTACCAGCGCCTCGCCTTTCAGGGTAGTAAGGAATTCGACCTGGAAAATGCGCCGCCGCATATTTTCCTCAGCCTGCAGGCGCGTTCGCAACTTTGGCATCAGGGCGCGGACGAGATCAGCGGCAGGCGGAAAATCCTCCACCGGCACGGCACGGCGCGGGTCAGCAGGATCAAACATCACGTAATCGAGCCGCCCTCCCGTGTGCCACATGCGAAATTCCGCCCGCAACCGGTAGCCAAGCGGCTGTGAAGCAAACACCTGCGGTAAGGGCACGGATACACCGGCATCCGTCGACGCGCGGCAAAAACCTTTCACCTTGTCGGCAAGCAGGTCGGGATAGCGGGCGGGATCGATGCGGGAAAGTGGCAAGGTAGTCGAATTCGTTTGCCGCGTCCTACTGCGGCCGTACCTGCAATAGATAAGCCCCACGCAATGCCTTATTGCGCGTACCCGGATTGAGGAACTCCCATCCGGGACGGGAAATCTCGTAGTCGGAACTATGCGCCAACACATCGAACGGCAGCCCCTTCGCCAGGATCATCTCATGCCCCCTGGCGGTAACGAACAGCACAGCTGGTTTGTCCCGTACCGCGAGCGCATCGAACGACAGTGTTTTCGCGCGCCGTCGGATGGCGACATCGAAACTTGCTGCCCAACCCCCGCCTTCGAGGTAATAGACATTTTCTGCCTTGTCGAGTTGCCGCTCCATCACCACATTGCCAAGCACTGTTCCCGCCTGGTATTCGAGCAACCAGGGATAAAGATTGATATTGCCCAGCAACCAGAACATCGCTGACACACTCACCGAGGCAATGATCAGCCTGGAGCCGCCCAACCAATTAGGGATGCCCCAGATTCCGAGCGCAAGCAGCGCCATCGCCGCTACACCAATCACCCAGTCCCGCAGAGGAAACATCCAACCGTTAAAAACGAGCGCCGCATCCACTATCAGCACGAAGACTACGTATTGTATCTGCCACAACCTGCGCAGGCAGGCCGGATGCCTGAGCCGCACGGGAAGCCAGCCTGCAAGCAGAAGGGCAAAAAAAGGCAACAAAGCACTGACGTAATACACCAGGTTAAACCTTGCCAACGTCAGGAGGATGAACACAAACGCGATGACCCCCAACGTAACGGCATAGCCCTGCGCACGGGGCCAGTAGCGGTCGTTCGTAAGCCGTAGCACACCCGACACCACAGGCCACAGTGCGATGGCCGACCAGGGCAGGAAAGCCCACAGATACGTGTAATAGTAGAAAAATAAATCCCTGCCTTCGCCACCAGACAAATTCCCCGAAGTTTGTTGCTCGGCACTTTGTAACCACAGGACGAACTTCATCAGCCCATCCATGCCGAACTGCGCGTGGTAAGCGTAAAGCAGCGGTGAAATAAACAGCAGGACGAGCAGCGGCAACAGCAGCCAGAACGGATCGAAAACCCGCCGCCATTCGAGCCGGTAGACGAGATAGAGAAATACAGCAAGCAGCGGCAGCAGCACGCCGACCAGACCCCTGGCCGCCATGCAAAGCGCCAGACCGGCTCCGGCCACGACGAGATGCGCGCGGGCCGAAAGCTTGTTCTCATCGGTAACGAAAATGAACAACTGGCACGCCGCAAAAACGACAGACCCAATGAGTAAGGCATCCATGCTCGCATCGCTGTTGGCGAACAGGAGTGCGAACGCGCTCGCCAGAATCACGCCTGCCAGCCGTGCAACCGCTTCGTTATACAGTATTGAACCCAGACGGACGGAGGAATAAATGGCCAGCGCGGAAAACAGTAAGGATGGCAGTTTGTAGGCAACCACACTGACGCCGAAGAGTTCGAACGAAAGCGCAGTCAACCAGAACAGCAGAGGCGACCCGCCTTGGTAATCCTGGCCCTCGAACATGAATTTCGCCCACTTGCCTTCTTCGTGGATGGCAAGCGCGATATCGGCATACCCAGCAGAAAAACCGTCCAGCGGAGGCACGACTGCCCCAGCCAGATAGACCAGCAACAACATCAAATAGCAGGCCAGCGCGGCACGGGAGCTGAGAACCTGCACGGTCAGCCTCCATAGTAAGCGCGATACCAATTGACGAAGCGCCTTACTCCGTCGCGCACACTGGTATCAGGCTTGAAATCCGTCCAGGCACCGAGTTCCGAAACATCGGCATACGTAGCAGGCACATCGCCATCCTGTATCGGCAGGAAATTCTTCTGCGCCCTACGCCCCAACGCCTCTTCGATTGCCTCGATAAAATCCATCAACTCGACCGGATCGTGATTGCCGATATTGAACACCCGGTACGGCGCATGGCTCTTTCCAGGATCGGGGCAAAGAGAGTCGAACGCCGCATCCGGGCCGGCCGGACGCGAGAGCACGCGAACCACCCCTTCCGCGATGTCATCGATATAAGTGAAATCGCGCATCATCCTCCCGTGGTTGAACACATCGATAGGCCGGTCTTCAAGGATCGCTCTGACAAAGAGGAAAAGCGCCATGTCAGGCCGCCCCCACGGCCCATAGACGGTGAAAAATCTCAGCCCTGTGGTCGGTAATCCGTACAAATGGCTGTAAGTATGCGCCATCAGTTCGTTGGCCTTCTTGGTGGCGGCATAAAGGCTCACCGGGTGATCGACGCTATCGTGTTCACAAAACGGCATCTTGGTATTGCCGCCGTAAACACTGGAACTGGAAGCATAGACCAAGTGTTCGACATGATTGTGGCGGCAGCCTTCGAGAACATTCACGAACCCAACCAGGTTGCTGTCGACATAGGCATGCGGGTTTTTCAACGAATAGCGCACCCCAGCCTGGGCAGCAAGGTGCACTACGCGATCGAAATTCTCTTCGGCGAACAAGCGCGCCATTGCATCCCGGTCAGCCACATCCAGCTTCACGAACTGGAAACGATCAAAGGGACGTAACCGCTCCAGACGGCTTTCCTTGAGGGAAGGGTCGTAATAATCGTTGAGATTATCGAGTCCAATCACCTTGTCACCACGTGCGAGCAGCCGTTCGGAGACATGCATGCCGATGAAACCGGCAGCACCTGTGACGAGAATCTTCATACGCAGACGCAATGACGATGGGAGGAAACAGTGATTATCGCATGCTACAGCCGTCCTCGGTTTCCCGTAATCCCGTATACCGTTTCTTCCGGCTTGAATACCACCCTCCCACAAATCAAAGTTTCTTTCTCAGGCAAAAACCTTATACTTTCCCCTCCGTTGCCCTTGCGCCACAACCCGATGCCGCTGTTCCAGCGCCTGCTCCTCCTTCCCTACAACCTGCTTTGGTTGCCTGTTTTGCCCGTTGCGCTTTTCAGGCTGTTCCGGCGTGCGCGCAAACAACCCGCATACCTGCAGCACATCCGGGAACGGTTCGGCAGCTACGGTGTGCGAACGCCGGGTCCGGTAATCTGGGTACACGCGGTTTCGCTGGGTGAAACGCGCGCCGCCGAACCGCTCGTGCGCGCTCTGCTCGAACGTTTGCCAGAACACACCGTCGTATTCACCCACATGACACCTACCGGGCGCGAAACCTCGGAGGCGCTCTTCGATGGGAACACCCGTGTGCTGCGGGCCTACCTGCCTTACGACTTCGAGCCCTTCGTCGCGCGCTTCCTGCGCCACTTTCGCCCAATGTTCGGCATCATCATGGAAACAGAGATCTGGCCGGTGCTGCTCACCGCCTGCCGACACCGTGGCATACCGATCCTGCTCGCAAACGCCCGCCTGTCGGAACGTTCAGCGCGGCGCTACGCGCATCTGCCCGCACTGACCCGTTTCACCCTCGGCACGCTTACAGCCATCGGTGCGCAAAGCGCCGCTGATGCCGCACGTCTTACGGCACTGGGTGCGCGCCGGGTCAGCATCACTGGCAATATCAAATTCGATGTCGAACCGTCGCCGGAGAACCTTGCCCTTGGCACTGACTTCCGCATCCGCCGTGGTATGCGCCCGACGATCTTCGCCGCCAGCACGCGTGAGGGTGAAGAAGAAGCGATTCTCGATGCCTTCATCCGCGCCTGCCCCTCCGGGAACCAGGAGACCCTGCTCATTCTCACGCCGCGCCATCTGCAACGTTTCGATGAAGTCGAGGCGTTCATCCGTGCGCGCGGACTCACCGTAACGCGGCGCTCCGTCGCCCCGTCAGACCCTTTGCCGATCGACACCCAGGTCTGGCTCGGTGACTCGATTGGCGAGATGTTTGCCTATTACATGGCAGCCGATGTCGCCCTGATCGGTGGAAGCTGGCAGCCCTTTGGCGGGCAAAACCCCATTGAAGCCTGCGCCGTGGGCACGCCGATCCTGCTCGGGCCGCACACCTTCAACTTCCAGCGCATCGCCGACGAAGCGGTCGAAGCCGGTGCAGCCCGCCGCTGCGATGATATCGAATCAGGCATGCGCACCGCCTTCGCGCTACTGGAAGACCACGCCGCACGCATGGCAATGTCGGAAGCCGCACACACATTCGCGGCCACCAACCGTGGCGCGACCACACGCACCATCGCCCTGCTCAACGAGCTTGGGCTGTAGTGCGTACGGGTAGGGGCGAGCGCAACGAACCCCTACCTATGCAGGTTATACGAATTGGGAAAACAGGAAACACTTCAACCTAAACCTCCTCCTGCGTCGCGCTGCATGTTACGCTGGCCAGGCGGGGGAGGCTCTTCTATTGCTTGCTCAGGCAATTGAACATACCCCGGTTCGATCCCAAAAACTTCCACGCCCTGGAGGACGGCGCGACCAGTTTTCACCGCAACCCGTTTCGGTTTGTCATTCATGCTTTGGCGATAGATCACAAAGGGTTGTCCGTTTTCATCGTACTGCACAGCCTCAGACGGTAATGCAAACCCTTCCTTCACACGGTAGGTGACGATAGACAGCCTTGCACTCATCCCTATGCGCACACGCGCTTGCTGCTCGGGGGACAACGGGTCGATGGAAACGGACACGTCGTAAGTCGTGCCGCCGCCGTACATATCGGATTTCTTGCCCTGCGAGCTGACATTGACGATCTGACCATTGAGAACAATCCCTTCGAACCCCTCGCCCGTGATCTCGACCGGCATCTTCACCGCCAATTGATGAAGGTCGGCTTCCTCGACGCGGCCCATCGCTTCGATGCGTTCCATGTTCGATAACTCAAGCAAAGGCGCATCTTGTTTGACGGCTTGCCCAACCTGGAGCGTAGCGTTGTTGCTGTTTTCCGTATAGTCTTCGGATGTTTTTTTGGGACGTAGAATGACGCCGTCAAATGGGGCATACAATTCCTGCTGTTTAAACAAGTTTTGCAGGGTTTGGGCACGAGCCTTAACGTTCGCAAGCTCCAATTCGGCAACCTGGAGGTTTTCCCCTCGCCCCCTGTCCCTGGCAGCTTGAAGTTCGCTTTTTGCGGCGGCCACCTCAAGTTCCAAGGAATGGATACGCTCTTCCATCTCTTCGACTTCCTGGCGCGGGATAAAGCCCTTTTCATACAGGCGGCGAGCTTCCGCGAGCTTGGACTTCGTGCTGTTCAAGGACATCTCTGCATTGGCCAAGGCACGACGAGCGCGAACAACGTCATCGCTCCTCTCCCAGTCACTCATCTTCTCCACATTACTCTGGGCTTTGAGCAGTTCGGCCCAGACTTGGCGTATCTGGATCTCCAGCTGCCCGGTGTTAATCGTCAGCAGGAGTTGCCCGCTCTGGACATGGCTTCCCTCAGTGACGGCAATTTCCTTGATAGTTCCTTCAAACGGCGCCGTTATCAGCAAACGGGCCGCAGGTTCGATGCGCCCTACAAGCCCAATACGGTTTTCCAGGAGTTGAGGCTCTACAGGTAGCCAGCGTACATCGGTTGACACCGGGGACGACCCGATAGGAAGAGAGAAAGGCAGAGGGCGCAGGACTGCGAAGGCGATGCCACAGACGAGTAGAAGACACAAAACCACCCCCAGGACAACACGGATGGGGCGCTTCGATGAAACCCGTTTGGAAGCCCGTTTGGAAGCCCGCTCAGGATCCCGTCTGGAAACCCGTTTGGAAGCCCGCTCAGGATCCCGTTTGGGCAATTGCTCGGAAGCCAACTCTGTAACCTGCTTTGGACGCTGTTCGCGAAACCGCCTGGGGCGATCAGTCATTGATGTCAATATCCCAACTCTCCAGCGTTGTACCCAGGGTCTTATCCAGCGAACTCTGGGTGTTGAGATAAGCAATCATCGCATCGAGGCTGGCATTCTCGGCATTGCGGAAGTCCGATTCAAAACTGATCACCTGAAAATTGCTGGAACGGCCTGCCCGCAATTTTTCGCGTTCGACATCCAGCTTACGCTGTGACAGATCAAGCGCCCGTTTGGCAATTTCAAACTGCCGCCAACGTATCCCAAGCTCGCGTACAGCATTGTCAACCTCCAGTTCAAGAGCCTGCCGTGCGTCGGCAAGTGCGATTTCCTGAGTCTTAACAGCAACCCTGGCACTGACCTCCTCTTGCTTGGTATCTAAATTGCCAATCGGAATATTGACCTGGACACCAACACTACCTGTCCAACGTTGTTTGCCGTCGTTGATTATCGACTGTTTGTCGTCGGTGGCCTTCGACATGTTCTCGGGGGATCGGCTGGCTTTACCCTGCAGTAAAACCTCCCATAGCTGTTTGTTGCGGGCCATATCGAGGTTGATGGCTACCTGCTCGGACTCTATGAGTTTGGTGAGATAGCCGGGTTGATGTTCAAGGGCGGCTGCCAGCGCCGTTGAAAGGCTGATTTCAGTGCGCCGTGCAGCAGGGGAATCAACAACATTGATCCGGGTACCCGTATCCAACGCAAGCAGTTGTAACAGGGTGAGCCGGCTCCTCTCAAGAGAGTTGGTCGCTTCTTCAATCGCCAATTCCTGTGTCACAACGTCCGCTTCGGTTTGTACGGCCTCGAATGCTGCCATGCGCCCGGCGGCAATCATAGCCTTGTTTACTTCGAGTAGTTCGTGTAAGCGCGACAACCCATCGCGGGCAATTTTCAACTGTTCCTGGGCACGCAATACCTCGTAGTAGGCAGAAATGATTGCCGTGACAGTCTCTGAGACGCTGGACTTCAGGTTCAGTTTATTGACCTGCTCGGACAGCCGTGCATTACGAAGACTGGCCGTGGCAATTTTGTAGCCACCACCACGCAGCAGCTGTTGAACGACGGAAAATGTCGCGACCTTACCCCTGGTTGTCGCGTTTTCATCTCCTGCGCTACTCTTGTTGTATCTGGTCGTGTCATGGGCCCATGACAGGATGAAATTTGTCCCAATCTTACTCTTTAAAGTGGCTTCCGAGCCGAAGCTCGCAGTATGGGAGCCCCCCCCGCCCTGGTTGAGGGCGACATCATATACTCCCTTCAGGTCGAGCTTGGGACTAAATTCATCTTCTGCCACGCGCAGGTCGAACTTCTGCACAACCCGGGCGAGGTAGGCGCTACGAATAGAGCGATTGCCCCGCAACCCGAGGAAAACGGCATCACTCAGGGTCAGGTCGACAGTCTGCCCATCCAAGGATACGGATTTACCGCCCCGCAGAGTAGGCTGGGACGGTTCGATCGGATCAGCCATGGCTGCAGACGAAAGGAAGAAGCAGGATAGGAGACATAAAGTTTTGAAATTCAGATTAATCATCACGTAATGCCTGGACAGGTTGTAGGCGGGCTGCCGCGATTGCGGGGTAAAGCCCGAAAAAAAGACCAACAATCAACGAACTAAAAATACCAAGGGGCAACGACAAAAGGGCAATGGTAAACGCCCAACCAGAGAAACGGACGAACGCGTAAGCCGCAACCAGCCCCAGAACCGCCCCGAGAACGGCCCCGGCCACGGAGAGCACCGCCGCCTCCATCAAAAACAAATCGCGGATATCGCGTGGACGCGCCCCGATTGCCATGCGCACCCCTATTTCGCGCCGCCGTTCGGAGACGTTCATGAGCATAACATTCATGATACCGACTCCGCCAACGAGTAGGGAAACAATGCCAAGCCCTCCCAGCAGATAGGAAAAGGCACTGTCCTGCCGGGTCAGCCCTTCGAGTAATTGCTGGGAAACCTGCACCTCAACCTCCCGTCCCTTCTCAACGCTTTTGAGATAGGCTTTCAGTGCTGCGGCATTTTTTTCCTGATTTTCGGTTCCCCGCATCCATACGATGATGTCGTTGATCTCCGGGTTAGGGGTCACCCGCCGCATCCCTGCAATCGGGATGAAAATGGTCTCATCCACTCTTACCGGAATCAGCGGATTCGAGGGCTTGCTTTGGATAATACCGACAACCTCGAAAATGTATTCGTTTACCTGGACGCGGCTGCCGACTTGCAGACCCAGTTCCTGTGCCGCGCTGGCTCCGGCAATAGCAAAGGTCGCCCGATCATCGTAATTGGACAGAAGCCGCCCCTGGTCGAGACGAAAGCCCAGCGCCTTGTACAAACCTTCCGTAGTGCCGACGACGTGCCCTTCGAAGCTACGCCCTTTGTGACGGAGACTGAAATAATTCTGGATAAGTGGCGCGACATGTTCGACATTGGGCACAGCAGCGCGCAAAGCCACGATATCGATGTTCGCCGGGCCTTGGCGTGGGCGGTTCTGACCCTCTTGCATGGGGAAACTCACCAACAGCGCGTTCGCGCCGAGCCCTTTGAAAGCGTTCATTGCTTCATCTGTGGCATTGCGGCCGATATTGAGCAAAGCGACGACAGATGCGCAGCCGATCGCAATCCCCAGGAGCGCCAGTATGGAGCGGCGCCCCAGCAGGCGCAGGCTGCTGAGCGATTCGAGCAGAACCTGAGAGAACGAAGGGCCATGGTGACCGACAATAGCCCTATTCATTGTTTGCCGCCCGGTGCCTGGATGTTTCAATAATCCTTCCGTCATGCACATGCAGGCAGCGGTCAAGCTCCCGGGCCAGGTTATCGTCGTGCGTTACCATCACCAGGGTGACGCCTTCTGTCCGGCTGAGCCGGAGCAATATGTCCATCACTTCCCGCGTGGCCGCGCTATCCAGATTGCCGGTGGGCTCGTCCGCCAGGATCAGGACAGGGTCGCCCACCAGCGCGCGGGCAATGGCAACGCGCTGCTTCTGCCCCCCGGACAGTTCTGCGGGACGGTGCGAACTGCGCTTGCCCAGGCCGAAGCGTTCCAACTGCACACGCGCCCGTTGCATTGCCTGAACCCGCGAGCAGCCGCGATAGAGCAAGGGCAAAGCGACATTGTCCAACGCACTCAGGCGAGGCAGCAGGTTATAACTCTGAAAAACAAACCCGATCATCTGATTGCGGAAGCTGGCGCGTTTATCGGAATCAGCACGGGCCATGTCATGCCCGTTCAACATGATGCTCCCGGACGCGGGTTGGTCGAGCAGGCCAAGGATATTGAGCAAGGTACTCTTGCCCGAACCGGAAGCGCCAACGATGGCGCAGCTCTCGCCGCGCCGGATCGTCAGGCTGACCTTGTCGAGCACTGCCAAGCCCTGCCCCGCCATGCTGTAAGCTTGGCAAATGTCTTCCAGACGAATAATCTCTTGCTCCAGAGACGGTTTTTGGCTTGGCATGATTTTTACCTTGCGGCATTTTTACCTATGGATTCCAGATAGATTCTGCTTTCCCCCCAATAATACGCGAACAACCTATTGGTTTTCAATAGGCTCTCACTCACAAACGAAAACAGGCCATGAGTCCAAAACCGAATAGTTTTATTATTAACTCATTGTTTTTAAAACATATTTGCATAAAATTTGTCACGCGGAATTTATGTACAACCGCATGAGGCGCGCGTGTTATCCGCCTGTTGACGCACAGATTGACTCGAACTAGAATAAAATCGTTACGAGTAGCATAATGATATACTCGTTGCGGCTGCTTTTCTCACTTAGGAAACTCAGCACAACCCTTTTTCTGGATTGCTTCGCCGCTTCGCTCCTTGCAATGACGCAGTTGAAGGGTCAATGGTTTCAACCAGTGCCGTCATTACGAGCGAAGCGAAGTAATCCAGTGTTGAGGCTCGCTTCGCTCACCCCAACACACGTGGACTATAAATTTTTTGAATAAGGATGAAGATAATTTTCACTCTCCAGCCATTTTTCTAATTTAATCCAATCCACATAATCCCTATACCCTATTTCTTTAACTAAAGGAATACAAGCGGCGGCATCATCAATATATAAATGCGCATACACTTTAGGAGAAGAAGTCCACTCTTTTTGAGTGGGATTTTCGTTAATTCCCCACAAAGATATTCCCCTATCTTCAAACCATTTTACAGCTTCAGACAACGTTTCTCCTGAACGCATTGTATTCAAGATAAGAGCACTACCTTCTTTAACAAAACGTTTTAAAACCCTCACAGATCCTATATCTTTTTTATAATTTATCCTCGGGTATTCGTGGGTAACCACAGTACCATCAAAATCCACAGCAACTAATAGTACATTCGTCATTTTCTTCTCCTTATATTCCAATCATATAGTTTACACTTGTTGACGTTTTTCTGCTCACACGTACACACGGACACTTCGAAAAATTCCTTTGTTTCGTGGGGTCAGAAAAATTTCCCTTTGATTTCATTGGAAAAACTTTTTCTCTTTTAGCGAAACCCGATGTTTTTCGAGGTGCCCACTTGTTAAAGCTGGACGAGGCTGAAGGCCAGCGGACGGTGATTCGCTTGTCCAGGCTACATATACTTGTTGAGCTTCCCGATTACGACCTCCAGCCCGTGCAGGATGGGAGAACGTAAGCGAACCTGTCCCACGCTCGCTGATTTGACCCCCAAGACGCGTAGCGATACTTTCAGCGCCCTTGTCATGTGACTTCAATCACGGTAAACAAGCACGCAAACGCTACAATGGCCTTTGTTATCAACCTGACCCGAGGCCAATCATGGATCATGCTTCCCCGCGAGACCGTCGCCTGGATCGTCGCATCCCCCTCGGGTGTTCCGCCCATATCCGCTTACCGAACAAGGGCGAAGAAGTCTCTGCGCAGTGTATCGAATTGAGCGTAAGCGGGATGACCCTGCACGCCAACTACGTCCCCACCGAAGGCGAAGTCGTCGAAGTCGTGATTGCCTCCCCGAGCGGCAAAATGAAACGCCCTCCATTGGTGACACAACTGCGCGTGATCCGATGCCACCCGCTTGATGGTGGAAAATACGAAATCGGCGGCTCTACCGTTTGCGTGGTCGACTAAAACTTCAGTCCGAACCAGCGCCATTTACCCGCGCTTTGCACGGCGCACCCACCAGACTGCCAAAGGTGTCACGACCACGATCACGGTAAACGTGATCAGCCCCCAATTGGCAATCGAAAGCCCAAGAAATGTCCAGTCGACGGCGCTGCAATCGCCTTCGCCCCGGAACAGTTTCGGCAGAAGCTCAGTCAGTGGAAAGGTTTCCAACATGAATTCAAGGCCAGGGCCACAGCCCATCGTTTTCGGCGGATAAAGCTGCAACCAGCTTTGCCGGGCCGCGACTCCTCCCCCGGCCAGGGCAGAGAGCGTAATCAGTATCCCGTACACCCAGGCGCCCCGGTTGTGAAGCGCGCCAACCAAAGCGGCAAGGCCGACCCCCAACAGCGCGTAACGCTGCATGATGCACATCGGGCAGGGTTCGACCCCCTTCACCATTTGCAGATAAAGGACACCGAAGCAAAATTCACCGACGCACAACGCAAACAAGGCAAAGAAATACAAACGCAGGGGCAAGCGCAGTAACGACATAAAACACTCCGAAAAAGAAAGATCGTCATGCAGGGGCGTTGTGCGCAACGTCCCTGCAAACGCACTAAGTTTTAAATTCCCGTGCGCCGTCACCATAGTAACGAAATCGTTCCAGCACTTCCGCCATCTCTTCTTCAGACAACAACACCAGCGGCCCCGGCTGGCAAGCATACCAATACTGTTCGCACAGCGTTTCCAGTTCGATAGCCTGGGCCAGCGCATGCTCAAGGTCACGACCACAGACTACCATCCCATGATTGGCAAGCAGGCAGGCATTGCGCCCAGCCAATGCCGCCAGCACGTTCTTCGAGAGCGCCTCCGTACCGAACGTCGCATAGGCCGTGCAGCGCACGCTATTGCCACCAAAACGCGCAATCATATAATGAAACGACGGGATGTCCACACGCTGACAAGCCAGCGCCGTGGCAAACAGCGAATGGGCATGGACGACCGCCCCCACTCCGGAAACGCCTGCGTAAATGTCGCGGTGGATCCGCCATTCCGAAGAAGGCGCAAGCCCCCCTGCCCCCACGCCGCCCATCGTCATCCACACCATATCGGCTACGGAACACCGTTCAGGCAACCGCCCAGATGGCGTAATCAAAAAACCATCGTCGCAGCGCGCGCTAACGTTTCCCGAAGAGCCGACATTGAGTCTTTGCTCCTTCAGGGCACGAGCCACGGCGAGCAATTCACCTGCCAACGCATCCCTGTTTTCGTTTCCGCTCATGCCCGGACATCCTGCAAAAAACCCGCCAATTCTTCAACCCCAAACACCCCGCGTTCCGTGATGAAGCCTGAAACGAGCACCGCCGGGGTCACGTCGAAAGCTGGGTTGGCGGCGCGGGCGCCCTCCGGGGCCAATCTCAGCCGCCCCAGGCAGCCTTCCCCGTCCAGCCCGTGGACGAAAAACACTTCTTCCTCTGCGCGTTCCTCTACTGAAATCGCCTCGCCGCAGGCCGTCCCCGGATCGAAAGTCGATACCGGGGCTGCAACATAGAACGGGATATCCGCCGCATGCGCGGCCAGCGCCTTCAGGTACGTGCCCACCTTGTTCGCGGTGTCCCCGTTGGCCGCGATACGATCCGCGCCGACGAGCACCGCATCGACTTCGCCACGCATCAGCAACAGTCCGGCAGCATTGTCGGCAATCAGCGTATGTCTGATCCCGGCGGCGGCAAGTTCCCAGGCCGTTAACAGCCCCTGGTTGCGCGGGCGCGTCTCGGAAACGAAAACCTCAACCCCCAGCCCTTCGGCACAGGCCGCGTAAACCGGCGCAAGCGCCGTCCCCATCCCTGCCGTAGCCAGCCAGCCCGCGTTGCAATGGGTCATCACCCGCAAAGCACGCCCCTCACCCGTGCGCTTGAAGGTGCGAAGCAATCCCAGCCCGTGCGCCCCTATGGCCGCACACATCGCGGCATCTTCTGCGCGAATGGCTTCGGCCTCGGCCCATGCCGCCCCGCTCCGCGCGTTATGGGGAAGCAGCCTCAGGCAAGCATCCATGCGATTCAACGCCCACGCGAGATTGACAGCAGTTGGTCTCGTTGCGCGCAGCACGGCCAGTGCATGGTCGAGCGCGGCATCGGCCCCCGCTCCGCTCGCCAGTGCCACAGCCACGCCAAAGGCCGCAGCGCAGCCAATCAACGGCGCGCCACGTACCTGCATTGTGGAAATGGCCTCGGCAACGTCTTCAAGCGTGGCAAGCCGGCGCTCCACGACACGCCAGGGCAACCGGGTCTGGTCGAGAACGATCAGACCATCGCCATCACGCCGCAAGGTGGCTATGGGTTGGACAAACATGGGCCGCGCTCAAACCCCCGTCAGATGCCGCCGTACCGAAACAGCCGTGCCCAACCAACCCAGAGCCGCAGCAAGCGCAACCGTCGCCAGTGACTCTTTCCAGCCGGGGCCAGTCAGTGCAATCAGCACGCCATAGGTTTCGCCCACCTTCGCCACCGGCGCGGCCAGCGCATCAATACCGATCCAGACTGCCCCCAGGGCAACCAGGCCGCCAAGCATGCCTTGTAGCCCTCCAAACCAGTAAAACGGGCGACGGATGAAACGGTTGGTGGCCCCGAGCAGGCGGCTGACTTCGATTTCGCTTTTCTGGGTCAGGATTTGCAGACGGACGGTATTGAAGGTGACGATCACCAAAGCCAGCCCAAGCAAAACCGACAAGACCAGCATCGTCACGCGCGCCAGTTCGAGCAGGGCTGCCAGCCGTTTGACCCAGGCCGAATCGAGCTGAACGTGCGCAACGCCCGGCCAGTTTTTCATTTTTGCCGACAACGCCTCGAACAATTTAGGGTCGTCACCCCGCAGGGTAACGACGAAGGCATCGGGCAAGGGGTTGTCAACAATACCGCCCAATACATCGCCCAGACCGCTGCTCTCCAAGTGTTCCAAGGCTTCGTCACGCGACACGAAACGGAAATCGGCCAGTTGCGGTTCGCCCCGGAGATTGCGCCGAACGGTGTCGAGTTGTGCGGAATCAACATCGTTATTGAGGAAGAGGCTGATTTCGGGCTTGCCGGATACCCCGCGCGCCAGCATGGCAATATTGTCCAGCAGGATATACCCCCCTGCCGGCAGCGTCAGTGCAATCCCCATCACCAGCGCCGATAACAACGTACCGAACGGCTGTCCAACAAGCCGTTTGAGGGCATGCGCAAACGCACGTAAATGAAGATAGAACCAGTTGCGCATCATTGCTCCATGAGATGACCGTGATCCAGCATAATCCGGCGTGGCGAATAGTGCCTGAAAAGCGATATGTCATGCGTAGCCACCAGCACTGTAACGCCCGCGTTGTTGAACGATCTGAAAATTTCGGCAATCTCAGACGCATAGGCCGAATCGAGATAGGCAGTCGGTTCGTCGGCAATCAGGATCGACGGTCGGTTGACAAAGGCACGCGCGATAGCCAGCCGTTGCTGTTCTCCGCCGGAGAGTCCTGCAGGGAACTCTTTTTCCCGCCTCGAAAGCCCGACGAGATCAAGTGCCGCCCCCACCCGTTTGGCCGCTTCCCTCGGGGGATGACCGTTGATGATGAGCGGCAACAAGATATTTTCATACACCGAACGGTCAAACAACAGGCGGGTTTCCTGCAAAACCAAGCCGATATTGCGCCGCAGGTAGGGAATCGCCCGCCTCGACAGTTTTGAAACATTCTGCCCGTTGACCTGCACCGTGCCGGAAGTCGGGCGTTCGATGGCCGGAATGAGTTTGAGCAGCGTACTTTTTCCTGCCCCCGTATGCCCCGATAGCACCACCAATTCACCGGGTGCCACCCGGAAACTGACCTCTTCGAGCGCCGTATAGCCTCCGGGGTATCGTTTGGTGACGCCATCGAAAATAATCATGTTTTTTCGCTTTCCCCCTGCGCATCGAAGAGCGCATCAACAAATTCGCTCGCCCGGAAGGGTTGCAGGTCGTCGATTCCTTCCCCCACGCCGATGAAGCGCAGCGGCTTCGGGCACTGACGTGCGATAGCCGCCACCACGCCGCCCTTGGCCGTACCGTCGAGCTTGGTCAGCACGAGGCCCGTCACGCCGACCGCCGCATCAAACGCCTTCACCTGCGCCAACGCATTCTGGCCGATGTTGGCGTCGAGCACGAGCATGACTTCATGCGGGCCAGAGGGTTCTGCCTTCGTAACGACCCGCCTCACCTTCGCGATTTCTTCCATTAAATGAAGCTGGGTCGGCAACCGTCCGGCGGTATCGGCAAGCACGATATCGATACCCCGCGCACGCGCCGCATTGATTGCATCGAAAATGACCGCTGCAGCATCGCCCCCTTCCTGCGCAATCACCGTAATGTTGTTGCGCTCGCCCCAGGTCATCAACTGCTCACGCGCCGCCGCGCGAAAAGTATCGCCTGCCGCCAGCAACACGCTTTTGCCCTGATCCTGAAAGTATTTGGCGAGCTTGCCGATCGAGGTCGTCTTTCCCGAACCGTTCACACCGGCCAGCATGATGATGTAGGGCTTATGGATGGACACATCGAGCCCCGCCTCCAGCGGCGTCACGATCTCCAGCAGCCCATCGGCCAGCGCTTGCCGTAATTGTCCGGCGTGCTCCAGGTGGCCCTTCTTCCAGCGCGCCCGCAGGCTTTCAATCAGATGCTGCGTCACATCCACGCCACAATCGGCCATCAGCAGCGTGGATTCCAATTCTTCGAGCAGATCCTCGTCGATTTTGCGCCGCCCAAGCAGGCCCGCCAGCCCGCCGCCGAGTTGCTGGCGGGTACGCGCCAGCCCCGACCTCAGGCGTTGGGCCCATGAGCGTTTCACAGGCGATACGGCAGGAAACTCGTCGCCAGAAGCACCCTCTAACGAAGCAGGATGGGAAAAATTGGCATCAGCACACGTATCAGTGCGTGGGATAGATTTTTTGGAAAAACCGAACATAAGAAATCGAAAAAAGAAAATTTTTGGTACGCGCCCAAAACCCCCAGATACGGCTATGATGCCGCGTCCAACATAGCGCACAACGCGCGGATTTTAACAGATGCAGGATTGTCCCATGAGTTTCGACCTTTCTTTCCCCCCCTCCTCCTTGCGCCGCTCTATCTGGCGCCTGACGCTCGCCTGCGTCTGCCTGCCGGTCACACTGTCCGTGCAGGCCAACCCGTTTGAAACCACCCTCGACAACGGCATGAAAATCGTCGTCCGCGAAGACCGTCGCGCCCCTTCCGTTGTGCACATGATCTGGTACCGTAGCGGCGCGATGGACGAACCTGCTGGAGTCACCGGCGTCGCACATGTTCTCGAACATATGATGTTCAAGGGCACGCGCAAGGTCGGCCCCGGCGAATTCAACATGCGCATCTCCGCTCTCGGTGGACGCGACAACGCTTTCACCAGCAACGACTACACCGCATACTTCCAGCAGACTCCGCCCGCCCACCTCGGCACGATGATGTCCCTCGAAGCCGACCGCATGAAAAACCTCACCCTTACCGACGAAGATTTTTCGCGCGAAATCGAAGTTATTAAGGAAGAACGGCGGCTACGCACCGATGACCGTCCGCGGGCCCTTGTCCATGAACAGTTGATGGCAACCATCTTCCAGGTTCACCCATACCATCATCCGATCATCGGTTGGATGGCCGACCTCGTAACCATGACCGCCGAAGACACGCGCGAGTGGTACAGGAACTGGTACGCCCCTAACAACGCCACGCTCGTCGTCGTCGGCGATGTCGATCATCAGGCTGTTTTCAAACTCGCCCGCCAGCATTACGGCACGATCAAATCCACAGAACTCCCCATACGTCGCATCAGCATCGAACCCGGGCAAACCGGCCCTAGAAGCGTCGTCGTCCGTGCCCCGGCTGAATTGCCCTACCTCGCAATGGCCTGGCGCGTCCCGTCCCTGCGCAAACCCGATACTGACCGTGAATCCTACGCCTTGCAGATGCTGGCGGAAATTCTCGACGGCTACGATGGCGCACGGCTCAACCGTCGCCTCGTGCGCGAGCAGCGCATCGCCGTATCTGCTGGCGCCGCCTACGATGGCATCAACCGCGGCCCCGCCCTCTTCCTCCTCGAGGGCGCTCCCGCACCCGGGCAAAGCCTTGAGACACTTGAAACCGCCCTGCGGGCAGAATTGCAGCGCATCCGTGATGAAGGCGTAAGTGAAGATGAATTGAACCGCGTCAAGAACCAGGCGCTGGCTACGCGCATCTACTCGCGTGACTCCCTAATGGGTCAGGCCATGGAAATCGGTCAACTCGAAAGCGCTGGCCTGTCGTGGCGCGACGAAGTCCGGCTACTGGCGGGGCTACGCGCCGTAACCGCCGAGGAAGTGCGCTCCGTTGCCCGCCGCTATTTCGACGATGCCAGCCTGACCAACGCCCGGCTCGACCCCTTGCCATTGCCTACATCCCCCGCACCCGAATCCTCATCCGCCCTGCAACGGCCCTGACCTCAACCGATTCCAAGGTTTTTCGCTATGCGCCTCTTTACCGCTTTTCTCACGGCCTTTGCACACCGCCTGCGTGCCCCGGCGCTGGTCTCGCTCGCCCTCGCTTCCGGCATCGCCCCAGCCACTCCCCGTATTGAACAATGGACAGCCCCTACCGGGGCGAAAGTCTATTTCGTCGCCAGCCATGAACTGCCGATGATCGATATCCAGATCGACTTTGCCGCAGGCAACGCCTTCGACCCCCCAAGGAAAAGTGGTACCGCCAGTTTTACCCATGCCCTACTCGATGCCGGCGCAGGCAACCTTGACGAACAGGCCATTTCCGAGCGCGCTGCCGATCTTGGGCTTATCCTTGGCGGCAGCACCAGTGAAGACCGCGCCAGCCTCACCCTGCGCACACTCTCAGCCGCACGGGAACGTGACGAGTCCGTTGCCTTAGCTGCCACCATCCTTGCCCGCCCCCGATTTCCCGCAGAAGTGCTCGAACGCGAGCGTATCCGCGCGCTGGCTAATTTACGTGAAGCACTCACCAAACCCGCAGTGCTGGCCACACGAGCCTTTCGTGCCGCGATTTACGCCGGCCATCCCTATGGTGTCGTCAGCGACGAAGAATCCCTCTCCGTCATTACCCGCGAAGACCTCATTGCCTTTCATGCCCATTACTACAGTGCACGTAACGCTTCCATTGCCATCGTCGGCGACCTCGACCGCGCCACCGCTGAAAAAATCGCCATCGCGCTAACCCAATACCTGCCCGCCGGCGGCAAGGTCGAGACGCTGCCCGTGCCTCCCCAGCCTGGGAAAACACAGATCGCGCGCATCACCAACCCTTCTGCCCAAGCGCATATCCTCATCGGCCAACCAGCCATGAGCCGCGACGATCCCGACTATTTCCCGCTCCTCGTCGGCAATCATATTCTCGGCGGTGGCGGCTTCACCTCACGGCTCATGAGAGAAGTGCGCGAAAAACGCGGACTCGTCTACGACATTCATAGCTATTTCGAGCCTCGCCGTGTCCTCGGCCCATTCCAGATCGGCCTGCAAACCCGAGGCACACAAAACGCGCTCGCCCTTGATGTCGTGCGTGCCACTCTCAGCACCTTCATCACCGAAGGTCCCACCGAAAAAGAATTGCAAACGGCACGTGACAACCTCGTGAATGGCTTTGGCCTGCGGCTCGATTCCAACGCCAAGATTCTCAACAACATCTCCATCATCGGCTTTTATGGCCTGCCCCTCGACTGGCTCGAACAATACCCGCGCGCCGTAAGCGCCGTGAGCCGTGAAGAGATACGCGACGCCTTTGCCCGCCGTGTAAACCAGGATCGTCTCATCACCGTTATTGCGGGTGGAGATGGCGATAAAAATGAAAGCACAAACAATATAAAAACTGCAACCAAACCGTGAGCGTGCGCAGCCGGATCCGCATCGTCGGCGGGGCATGGCGTTCGCGGCTCATTGACGTCCCCGACATCCCCGGCATCAGGCCGACGCCGGATCGCGTGCGGGAAACTCTGTTCAACTGGCTTGGACAGGCTCTCGACGGTCTCATTTGTCTCGACCTCTTTGCCGGTTCCGGCATTCTTGGCTTCGAATCCGCCTCGCGCGGCGCGGCCAACGTCACCTTCATCGAGCGAGACCCCCGCGCCTGTGCCACCCTGCACCGCAATGCCAAAAAATTGGCAGCAACACAGGTAGAGATCGTACAAGGCGATGCGCTAGAATTTCTCGCTTCCACGATGCGGCAATTCAACGTAGCATTTGCCGACCCACCTTACCGGCAAGGTTTGATCAAACGGATCATGCCTCTGCTGGATCGGGTAATGCTTCCCGACAGCCTGGTGTATGCCGAAGCTGAAACGCCGCTCGATCCCCTTGTGGGATGGCGCGTATCCAGGCAGGGCCGCGCCGGACAGGTTCATTTTCATCTTCTCGAACATACCGAAACAACCCTTGAGGCAACCAGCGCATGAAAGACGCCATAGCAGTCTTCCCTGGCACTTTCGACCCCTTCACCCGTGGGCACGAAAACCTCGTGCGCCGTGCGGCTTCGATGTTTGAACAAATCATCGTTGCGGTAGCAGCCAGTCGCCAGGAAACCCTGTTCCCGCTTGATGAACGCGTCGAAATCGCTGCTGAAGTGCTGCGGCCTATCCCCAACGCCGAAGTTGCCGGCTTCGACTGCCTGCTCGTGGATTTTCTACGGCAAAGGGAAGCACGGATCGTCGTGCGCGGGGTGCGCACGTTAGCCGACTTCGAATACGAAGCCCGGATGATGGCAATGAACCGCAAACTCTACCCCGTACTGGAAACCGTGTTCCTGCTCCCATTTGAAGAGCACGGTTATCTTTCGGCCAGCGTCGTGCGCGAGATCGCCCGTCACGGTGGCGACGTCAGTCAATTCGTACCCGAAGCGGTCTTTTCACGCCTGCAACGTAAATTCTGTTAATTCACAAAGGAACCAACGACATGTCCCTGATGATTACCGATGAATGCATCAACTGCGACGTCTGTGAACCCGAATGCCCCAATAGCGCGATTTCGCAGGGCGATGAGATCTATGTGATCGACCCAGCAAAATGTACTGAATGTGTCGGCCATTTTGACGACCCGCAATGCATCGCGGTTTGCCCGGTCGATTGCATTCTCAAGGATCCGGATCACGAAGAATCGCAAGACGAACTGCTCGCCAAGTTCAATAAGCTCAACCTCTAACAGGGTGCTCAAAAACTATTTCTTCAGATACCAGAGTCCACAAAACGGGTCAAAATCAGTCCGAAAAGCAGCTTTACAGGGTAGTTTTCGGTCATTTTGAGCCTTGTAGACATGGGTTT
>Ga0123353_10000367_pt1 | contig 55223 bp, 50 predicted proteins | sample TergutLab28metaG_3_FD_92763 | JGI IMG/M metagenome (GOLD analysis project Ga0123353, IMG submission 92763) | Labiotermes labralis P3 segment gut microbial communities from Petit-Saut dam, French Guiana - Lab288 P3 | ecosystem: Host-associated > Arthropoda: Insects > Digestive system > Gut ... | reverse complement strand
CAAGTGGACGGTATGTTTTTGGGGTCGGGGCCGGGATCGGGCTGTGCCTCAGGTGTTGCTGCTCCATCGCCGCCGCCGCCGTCTGTCCAGCCACTGGGTGGAGGTGGGGGGGTGTATCCGCCGGACGATCCGGAGGATCCGGCTAAAACTGTAATAACAAATGTAGCGGTTTTGCTGCCGTAGGTAATCGTAACGGTAGTCCCGCTCGATGCAGCGGCGGTTGTAAAGCCGCTTATCATATTCGCTGTGACGGGGATGATTTCGTTATACTGTGAGTCGCTGTATGTGGCGCTGATGGTAAAGCCATTCAGATTGATGGTAGCGCCGGCATTATACACAGTATTACCGATGGATTCAATTTTGATGGATTCCAAGTTCACTTTCCCATAATAATCCTCAACCGGGCTCCACTCGTTGCCTGAGGCGGCGATCATGGAGAGTACAGTAATATAATCGCCGTATTTGTCGCCGTTCCAAGGCATATTTCTTACGTAAGCCCAGCCCGCGTCAAACCATTCCTGCGGTCCGAAAATGGCTGCGGATAAGAGCGCCGGAGAGGAGAACGCCGAACCTCCGACGTCGTAAGAAAACCCATTCGCTACGGTGTTTGCGGTTCCGTCCATTTTACGGCCGAAAATTCTTGTGAAGTCGCCGCCGGACCACTGATATTGCAACGTGTTTAAGTGTTTGGCCGCCAAGGCGGTCGTAGGCGTTTTCATGCTGAACATCGTATCTAAGCCTGTACGCCAAGGCACACGGCACGCGTTCCAGTGGTAGTCGCCGTCTTCGAGAGTTTCTAAAAGCCGGCCGTCTGTCATATACCAGTCGCCGTGTGTTTGGCGATTTACCGGCGCCCCCACGGTGTTGTTACCGTTCGGGACGTGGTTCGGGTTGGTGGTGGGTTCAGGACCAGGGGCGCTCTGGTGAAATACGCGCACAAAGTCGGGCAGCAGACCGTTAGGGACAGCTTGCTGATTGATAACCTGAAGCTGACCTTTATAAGTCGAGTCGATCAACTGATTCCATGGATTACTTTTGTCTATTTCGGCAAAGACCTTAAAGTGATGCAGCATGTGGTCGGACGGGCGGGTATAGATGTTGCTGGTGCCTGTTCGTGATACCCAACTGCCCGCGGTCGTATAATAGGTACCGTAATTGCCGGGCGAAGAGGCTTTGCGTACTTCTTTTTCCCAGATTTCATCGATCATGCCTTTAGCGTAATCGAGATAGTTAAATCCGTCATCACTCGTCTCCCATTGCTGCGAGGCGAGTACCATCGCGTATGCCATATCCAGGCTTCCGTCGGTGGCGGTTCCGCTGCCCCCGTTATTCCAGGTACCGTCTATATTGGTTTTCCACTGGTTATGAGTGCGGATTTCCCAGTTCATAAGGTGGGTTGTCACGTTACCGCCTGTACCCTTCCAAGCTCTTACTGAACGGAACATGCCATCGAAATAGGCTTTTACATCAATGCCCAGTTCCGCGTCCGCTCCCGCCATAAGGGCGAGTATATACATGCCGTAGCCCATGGACTCGGAGCAGGTAACTTGGTGCGGACCGCCGCTGCCGGTACCGCTGGCGTTGTGGTCAAGCACCATGCGGAATCCCGTGGGGTTGGTCGCGGTGGTGGGGTCAATCAGGAATTCGCCTTCCTCTATCATACTTTTAACTTTATCGATGACATCCTGATTCATCTGTGTCTGCGATATGCCCGAGGGTTTAAACAGGTTATACGCGATGTCGCTGTTAACGCTTGCCTGCGGGAACGGTCTCTTTGCCGCGACATTCTGGTCTTTATAGGTTCCGCTTATATTTATGTTATATGTGGCGATAAACGCCCGGTCTGTCGATTCGGCGCTGGGGAATACCACCGTGATCGGCCGCGATGCCGACCTTACCGCCGTGGAGAAATTGACTATCATATCCCGCGTCACCGGAAACTCGTGTCTGGTGCCGGCCGCGGTTACCCTGTAGAAAGTGGTAGTGTCTAAATTCAGCGCGTCACCCAGTTGATAGCTGACTTTGCCCGCGTTTGCAATTTCGATCCCGACGGTTATCATTTCGGGGTCGACCGGAACGTTAAAATACTTAAAGTCGACTTTGGTAAGTGTGAGACGGGGAGCGGGTGCCGTACCAGGGTCGAGGACGGCTGACTGACTTTCAATATTAAACCTGTTGAATGTCCCGTCTGTAAAAGTTGACACCGCGTTAGAGATAATGCCTTCACCCGTAAATACGGCATATCTTTGAGTTGTGCCGCGGCTGGTCTCTCTTGAAACGTTGTGCGTAAGCTCGGTTCCCGTCCCGCTCTGAGCCGCGTTGCGGGGCATAACGCCGGTTACATGTGAAGTTCCGGGTGAGCCGTACTCGATGTAGATCCTTGATCCCGGCAAGTTGAGCTTTTCAAGGTCAAAGAAAGCGAGATAATTTTCGGTTTCCAGCGACGGATCGACTATAGAATGTGCCTCTATCCAATAGCCGCCCCAGTGCGCGCGGGTGCCCGTCCATATATTCTCCGTTACGGTCTCGACTATGCGGACTTCGTTAATGAATAGATCGAGGTTGGTAGCAGCTACAGATGCATCGGGAGCGCCTATCAGGAGTTGGAACCGCACAAGTTCGTCCTGCGCTCTCGGCGCGATGGTAAAGCTGTAGGAGTTCTGCCAGGAATTCGCCAGCTGGTGTGTCACCGGCGAAAGAATCTGTGTGCTTCCGTAACGGTCAGAAGCGTTACCCAGCTCAAGCCGGACATTGCGGTTAGCGTTGTTTGTCCTGGCGGAGAAGACAAAGGTGTACTCCTTGCCCGCTTCCAGAAACACGTCTTGGTACATCTTTACATCAGTATAATTTGATCCCCAAGCCGCGGAAGAAGCGGCCCGGAGCCGCTGGGCATCGTCATTTCTCACGTATGATAAATCAGCGCCGTTGTCCAACTCCACATACCAGCCGTTCTTATAGCCATCGGGCGCTATTTCTATTTTGCCGTTTCGGAAAAGGTTTTGCGTATATTTGCCGACTATGTACTGATCCACATCGTAGTCAAATCCGCCGCCAGCAATATTAATCTTATATCTGGTATAGCCATGGGGGTCTTTATCCGTGAAATAACTTGCCGGAATCTCAATTTTACCGGTCGCACTATTGTCCGTGAAACTGACCACCGGAGCGTCGTCGACGGTTATGACCTTTGCCGCGGAAGTAAAACCGCTTTCCATAGCCGGATCATAAAACAACACTACATCCGAGCCAAACCGCATATTACCGGAAGAGATTTCCGAAGGAATGTCGTCCGGGCACTCGCAGGTAAAAAGTTCACAAACGGGGCAGCACCTGCAAGGGAAAAATAGGCATTCTGTGCAGCAATCGCAGGGCTCGTACTTGCCGCACTCATCGCAGCGCTCACATGGGTCTTCCCCGCATTCAGGGCATACCTCGAGGTAATATAGATTTACTGCCGTAATGCCAATGGAAGCATAACTGACGGTACTCCAACTACTTTCCCCGGCAATAAACACAAGGCCAGTATTAACAGCCACCGCAGCCGACGCGTCGCGTTGCGCAACAGTAAATTCATGTACATACGCGCCTTTACCTGAATCATAAGAAATAATGTTAGAACCGCCCCAAATATCAGTTCCACTATTATTTACGTAGAGTTGAAATGTTATGTCGTCATTCGTTGTCACAAATTCGATTCTAACAGCATACCGAAGTATTTTTTGCGCTGTTGCTACTGTGGCGTTGATGTCGCGGAGCTGCCACTGAGAATGTGTGGTGCCGCTTAGGCGATTTGGAGTGGGAAGCGAAATCATTTGCTCTGGTGGCAGTGTACTCGATGTTGGCGCCGGCGCCGGTGGAGGCGGCTCCTCATTGGGCGGCTCCTCATTTGGAAACTCTTCTGTTGGCAACTCTGTTGTTATTGTTGTTGTGTCCTCTTCCGCAAGCGCGGTGACCGGCAGCATGACGCTAAGCATCAGGCTGAGTACCAGCAGTAACGCCAATGTACGTTTTGTTTTCATACCCTGCATACACCTCTCTATATTTTTTTAAACCTTTATCAAAAAGTATACCTTAAGGTATACTTTTTAATAGTATTTATTAACATTAGCATAACATAATTTTTTTGCAGAATCAAGTATTTTCTTAGAAATATTTAAGTTTTTTTAAAGAAATATGAACTTACCTCCCTGCTAAGAAGCATGTCATGCTTGTAATAAATCAAAGCGTTTGCAGGATTTCATAAATCAGTTCAATATCGCCAAGCTCCTTTTCGGGTGCGGAAACGATTGTATCCCCATTTTTAAGCGCTCCCCAGAAGTTGAGCAGTTCATTATAATACCCCTGTCCCGGCGCAAACGGCAAATCCTCGTTTGTTCCGTCCTTGCGAAAAACCTGAACTTTGCCGCACTCCTTACTTTCAAGGTAAATCTCACCTTCCGTGCAGAAGATGCGCAAACCGACCGGCGGCTTATTCAGTTCTCCTATAGCGGATAAATAGGAGTACTGCCCGGCAATACCACATTGGAAACGCAACAATACTGAAATCGCCGCATATGCGCAATAGTCTTTATCCTGTGGAAGCCCAATGGCTGAGATCGTATCGACATCACCGAACAGAAAACGCATCCTTGCAATGTCATGGATACCGCCATCCAGAAATATACCACCCTCAAAAGCGGGGTGCTGTCTCCATTCCTTGGCGGCAAACATATCGCAGGTCTGCTCCTTTTCAAAGTCAACTCCGTTCACTTGTATAAAGCTCAATGCCTCACCAATGGTTTTGTCGGTGAGGAGTTTTTTAATAATGATATTTTCCTCTTCATAACGGAAGTTTTCCGCCACTAAAACAGTCAGATTCTTTTCATTTTTAAGCGAAATAAGTTCCTTTGCCGCTTTGGGTGAAGAGGCAAAGGGCTTTTCGGCGATCAGATGCCGTCCGGAGCCCAGCACATCCCTAGCTACTTCAAAATTCTCACTGATCGGCACAAGCACATCAATAGCGTCAATGTCGTCCCGCGTTAGCATTTCACGGTAATCGGCATACACTCTGTCTGGCGGCAGTGATATTGAGTTTGCAAAGTTCTGCGCCTTTTCAATTGTCTTATTGCAGACGGCAGTAATCTCGTATTTGCCGGACAGTTTTGCTAACGCCGGCCAGTGCAGCCTATTCCATGCCATACCGATTCCGATGATTCCTAATTTTACTCTATCACCCATTTGACCCAGCCTCTCTATTTCCGTATAATTAAAATTATTGTTTCCCTATATTTATGTGGTATACAAGCAAGTAAAAAAACGTCCCCCCTCTATTCTTGAGGCGGGGCGTTCTCTTTCGATATGGCCTACTTGCAGCAATCTTTGTGGGGGTCGGAAAACTTAGTGTGATTTCCATCCGGCGGGAAGAATTCGTCAACCGGGAAGCGAATACGTTTAAACAGGTCACAGGGCGTGTCATCCGATGACCCGATGCACTCTTTCTCAGGCATACAGAAATCTTTGCAGCTGATAAGTAATTGCGAGTCGCGCTCTAAGCGTATCATCGAGAACTGTCCGAGTGTGCAGTACATACGCTTTTCGGCACCGTCTACGACCAATTCATCGTTGAAGCAATTGCAGATGCTCTCGGGTGCTTCGAACACGGTGTCGCACGCACCGCGCCCGTCACAGCGTTCCGCCAGTTTTACGTTGAGGCATATTGGATCGACAACTTCAACAACTGCGATAGGCATATTTGCCTGACGCATAAATTGCTCGTCGGCCGAGCCCAGCGATGTGCGGGAGCTGAATATTTTAGCGTTGCCTTCGGAACCGAACAGGATCGCGCGTTTGTCAAATACGGCAAGACCTTCTACCTCAGTGGGGCGTCCCATTCCCGTAAAAGCATCGGCGGTAACACGATAGAAGTATTTTACATCCACCGTGTAAAAGCCGCGGTTGAACGAGACAGGTTCCACGTCAATATAGCACCAGATCAGTTCGGCAGTGCGGCATTTGACGTTGATGGCCCTGTCCACGACACACTGACTGCTACGGGTTAAATACACACGTATGTCTTCAATGCAATCTTTATCGCGGCAGGCGTCATATATCTTCTTTGTGTGGATACAGCACGGCTCTTTGAATTCGCGACCTATGTCACGGTCAATGGCCGCCACAGGTGGTACAGCGTTTTTGTCCGCCATTAAGGAGACCTCCTATATCAATAATTTAGAGTAATACTCTCTGCTTCATTGTATGGAGGACTTGAAAAAAGGTTCGGAATATTCAGCAATTTTTGAAAAACCTCTTGACATAGTAAATATTATGCTATATACTGAACATGTTCAATGCGCGTTCAGTATATAGTTTTGGAGGTATTACCATGAATTCAACCGAGCAAGACTTGAGGCAGAAAATAATTGACACAACGAAAGCCTTGATGGATGAAATAAAGGATGTTGAAAAAATTACCGTCCGGCAAATCGCAGAACGAGCAGGCGTTGGCACTGGCTTAATCAATTATCATTTTAAGAGCAAAGACAACTTAATAAGCATCGCAATTGGCGATGTTATGGCGCAAACCATTACGAGGATTACGAAAAATGACGGCTATTCCCATGCTAAACCGGATATTAGACTAAGGATGTTACTTAAGCAAGTCTGTGATTTGGTTGCCAATGACGAGAAATTGACCCGATTTATTATACTTCGTGAGATAAGCGAAGGGGGCATGCAAGCGCCTCTATATCTCATACCTTTACTTAAAGAGATATTTGGGGAGCAGAAAGACGATATGCAGTTAAGGATTGCAGCTTTGCAGATTATTCAACCGATACAGACTTCCGCCCTCAACACAGCCTCGTTTCATATGTACAGCGGCATTGACTTGAAAGACCCCGAACAACGAAACCGCTATATAGATACTTTGATAGACAACTTGACAAAATCTATTGATTAATTATGGAGGACGAATTGAATGAAATCATTTGAATTATTGTTAGACAAGAGCATTATGTCGGTAATCAAGTCGGGAATCACTATACTGCGTGATTTTCCGGAGAGCAGAGCAACCCTTATGCGTACATTAACACATTTACCCCAAGCCGCCAAACGGAGAAATATGTGGAGAGAGCAGAATGTGATCGTACCTCCTCTCTTAATCGTTAGTACGACGGAGGAATGCAATCTTCGCTGTGTTGGCTGCTATGCGCGGGCAAATTATAACGATTTGGAAAATGAAATGACAAGAGCTCATATCGACAAACTATTAGAACAAGCCGTCGATGCCGGGTGTTCGATTATCCTGCTTGCCGGAGGCGAGCCGCTGCTAAGCAGCGATTGGCTTGAAGCCGTCGCTTCACGTTCCGAGCTTTTAGGCTTGGTATTCACTAACGGAACACTCCTTGACGAAAAACGTGTAAGTTGGTTTGCCTATAATCGCAGTATGATACCTGTATTCAGCATCGAAGGCGATACCTGCAGGACAAATGAACGGAGAGGGGATGGAGTAGCGGAATGTGTTGAAAGAGCTATGTCTTTACTGACCAAGAGAAAGATGCCCTTCGGGTTATCTATAACAACAGGAGAACATAACATCAATGAAGTCGCCTGTTTGAATTTCCTAACCCCATATATCCAATCTGGTTGCCGATTAGTTATATATACAGAGTATGTGCCGGTGGATGAGAATACGGAATTACTTGCGCTTACCGAAGAAAGCAAGCTGGCTTTACAACATTTTTGCCAATCAGGCGCTAAGGGTAATGACTTGATTTTGATTCCATTCCCCGGAGATGAAACAAAGTATAACGGTTGTCTTGCTGCGGGACGCGGATTTGTACATATCAGCGCGTCCGGCGCGTTAGAGCCGTGTCCATTTGCCGCTTTTTCCGACCGCAATGTGATTCATACATCATTTGAAGAAGCGCTTTCCTCTCCATTGTTTAAGAAAATCAGAAGCGAAAGTCATCTATTGCATGAAGGCGTCGGCGGATGTGCCTTGCGTAACATGAAGCTGAAAGGAGCGATATAAATGAAAATCGCAACATCGATAAGCGCAATCATTACTGTATTGTTTGCAGTATCGACCATGATTTGTGGTCTTTGGATAAGGGCAAATAATGTCACTGACCTAAGTTCAATTAACTTTCATCGAACAATAGGTATTGCTACCGTTGTTTGCTGTGTCATTACCGCAGTATTGGTAATAATTCCGCTGCGCCGGGTTTAGCCCGATAAAAAAGGTCGGGCATGGAAGCCCGACCTTTCAACAATTATTCATAGTATTATACAGATCAGGCCGCCGCTGCCCTCGTTGATGATCCTCTGCAATGTCTCCTGCAATTTCGCCCTTGCGTCATCGGGCATTTTTTTCAGTTTGTTATTGAGACCTTCGCTGACTAAATCGTGCAGCGATTTCCCGAATATGTTAGACTGCCATATCTTCTCCGGCTCACCGTCAAACTCGGACAATAGATAGTGGATGAGTTCCTCGGATTGCTTTTCATTGCCTACGATGGGCGATACCTCGGTCTGAATATCGGCGCGTATCATATGTATACTCGGCGCGGATGCTCTCAGCTTCACCCCGTATTGTCCGCCTTGCTTGACTATCTGCGGCTCTTCCAGAGTCAACTCCTCAGCGCTCGGCAAGACTATACCATATCCTCTCTCGCGCACATCGCGCAGCGCCCGCTCGACCTTGTCGTACTCACCCTTGACACTTGAGAGCCCGCTTAAAAGCTTCATCAGGTCACCGTCATCGGCAATGTCAAATCCCGATTGCTCTCCAAGCGTCTTATAGAACAGCTCGCGCGGGAACTCGACGGTCGCCAGCGCCTCGCCCGTACCAAGGCTGATATAGTCCATGCGTATAGTACTGATATGCGGACATTCGCCAAGCCCTTTAATGACGTTCTCTATATCACCGATACGCCGCATACCCGCGCCGCTCTGGCGCATACACTCGAACAGCGCGCCCTTGATAGGGTGTTCATACGGCAGGGTCTCCACCCATGACGGAAGATTGAAGCCCATCTCCATAACCGGAAACTCGTATAATATCGTTTTCAATAGTTCTTTGATGTCGTCCTCTTCCAGCATTGAGCAATTCACCGGCCTTGCCGAGACGCCGTGCTTTGCGCTCAAGTCGTCACAGACCGTTTTTGCCATAGGCGATTCGGGGTACATCGAGTTGACTATGATTATAAAGGGTTTGCCCAACGCTTTGAGTTCATTTATCACCCTGTCCTCAGGCTCGATATAATCCTCGCGCGGGATGTCTGTAACGCTTCCGTCTGTCGTCACTACAATACCGATCGTAGAATGCTCGGAGATGACCTTGCGCGTACCCATTTCGGCCGCCTCAGTCATCGGGACTTCATAATCCAGCCACGGCGTGTTCACCATACGCGGGCGCCCATCCTCCATCTGACCGATAGCGCTCTCGACCATATATCCCACGCTGTCTATCATGCGGACGAAGAAGCTCGCGCTCTCCCCTACCGTTACTTCGACAGCCTCCTCAGGCACAAATTTCGGTTCGGCGGTCATAATAGTGCGTCCTGAGCCGCTCTGTGGCAACTCGTCACGCGCGCGTTCGCGCCACATGGTATTCTCAATATTGGGAATGACAAGCACCTCCATAAAACGCTTGATGAAAGTGCTTTTACCGCTGCGTACCGGTCCCACTACGCCGACATATATGTCGCCGCCTGTGCGTTTTGCGATGTCATCATAGATTTTTTCCATATATCATTGCCTCCAGTCTAATCTTTACATGCAGATTTTCGAATATCCACAGTCTCGTGGCCCCCCTATCTCTTGCGCGGAATCAGTAAGAGTGTTCCTGTCTCAAGCTCGGTCGTCTCCAAAAGCGCATTAGCCGCCATAATATCTTTCTGCGTTGCACAGTGGCGTTTGGCAATATCCCATAGCGTCTCACCGTGATTTAAACGTCTAAGCGTAACAGATGCGCGGTCATCACTCTCTCTCGGCGTCTCCATGTCGCCGCGTATGCCGTCAACAACTGAAAGTTTTTTGCGCTCTGTCAGCACACCCTCGAACAGCGCCGCAAAGCGCACCTCCAGACCCTCCGCCGTCACGCCTGAGAACACATCGCCGGCCGAGCTGACATTTGCTGCGACACCAAATCCGTGAGGGTTTGCCACCGCCGCGCTGACGGGTATCCTGATCTCGGCACAGGCGTAATCGGCGTCCTCCGTGACGTATATTACCTTAGCGATAGCCTCGCAGCGTAATACCGTGTTCTCGCCGTCAGCAGTCTTTTCAATAGGCTGGAGTATTATCTCTGTATCGACTATGCTATGTATCGAAGGATTGACCTGAGCGCTCTCACGTGCCTGCACTCGGGCGGAAAAGCTCTCCGGTACTGTATAAAGACTCAACTCTTTCATGTCGGGCATTATATCGTAGACCGTGCTGTACGCGTCGGTCAGCGCGTCTACATTCCGCTCGCACACCGCCGTAAGCTGCGCGTCTATGACCAGCTGCACGTCGATCGTGCGCCCATCACCCCTTAAGTCAAGATCTATACCGGCAAGTGTCAATGCCGCAAATATATTCGCGCTCTCGTCCGCCGTATCAGTTTCGATTATATGCGAAAACATGATCTCCTGATTCCACGTGGAGAGCGCTATAGCCTCGGACATGTGGTTTTGGTATAGTATCGAGACATCTGCGCCGCCCTTTAGCACAACCTTATTCCCGATAACCTTTGTCTCTTTCGTGGACAGCTTTACACCCGCGTGCAGTATCTCGCCAATGGGCGGCCTGCCTGAGGGTAATTCGATCTGGTCGGCTATAACAATGCTTTTATCCCTAACGGACTCGAGCATGTGCGCCCTGGTTTGCTTGGTTAAGGTCTCAAAACCCGATTCGCTCATGCCTATGCTCAACTCGTGAGAATACGGCGTATAGACCTGCACATCCATATGGACGCACGCCGTCACACTGACCTTGCGCGGATTGACCGTGCGCGCTGATGTGCTTGTGAGCAGAGCCGCGGCAAAGACTTTCCCATCGCTTAACCCTCTCTGTTCAAACACATGCGTAAACGGGATAACGATTTCGATTTTCTTAACGGTGTTAAAACCGCTCGAGAACGCGGGGTCGTCAGGCTTGTATAAAACGCTGACACGTATGGCTCCCGCCAGCTCGACACCGGCATCTGATACATGCTTTTCTTTTACGCACACAAGCCCTTTTGCGTCAATGATCTGCAGAATATCGGGATAGGAATCCGGAACGATAATATCGGCGGACTCTTCTCTCAATGCTCCCGCACTGAACCGGTTTTCATAGCCCAACAAGGGCCGGCGAATAAGCTGCATATTTTTCACTCCTTCTCGTGTTTCAATAGAGTATATGGCAGCCTTTGGACGGGTATGACAAGTTTAATAAATTAGATATGAGATATTAAGATCAAGGGGGTTGTATTTGGACAAAAGTGGTGGTATACTTAATGCTAAAGGGGGCGATGGTGTTTGAGAAAACCAAAAATATATCTGGATACGTCGGTTATAAGCAATCTTGAGAAAGATGCTCTCATTTTATGGGAAGAATTAAAAACCAATAAGTTTCAGGTTATTATTTCAAACATCACTGTTGCAGAATTAAGTAAATTTCAAGAGCCTAAAAGAACGGCAATGCTGGAAAAAATCACTGAATTGGAATATCAGATCATTGAGGAAAATAACGAGAGTTTGTCCCTTGCTGAAAGATATATAAATTTCGGCGTGCTGAAACGCAAATGTCTTGACAATTTAAGACATATCGCCGTTGCAAGCATGGTCGATTGCAAGTATATAGTAAGCTGCAGCTTCCATCAGCTGGTGAACATCAATACTATTGAAAGAGTACAGGCAGCAAATAAAGTATACGGATATAACGACATATTTATATTGCCTCCGACAATGATTGCGGGCGGCACCGGAGATGACATATATAATATACGTTACACAAATTACGAAAAAATAAGGAACATGACCCATCAGGAGATTTTTGAGCACACTCACAACGAAGCTCAGTACGGGCTTGAGTTCTTAAAAGGATAAAACGGGCGCAAAGGGGTAAGCTATGGGTAATTAAGGGAGGAGAATACTCATGGACAATATGGACACTTTTATCGGCATCGGTAAAAACCCCAACCCGAATGTACCGGATATCCCGCTCGGTCTCGGCATGGAGCTCGCGCAGAACCCGGCGGCCATGACGGCGTATGGTCACCTCTCCGACGAGGGGAAGACACAGGTGATCAATCATGTGCAGGCGGCGACGACCGGAGATGACGCCAAGGAGCGCATAAGGCAAACCATAAATAAACTCGCGGGGGAGTAAAATCACCCCGCGAGTTTTTTGCCTGTACCATAATTTTATAATTTATTCCGTTTTACATATTGACAAATTTGTTTTTTATGATATAGTACTCAGGGTTTCAAAAATTTTAAAAGGCAATGAAAGGACAAAAAGACATGAACAAAACGCATAGAATAGTATTGACTATAACTCTCACGGTACTTATGACATTTACATTGGTTGCTTGCGGGGAGGAAGCAGCGGATAGGGTGATGCACTCGATAGCCCAAAGGATTCAAGGGACTGTTACGGGAGAAATCGGAAAAAAATACTCTACCGAATGGTTTGAATTTGCCATTGAATCTGTAGAAGTTGTTGAAAACTACGCAGGCTATTCACCGATGGAAGGCAATAAACTTGTCAAAATACAAATAACGCAAACTTGTACATATGACGATCCTGACCCTACACCTTTCGGAATATTTGACTGGTATATGGATTCGGATTCATTTGATGATTATTTGTGGCCGCTTGACCCACTGGACAACACTATGATGCCTGAAATTTTCTATCTGGCAAATGGTGAGAGTGCGACCAACATTATGATTTTCGAAGTAGACGAGGATGTAGTTGCCCTGAAACTCATCTACACAGAAGAAGCCGAGGACGGCAGTATATATGCTACTTTTATAATCAATATCATTATATAAGGTATATCGCGGATGATTACTGTTCCTAAAAAATGCCGAAGCATCAAGTTTTGGTGATAGTTTTTATAACGGTAAGGCAATAATAAACTCGCGGGGGAGTAAAATCACCCCGCGAGTTTTTTGTAGTGGCGGCGTTTTATTGCCCATGGACGCGCAACATTATAGTGTGTATTTAGATACATATCAAGTGTTTTAAAAAATAATATTTGACATTTTCAAACAATCGTGTTAAAATACTCCTCAGCGCCGTAAAGGCGCGCCATTTCCTTGCCGCCGGGGAAATACGGCGGCCGTTTGGCCATGAGGGGGTGTAATTATAATGGCAAAAGTCACAGCAAAGTACGAAGTAACCTTTATTATCGACTGCAATTCGCTGGGTGATGACAATGTTGCCGCTATGGTTGAGAAGTTCAAGACCTTAGTTGCCGACAACGCGACCATTATCGGCGAGGTTGATGAGTGGGGCAAGCGGCGTCTAGCTTATCCTATCAACGACTTAAACGAAGGATACTATGTATTCATGGTTTTTGAGTCCAAGCCCGATTTTCCGGCAGAGCTTGACCGTATATTCAAGATCACCGACGGGATCATGCGCTCACTCATCGTCTGCATTGACGACATTTAACGGGGGAGGTAAAACGCTTTGAATAAAGTTATTCTTATGGGGCGGCTTACCCGCGACCCGGAACTCAGGCATATTCCAAGCGGAGCCGCCGTAGCCACGTTTGGACTGGCGGTTGACAGGCGCAGCTCCCGCGATGAAGCCCGCAGCGCCGATTTCTTCGACATCGTGTGCTGGGAGAAAAAGGCGGAGTTCGCGTCGAAATGGCTTAGAAAGGGTACAAAGGTCTGCTTATCCGGACGCTTGCAACAGCGTCAGTGGAAAGACAGCGAAACCGGCAAAAACCGTTCGGCAGTTGAAATCGTTGTAGAAGATATTGAGTTTGCCGAATCAAAAGCGGCAAACGAGTCAGGTGCCCTGACGGGCAATGCGGGGGCGATGCCCCCGTACCCCCAAGACATTCATTCCAGAACTACAGTAGAGCCTTCAAGTTTCCAAGAATTACATGACGACGATGGGGAGTTGCCCTTCTAGGGCAGCGATGCCCCCGGACCCCCAGTATATATGGGGATCAATACGAAAGTGAGGTATTAGTTATATGACAGAGCAAAGAACGCCGCGCGCGCGCAAGCGCCGCAAGGTATGCACTTTTTGCGCCGAAAAAGTAACGCTTATTGACTATAAAGACGCGTCAAAACTTCGCCGCTATATATCCGAACGCGCGAAAATACTGCCCCGCCGCATGACAGGGACATGTACCGCGCATCAGCGCCAGCTTACCGAGGCGATTAAACGCGCAAGGCATATCGCCCTGTTGCCGTTTGTGTCTGATTAATTTGCAATAATTTTCGCAGGAACCGGCTGTTGCCGGTTCTTTTTTACGCAATGTGTCGCTTAGTGTCGTGCAGTGATATGATAATGTATACCCGGAAAGGATGGTGAAACATATGGACATACTAAAACTAAAAATCCCGTTTGCCACCGCCGGCGGCTTTGTCGCCGCATGGTTCGGGCATGTTTGGGAATTAGCGGCTTTGGTGTTTGTCTCCATTATGCTTGACTATATAACAGGGTTGCTCGCCGGACGGGCAACCGAAGGGCTGAACAGCAAACGCGCGAAAAAGGGGCTTTTCAAAAAAGTCGGTTTCTTTTCGCTAATGGTTTTAGGATTTTTCCTAGACGTAGCGTTCAATGAGTTTGTTGCGCTGGGTTTCAGCTTCGAGATACCGTTCAGCCTGCCTATCGGGCTAATCATTTCGGTATGGATTGTCATGACAGAAGCCATAAGTATATGTGAAAATATTCAAAAGCTGGGCGTCGATATCCCACCATGGCTGTTAAATCTTTTAGTAAAATCAAAAAACGATAGCGACAAGAAAAAGTAATCAAGTGTAGTTCCTACTACTAAAGAGAGGATAGTTACAAATGAGAGGTATTGAACTTTTACACACCGCAGTACAGGCAAAGGCGCGCGAGTTGCAGGCCATATGCGACGCCAGAGGCTTAAAGCTACTTATCACCGAAACATGGCGTACGACCGCCGAACAGAACGCGCTCTATGCTCAGGGACGCACAACGCCCGGCAGAATCGTGACAAATGCCAGAGGCGACAGCTTTCAAAGCCCCCATCAATGGGGTGTGGCGTTTGATTTCTGCAAGAACGTCAGAGGGCAGGAGTTTAGTGACACAGCGTTTTTCAATAATGTCGGTGCGATCGCCAAATCCATCGGGCTGTTCTGGGGCGGCGACTTCAGAAGTTTTATTGACAGGCCGCATTTAGAGCACCCCGAGTACCTGCCGAGCAACAGCACGGCGACATTAAGAGCCAGATGGGGTACACCAGAGAGATTTAGAGCCACTTGGAGCGCACAAGACACAAATCCATCGTCAGGGAGCACAGGGGGAACCCCCGTATTGCCCGTCAGGGCATCTGATCACCCTACGTTAAGACAAGGCGCAACCGGTGAGCATGTACGGTATTTGCAGACGCGCCTGAACACTCTGCAAAAAGCCGGACTTGTCGCGGACGGTATCTTCGGACCGAAAACCGATGCCGCAGTCAGAGCGTTTCAAAGAGCAAGAGGTTTAGTTATTGACGGTATCGTCGGACCTAAGACATGGGGCGCGCTGGGATAAAGCGTAAATAACGGGCGGGGTATTCCCCGCCCGCTAATCTATATATTTTTTCCGCCTTTTTCGTGTTTGCCGGTATGCATGCCGGTGTGGAACCCGTTCTCCATGCCTACATCGGCGTTTTCTTTAGGCTTAATTTTGCGTAAATCCGCGTTGGATTTATCCCTGTCGCGCATTCTGTTTTTGTTGTTCTTCATATGCCCTCCTCGGTCAGGAAACACTGAATCCTGCGTCTGTAATACAATCCTTTATCTGAGTTTCGGTCGCGTTATCGTTATAGCCGATCTTGATCTGCCCAAGCGTTTTGTCTATATCTACCGTTTGTACGCCGTCCAGTTTATCCAGCGCGTTTTTTATCGAAGTTTTCATCTGTGCATTCGAGATGCCGGAAACATTCAACAATACCATATTCATTCCAAGACACCGTCCTTTCAGTTGTTTATTATTCCGGCACTGAACAGTCGCGCTATTTATCAAGATTTAGTTCCGGAATAGTATTATAAATATATATTACAGCGGCAGCAAATCAAATATATGTGTTACTGTTTAATGCTGCTGTAATATATTAATAGTGTTGGCAGCTGAACAAGATTTATTCAGGGTTGATAATACCTCACGTGTACTTATTCCAAGCGCTACCTCAGCGTTAGAGCGCGTATGATGGGCAAGGCGCACTATGTAATCTGCGACAAGCTCGTGGATGAAGACATTCTCTACCAAAACTCTCATAGCGGTCAGGTCGTCACCTGTACAGACCGGCCTCAGCGCCGCCAGCGCCATCGCCGAACCGTTGCCTCGAATAAGTGCGGCAGTCTCCGTGCCGCTCGGGTATCCAAGCCCGATACGGATGAGGAACTTGTCCAACTATGCCTCGGGCAGTGGGAATGTACCCTGCGTCTCCACAGGGTTCTGAGTGGCTATTACAAAATATGGCAAAGGGAGCTCAAAGTGGTTGCCGTCAACGGTGATTTGCGCTTCCTCCATACTTTCAAGCAGCCCTGACTGGGTACGCGGCATCGCGCGGTCTATCTCGTCCGCGAGCAGGATGTTGGTAAACAACGCACCCTCGCGGAATGAGAACTCGCCGGTTTTAGGGCTGTAGAAATATATGCCCGTCAGCTCGGAGGGCAGGAGGTCCGGCGTAAACTGCACGCGCCCGAACTCGCAGTTGAAACACTATGCCAGAGCTTTTGCCAGCGTAGTCTTTCCCGTACCCGGGACATCGTCGAGCAGCACATGCCCGCCCTGCGAGCATTGCCGCTAAAATCAGGCGTATCTCATCAGATTTGCCTAGGATAACGGTCTGTAGCGTACCGCTAATTTTTTCGACTGTTGTTTGAACATCTGATATTGATTTCAAAACAAATACCCTCCATATATCGAAACCATAACATATTTATTGTATCATATATTTTTTAAAACAACAATGAAAAGACCTATAAAAACGGGACGATGTGAGCATCGTCCCTTACGCATACTAATTGTTAATTGACTCGCGGCTGACAAACGGGACAATAATACACATTGCCGCCCATATACGCCTCACGAACAATCACTCCGCCGCAAACCGGACACGGCTTGTCCACAGTCTTGCTTGATAAAATCGTTTTGTATCCACCGCTTTGACCGAACAAGTCGCGCTCGGTATCACGCCCGCCCTGCGCCGTCATGGCAAACATGGTGTCCTTTACCGATCGGTACATCCCGTCTAACTGCTTGTCCGAGAGTTTTTCCAGCTTTGTCTTTGGGTTTATCCGCGTGTTGAAAAGTATGTCCTGCAACACGCCGTTGCCAAGACCGGGTATGCGCTGTTCGGTCGCTAAAAACGCCTTGGCGGACAAGTTCTTCTTAACGCCCGATAAAAGCCTGTCAAAATACTTCTCATCAAAGCCGTCCTCAAGCGGAGTGGGTGACTTGTTGATTATATAGCCTTCCGGTAATTCGTCCTTATCGGCCTTATAGTCCGTACCTGTCTTGTAGCAGAGCATCGCGCCCCACATCTGAACGGTACAGGTCATAGATGAAAAATCCTCGAACTCCAGCCAGAGTTGGTGTTTAGCGGGCAGTTTTTCATCCGCCGCGTGGTATTTGATTGGCGTGGACATCACAAGCAGCATATCACCGCAGACGATCTCAGTATTCCCGCCGCAGGTATAGCCTGTCCCCGGATGAGCGGCAGTGATCGTTTTACCGGCAAGTTTCTCGTGATACTCGTTTGGGTCGCCGCTATACCACGCGAATTTGTGCGGCGAGGCATTCGCTGTGGCGTTCATAACGGTTTTCCCCACCAGAGTATTGTTTATTTGGTCGGCAAGTACATAAGTTTCCGGCAGTTCGATCATGTTCGGTCACCCCTTACGTTGTTTTTGGCCGCATTTTCGCGGACATAAACAGTTTGTAGTCATTTTTCATAGCAGTATTGGCAATAGTCCTCATTTTTGCCGCCGCATGACTCGGTTCCGAATTCTTCGGGATTTTTAAGGGGCATCGCGCAACTCTGACAAATTTTTGTGTTTTCCATTTAGGAAACCTCCTTTTTCTTACTATTTTAACACAGCTAACTTGACGACTGTATGTCAAGTTATAATTAATCATCCATTATTTCAAAAAGAAACTCACATCTATTCTTCCTGTCTGAACTGATTGGAGACGAAATGATTCCTTTCAATTTCAATTTTACGCCAAGCGCGTACTGATAAGTATGTCGCATATGTCCGGCGCAGCATCCACAAAATGTAAGCGATATGGGTTTCTGCTCGGGCATCCTGTTTATCGTTCTGCATAAACAACGATATTTTCCATCTTTTTCAAAACCCCAGTATATGGTCAGCGTTCCGTCAGTATTTAAGTGGCAGGGCACATTTGTAACGGCATTCAATTCGGGCAGAAGCGTGATCTTTTCTTCTAATGTCTTATTCGCATGGGCTTGTCCAAACGCGCGGAATGGTGCGGTCATGAAGTCCGTTTTACAACAGCCTTGTTCTTGCATTACGGAAAGGCGCTGCTCAGGCGTGAGTTGCTTGTCCATCTGTTCGATAAGCGCGAAAACATCTGTACCTTCACCCGGTCTTGGGAAATCAAACGGGATTCCTTGGTTATTAATGGTTTTCGTAATGTTTTTTATATTTGGCATGGGTAAATCTCCATTTCTTGTGTAGACGTGCATCCCATTACAGCAAATAGTTGTTCTCCCTGTCCCCTACCTGTAATGTTATAAGTTTATACGCTGCATATGGCATTTATGTTATGTACCATAACTGTCAGTTCGAGCCTACTAACGCTATGTTCTTTTGCCCACTCCTCTGCCTTGTTAAACAGCAATTTGCCTATTCCTTTTCCTGTATGCGATGATAAAATGCCCATTACGATATATGCAGAGTGTTTTACTCTATAGGCTCTGCCACGTGAAAGATTGATAAATCCTACGAGACGCTCATTGTCATACGCGCCTAAAAAAATAGTCATTGATTCGTCAATATTAGATAAATGTTGCTGTATTTTTTCTAGTGATGTATCTCTTTCGCCGGGTTCCATCATCATAAATTTTGATTCATTATCTAACTTTAATAATAAATTCAGAAACTCATAACTATCTGTATCCATTAATTTTTTATCTTCATATCTCAACATTCGCTTAATTTAATCGCTGCGATATTCCATTATCTATACCTATACCTAACCGATTTAAATTATTTATAATTATTGTTTTCCTTTATCTATCAACAATTTCACTTCTTTAACAAACATATCTCTTAGTTCACGAGGACAGCCCCAGTAATCAAAAATCCCTCCTCTTTTACTGTTCTGCCCGCAAACTACAAAAACACCAGTTCCTAATGTCTGCTTCAAATGGGTTGCCAGCCAACCTACAAACCCACTATTGTCATAATTAGGCTTGAAATGGAATCTAATTAGCGTAAATAGCTCTTTAGATTTATCATCTGATGGCGCTAATTGGCTCCAAACATCATTGTCCCGTACATATGCCAGTGCAGCAACATCAAATTTCGCATGTAAATCATGTAAAGGAAATTCCTCAAAAACATAGTTTTCTTCAAATATCTCAAGTTCTGCTTCTGCTATCACTTTCAAAAGGCGGCGTTCAGTCTGTTCCATTGTTTCGTTGCTAATATACAAATTTCTAACCCTTCCTATTGTTTTCTAACCTGGCTTCTGTTTCCATTGTACAACTGCCCATTACGCTGTTTAGCAGTTTAGTTACAGTTACAATCCAATCAAAATCTACTGTAAAACCGTATAGTTGAACCCCTGCCTCCTGCCTGTAATCTTTCTTTCATATTCCACCCCAAATTTTAATAAAACCCCGCGATTTTTTCCGCTCGCTCTTTGATAATATTCCTCACACGCTGCGGCTCAACAACCTTGACGGTTGTTCCGAAGCTAAGGATATATCCGTACACCCACTCATCTTCGGGAAAGGCTATATCCAGCGTGTATGTCCCGTCACCGTTGTCTTGCAGTAGCTCGTCGTCATAGTCGTCATTCAGACGGTACAACGCCCCGGTGGTAAATTCCAGGACAAGGCGCACATATTGGCATCTGTTTATATCCGGTTTTTCCTCTTCGGTGTGATGAAATTTTACGCGTTCAAACGTTTCATCCGTGATTGTGACATTCTTTATTCGCGATATGCGAAATGTGCGATAGTCCCGCTTGTCCCTGCAAAAACCCCAAAGATACCATGCCTGCGACTTGAAAAGCAACCGTATCGGCTCAATCTTACGGCGTCTTTTCTCATTGTGTGCGTTTATATAGTCTATCTCTATCACGCGACTTTTCAAAATTGCCGCTTTTATTTCGCTAAATTTATTGTATGCGTTAGGGTTCGAGCCCCACGGCGAGAAATCGATGGAAATCCAGTCGGCGGCGGTATTCTTGAATATCGCACCCAGCTTTTCAAGCACGGCGTCAACCTCGGGATAACGCGTCGATTGCAATGCTTGCAGCGCGAGTAAGATACTGTCGCGTTCGCTGTCCGAGAGCGAGGCGCAGTTCATGGTATAGTCCTCCAGAATAGAGATGCCACCGCCCATCCCCTGCGCGCTATAGACCGGTACGCCCGACGCCGAGAGCACGTCAATGTCGCGGTAGATCGTGCGCGCGGACACGCCGAACCGCTCGGCGAGTTCCGCCGCCGTTACCGTCTTTTTATTCATCAGAACCATGGTTATTTCAAGTAGTCTGTTCAGTTTCATAACGTTACTTATTCCTGCCTCTCGCCTCGACCCGTATAGTATATAACTCCCCGTTATCTAGAACATACATCTCGTCCGCCAAGTTCGGCACGACACACGCGTGATTGGGTATGATGCGTATCCGGTCGCCGATATTAAATCTCACACTATCGGAAAACTCCAAGTAGCCATGCTCCTCAGAAAGTTTACTAATAACAGCTTTAGGATAATCTGCCACGCTGCCGTAGCCCCTGCCGAAACTGGTCGTATCACCGCTCAGTGTCTTTGACCCTGCGTCAATCACTGCCGAGTTTTTTGAGGGAACCGTAATTACAGTCGCAAGCACAGTGAGCGCACAATCCTCTTGTTTTACCAAGCCTGCAGACAATTGCGCAACATCATTGAAGATATAGTTGCCTGCACGCGACTCAGTTATGCCTTGCTATACCCCCCCTTGCCGCGCAATAACAAAACACCATGCGCACCGTCTCTCATCTCGCCGTATTCAACGGCGATCACCGTCCGGTATTAGCGCGTTTTTGATGAGCTTGCTCACTTCAGCTCAAACGCCGCCTCTATCTCGACCGGAATTCCTATTGGGAGTGCGTTTGTACCGACGGCGGAACGGGCGTGCCAGCCCTCGTCGCCGAATACGTCAATGAACAACTGCGACGCACCGTTGATGACCTGCGGTTCATCGCCAAACTCCGTGGTACATCTGACAAAACCGAGCACTTTAAAGCAGCCTTTTATCTTATTCAGGTCGCCGAAATGGCTGTGCAGCGCCGCCAACGTGTTAATGGCGCAAATCCTGGCGCAGACCTGCCCGTCCTCTAATGTCAGTTCGTCGCCAATAACACCTATCATCACTGCCTTGCCATCTTTCATGGGTCCCTGACCCGAAACAAAGGCGAGATTCCCGACAACCCTCACGGGTGTGTACAAGCCGCCTTTGAACACCGATGCTGGCAGTTCGATGCCCAGTTCTTTTAATCTCACATAAATATCCATAACAAACCTCCAAAATAAAATCATGTTATTATTTTAACACGACCCTCGCGCATAAACAAGTCTGTATTGATGTTTGTTGATAAATATGTTATACTACAAATATGAAGAAGTTTATTAAAATCACAAAGATCGCATTAGTTACGCTCTTAGCGCTTTCTGTTTTATATTTTGGGTTTAATCTCTTTATATATCTATACGGACAAAACGATACCGCGACTTTTGATGAAGACGCGGTCATCGTCCTCGGTGCCGGATTAAGAGGTGAGACACCGTCCATGATACTCAGGGAACGCCTGCAAGCGGCGTTTAGATACCACGAACAAAACCCGACTGCCGTCATTGTTGTCAGCGGCGGACTTGGTACCGGCGAAACTATAACCGAAGCGTTGGCAATGGAGCGGTATCTCGTAGGGATGGGCGTCCCCCCCGAAATGATAATAAAGGAAGAAACCTCGACTAATACGCGCGAGAATATCGCCTTTTCAAAGCCATTGCTTGACGCACACTTTGAAGGCGAGTATAATGTTGTCATAATCACAAGTGATTTTCATATCTTCAGGAGCGTTATGATCGCGCGCAAAAACGGTTTGAGCAGTACCAATGTTCACTCAATAATACCGAAATATCTCATTCCGTGGTATTATTTCCGTGAGACGGCTTCGATTTTGTATCACACACTGTTTTACTTTTGAGGCAGGTCCCCGATACGAGGGTGCTGCCCCCGAGCCCCTATTTTTGAAAATATAGGGCGGGGATATAATCCCCGCCCCTACGCATATTAAATATCATGTCATGCTGGGTGGTTCAGGGGCAGCGCCCCCGCATTGCCCGGCAGGGCATCTGCCCAAATTCTCGCCGTTCGTTTTAATCACCTCTGAATAGAAATATGCAGAATCTTTCAGCGTGCGCTTCTGTGTCCTATAATCCACATAAACCAGACCAAAGCGTTTGTCATACCCCTCTGCCCACTCGAAGTTATCTAAAATCGACCAGTACATGTATCCCAATATCTCAACGCCATCGTCCACAGCCTTTTTTAGATTCTCTAAATACGAATGGATAAATTCTACCCTCTGCGGGTCATGTACCTTGCCGTCACGCATTACGAAATCGTTGTTAGCCATGCCGTTCTCTGTTATTATTATAGGCAGCTTATACCGCTCGTAAAGAAACTTCGCCAGCCAATACATCACTTCCGGCGTAATCGGCCAGCCCATACTTGTACGCGGAAGCCCGGGGTATATGTTTGGGTTTTTTAACCCTCCGAATTCGCCGTAATCATTAGAAAAATATATATTATGCCCAAAAAAATCCAGCGGCTGATGTATGATTTTCATATCCTCGGCCGAGAGCACATCCTCAAGATGTTTGGGTATCTCGCCGAGTACAATCGGGTCGCTCCACCAGTTTATGCTCATTACGCCCGGAAAGCCGTCCATCTCGTAAAATGTCATCTCACGTGCTTGCTCGATCGCAGTTGCGTCGTCTTTCATAGGCGTGAAAACGCCGCCGTTCGGCGCAAAGCCGATTATTGGCTTTTGCTTGGCAACCTCCCTGATTTTCATCACTGATTTACCATGTGCGAGACAGGTGTTTTTTGTTAATATGCCGATATTTTCCGGTTCTTTCAAAAATGGCGCGTGTACACCGGATACATAACCTAGCCCGATAAAACATGCCGGCTCGTTTAATGTCATCCAGTATTTCACTTTGTCGGATAAGGCGTTGACCATGATTTCAGTATATTCCGCAAACAAGTCCGAAACTTTGTCCCATTTCCAACCGCCCTTATCGTATATCCACATGGGCAGATTCCAATGGAATATTGTGCACAGCGGCTCAATCCCAGCGTTTTTCAGTTCTGCTACCAGATCAACATAGAACTGTACGCCTTTCTCATTTACCACACCCTCTTCGGGCATAATACGCGGCCAGCTTACGGAAAAACGGTACGCTTTCAGCCCCATTTGTTTCATCAGGGCGACGTCTTCTTTATACCTGTGATAGTGGTCGCAGGCTACGTTGCCGTTTTCGTTGTGCTTGACATGACCCTCGCATAAAGCGTCCCAGATACCAAGCCCTTTGCCGTCCTCGTCAAACGCACCCTCGATTTGGTGCGCGGCGCTTGCCGCACCCCATAAAAAATCTTTTGCAAATCCCATTAATCCTGCTCCTCTTCTTCAATGCTTTCTGTACTCCAATTTTCATCCAGTATCAGCAAATTAAAATCTATGTCTACAATGAGTGCGCCGTCTTTCATCGTATAGTTAAACATCGTTATATATATATAATCCGTACTGTTTATCGTAGTGATAAGATTCTTGATGCTCGAATGATCGGCGATCATCGAGACGCTCACTGGCCTTTTTGACACCGTACTATCGTAATCGACATCTTTGATGTTCAAATTTATGGGCATTAGATTATGATCAGTAATAATACCGGTTATCAGTTTATCAATATCATAATTTGACATCCTGTTTTGAAAACTCGCTGCGAGATTGTCGTATCGCTCCAATGTCCTGTCACGGATCGCCTCGTCATTAGCTCTGCCGGCTATTTTCATCTCAATATCCATCTTTTCAAACCGTAAGTCTACAACGCGTTCAGATTTTTCGACATAATCATTATACGCCGGAATAATAAGAAAATTACCCGCGCCGAATAATACCAGGAAAGCCACCCCGATGATGATCAGTATCTTCTCGCGCTTTGTCAAACCAGTATTCTTCACGGATTTCAACCTCCCTCTTACTCTCTGACTGCCAATACCGCTTTTAAGCCAACAAACATATATCTCCCCGTATTATATCTATAACCTTGGTGACTGACACTATCAATAAGCCTGTGCACGCTCAGCATCCTCACATATTCTTCGGCGGACGTCTCAGAGTCACCGCTGCCCGAGATGGCCAGCGACCTCGATCCGGTAAGTCTGAAGTTATCTATGATAACGTTATCGTCCGAACGCATTATTAAGTCTGCCACTTCACTCGTCAGATTCATGTGTGCTTTACTCTCCTTAAGCGCATCCTCCATCTCGCCGATAACGCCCGACATGCCCGCAGTTTCAGCTTTAATCTCTTCTATCTCCTCAAGCTGGCTTATCGTGTAGGGGTCGTTTAAATACCTCTCAAATTCCTTTATATCGTCATCTAACGGTCTCGTCAACATCGTGGGTATCAGATACGCGGCGGCTACAACAAGTACACCGACTATCGGCAAAGCCCAAAGAGGGCTGATTCTTTTATGCTCGCGCATATTTTTCTTGATGTTTCTATAGCTCTCGACCAGGTTCATCCCATCTTCGTTAAACGCGCACATAAACGACAGATGGCATATGTTATCTATTTTATGAGTGCTCTTAGAGCCGCCCAAGAGGTCAAAGCCCGCTAGGTTTTCCCCGTGGAGGCTCAGCTTTTCAAGCTGTTCGGCACTAAGTCCTAAATAATAGCTCTTTTCAATGTCCGGCAGTTTTTCGGACTTCATAAACCGCACGAGCAGCGGATAGTTATCCGCGACACTCTGCAAAACCCCCAGCTCGTTGTCATAGTTGAGTCTCGATCTGGTAGAAAACACGTTCTCACCGTTGCTGAAAACGATCGACAGCATCGAAATCCCGTCAACGATATTCAGCGCGAATGTCTGATCCCTTAGATCTGTTCTCTTCTTTATATAGGTATAAACAGTCTCTAACCCAACGCGGATGGATTCGAGCCTTATGCCCGCCTCGGCGAAAACGTCCAAATAGTTGGATATAAAAGACTTGCCCGTACTCAGCGCCAACAATACCTGCTTCTTGTCTGCCTTTGTAACAGGCGTATAATCGATTACTATCTCTTCCTGCACATTAGCTGCCAGCTCGTCCCTAATGATTTTCATGTACTGCTTCTTATTCAGCTTAGGTACGGGTATCTCTTTGACTGAGAGCGATGTAGAGTCTATCACAAGTGACGGACTTTTAAAAAGCCCCGGATTCTTCAGCTTTAGAGTTTTAAGCTGATCGACAAGCTGCGACGCCTCGGCAATATTACCGTTTATCATCGTGCGCTCGGGTAACTCTGCATAAGCATAATCCAAAACCCTAAGGGTTTTGCCCTGCTTAACATAGCCAATGACCTCGATATGGTCCTGCCCAATATAGATCGCAGATTTCACCGTTAATCCCCTCCTATGCTATTGTATTGTACATCGACATAATCGGCATCATAACCGACAACATAACGCCGCCGATAACGACTGCCATAAAGACCAGCAATACCGGCTGTATAAGCTGAACCAGCCGCTCGGTCGCCATCTCAGCCTCGTAGTCAAAGCTCTCCGCAACGGCCACTAACATACTATCCAGCCGGCCGGCCTCTTCACCGATGAGTATCGACGTCGTCAATTTCTTATCAAAGCCGATTACCTTAGCGACCGAGTCGCTAAGCGGCTCGCCGTTACGCACATTTGTGATGACCTCGGGAAACTGACCCTCGATATATTTATTGCCCAGTATAGTCGATGCTATATCCAAAGCACCCGTCATAGACAGACCGCTTGAATACAGAGAACTCAGCGTCCTTGAAAAGCGTGCCGTGTAGATAATCTTCAACAGCTTGCCCACGACAGGCATTCTCATCTTAAACTTATCAAACCCATGGCGGATTCCGGGTACTTTAAGCATAAACTGTAAAAACACTATGATAAGCAGCGTACCTATGATCACCCAAATCCAGTTCTGTACTAAAAATTCGCTCATGCCCATGACAACTCTTGTTATCATCGGTATCTGTTCGACATCTTCGAACATCTGAAACAACTGCGGCAATATAAATGTAAACAGCAACAGCACTGCGCCCACCAACACTACGATCAGTATCTTCGGGTACATCGTTGCTGACTTTATCTTCTTATTTAAGCGGTCTTCCTTGTCGTACTGAACCGCCATCTTCTCCGCCGAATTCTCAAGCTGACCACTCGCCTCACCCGACGCTATCATATTGATAAACAACTCGGGAAACGCGTTCTGCTCGCGCATCGCCTCGGACAGGGTCAATCCGCTCACAACGTCTTTGTACAGCCGCGCGTACACCTCTTTGACTTTCGGCTTAAAGTCTCGGTCTTTGACTATCTCCATGGCGCGCGCTACGGTTATGCCGGAACCTAACATACTGGCAAGCTGCCGCGAAAACTCGGCGACCTCGCCCGCCTTTAGTCTATACCCGCCGGTCTTTTCCTCGACCACGCTGTAACGTATCAGCGTAAGACCCGCGTCGCGCAGGCGTTTGGTCAGATCAGCCTCGTCTTTGCCGTCAATGGTACTCTTTATTAATTTATTCTCCAAGTTCTTTGCGACAACTTTATACTTAGGCAACCGACCTCACTCCGTTCGGCAATTGACAATTGACAGCTGACAATTGTCAATTATTATTCTAATTTCGTTCCCTCAATTGTCAATTATCCATTGTCAATTGTTCATTGATTAAAGCCCAAAAATTTCAAAATACCATTGTATTATCCCGTCTCCCGCGAACATGGCGGCCACCACACCCGCGCAAATATACGGCCCGAATGGGATATGCTCGGTTTTGTCCTTTTTTCCGGCGGCAAGAAGCGTGATAGCAACCAATCCGCCTAACAGGAGAGCTATAAACATGGCAAGCAGTGTGCGGCTGTATCCCAATAAAAAACCGCACACGGCAATCAACTGGACGTCGGCGCCGCCAAAGGCACCTTCGACAACAAGCATCAGTATAATCATCGGCACACTGATGATAAAGAACCCCAGTATCCTGTGCCATAATGGTCTGCCGTCAAAGGCGAAATAGATGGCACAGGGTATTAGCGCGAGTATCAGCCATGGCGGTATCTCCATCGTGCGGAAATCGACGATGGTGATGGCAAGCAATATGCCGGATACCGCGATAACGGCAATGATATCGAGTGTTGTGTTCAAAAGGGAATCCCCCCTGTCGGCTTTGCCGACTTCCCCCCTTTAACAAGGAGGGCAAGATTGCGTTATTTCCCTCGTCCCCCTTACTAAAGGGGGATGTCACCGCAGTGACAGGGGGATTTAGGCGACGGGATTAGGGAATTGCTTTCTCCGCATGATTTCATCATGAATTTTCTCGCACACTAAACCAAATTGCATGTCTATCTCTCGGTTTGTAAACCGGAGTACATCCAATCCGAATTCTTTAAGGATCACTGTGCGTTCATTGTCATATACAACCGCATCCTCTTCAAGATGTTGGCTGCCATCCAGTTCAATTACCAATTTCGCAGAGCTGCAATAAAAATCAACAATAAATCGGTCGATAACCTTTTGACGAAGAAATCTAACAGGATAATCTTTTAAAAAAAGATACCAGAGTTTTCTTTCTTGTTCTGTCATAGGTTTACGAAGCTCTTTTGCGCGCGGCGTCAGTACAGGATTATGTTTCCTTTTCATGTATCGTTCCTTCTTGTCTCCCTTGCTAAAGGGAGGTGGCTCCGTAGGAGCCGGAGGGATTCAATCCCCCCCTGCCGGCTTTGCGCCGACTTACATGGTATAATCCCCCCCTGACACCCTACGGGTGTCTTCCCCCCCTTTGACAAGGGGGGCAAGTTCCCCCTCGGCCCCCTCCTTCTCGTCCCCCTTGCTAAAGGGGGATGTCACCGCAGTGACAGGGGGATTCGGGGCCGTCGCGCCTATGCGCGGCTGGGGTATCCGTTTATTCCCCTCCTTGGAGGGGTACCGCCAACGGCGGCGGGGTATTAACCCCCGTCCCCGCCCGACTGGGCGCTGAGTCAGACGGTGAGGGGGTTATGTTAGAGAATTTAACTAGAGGCTTAGGGGTTAGGGGGTTCACCAGCTAAATTACCATCTTCCGGAATGTAAACCACTCTACCGTTAGTACCCCTAAATCCAATATGCACACGTCCACTGTCCGTCACAGCAAAACTAAACGGTCTCGCTAAAGTTTCAATATCGCCCTCCATGAATCTTAAGAAAATAGGATCATCGTCAATTGTTGTTCCTGGCAAGTTACTTTTGGGAGCAGGACCTCCCCAAACGCTCGAAGCCGTCCCATAGTGGGCTATTGTACCCTGAATCGCCATATAAACCGAACGCGCTTCGGCGGCGGTTGCGCGATCTCTCGCATCGTTGATAAAGCCCATCATCGTCGGCACAGTGGCAACGATAAGTATTGCGATGATAACAAGGACAACGATCATTTCAATAAGCGTAAAACCCTTTTTGTTTTTGAGTTGCGTTAATCTCTTTAACATTACTATTTCTCCTTTTTTATAAAAAATATAATGAATATATAAAAATCAACGCGCCCATTGATTTTTAACGAGTGTCTTGCCTCCCTTGCTAAAGGGAGGTGGCTCCGTAGGAGTCGGAGGGATTCCTAATCCCCCCTGACGCCTTATGGGCGACACCCCCTTTTCTAAAGAGGGCTGGGGGTCGCGTTTCCTCTTGGCCCCCTTGTTAAAGGGGGCTGTCGCCATAGGCGACTGGGGGATTTAATACCGTCCAATATTATTCTGCAATTCAATTCTATTGTTCGCTTTTTCCATTGCGTCCTCTTTGGTGACAATGCCTTTGTTAACAAGGTTTGCAAGCGCGTTATCCAAGAGTACCATGCCCTGCTTTGAACTGGTTTGAATCGTCGAATTGATCTGGTGTACCTTACTCTCACGGATAAGGTTAAGTACCGCGTCGGAGCCGGTCATGATCTCAAATGCCGCGACTCTGCCCGAGCCGTTTGCTTTCGGCAGCAGTGTCTGTGTGATGACGCCCTTTAGTACGTTTGCTAATTGTGTGCGTATCTGCTGCTGGCTGTGCGGCGGGAACACGTCGATTATCCTGTCAACAGTGCTGGCCGCGCTGGTGGTGTGCAATGTCGACATAACAAGGTGTCCCGTTTCCGCCGCGGTTATCGCCGCGGAGATAGTCTCATAGTCGCGCATCTCGCCGACGAGAATGACATCGGGGTCTTCACGCATTGCCGACCTGAGCGCCGCCGAGAAGCTCGCCACGTCAAAACCGACATCACGCTGGTGTATCAGCGCTTTCTTCTGCTTATAGACGTACTCGATGGGATCCTCGATGGTAAGGATATGGCACGCGCGGTTCGAGTTTATGTAGTCGATCATGGCGGCGAGCGTTGTGGACTTTCCGCTGCCCGTGGGGCCTGTGACAAGTATCAGCCCTCTCGGCTCATCTGAGAGCTGCCTTAGTATCTCCGGCAGGTTCAGCTCATCGAACGTTGGTGTATTGTCGTTAATAATACGGAGAACAGCAGCTATTTTCTTTTGCTGCCGGAACACGTTGACACGCTGCCGCTGCCCGTTTGGCAGCATATAGGCCATGTCCACGTCGTTGCCCATCTTAAAGTGATCGAGCTGATTACCATCCAACATTGAGAAAATAATATCAGTTTTCTCGTTTTTTGTCAAGTTATACTCGGTCTCTTTAAGCATTCCGTTAATTCTGAAAACAGGGTTCCTGTCCGCTGTAATGTGAATGTCGCTGGCTTTCGCCTGCCTTGCCGCCATGATAAGTTCCTGTATAGTCATAGCATCCCTCCTCAACTGATTTATTACTAATCCCCCCTGACACCCTGTGGGTGTCTTCCCCCCCTTTAACAAGGGGGGCGGGATTATGCTCTCTTCCTCTTATCCCCCTTGCTAAAGGGGGATGTCGCCGCAGCGACAGGGGGATTCTACTCCACGAAGAACGTCAGCCTAAACAATTCCTCTAATGCCGTTGTGCCGTCCGCCACCAGTTTTACAAGGCTGCTGCGCAGGGCTTTTAGCTTGGTGCCATCTTTGCAATAGGCATAGATGTTCTCTGTCGGCGCCTTTTTAGAGATCATCTCGCGTATATCGTTGTCGATGGTCAGTATCTCGTGTACCGCAGTCCTGCCCTTATAGCCCGTGTTATTGCAGTTGTGGCAGCCGCGCCCCTTATAGAACGTTATGCCATGCATCTGCGGCGGCAAAACGAACAGTTCGCTCTGTGTCGGGATATAGCGATCTTTGCAGAACGGGCATATCTTCTTGACAAGCCTCTGCGCAACAACGCCGACCAGCGAGTTTGCCAAGAGATAGCTCTCCACGCCCATGTCGGACAACCTGACGATAGCTGAAATCGCGTCGTTGGTGTGTAATGTTGAGAGAACAAGGTGACCTGTCAGCGCCGAGCGCACAGAGATGGTCGCCGTTTCGTTGTCGCGGGTCTCTCCGATCATTATAATATCTGGGTCTTGACGCAGTATCGAGCGCAGGCCGCTCTCAAACGTAACGCCCGCGAGCGGGTTAATCTGCGTTTGGTTGATGCGGTCGAGGTTCTTCTCAACCGGGTCTTCGATAGTGGCTATGTTGACAAGTTTTTTCGACAGCATTTCCAGTATCATATATAATGTAGTAGTCTTACCGCTTCCCGTCGGTCCCGTCACATAGATAAGCCCATGCGGTACCTGAAGGATATTTATCATCTTTTGATAGTCGTCCTGCTCCATACCGAAAGTTCCGGCATGATCCAAAGTCGAGGATTGGCTGAGGAAACGCATAACAATTTTTTCGCCATAGATCGTCGGTATCGTTGAGACGCGCACGTTCATGTCTATATCGCGCAGCTTCGAGCGGAAATGCCCGTCTTGCGGCGCGCGCTTCTCGGCGATGTCAAGGTTTGCAAGTATCTTTATACGTGCTACGATTGAGTTGTGCAGCGATTGCTCGAGCTGTTGATATTCGACTATTTGCCCGTCGATACGCATCCGTATCATAGTATGCTGTTCAAACGGTTCAATATGTATATCACTCGCGCCGGAGTTATGACCTTTGAAAAGCGTCGAACTCACCAGCGTGACCACGGGGGTGTCGTCGGCCGTCTCGGTCAGGTCAGTGTATTGCAATGCGCTAGAAACTGCCGCGCTCTTGTTGGCGTCCCGCGCCGCCGCTTTGGCTTCTATCTCGGCATAGCAGGAATAGATTGCCTGTTCTATGTCTGCTCTTTTACAAATCGCGACCTCAATCGGCATATTAACGATGAGTTTAACGTCCTCTATCGCATAGAAATCCAGCGGATCGTTGACCAAAATTGTGATTACGCCGTGTTCTTCATGCGCGGCAATCAGATGGTATCTGGTTGCGACCGCCTTAGGTATCTTAGCCACAGCATCTGTTTCAAGGCGGATATCTGATATGGCGACATACCGCTGGTTAAGGCTCTTCGACAGCGCGGTAAGCATGGCGTCCTCTGTTATCATGCCGCTGTCGAGAAGGACTTCGCCCAGCCGTCTCTTTTGGGGGTCGGTTTTCTGCAGTCCCAACGCGGTATCCAATTGTTCCTGCGTTATAATCCCGTTATCGACCAGCACGTCTCCTAAGCGCAATCTTGCCATCGCCGCACCCCTTTACTTATGTCTTATCTAATGTATATTTTAAACCAAAAGTTATAAAAAGTCAACTAGGGTTCTGTTGGTAAAATGCCTGTTTATGTACTTTATGTATAATTTTTTACTTTATAATGATTATCTCAGCCCCATCGGATTCACCGCATATGTTCTTGATGTCATTGGACCATCTCTGCCTATTATGGTCAGCGTAAACTCAAACGGACCGTTTATATTATTGCTCACATCCACATTCGGCGTATTATACGTCACTCCCAAGCCTTTGTGCCTGTAGAAATCCTCTGCAAATACGGGGAAATTTGTGTTCGGAACCGGATTGCCGGTATCTCTATCGACAGTTCTGCGCATAAGTATGTTATCTGTAGGGTCAATATAATATTCGAATACCTCAACATTCGTCGTAATAGTAATAACATTGCCGTTTATACTTGTTGGTGTCTCCGCCCTGTTAATGTCGTCTATTATCAACGCAGCCACGGTATCCAATAGTTTGTTCGTCTCTGAAAGCTCGCCGGCGTGCATAAAAACCCTGAGCATAGGCGCCATAATGGTACTTGCCGCACCCATTACAATAGCCGCGATAATCATACCGACCATAAGCTCTACCAAAGTCGCACCACGTCTGTTTTTGATTAACTTGAGCAGTTTTTTAATCACTACGGACCTCCTGGTGAGAAAGCGACAAAGCCGCCTTCCCCAAATACATCAACGGTTATTGCCACGTCAATATCTACTGTTATTGGTGTAAGCTCACCTTGAATTTCCGCTGTTCCGCTTAGTGTAATTGAAGCTGGATCAGGTACAGTGTTTTCCATAATAGTATTGTTAATATTTACTTGATTTCTTCCCCTTTCAGCTATACTGTCGCCAATCATGCGCAATGACATCGCTAACATGGCGGTAATGCTCGCAAAAACCATTGTAAGGATCATTATACTGATAATACTCTCGACCAGCGTCTCGCCCCTGCGATTAAGCAGTTTAGTCTTCAGTTCGTCTTTCAACTTTTTCATGCGATATAAACCCCCAATCACCAGCGTCATCTATTAACATTGCTCCTGCAGGATTCCCAATAATGTGCCCGTCCAAATATCTATATATTACGACCGAGGTGAGCGCCCTGTTTCTGGGTCCAATCACCTCAACCGTAACCGTAGCTCTCGCGCTGACCATGTATGATACAGTTTCTTCATCTATCCTTGTCATTTGAATACCCGGCTCGATCATAATACTGACTGTAGCTGAGTACCCGTCTTGAAAAGTAAAACCGACAGGAATGTCATTTGCAAGTATTGTATTTGCTGTATCACCGGCAATTTCATTTGATGAAAAGATGAAAGAAGTTATATCACCATCATCTAATGCTGACGCGGCCATGTACATGACCCTCACCAGTTTTCCGCCCAAAGACGTGATGTCCACATTAAAAAGGTCAGAAACATCCTCCCCTACTTCATCTTCAATTGCCCGCAAACTATGCCACACTGTCCTTTGTATGCTGTCGGCGTACAGTTCAAGCTGACTGGAAACCTGCCTGTTGATGCCGGCGCCGACCGCGGCGCTCGCCGCGACCAGCACCGACGTACCAATGAACATGAGCAGCATCATAATGCCCAGAACAAACATCATCGAAGCGCCTGATTTACTTTTTAGTGTCTGTATTATCCTTTTTATCATTTCTACCGCCTCTCTTCCAGAGTCTGAGCCTAAACTTTTTGTGTTGAGCTAGTAGATGTAGCGGAAGTCCTAATATCGCCAGTGACGATGATGAACTGACAAGATCAATTATCGAGCTCGGGTCTATTTCCGCTTGAGCGGGTTCACTTTCTGTTGTTTCGCTTAATCCGCTAACGCACATGCACGGGTATTCACCGCAATAGTTGAAAGGCGTAGAACACACGCATAGGTATTCGTCGCAAGTGAGACAGAGGTGGCACACGCACGGATCTAGGTAGCAATCGGTACAGAGGTCGTTGTCTAGTATAACTTCGACCGTGATACGAATATCAGCATTGGGCATTTCGAACGCAACCCATTTGTAATCTTCTGATGCGTTGAATACATTTCGGTGCGAGATACCGTCTCTGTCCACAAGCCATATAGGACTGTTCAAACCGATATATTCAACCGTAACCATTATAACGCCATCTACGTTTTCCGTTTCAACCAGCACCTCGACGGGTCTGCCTTCGACTGCCATAACGGGACTACTGCTCGTAAATGCCGGGGCAAATTCAGGCCTTACCGATATATATTCCGGCGCGTCAATCCAAATGTCGTATTCTACCGGCTCATTGTTGTTTTCTAAGGCATTAATCGCGTTACTCAATCTGTTAATCGCAGACGGTATCACCGTTTTCGGGTCAAGCCCATCTGTAGCCCAATCGATACCAAGAAGACTCTCGGCATATCCAATTGCAGCTTCTAACTCAAGCCAATCGGCAGTGGTGTCATAATCGTCCGCGTTGTCGTCACGCCACATCTTTGCTCCTCTAATGGCGTCATCCAAGTCGTCCAGCAATGCCTGCAGATCATCTTCTTGAGATTGCTCTAAAGCCTCAGTAATCGCTTTTTCCAAAGCCTCAATCGCCTCTTGCAATCTCCTAATCGCCCGATCTACCGCTCGCTCTACTCTTTCTAAATTCTCCTCAGTTATCTCGGTTATCTCGGTTATCTCGGTTATGTCATTATCGCTCTCTTCGTTCTCTATTGTAGTCAAGTCGAACGCCGCCGCAATAGCAGGCGCAGGAGTAGCAATGAAGAAGGGAGAACTCGGTGTGATAACAATTGGTTCGCGGTTGGTGTCTTCTTCTAATAAAGCAACAACCATGTTGTATAAATTTATTGCGTTTCGTCCTCTATCACGTGCTTTATTCCACTCGCCAACGGCTAAATCATCCGGTTTATTATCGGTAAGTAGTGTCTCAAGGGTTCCAATTAACACAAGCAGAGTATCCAGTAAATCTTCCAAGTCATCAAAGTCAACGCTCCCACCGGTCGGGCAGCAGCCGCAGTATGTTCCTCTGATGTCGCCTGACACCATATTGACTGTTGCAGGATAATCAACCTCACATTCCGCTATCACGCCATCGGGACCGCCGGCGGGGCCTTCACAGTCAGCACTACCACACTCCGCACAGCCGCGTCCCGCTATACCGCCGACAAAATTCTCACCGGTAATAGTGGTAGCGCCGGTTGTACCTTGCACGGCACAGTTAGCAATCAAGCCGTAATTCAGTCCCGCAATGCCGCCGACGTTATTTCTGCCCGCTATAATCGCCCTATCCAGCACAATGTTGCTTATCGTACCGTGGTTCTCGCTGAATAAGCCGACATTGTCCTCGTCTTCGGCGGCAATCGTTACATTAAATATAATATTTCCATCGCCGTCAAATGTACCCTTAAACGTGCCGTCTACAACCGGCCGCTCCAACTCAATATCCGCAAAGTCAAGGATACGTTCCTGCGTAAATGTCAAGCCTGTGCTGTCATTTTCAAGCAATCCAATGTTCTGCATTTGCTGCGGCGTGCGTATTGCGATATTGCCGGTAATGTTACCTTCCGCCGAGTGTATCTGCTTGGCGAAGTTCGGGTGGATATAGCCCAGCGGGTCTCCGAAGTTGGGTTCGATAGGGATTAGGCTCGTACTCGTGGCAACGGTGTTTCTGTCAGTGAACGTATACAGATACTTATCTGTATCGGCGACAGGCGGCGGATGGGTTTTGTCGAACAGCTCCAACTCACTGATTTTGCTTGTTATGCCGTATCCGCTGTCAACGATTGCTTTGGTTTCATGCAGATTGTTGCTAGTGTCACCTTCACCATAGAAAACGCCGTAAGTGTCATCGTCATACATCTCATAGTACACGACTTTCTCATCTACAAGCGCATAAACTGTGACTGCTGTAACGTCGGAGCTAAGGTCAAATCTCGGGGGTGTGCCTCCTGATTTCTCTGCGATAAACTCAATTTTATAGTAAAAGGTAAATGTTCGACCGTTCGCACTGGGTTCCGGTACAAATATAATGTTACCCGTACCTCTATCCAACGTCGCGGTAAAATCAGGACCGCTAAAGACCTGATTGCCGGCAACAGTCGTAGTTATCGGAACGCCGCTTGCGTTGGTCAGCACGACTGTGGGCGTCACGTCATAGTTGTCGTTATCATGCCTCAATTGATTATCGAGCCATGCCATCGACCCTATATCCAAAACATGCCTGTCAAGTCCGTTTACCGTAAAGGAAACAGAGGGTCTCGCCGGAGCCCTGATGCCTACAACCGGCTGTCGGAACAGCAGCATATCATCGCCGGCATCGTTGCCGGTTCCGTATGCGTACTTAAAGTCCGCGGTATCGCCGGCGTACCTCACGCCAAAGCCATTGCCGACATATGTCAATGTATAGGTAAACGTTCGCGTCTGAGTACCCAAACTCAAGTTAGCGTCTGTAATGGTTATACGCGTTGACCCATCGGGATTAAGAGTCGTGGTACCAGCAGATAGATTCGAAACTGTAAAATCTGCCGGTATAACGTCGGTGATAATGCCGTTGCGTGTTATAAGGTCATTAACAGTGAGAGCCCTGATCATCAGCTCGACTGTGAATGACTCGCCAATCGCGTTATTTGGCGCTGTAACCGTCTTTCTTAGCTCAACGTTGTCAATAAACACTTGTGCTACAGGCGAAGAGCTTCTGTTCTTCGGCACATTGGGAGCTTGATATGCCGCGAAGTTCGCTTCACAATACTCAACTACGGCCTGATTCCTGAAATAATAGTGCAAGGTATCGGTATTGCCTAACAAAGTGGTATTTCGCACTGCCAGTCCAAACCTCACCCTTATCTCTTCGTTTTGAGCAAGTCTCACATCGGCAGGAAGTGTGATTTGCAAACTTCTATTGCCGGCAGCATCAGTTATCCATCCTACGGCGGCGGAGGTGATGGGGATGTTTGTATAGCCGGTAATATCGCCCGCAGCGTTCTTTATTGCCCTTTCAACCCTAATGCCCCTTGTTCCGCCTATGCTGTCAACAAAATCATAAAGATATTCATCAAACGGCGTAATCTGGTCAGTTATAATAATGTTGCCCGCCGGTGACTCGCCCCAGTTTCTGATGCGAATCTCTACATCCAGCTGATCATCGCCGGGGCTGACAAAGTTGACATTTTCGCCGTTCTTTGTGACATATTTGTCAACAGACAGCATAGCGGGTGCGTTAAAGCTCAGTCCGTCAAGGTAGTTACCAACGGAGCCGTTATCTCTGACATCATTAACGATTTCGCTACGGATGGTATTAGATTGGAATGCAAACTCTGTCCTAAGTTGCCCGTCCGGCACTTCATATCTGCCGTAGTAGTGCTTCCAGCCATGACTTACGTCCCAATAGCCGATGATGTTGTTTATGGCAGCACTTCCTGCCGCAGTCTCTAAAGCATTGAGTGTTACATACCCGTTTTGGGCTGGCGTAAAGGTGCTCGTCGACGGCAACCAGAATGTTATACCATAACCCTCGCGGGTTCCGCCGTTGGCGGCAGTAATGGTAGTGGGGCCAATCCACACATCGTACAAGTATGCTCCGGCAGGAATATTATCATGGGTTCGGTTCATAGGTATCCCTAGTGCGCGTTGCGGATCATTTACGGGTCTAAGGTTCCAACCGCCGCCGTTTCCGGACGAGGCAGATCTGCTAACTCCGTTTTGCCCGTAATTGATAGAATCCCACGCGGCAGGATTACGGATTATCGCGGCGCCTGACCCTGTCTGTGCACTGCGCGGGGATATGCAGGGGCGCATCAATACCATTGCCGCATCGCGTGTTGCCGCTTGCTCCGCTTTCTGATTCGGCGTACCGCTAAGTCCGACTACCGGGTCAGCGCCATCGGGAAGCGGCGAAAGGAAGAAGCTCATCATATCCCCCGGATTTTCATACCTTGCCGAATGACTGGGTACGTTTGCGCCACTCCAGCCGTTAGAGGCGTGGTAGAACGAGTATGTAAACATCGCACCGGGTTGGGTGGGAGTAATTTGATATAATGTCCCCGCTATCATGGCGTTCAGCTCCGCGTACCGTCGGCTGCCTGCAGCTCCGACGTTTGCGGCACCGGTGTTGCCCGCAGAATCAGTACGCATAAATCCATTATCAGTGACGGTGCCCGCATTCGGTTCTTGGAACTCAATTATTCTCCAACGTTCCAATCCTCCAAACATGAAGTCGGGATTAGGAATATGGGTGGGATTGGTGGCACTTATGGGCAAATTTGAGTCAAAATCGGGGTTGGGTTGTTGGGGGTCGAAATAGTTGTTATGAGGTTCTTCTCCGTGATCTCCCCCAACAGGGCAATTCCCGGGAGGACATCCGAACGCGGATGTGCCGGTACCGGGCACCAGAGTACAAAGCGGATTACCGCAGTTTACAGCAGGAGCAGCAGTACATGCGGGTACCGTAACCGTTTGTGTATGCCTATGCGCCGTATTTGAGCAATCCTCAAAAAAGATACTCAGCACTCTGGGTTGTACCCACCATTGCTGCGCTTGAAAATGGTGTACAAAAACTCTTATACCGGGCTGTCCTGACGATGAAACACTGGCTCCGGGTGTTTCATGTATCCAATAACCGCCTTCCGTCCTATAAGTACTTGTAAGTTGTCTATTAAATGCAGGCTCAGTAATTGTTACCTGTTGCCCGTTCACTGTAAATGTCGTTGTACGCGCGGCTGTAGGATTAGCCGCAGTCAGAGCAGTGTGAGTATTAGCGTTTCCCGGAAACGCAGCTGCACCATATCCTAGCTCTCCACCGGGATTTCCTGTTAAATCCAAAGTATGTGTTGAACCACATCCATTTATCCAAGCAGCATTACCATGCCCTGGCTCTGGACACCAAATATTACGACTGGGAGCAGCAGTGCGATTTCTATAACCATCACAGGCGGTTCCCGGGGGCACCCAAGTAGTCGGATGTTGTGAACATTGGGTAGAATGATTAGTACCCCAACCGGGACATGCGGATCTCGCCGGCGAGTTCACAAAAACTGTTACTGTTACCAGCGCATTAGATTGCCATCCATTTCGGAACACGCTTACTACTCCCCCTGGTGACATCTCAACAGCTAAAGCAGAAGTTCCGATATTAGGAGTTGTTGTATATCGTGCATATGTTTCTCCCGTGTTCAACGTGAAGTTCCATGTGCCTATGAGAACCTGTGTGGCAGTGCCATTGGCTCCTGCAGGCACCGATATTTGCCCTAATTGCCGCTCTCCCGCCGCTAGCGCTCCATGACAAGCCGGATTAGATCCGGGCGCCGGCGCCGGACAGTTATTTCGTCCGAGCGTATGAGCATGCGCCGGATTCGTACAGTTCGAAGGAGTATTATAGAAACCGCATCCGGGCGTAGTACTTCCGGTTGTATGATTCCAACGTCCGGGCACAGCAGGTATATATGGCTCACAAGGTCTGGGTTTTCCCGTTGCATAATTCGCCGCCACCGGCCGTGTATACCACCCGTCAACAGACAGCATATCTACGTACATAAACGGCTGCGTCGGACCGGACCATGTTGCAACACCATTATGATTTGGTCCGACAACATTCTGATTAGCGCCGCTAGTAGAGAGAGTAACGTTAGTACCGGCCTCATTACGCCAAGGTCCCACAAAGTTGCCGTTTACAAAGTTTGCCGCTCTGGGTCTGTCTCCGGTCGATGTCGTCATTTCCCAGTTGGTGAACACATCCCATTCCGGTCTTCTTTGCTCGTCCGGCATATCGTACATATTTCTGTCAAGCTGACCGGGTCTATGGCTGTCGTCCGCTGCCGGCCAGTTATCGAACACTTCCAGCGCCTCGGCGTTTTCAAACAGTCCGCGCAGCGCCGGATACACATAACCGTTGTATGTCCCTGTCGGCCATACGAAGTAGTTTACCCAGACATCGCGGTCAAAAGCATCTCCGTCGGCATCAATCCAGTCCACATCCAAAGCCCACGACACTCTGCGCTCGCCGCCGCCAACAGGCGTACCTATGTTATATGGTTCGTTTGTCCAAAGCGCGTTATTTTCCCAGTCTGAGTTCCTGTCAAGCAGGTATCTCGTACCGCTCAGGTAATAACAATGCGCATCACCGGCCACAGGAGTACCGCCGCCGACTATGGGATAGATCGATGTATGTGTCGCTGTTATTCCGTCAGTCGTCGTGCTGTTCACCCCACTCGGCGCGGGCGCGATATAGAACGCGCGCCGAATCGCGGTGTCGGCGGTGAATCCCCAGCTATCATTGTTGGCGTTTACGCCGACAATACCGCCCGCAACTCTATCTGCAACCGAGGTCAGAGTCGCCCTTACCGGTGAATTCGGCACAACAGTCACGCCGTCTTCGCCGATGCTCGTTGGCACCTCCACCGACAGGAAGAATACATCTTCAATTCTGCCGATGTTTTCGGCGCGACCCGCAATACCACCGACAAAGTCAGCACCCGTCACTGTCGAGTAAACCACGCCCGCCCTCTCGATAAGACCACTGGAGTCACTAAAGAATTGGGGTCCCTCAACGCCGCCGGCGATGCCGCCGACAAGGTTATTGCCTGTGACTTCAGTATTCATTACAAGCGCGTCTCTAATTGCTCCGAGTTTGTTCTGTCCTGCCACACCGCCAACATGATTATTACCTGAAACTTCCGCGTTCAGCACATGTACATCGCTGACAGAGCCGCCTTGCAGCCATCCTATTGCGCCGCCGGTTCCTAAACCAGTATCGCCGCCTCTAACGATTACGCTGGTTGCAGTCGCGTTCGTAAGCGTAACACCGCTCAGCCGCCCTGCCACTCCGCCTACCTCGCTTATACCCGTAACGGTCGCAGTGCTTGAAACCGCATTTGTAAGCGTCGTGCTTTCCGAACTTCCAATAGCGCCGCCGATATTGTTGCCGCTTCCCGTTACAATCACGTCATTTACTTCGATGTCCGCAGCCACACTAATCGAGTTTGTCCTCCCGATCGCGCCGCCGACATCATTTCTGCCCGTAATGGCCGCATCGTTTGATTCGATGTCTGCAACCGCACTGGCATACACATACCCTATCGCACCGCCGACACGGTCCAGACCTGTAACATTCGGGTTGTTTACAGTGATGTTTCTAATCGCATCGATTTCGTTGCAATCAAAGATCGCCCCGATCGCGCCGCCGACATCGTTGCTGATACCATTAATGTTCGGGTTGTTTATGATAATATCTGTAATAATCGCACTGTTTGCTGCATCAAACGTACTATTTTCGACCTGTCCGGCCAATGCGCCAACTTGGTAGTTACCCACAACACTCGGGTTATTCAGTGTGACGCCCGTAATCGAGCCGCCATCTACCCTTCCAAACAATCCCATAGAGTGGTTGTTTTCTTGTTCAATTCTCAAGTTGTTTATCGAAGTCCCTATGCCGATATATCGGCCCGTAAAATCACCAGATGAAGGATTAACACCACCAATCGGATGGAAGTTTGTAACGCGGGCGACCGCGGGGATAGCTATAGTTGTACCATCCTCGGTTTCTATAGTTTCTGTGTTAAGGTGAATATCATCTATCTGCGTGAAGTTGCCGTTCAGATGCCCGCGAATATTGTGCAAATGCCGCGCAGACCCGATTCTAAAGTTGTCGCCGTTATACTTGCCGTTGTCGTCATCGTCGTATTCCGAGCGGAACATCGGGTGCGCCGTTCTGCCGGTTGCTTCCGGCACAGCCGGATTGGCGGGATCCCATGACAAAGAACTCGGTGCTGCAGCATCCACCGATGGGTTAAATTCGCTTATACCGATCCTGATGTTTTGCGAGAGGTCAGAGATGGCGCTCATATACTCTTTGGATTCATATCCTGTTTTGTTCAGTATGCTGTGATTCCAATTAGAACCGTCGCCCCCCTGAACCATACTCCCACCGACATAGTCGATCACCCACACAAACAGCACATAATCATTTAAATTATATGCCGTAAAGTCATCTTCTCCGCGCGGGTCGATTCTAAGGTTATTGCCGCCTTCAAAAATGTTGGTGTCAATATTAGCTGTACCGTCATTGACTCTGTAAAACTTTTTGCTGATTGGATTGCCCCAAAATTCTGGAGCAGTCGGCACACTATGTTCAATAAGCACATTTTGCTCGACCTTGGTGTTATTTATAAACAGGTCGATGTTATTCTCAAGCGAACTCCTTGGTACATACATCTCCGCATAAAGCACATTGGACGTGTCGGTGCCGCACGGCAGCGGAACCTCATAGCTGTCGTACACATAGATGAATACGGATTCATCACCCTCGACAATCGGCCAGTGCGGGAACTCGGCAATATTGCTTGATAACGATATGGGGAGAGGATACGGGTATATTTCGTTGTCCGGGCTTTCAACCTCTGTTCTGCGATTAGCAGGATCGACATCATCCCACTGTTCATCCAAATCCCAGTCAACGCCGACAATATTTATAAGATGCGGACCAACTTCATCAAACATCTTCCACGTGCTTTTGCGCTCGCCAATGGTTCTGCCGTCAACGCTGAAAGCTGCCTCCATGTTATACGGGAAATCTTTCCAGGCGCCATCAGCGGTTTCACCATGATCATCGGGACGGATGGCTCTTGAACCGCCGAGGTAGTAGAGATGCGGCGCACCTGTGATTGGGTCATTGCTCCCCGGATCACCCTCGCCGATTATCGGGAATATCACAGTATTCCCGCTGATTGTTCTTTCAGGCGCCAGCGCAAGAAACAGCGCGCGCTGAAGCGTGCCGCCATGATTGCCCACAATACCGCCGATAACAGGATTAGATATACTACCTGAAGCTGCGATATGCACCACATTAGTCGGCGAAATAAACGTGACATCTGTGAGTGTAGTTGCATTATTTTCGCCCACAACACCACCGATGTTATTGACACCGCTTATTGTACGAAGGCTGCTCCAAGTGGCGTAATTGACATATACGTTCCTAACGGAGCCGCCGGACACACTACCCGCCATACCGCCAACATTGTTACCGATGCTCGTAACGCTTGCGTTACTTACGTCGATAGTATCAACCGTGCCGCTGCTTGACCCAATCACACCGCCGATATTGTTGTTACCCGCAATGCTTGAGCCGCTTGCTATGATGCTCGTAATCGAGCCTGTGCCGGTAAACGCCCCGACCAGTGTGCCAACATTATCGCCGCCGGTAATACTCGATGCGCTTGCTACGACGTTACTAACCGAGCCGGCGTCGCTCACCGTCCCGAACAGCCCAACAGAGTTCGTCCCGGGCAGATCAATTACCAAATTCTCAATGGCAAGCCCTGCGCCGTTATATGTACCCCGCAGATTAGGTATCGGCTGGAAATTCGTAACACGGGCGGCTTCGGGGATAGTTATTATTGTGTCATCGTCAATTTTTATAGTTTCTGTGTTAAGATGAATGTTAGCTATCTGCGTAAATTCACCTTTCGGTAAATAGCGTATATTGTACAAATGCCGTGCGGATGCGATTTTGTGATCGGCTACAGTGTCGCCGTCTCTGTAATTATACCTGCTTGTATGCTCAGTCAGGAAATACGGGTGCGCTTGCGTAACCGACTCAGCGTATCCGCCGTTTGCTATACCGACCCTGATGTTTTGCGTAGGGTTGAAAGCGGTATTATACGCTACACCGGTACCGCCATCACCTATTCTGGTACCTATGCTGTATTGCGGGTTTACGCTGCCGGTTATCATTTCCCCACCGACATAGTCAATTATCCATATAAAGCAGGCATATTCGGGATCCATACCCGGCATGACAGGTCTGTAAATAGTTTCAGGAGGGGATGCTATAGCGGCAGCAATATTATCCCGGATAGTAAAGGCACTTGAGGCACGCATTTCTTCGCCCCTTAAATACGCGGCGGTTATGTTTTGCTCAACCGGCACACCGTTTATGTCCAGTCTGAATACAGGAGCAGGGGTGCCCTGAAGTTGCGCCACCGGAATAAATATCTCAGCGTACAACACGTTTAGAAAGTCATGATTAGTATCGTCCGGCAGAGGTCTGCTAAAACTGTCGTACACGTTGATAAGCATGGGCATAAGGTCGCTTATATCGCCTGTTTGATCAACGCCGTAATAACCCTGTCTGCGCGGCTGAGCAAATATATACGGGTTAGCGGCGGTTTCGCTTTCCATCCCACGCCCGCCGAGAACGTTTATGTCACCCGCACCGTCATCGTATTCATATGTTCGTCCAACCGGCACATTATCCCCGTAAAAAGCGGATAACACAACGCCTGTTCTGCTATTAAACTCTATCAGGATAGCTTCATCAAAAATAGTTTTATCTAAAACTACCGGATCAAGTAGTCTGTGCATCAAGGTACCGGGAAGCAGGAGTTCGCCTTTTGTTTTTCTTATGTAGTGGATGTTATCATAGTCATCAGTCTCAATATCATTAAGGTTATTAAGAATATTATCAGGAACTATACCATCTGTCCTACCATCCACTGTGGCTCGCAATTCCCTTGTAATTCTAAGCTCGGTCATCTGATTCTGCGCTGCGAGATAAAGTGTCCTTGCAACGTTCATTCGGGCTGTTTGTTGCGCATACTGAATAAAGCCGATCATCGTCGGCACGGCAACTACAGTAATCAGCCCTATGATCGTGACAACGGTTATCACCTCGATCATAGTAAAGCCGGCACGCAGTTTATTTCTGATACGTCTCATACTTAATCAGCTCCCGCAGCTCATATTCAACCAAGCCCGTTTCGAGTATATTTAATGCATGAAAAAAGGATATAACAGCACACACTTTATTATATCCTCTATTCCTTAGAATGTCAAGAAAAACAACTATATATTTTTTGCACATTTTACAATTATTTTCACACTAAATAACCCTCCTTGTCCCCCTTGCTAAAGGGAGGTATCACCGCAGTGACAGTGAGATTCGCAGGGGTGATCATCAATGGCCCGCGGGCGCGCACTGTACGCCCCTACTGTTTGCGATACTCGACATAATTTTGACCCCCGTTTTACTTGACAATTCTTTACACTCAAAGTATAATCAAGTGTAAAAATATTTTTTTGGAGCGTGTTATATGATTTATCGTGATTTCGCGGGCGAGAAATTATCTATTCTGGGTTTCGGCGCAATGCGTTTCCCCACTACCGAGGACGGCAGCAAAGTCATTGAAAATGAAGCTATCGCTATGCTTAGAACCGCTATGGACAAGGGCGTTAACTATATCGACACAGCTCATGGCTACCACGGCGGCGAAAGTGAGACTATTGTAGGCAAAGCCCTTGCGGACGGCTATCGCGACAAGGCGTTTGTAGCCACTAAATCCCCGATGTGGCACATCAACAAGCCGGCAGACTTCGACGAAATATTGGAACTTCAGTTGCGCCGCCTGAACATAGACTGCATCGACTTTTACATGTTGCACGGCTTAGGTGCCGCTTCTTGGCAAAAGGCCAAAGATTTCGACCTTATGGCCCTCGCCGAAAAAGCGAAAAAAGACGGCAAGATTAAACGTATTGGCTTCTCTTTCCACGATAGCTACCCCGTTTTAGAGACTATCCTTAACGAATATGATAAGTGGGCGTTTTGCATGATTCAACTCCATTATCATGACGCCAATGGTCAGGCCGGTATTCGCGGAGTTGAGAAAATAGCTGAAAAAGGCATACCCATCGTAGTAATGGAACCGCTCTGGGGCGGCAAACTCGCCAATCCTCCGAAGGCTGTTCTAAAAATATTCCAGGAGTCCGGCGCGAACAGATCGCCTGTGGAATGGGCGCTTGACTGGCTCTGGGCAAAACCCATGCCGCAAAATCTTATCGCAATCTCGGGCATGAGTACTATGCAGCAAGTTTTGGACAATATCGAATATGCAGGGCGCGCACCGGAGACAATTGACCAAGAGGTCATCAAAAAAGCTCAAGAGGTATTCGGCAGCTTAAAACTCATACCATGCACAAGCTGTGAATACTGCGGATGCCCTCAGGGTGTCTCGATCTCCAGCAACTTCGATGCCTATAACACCGCGCACATCGATGATCGCGTCGACCAAGCGAAGGATCACTATAAAAGCATGACTATATGGGGCGGCCCCAACGCCCGGGCCGAGAACTGCACCGCCTGCGGCGCTTGCGAGGAACTCTGCCCGCAATATATCAAGATCTCCGAAGAGATGCCGAAGGTTGCAAAATATTTTTCATAATAGCCCCCCATGATGCCCTGCGGGCATCTTCCCCTCTTTTACAAAGGGGACGAGAAACATCCTCTTGTCCCCCTTGCTAAAGGGGGATGTCACCGAAGTGACAGGGGGATTTCGCATACTCCCATACCAATTCTTTGCCGACTTTGCCCGATTGTTGAAAGCCGCAGGCGGATAAGACATTCTGCGACGCAAAGTTTTCGGGCAGGGTATTAGCCTGAATAACGTCAATATCGTCCTGTTCAAGCAAATACGAGCAAAAAGCGGTGACAGCCTCGCGCATAAATCCGCGGTTACGGTACTGCGGCTCTATGCCGTAACCGATCTCAACCCTGCCGCCTACAGGCTCGCCTTTTAAATGGATCTCACCGACAACGGCGCCGTTTGACAGCGATATTTGCCAGTATGTCAAGGGTTTTAATACTAATCGTTCTGTTTCTATCATATGATTGCTCACCCAATATTATTTTATAGAGATTTTCAGGTGTTGTCAAATGAAAAAAATCTTAATTCTATCATCAAACAAAACCGGTCACGGACACAAGAGCATCGGCGAGGCTCTGTATGAACAGCTCAGTCCCCACACCGAGGTCGAGGTTATCGAAGCGTTTCAGTTGTTCGGGCGTGTAGGCGTAAAGGCAAGCGGCATGTATGGGCCTATCACGCGCCTGGGGCCGGACTTTTGGCGTCTGTTATGGGATATGTCATTAAGCAAGCCTGACACAGTTATTCAAACACTGTCATCATTATTGCATGACCGTCTAATGCACAGGCTTAAAGCCGACCCGCCGAGTCTCATCGTCAGCATACACGCGGGCTTTAACGCCCCGGTTATCGACGTTTTAAGGGAGCATAAAATAGAGATACCTTTCATCACACTTTTGGCGGATCTCGTTGATATACATCCGCTATGGATAGACAAGCGAGCGGACTGGATTATGTGTCCGAGCGAAGAGTCGTACAGCGCCGCCTTAATGCTGGGCGCGCAATCCTCACAGCTAAAACTCTGTGGTTTCCCGACAAGGGCGCGGTTTACTGAAGCCGCGAAATTTTCTGAACGCAAGCCTTATACGGGCGGCAGACCTCTTGAATGTCTGCTCATGTCAGGTGGCGAAGGCTCAGGCAACTTATTGAAACTGTCAAGGTTATTGCTCAAGAATTTCGATTGCCGTGTCACCGTTATCTGCGGGCGCAACAAGCGTCTTAACAATTCATTAACGGAAAAGCTCTCAGAATACGGCGGACGGGCGCGTATACTGGGTTTTTGCGACAATGTCCAGGACTATATGCTGGCATCAGACGCAGCGTTTATGCGCGGGAGTCCGAACAGCATGATGGAGGCAATCATCTGCAACACGCCGCTCGTTGTGACGGGTTCACTGTCCGGTCAGGAAGAGCGCAATCCCGAGTTCATATTGATGAAAGGGCTGGGAGTAGTGTGCCGCGAGAGCGCGAGGCTGCTGCCGCTTATGCAGGGGCTTTTGGAGAACAACGCCGAGGGTCTGAACCGTATCGCCGAGAAACAGAAAGCTTATCGCAATTTCAATATTGCAAAAGAGAACGCTGATTTTATGTTGGATAAAGCGCTTGACGAGCCGCCCAAGATCTCGGGGTTTGAATTAAAGCACCCTATAATGTATCAGGCCGCCGCGCTTTACAGAAAGATAGAGGAGAAGCTGTGATGAAAAATCAGTCTTCCAAAGTTCGGAGGCGTAAGAAAGTGTGGATATATGTTTTACTTGCTGTAATAACGGCGTTTTGCATTATTACAGCAGTCCAATATAATTACGATATGAAAGCGGCTTATAGGAGGTTGGAGTCATACGATGTAAAAACAATTGAAACTGATTTTGGAACGATGTCTTATGTAGATGAAGGTGCTGGCGAAGCTATCCTTATGTCGCACGGCATATTTGGAGGATACGATCAGGGATACGTAAGTCTAAGTCAAGTCGCGGGGAATGCTTACAGAAAAATATCCATTTCCCGGTTTGGTTATCCCGGCTCGGAACTACCGGAAAATCCTACGCCCGAAAATCAAGCAAATGTTTTTAATGAATTGTTGGACGAATTAGGTATTGAACAAGCTTATATCATTTCTACGTCTGCCGGCGGCGCCGCTGCATTTCGGTTTGTATCGGATTACCCTGACAGAGTAAAAGGATTGATACTTCTATCGTCCGGCGTGCCTGATAAACAAAGAAGCGCGGAGGAAATCAAAGAACTCGGAATGTTGGGTCCGCCCCAAATTATAGTCAATGATTTTCCTATGTGGTTTTCTGTAAAATACTTTGGTTTTATTTTTAATTCCATGATGGGGTCTAAAGTGAATGACAATACTTTGTATGAGACAATGCTGCCGGCAAGTCCCCGCAGACAGGGAGTTATTGCCGACACAAATATTACCAATATTGATATGACGCTGAATTTTAACAAATATCCGCTTGAAGAAATTAACATCCCTGTTTTGGTCATTCATGCTAAGGATGATCCAATGGCAAAGTACGAAAGCATTGAGAAGCTGCTTGATCGCATTGATGCAGAAACCGCGATTTTCGATACAGGCGGTCATCTAATTAGCGGACATGACATGAAAGTAAATAACGTAATAATAAATTTTATAGAGAAAACAAAAGAATAACAATGCGCTTTATAGATAAGATAGAGGAGAAGTTATAAATGGACGGGAAAATTGAACTCTCAAAAGCCTATGACCCCAAACAGGTCGAACCTAAAATCTATAAACTGTGGCTGGACGGCAACTACTTTCATGCTGACGAAAATGACGAGCGCGAGACTTTTACGATAGCGCTGCCGCCGCCTAACGTGACGAGCCAATTACATTACGGGCACGCGTTTGAACACGCGATGATAGACGTGTTGATACGTTTTAAGCGTATGCAGGGTTATAACACGCTGTGGATGCCCGGCATTGACCACGCGGGCATTGCCACGCAGATAAAAGTCGAGGAGTTTTTGCGCAAAGAGCAAGGCGTCACGCGCCACGATTTGGGCCGCGAAAAATTTCTTGAACACGTCTGGGCCTGGAAAAATAAATACGGCGACAGAATCATCGAGCAAAGTAAATTGCTTGGTACATCCTGTGACTGGGAGCGCACACGCTTTACTATGGACGAGGGTTGCAGCAGAGCTGTCCGCGAGGTGTTCGTACGTCTGTACGAGCAGGGATTGATTTACAAGGGCAGCCGTATTATCAACTGGTGTCCGAAATGCACGACCGCGCTGTCCGACACCGAAGTAGACCATCAGGAATCCGATGGCAGTCTCTGGCATATAAAATATCCGGTCAAAGGTTCAAGCGAATTCTTAACCGTTGCCACAACACGCCCGGAAACCATGTTAGGTGACACGGCAGTCGCAGTACACCCCGACGACGAGCGGTACAAACACCTAATCGGCAAATCTGCCGTACTACCGCTGATGGACAGAGAGATACCCATAATCGCCGACGAGTACGTGGATATGACCTTCGGCACAGGCTGTGTAAAGATAACTCCCTGCCACGATCCGAATGACTTCGAGGTCGCCGCACGTCATAACCTACCGCACGTGCTGGTACTCGATAACCACGCCTGCGTCAACGAAAATGGCGGCAAGTATCAAGGTCTATCGCGTGATAAGGCGCGTCAGGAGATTATCAAAGACTTGACAACCCTCGGACTGCTTGAAAAAACTGACCCGCACACGCATAGCGTCGGACATTGTGACAGATGCAAAACGCGTTGCGAACCCATCACGTCCGAACAGTGGTTTGTTAGAATGAAGCCGCTGGCCGAGCCCGCTATTGAGTGCGTGAAAAATGGCGAGGTCAAGTTCGTCCCCGAGCGTTTCACAAAGATATATCTAAACTGGATGGAGAACGTGCGCGACTGGTGCATATCGCGCCAACTCTGGTGGGGTCACAGGATTCCGGCGTTTTATTGTCAGGAGTGCGGCGAAGTCAATGTCTTCCGCGCTGACCCGGCAGAGTGCGCCAAGTGCGGTTCAAAACACTTAGAGCAGGATAACGATGTTTTGGACACTTGGTTCTCATCGGCGTTGTGGCCGTTTTCGACTTTGGGCTGGCCTGATGACAATCCGTCGCTTCAACGCTTTTATCCAACTCAAGTCATGGTCATGGGTTATGAGATCATCTTCCTGTGGGGCGCGCGCATGATATTCTCAGGCATACACTATATGGGCAAGCCGCCGTTCCACACGGTTGTCATCCACGGCATGGTACGCGATAGCCAAGGACGCAAGATGTCGAAGTCTTTAGACAACGGCGTTGACCCTGTGGATGTCATTAACGAATACGGTACAGACGCGCTGCGCATGAGCGTTATTACAGGTGTCGGACCGGGTAATGACACGCGGTACTTCCCCGAACGCTGCGAGACCATGCGTAATTTCTGCAACAAACTGTGGAACGCCTCGCGCTTCGCGCTGATGCACGTGACTGAGAGTGACGTAAAGCTGAAAATTGATGGTCTGTGTATCGAGGATAAATGGATTTTGACCAAACTTAATCATGTGATAAGTGAGGTCACAGACAATCTGGACAAATACGAGTCGGGCATCGCGTCGGGCAAGCTCTATGACTTTGTGTGGGGCGAGTTATGCGACTGGTATATCGAGCTTATTAAGCCGCGGCTACTCGAAAACGAGGCAGATGCCAATGGCGTTTGCGGACGCAAGATCGTGACATCTGTATTATATCACGTGTTAACCACTTCTTTGAAATTATTACACCCGTTTATGCCATATATCACAGAGGAGATATGGCAGACGCTTCCGCATAAGGGCGAGGCGCTCATAATCAGCAGCTGGCCGAAAGCGGACGAGATGTACACCGAAGAGGCCAAAGACATGGAAAGCGTCATGAACGCAATCCGGGCCATAAGAGCGCGCCGCGCCGAGCTTAATGTGCCGCCGTCCAAGAAAGCACCGTTGACTATCATTACCGTAAACACTCGCGCATTCGAGAGCGGCAAGGCATATATTGCAAGGCTCGCCGGCGCAAGCGAGATCACGGTCATAGATAAAGCTGATTCCTCGTCCTCACGTCAGCAAACGCCATTACCCGGCGAGGCACTCGCCTTAGCAACTCCGGATGCTGAATTATTCCTGCCATTGGCTGAGCTTGTAGATTTAGAGGAAGAGCGCAGACGGCGCGAGAAACAACTCGCCAAGACACAGGCGGAGATTAAGACGTTGGAAACGAAACTCAACAACCCCGGATTTACATCAAAAGCCCCCCCTCAAGTCGTCGAGGGTGAACGCGCAAAATTGGAGGAACTGCGGCGTTTGGCGGAGAAGTTGGAGGCATAACATGCAAGCAAGAAAAGGCATAGTTTTTGGTTTATCGGGATTTGTCGTCTCGATGATTGTACTCGTACTGGTAGCCTTTCCTATGCAAACTCGGTTTGGCATGTACGGGCTGCTCATTACTGAACTCGCTATTTTGGCGATGGCACTGGGGTTTGCCGCGATTACCAAGCAACCGTTTAATCAAATCTTTCCGTTTAAAAAACCAACATTCAGGCACTTTGGCGGTGGTTTACTGATATATGGCGGCGCGTATTTGTTGGTACTGTCAGCTGGCCTCATCCAGATGTATTTCTTCCCCCAGTCATCGGAAGTCAACCAATTCCTATCGGACTTTTTCCGCAGCGAGACACTCTTCATAGCGTTGTTTGTCGTGGCGGTCATGCCCGGTATATGTGAGGAGTTCCTGTACAGAGGGTTTCTCCAGTCCTCATTCGGAGGTGTTAAGCCTTGGGTCAGGGTGCTGATAATAGGCGTTATGTTCGGCATATTCCACTTTGATATATACCGCTTCACGCCGACTATGATACTGGGACTTGCGTTCTCATACATAATGCTAAAGACAGGCAATCTGTGGCTGCCCATTTTATTTCATTTTATAAATAACGCGTATGGCATATTATCGATATTCCTATTAAGTGATATAGATGTTGCAGCAGATGCTAATTTGTCATTTGAATATACGATAGGGAATGCGTTATTATTCTCAGGAATTGCGGCTATACTTATTTATATAGGTTGGAAAATTCTTAATAATAAGAAAGACAAAAACATTTCCCTATCGCGTCGATTACTCGTTTATATATTATCATCGCTTATCACGCTTACCGGGTTTGTTATGCTCGGCTTGTCGGAGACGCTCTCGAGACCTCCTATTTTTGAGACGAACATGACAGCGGGCATTGGCAGTGAGCTGACAGATATTCAAAGTTTCGAGGTAGAAAGATACGGAGAGTACAGATTTGACTTCAAGTGGGAAAACGCTTACGGCTCGGCAGAGATAAAGGATTCGCACAGTAATATAGTTTATGAAAGCGGTGTAGGCGAGAATGGTTTGCGGGTCACCGGTTCATTGCATTTAGAAAAGGGAACCTATACTATCGAGTATATCTTCCGACCCGTTAGGGAGGACGCGAGTTTTAAAGCTATCATTAGATAAACCAGGTGCCCTGGCGGGCAAATGCGGGGGGCTCCGCCCCCGATCCCCCGATGCTTTTATTAAGATAGAGGTGAATGATGTCAGGACATAAAGTCAACATACAAAACCGTCAGGCGCGGCATGAATACACTGTTTTGGAGACTTTTGAGACCGGCATCGCGCTGTCCGGTACGGAGGTCAAATCGGTGCGCGCGGGCGAGGTCAACCTAAAAGAGGCGTATTGCGCCATAGATAAGGGACAGCTGATAATAAAACAGATGCACATATCGCCGTATGAAAAAGGCAATGTGTTCAATAAAGATCCCGTGCGGCCGCGCGTCTTGCTCATGCACAAGAGCGAGATACGCAGGTTGGCGGCTCAGGTGGGGCAAAAAGGCTTGACAATTGTACCATTGGCAGTATATAGTAAAGACAGGCTTATCAAAGTGAGCATCGGGCTGTGCAGAGGCAAGCGTTTGCACGACAAGCGCGAGGACTCGGCAAAGCGTGACGCGGTCAGGGATATGCAGAGAATGATCAAGGAGCGGAATTTATGAAAAAAGTAGCAAAAATCGTATCTTTATTTGCAATAATTTTAGGAGTTGTTTTTATGACAGGATGTTCGGAAAGTCCAAATCCACAAGTGACGCCAGAATCGAATAATTCAAACCCGCAGGTGACGATCGAGATGGAAAACGGCGGCAAAATAGTATTAGAATTATATCCCAACAAAGCGCCGAATACCGTCAATAACTTTCTGTCGCTGGCAAGCTCAGGGTACTATGACGATTTGATTTTCCACCGTGTTATCTCGAATTTTATGATTCAGGGCGGCTGCCCTGAGGGTACTGGTGGCGGTAATCCAGGCTATTTAATCGAGGGTGAGATGGCGAACAACGATAATGATAAAAATGACCTGAGCCATGTACGCGGGATCATTTCCATGGCGCGTCGAGGACCTGAGTTTGCTTGGGAAGATCCAAAGCCTTATTACAATACGGCTGGAAGCCAATTCTTCATCGTCGTGGAGGATTCTGAGTTTTTGGACGACGAATACACGGCGTTTGGCAAGGTCATCGAAGGTATGGATGTTGTGGATGAGATAAGATTCACGCGAACAGACAGAAACGACCGACCAAGAAACGAGCAGAAGATCAAACAAATGACCGTGGAAACATTTGGAGTCGAGTATAACAAACCTGAGACTATCAAGTAACGCGCAAAAACAACGATAATATATCTGACATCTAGTATCTAACATCTGGCATCTAACATGGGGGCGTTCCGGTTTCGACGGGGATACCGAAGTGAGATAAGCGAGTCGTGGGGGCGTTCCACGTAAAAAGAGCAAACTATAAATTAACTAACGAAGATAACTACGCATTAGCGTTCGCGGCCTAACTTAAAGGCTGCCGTCCGCCCTGTTGAGTACCGCGGCACAGGCTCGGGCGTGATTTAGCGGTGAACGTGACTGTGTTAAGCTTTGCGCACGGCATGACAAATGAAGCTACCGAACCAATGAGCCTGCCTATCGGCGCTTTGGCGCGGGAATTTAAAGGATAAGCTGCACTCGGAGAAAGTCTTATGGAAGTGTTTTCGGACAGGGGTTCGACTCCCCTCGCCTCCACCAAACCAATCACCGTCTTAGGGCGGTGATTTTTCCTTGTGATTACATCAATCGTTGTGTATTCAAGCGTTACACCGTCTTCCTGTTGTCATAATGTGTTTTATAGTGTACGAACATACGTTCTATATTATACGCTTTTTCATGCGATAATACAACACATATCACACGAAATATCACGCAAAAAACGACGTCTGAACGCCGCTGGTGTAAGGCTTTCCGAATATCGCTTCTATGTCAATATCACCCATGTCGGGATATTCTATAAAACCATTTTCGTCAGGTATCAACGCTTTGGGTCGTTTCGTCTCGATATACGGATATTCTACTGTTTCGTCCCACATTGACGGGTATTTCGTCCCATCGTTGTCATCGCAGAAGTGGTCAATTGCGTCATCGAGGTTAGTGTATATCTTGATTTTGACGTAGTTATTGTTCGGGGTGTAGTCCAATTTGAACGGTTTAACGATTGTACCCTTGTATATCAACTCGGCTCGTTTAAGACCTTTAGATGGGTAATACATGTGGTCGTTAGGTCTAATCCTCGTTGTGCTTGCTTGTTTGGTAATATACTTAGTTATATACTTAGCAGTGCTTTCCTTACAGCGTATAGGCTCCATGGAAACGAATCCGAACTT
>Ga0123353_10000366_pt1 | contig 55268 bp, 57 predicted proteins | sample TergutLab28metaG_3_FD_92763 | JGI IMG/M metagenome (GOLD analysis project Ga0123353, IMG submission 92763) | Labiotermes labralis P3 segment gut microbial communities from Petit-Saut dam, French Guiana - Lab288 P3 | ecosystem: Host-associated > Arthropoda: Insects > Digestive system > Gut ... | reverse complement strand
TGGCCGGCGGGCGCTACCCCGGCGTGATCACCGGCAAGCCGGTGGGCATGGGCGGCTCCCTGGGCCGCACGGAGGCCACGGGCTACGGCGTGGTCTATACCCTGCGCGACCTCCTGGCGGCCGAGGGCGTGGACATCGCGGCCACCAGCGCCAGCGTGCAGGGCTTCGGCAACGTGGCCGAATACGCCGCGAAGCTCTACATTGAACTCGGCGGCAAAGTGATCTGCGTCTCCTGCTGGGACAACACCGACCGCGTGGCCTACACCTTCCGCAAACTGGACGGCTGCGACATCGACGATCTTGTGGCCATCAAGGATAAGTTCGGCAGCATCGATAAAGAAAAAGCGCAGGCCCTGGGCTACGAGATCCTGCCGGGCGATGCGTGGCTCTCCCAGGACGTGGACGTCCTCATCCCCGCGGCCCTCGAGAACCAGATCACCCCCGAGAATTTCCCGCAGATATCGAAGCGCGTGCGCTTCATCGCCGAGGGCGCCAACGGCCCCGTGACCCCGGACTGCGACCCGCTGATCAACGGGGCCGGCATCCAGCTCATCCCAGACTTCCTGTGCAACGCGGGCGGCGTGACCTGCAGCTACTTCGAGCAGGTGCAGTGCAACATGAACTACTTCTGGAGCCGCGAGGAGGTCCTCGACAAACTCAACCTGGCGATGAGCAAGGCCTTTGCCGACGCATACGCCCTGGCGCAAGAAAAGAACGTCTCCTTGCGCGATAGCGCGTACATGATCGCCATCACGCGCGTGGCCGACGCCGTGCGGCTGCGCGGCTGGGCGTAACATTCCCCTCCTTGGAGGGGTGGCCGCAGGCCGGGGTTCGGCGTAGCCGACACGACCGGAGGGAGGTGTGCGAAGCACCCCACAAAAAAACCGCCCGCTCGTCTGAGCAGGCGGCCTTTTTTGTTAAGCTATTTTGCCGGGAGGCCTTACAGCCCCAGGAGCAGGCCGAACAGGCTGAACAGCGGCGTTATGAATTTCAGCGCGTCGCCGATGGTGCCGAAGAAGGCCATCATGGGGTCGATCACAACCTTGAGGTCATTGATGAAGTCGGCGACGGACCAGCAAAAGGCCATGAATCCGTTGCCCAGGAGGTTGTCGATGAAGCCGATGGTGGTGAGCTGGTAGTTGTTCGCCGCGTCGTCCATCTTGGCCTTCAGGGCGTCGGACACGCTCTTGATGGTCGCTTCGTTGGGCTGCTTGTCGTTGTACCACGCCGCGGCTTCGATGTACTCCCAGAGGTCCGCGAGGTACGCCTTGGTGTAGCGGTCCGACTTGGCATGGATCTTCATCGCGTCCTCGATGAGCTTGTTGTACTCCGTCTGGTCGCGCAGGACGACATCCACCGCGTTCTGGCAGTCGATGCCCGTCGTGGGGGTGATCAGGCTCCCCTGCACCTTCATCGAAACCTTCACGGTGCCGTAGTACTTGATGGAGCCCTGCTCGATGTAGAGCTGCTCCTCCACGCCGCTCCAGTTCTTGTACACGCGGGGGTTCTTGCTCAGGGCGGCCGCCTTGTCGTCCATCACGTCCACGTTGAAGGGCTTGGTCTTGTCTTCCACGCCATTGGTCTTCTCGTACAGCGTGACGGTCCACTGCACGCTCACGCCGTTGCCGCGCTTGTTCGCGTAGGAGTCCGCGGGGGTGGTGCTGTTGGTGTACGCCACCCACGCCACGTAGCCCTCGGACCAGTTTTTCCCGGCGCGGGCTTCGATCTGGATGTCAGCGGATGTCGTGGGGATGCCGTCCTTCGCCGGCAGGGCCTGCAGCTCCGCCTCCTCGCCGACGAGCTCCAGTGCCGAGGCGCCGGCGAACCCGAATACGCCCACGGTCAGGAGCACAGCCAGCAATATGCTCAAAATTTTCTTTGTCCGCATGCAAAATTCCTCCTCTTCAAATTAAAATAGAGACACTCGGACAAGTTGATTATAGCACGCGCGCTTATAAAAATCAACCCCAAATCCAACAATTGGCCAAATATTTTTTCTGCCAATTTTTCATCCGCCCTTCATGCGGACTTCATAATCGCGTGGTATACTATATTCATCAATCCCATACAGCAGGAAGGATGGCCCCCATGGACGAAAACAACAGCATCCCTTACGGATATGAACCCCCCGAGCCCGTCCCCATGCCCCCCGCGCAGCCCGAGCCCGTGCAGCCCCCACCCTATGCCTACAACACGCAGGGCTTCCCCCCGCCCTGGCCTGCCGGGGCCTACTATCCCCCGCCGCAGCCCCCCGTCCAGCCCCCCGCGCCCAAGAGGAGGCGCGGCGGCCTGGTGGCGTTCTCGGTGCTCGTCGTGCTGGCGGTGGTGGTGGGCATCTTCGTGGGGGCCGCGGTCTACCGCGGCACGCGCCCGGAGCCCCCTGACCGCCCCGGCGCGACCGACCTGGCCGGCACGAAGGACGACAGCCGCCTGGAGCTCGCCCAGACCCCCACGGAGAACAGCACCCCCTCCCCGGAGGGGCCCCTCACGCCTGTGCAGATCCATAACAAGCTCAAGGACTCCAACGTGGCCGTGCAGCTCTACAGCGGGCGGGCCTCCGACCGCGCGGTGAGCGAGGGCAGCGGCATCCTCCTGCACGAGGACGGGACGCACACCTACACCTACGTGCTCACCTGCGCCCATGTGATCAACAAGAACGAGCGCGTCAGCGTGGAGCTGGCCGACGGCACCGCCTTCGACGCCGCCATCGTGGGCTACGACAACCACACCGACGTCGGACTGCTGCGCATCAAGGCCACGGGCCTCAAGGGCGCCGAGTTCGGGGATTCCGACAAGCTGCAGGTGGGCGAGGCGGTCTACGCCATCGGCAACCCCGGCGGCATAGAGTTCATGGGCTCCTTCACCCCCGGCATGGTCTCCGCCATCGACCGCCCCCTCTCCGGCCGCTACACCAAGCAGACCATACAGCACACCGCGCCCATCAACCCGGGCAACTCCGGCGGCGCGCTGGTGAACAGCTACGGCCAGGTCGTCGGCGTGAACTCCATGAAGATCATGGACGTCGAGTACGAGGGCATGGGCTTCGCCATCCCCTCCAAGGTGGTGCAGGGCGTCGTCAACAACTTGATCTCCAAGGGCTACGTGCCCGACCGCCCGAAGCTGGGCATCGAATACCTCGCCGCCAGCGAGAGCCAGAAGGGCATGCTCGTCATGCGCATCAACAACCTGCCCTCCGGCTCCCTGATCATCGCGACGATCAACGAGGACAGCGACATCGTCGGCACCGATATCCGCGCCAACGACATCATCACCCACGTCAACGGCGAGCCCCTCAACAAGGCCTCCGTGCTGCTCCAGGTCATCGACAAGGGCAAGGTGGGCGACAAGCTCGAGCTCACCATCGCCCGCGTCAATGCCGACTACAGCATCACGTCCTTCGACGTCACCGTGAAGCTCGTGGAGGACAAGGGCCCCGCCGCCCCCATGGAGGAGTCCCAGCCCTGGTGGAACGACGACGAACGGACCCCCGGCGGCTACGGCTTCCCGTGGGACTGGTAACGCGGCCCCTATGGCCTTTGTGGCCGCTAAAATAAAGGAGAGGCCCGAGGGCCTCTCCTTTATTTTAATTCCACAATCGTGACCCCTGTCTCCCCCTCACCGTACACCCCCAGCCGGTAGGTCTTCACATACTGCGAGCTCTTCAGGTACTTTTGCACTGCCGCGCGCAAGGCCCCGGTGCCCTTGCCGTGCACGATGGTGAATTCGTGGATCCCGGTGCGCAGCGCCTGGTCGATGAACCGGTCCAGCTCCATCAGGCACTCCTCCACGGTTTGGCCGCGCAGATCGAGGCGGGTCTCGGCGGCGGTGTTGGGCTGCACGGGGTCCGGGGCGTCGCGCCCGGCGCGCTTGCGCGTCTTCGGCGTGTCGTCCCGCGCGGCGCCGATCAGGCGTATATTTTCGATGGCCGCCCGCATCGTGATGGACCCCGCCTGCACCTTCACCTGCCCCTTGCCGTCCGGCAGCTCCAGCACCGTGGCCTCGATCTTCATGTTCGCAAGCCGCACCGTATCGCCGATTCGCAACTCCCGCGGCAGCACATAGTCCTCGTCCTCATCTTCAATCACCGCGCCATCGCGTACTGCGTCATCCAGGGCGTCCAGGCCCTTCTTCATGGCCGCCCGGGCGCGCCTGGCCAGGGCCTGGATGTCCTTCTCGCTGTCCCGCTCCTTCTTCAGGCGCTCCAGCTCGCCCAGCAGGGCGTAGGCCTCGCGGCGGGTCTTCTCGCCGATCTGCCGCCCCACGGCCCGCGCGTCCTCCAAAATTTTTTCTTGCTTTTTCATGGATTCTTCTTTTATTTTCTCCGCCTCTTCAAGGGCTTTTTTTGCCTGCAGCTTTAGTTCTTCGGTCTCCTCCTTCGCCTGGTCAGCCAAATTTTGTTTTTTCTCCAGCTGGCCGATGACGTCCTCGAAGCGCGTGCCCTCCGTGCTCACCAGGTCGCGGGCCCGGTCAACGACCCCGATGGGCATGCCCAGCCGCTCCGAGATCGCGAACGCGTTCGATCTTCCCGGCACCCCGATCAGCAGCTTATAGGTGGGCCGCAGGGTCTGCACGTCGAACTCGCAGGAGGCGTTCTCCACCCCCGGGGTCTGCAAAGCATATGCTTTTAATTCCGCGTAGTGCGTGGTCGCGGCCAGCTTGACGCCCTTTTTGCGCAGAGCCTCGATGATCGCCATGGCCAGGGCCGCGCCCTCCACGGGGTCGGTGCCCGCGCCCAGCTCGTCGATCAGCGCCAGGGAGTGGTTGTCCGCGTTCTCCAGGATGGAGATGATGTTCGTCATGTGGCTGCTGAAGGTGGAGAGGCTCTGCTCGATGCTCTGCTCGTCGCCGATGTCCGCCAGCACCTGGTTGAACACCGACACCCGGCTGCGCTCCGCCGCGGGGATCATCAGCCCGCACATGGCCATCAGGCACAGCAGGCCCACGGTCTTGAGGCTCACGGTCTTGCCGCCGGTGTTGGGCCCGGTGACGATCAGCGCGTCGAAGCCCACCCCCAGCGAGATGTCGATCGGCACGATTTGATCCTTCGAGATCAGCGGGTGCCGGGCCTTGATCAGCTGGATCTCCCCGCTGTTGTTCAGCTCCGGCACGCCGGCGTGCATGTCGTACGCCAGGTGCGCCTTGGCGAAGATCACGTTGAGCTCCACCGCGCACTCGAAGGCCGCGGCGATGGGCTCGTAGAAGCTCCCCGCCAGCTGCGAGAGCTCGGCCAAAATGCGCTCGATCTCCTCGCGCTCCTTGCCCTGGAGCACCTTGATCTCGTTGTTGGCCTCCACCACGGCCATGGGCTCCACGAACACCGTGGCCCCGCTGGCGGAGGCGTCGTGCACCAGGCCGGGGATCTCCCCGCGGTACTCCGCCTTCACCGGCACCACGAAGCGCCCGCCGCGCATGGTGACGAGGCTCTCCTGCAGGTATTTCGCATACGCCGCCGAGCGCGTCAGGCCCTCCAGCCGGGCACGCACGTTGCTCTCCTGCACGCGTATCTTGCGGCGGATGTCCGCCAGCGCGGGGGAGGCGTGGTCGGCGATGCGGTCCTCCGAGAGCACCACGTTGCCGATGGCGTCTTCGAGGTACTTGTTCGCGCTGATGCCGCCGAACAGGGCGTCCAGGCAGGTCTCCACGCCGGAGTTGTTCTCCCGCCAGGTGACGATGCCCCGCAGCACGCGCAGCACCTGTGCGATGAGCAGAAACTCCCGCAGGGTGAGCACGCCCCCCGCCTGCCCGCGTTTGAGCGCGTTGTTGACGTTCATCAGCCCGCCGAAGGCCGGCCCGCCGAAGCGCGCCAGCAGCATGTGGGCGTCCCGCGTCTGGTTGAGCAAGGCCTGCGCCAGCTGCAAATGCGGCTCCGGCTCAATGGCAGCGGCCAGCTCCCGCGCGTCGTCGCAGGCACACTTCTCGGCCACCATGGCGAGGATTTTATCCAGTTCGAGTGTTTTGAAATGTTTGGTCATGGGAATCCTCTGTGTAAAACATATTTTAGCTATTGCAAAACAAATGCTTCTGGTATATACTATATGTGGAAAGGATGGATGACAATGCAAAACACAGCAAACATCAACGTCCGGGTGGATAGCGGGCTGAAGTCCCAGGCTGAAACGATTTTTAACGAGCTTGGTCTGAACCTCTCCTCCGCCATTACGGTATTCCTGCGCAACGCGGTTCGCTTCGGGGGCATCCCCTTCGATCTGCGCCTGGAAACGCCCAACGCTGTCACGCTGCAGGCCGTGAATGATGTGAACCAGCGCAGGGGGCTGCACGGCCCCTTTGACAGCGTGGAATCCCTGATGGAGGACCTCAATGAGGAAGATTGAGTATTCGGCGCAATTCAAGCGGGACTACAAGGTGGTCGTCAAGCGGGGCTACGACATCCGGCGGTTGGAAAAGGCGATTGATCTGCTGCGCCAAGAGGCGGCCTTGCCGAAGGAATACCGCGATCATGCGCTGTCGGGCAGTTTGGAGGGATATCGGGAATGCCACCTCGCCTTCGACTGGCTGCTTATGTACAAAATCGAGGCGGACAGGCTCATTCTCACATTGACGCGCACCGGCACCCACGACGACTTATTCTAGTCCAGCCCCTTGTTATACGCATTGATGATCTCGATCGCCCTGTCGTTGAACCCCCGGTTCATGTCGTCCGCGTAGTCCACGCTGAGCACCGGTATCTGGGGCAGCCATCTGTACATCCTGCCCAGCAGCCTGTAGTTGAACCTGTGCGCCATCGTCAGCATCGACCAGTCCGGCGCGGCGCGCAGCAGCGCGGGCCAGGCCATCTGCGCGGTGAGCTGCGACTGGCTCCAGCGGAAGCAGCCGCCCCGCCCGCCCATATCCGCCTTCAGCATGGCGTTCTCCCGCTCGATGCCCCGCAGGAGGGCGGCGGGGCTGTTCGTGTCGTGCCAGAGCCCGTAGAGCTGCCCGTTGGAATAGCACTTTTCGCCGGGCGCCAGGAGGATCACCGCGCCCGAGCCGCCTTGTACGACATCCCTGTAGCGCAGCGCCCCCAGGGGGATCGCCTGCGCGTCATAGCGCACGAAATCGAGCAGGGATTTGCCCCGCGCCTTCACCCCGGCCAGGTATCCCAGCAGCTCCTCCGCACTGGCGCCCAGCACCTGGTGGAAGCTGAGCGCCAGCACCTCGCCGTGCGTCTCATCCATAAATTGGATCAGCTCCCGCAGGCAGTCCTCCAGCGGGCGGGAGAGCAGGCCGTGGAGGGAATACCACTTGCCCTCAACACGGGTGCAGCGCAGGTCGAAGAAGCGCACGCCCCGCCGGGCGAGGTCGTAGGCGCGGGACCTCTGCGTCTTCGATAGGCGCGCGATCAGGCCGCCGCCAAGGAACGCGACCACAGGGTTGCGCAGGATATCCACGTCCCGGCTGTTCGGGTCGGGGCGCGATTGGGCGTTGATGCCGTCGGAGAGCGCGTCGTGCGCGCCCAGCATGGCGATATCCACCACCCGCGGGTTTCCCGCTATGTTCCTCTCCATGATGCGGCTGTGGTCGTTTTCCGTGAACCGGCCGGGCGTGAAATCCCGGGTTCCCTTGCAGAAGTACAGCGCCGCGCCCAGCGCGGGCAGAGCCAAAAGCAGTGTTTTTTTCTTCATATGAGTCCCTCCCAATATCCCAGTTCCTCAAATCTTCGCCCCGTCTGGTGCTGCAGGTACGTCTGCGACGCGAAGCTCAGCGCCCGCAGCCCTTCCTCCGGCAGGCTGAACCGGAACGCCCGCTCCAGCGGCGCGGCGCAGACGAACCGCATGGCCTCCCGCACCGGCGGCTGGAGCAGCACCCTGCCCGCCCCCGCTTCCGGCGCGAGCACGCCCCGCGCGCAGTCCAGATAGTCCCCGTCGCCGTCCAGATCCGGCATATAGCCCGCCAGGCACAGCAGCCGCAACTCCACCACGGCCTTGAGCAGCCACTGGGGGCGGACCCCCGCGCTCAAAAAGTGCAGGGCATTGAGGCCCAGGCGCAGGTGCTCGGGGGCCGGCTCCTCCTTGGGGGCCAGCTCCGCGCACAGCGCGCCGAAGTACCCCGCCAGCGCCAGGCGGGAAAGCTCCGCCGCCAGCCCGTCGAAGAACACCCCCCGCATCTGCGCGCCGGTGACGACATAAGTATCCCGCCGCCGCGTGAGCTCCAGCTCGCCGTGGGCGAAGGGCTGGCAGGCGTGCAGCGGGCTCCTGGGCTTTTTCGCGCCGTTGGCGAAGGCCCGCACGATCCCCAGCTCCTCAGTGAGGGCCGTGATCAGGCGGTCGTTTTCTTTGATTTCGGCGGCGCGCAGCACCAGTGCCTGCGTGAGAAAAACCCCCTCCGGCGGTCCCGGCGGCGGCGTCGGCGCGGTTTTCCGCCGCCCGGTAGCGCAGATAGTCCTCCACCCTGCCCGAGGCCGCGAACTCGGCCCACGCCTGGGACGGGCTGTTTCCGTTGCGGTTGGCCATACCCACACCCCCAATGCTTTTGTATTAATAGCATGGCATGGCAGTGGGCAAATCATGAATGGAAAAGTACGGAAAAGTCTCGGCGACAGATAATTCCCCTCCGTGGAGGGGTGGCGCGTAGCGCCGGGGTGGTTGTGCGCTTCACTAGATCAACCCCTCCAGCATCACAATCTCCACCCGCCCCTTTTCGACGTCCACATCCTTCACCACGTCGTCAATCACGGGGATGAGTATCTCCCCCCCGCTGTCCGTCCGGATGTGCCACACGTCGTTGGCCCCGGTCTGCGAGACGTCGCAGATCGCGCCGTAGCGCAGGGCGGGGTCGCCCGCATCGAAGACCCCACAGCCCAGCAGCTCGGCAATGAAATAGCTCCCCTCCTCCAGCCGGGCGTCGGCACGGCGGAAGAAGAGCGTGCAGCTTCTCAGGGCCTGCGCGGCCTCTATGGAGTTCACGCCCTCCAACTGCAGGAGAGCCACGTTTTTGTGCGCACGCGCGCTCAATACACGCACGGGCTTCTGCCCCTGCGCGTCAAAATAGAGCACGTCAAAGCCCGCGAAAAAATCCGGCGAGTCGCACGCGGGGTTCACGCGGATCTCCCCGCGCACCCCGTGCGTGCCGACAATGGTGCCGATCTCGAGAAAATCATGAATCATAAGCCCACCCCCTCAGTCACCTTCGGTGACAGCTCCCCCAAGGGGGAGCCTATGCTACGCCGCAGGCAAAGGCTCCCCCTTGGGGGAGCTCCCGCGCAGCGGGTGAGGGGGTAAATTACTCGTCGATTTCCACCGAGATCTTCTCCCCCGCGCGGATGGCGGCGGATTTCATGATGGTGCGGATGGCCTTGGCGATGCGGCCCTGCTTGCCGATGACGCGGCCCATGTCCTCCGGGTCCACGTGCAGGTGATAGAACACCACGCCCTCGGCGTCCGGCTCGTCCACAATCACGGTCACGGCCTCGGGCTTGTCCACCAGGCCCTGGGCTAAAGCGATGAGGAGCTCTTTCATCAAATTACACCCTGCTTCTTCAGAATATCCTTCACGGTGTCGGTGGGCTGGGCGCCGTTTTTGATCCACTGCTTGGCCTTCTCGCCATCCAGTTTGACCTCGGGCGGGTCTGTCATGGGGTTGAGGGTGCCGATCTCCTCGATGAAGCGGCCGTCGCGGGGATAGCGGGAATCCGCCACCACGATGCGGTAGAAGGGTGCTTTCTTTGCGCCCATGCGGCGCAGGCGAATCTTGACTGCCATTTGTGTTCCTCCGAAAAATAGATTGATTTATTCACTAAGCTCTATGCCCGGACCAGCGTCCGTTAAATATAGCCTCGTTCCTCCAGATAGTCCTGCACCGCCACGTTGATCGCCTTGATGTCGTACGTATAATGCGTCTTGCTGGGGTCGTTGATATAGCCGCGAACAGCTGAGGTAATCAGGTAGGACAGGTCCGACTCGTCGTCGACGCTTGTCGTCGAGATATAGTAATACGTCTGCGAGGCCGCGCCGAAGCTGTTCTTCGCGGTGAGCAAAACGACGTAGAACGGTTCGCTGGTGATATTATACATCCGCGAAACCACATACTCGACCTCAATAATCCGGATCGAGGTGGGGTCCTTAAAGGCGGGGATGTATTTCTTGAACAGGTCGAAAAATTCCTTGTTGTGCCCGGCGAGGGTCCCGTCGGCCGGCGGGGCAGTGCTGGTCGTTGTCGTCGACGTGGTAGTTGTAGTGGTTGTGGTTGTCGCTGTGGTTGGCTTTTCGGTTGCTTCAGCCTGCGATTCAGGTTTTGCCGTCGTGGTTGTGGCCTTTGTCGTGGTTGTGGCTGGGACGGTTGCCTCGGTGGTCGTCTCCGGTTCCTCCGTCGCGGTTTCCGGCTCCGTAATCGGCTCGGTTTCTTCCGTCACGGTGGTGGTCATCTCCTCCGTGGGGTCTCCCGCCGTCTCGGCGGCCTGCCTGCCGCACCCGGCCAGCAGCGCGAACAAAAGAAGCATCGCCAAAATTGCGGCCGTTTTCTTCGCGCCCATGCGGCGCAGGCGAATCTTGACTGCCATGTGTGTTCCTCCGAAAAATATTGTTGATTATTTACAGGCCCAATAATGCAAGTATAAACATGAGCCAGGAAAGCGGCGCGAGAATTAAAATCAGCGCAGAGCCTACAATGGGTATGGCTTCAATTCTATCCAAAAATTTCTTGAGCATGCCGGCCAGGCCGCCGAGTTCGCCTTTACCGGCGCCATTGTAGATCACGGTGTAGGTGCCGTCGCTGAAATATATGTCGATATAGTCATCCGTGGTGTAATCATTGGAGCTCTTATAAAACTGCTCGGACGTGGCCATGGCATAGAGGTCACCCCGGCAACTCCAGTGGTCAACATCCTCCATCGTGTAAGGAGAACCCTCGAGCAAATCTGCGAGCTTGTAAAACGGTCCAAAGGAGAAGTAGGCTGTGGTTCCCAGCAAGGGCTCGGCATATTGGTAGAGCTTCGGCGCAACGGTATAGTCGGCGGATGCAGCTGTACCGAACGCGTACACCCTTACATAATAGGTTTCGCCCTGCTCGTAATAGGGGGCCTCCCATTTACCGCTGCCATCAGCGGCAAAACCTGCCGCGCCAACTCTAATGTAGTCGCTGATGCTGTTATCGTAGCCGCCCGTGGTGGGGAACAGGTAATACCCGCCCTGGTCCGGCGTGAATGTGTACCAAATGAATTCGTCCCTCTGGATGGAGCCCTGCGCCGTGACCCCGTGCACAAGCGCGGGCAGGCCGGTGAGGTCGCCGGGCAGGTCTATCGCCGATGCCACAACGCTGAAGGCCATCAACAGCGCCAGCAGCACCGCGAGGGATTTTGTGAAGGTTTTTTTCATGGCGGTGCTCCTTTCAAAATTTCTGCATACGCATTTCAATGCGTTGTGCATCTCTCATTTCTCATTTACCTGAACTGCTCCATCATGCCGCGCATCTGCCCCTTGCCGGGCCTGCCGCCGCCCATCTGCTTCATCATCTTCTGCATCTGGCGGAACTGCGCCAGCAGCCGGTTGACGTCCTCCACCTGCTGCCCGGCCCCAGCGGCGATCCTGCGCTTGCGGCTGGGGTTGATGATCTCCGGCTTGCGGCGCTCCTGCGGGGTCATGCTCAAAATCAGCGCCTGTATCTTGTCGAACTGGCGCTCGTCGAGGTCGACGTCGCGCATCTGCTTGCCCAGGCCCGGGATCATGCCCAGCAGGTCCTTCATGTTGCCCATCTTGCGTATCTGACCGAACTGCTCCAGCAGGTCGTTCATGTCGAACTTGTTTTTGAGCAGCTTCTCCTCCATCTCGGCGGCCTTTTTCTCGTCCAGCATGGTCTCGGCCTTCTCGATGAGGGAGAGCACGTCGCCCATGCCCAGGATGCGCTGGGCCATGCGCTCGGGGTGGAAGACGTCCAGGTCGCCCAGCTTCTCGCCCGTGCCCACGAACTTGATGGGCCTGCCGGTGACCGCCCTGGCCGAGAGCGCCGCGCCGCCGCGGGTGTCGCTGTCCAGCTTGGTGAGCACCAGGCCGTCGATGCCCAGGGCCTCGTTGAAGCTGGCCGCCACGTTCACGGCGTCCTGGCCGGTCATGGCGTCAACCACCAGGAGTATCTCGTGGGGCCGCACGGCCGCCTTGATGTCCTTGAGCTCCTGCATGAGCGCCTCGTCGATATGCAGGCGCCCCGCCGTGTCCAGGAACACATAGTCGTAGCCCTGGTCGCGCGCCAGCTTCTGCGCCTCCTGGGCGATCACCACAGGGCTGACATCGGTCCCCATCTCGAACACGGGGACGCCCGCCTTCTCGCCGACGACCTGCAGCTGCTTGACCGCCGCAGGGCGGTAGACGTCGCAGGCGGCAAGCAGGGGCCTGTGGCCCTGGTTCTTGAGCATCAGGGCGATCTTGGCGCTGTGGGTGGTCTTGCCGGAGCCCTGCAGGCCGCACATCATCACCACGGTGGGGCCGTGGGAGGCCTGCGTGAGCCTGCTGCGCGTGCCGCCCATGAGGGCCACGAGCTCCTCGTGCACGATCTTGATGACCATCTGCGCCGGGGTGAGGCTCTCCATCACCGCGGAGCCGATGGCCCGCTCGGTGACCTGCGAGGTGAAATCCCTTGCCACCTTGAAGGAGACGTCCGCCTCCAGCAGGGCCATGCGCACCTCGCGCATCGCGTCGCGCACGTCCTTCTCTGTTAAGGAGCCTTTGCTCCTCAGGCGCTTGAACGCCGCCTCCAGGCGGTCGGAAAGGCCTTCGAATGGCAAGAATTCACCTCCTTGTACTCTTGTTTTTTGCAAAGCGATCAGCCGCTCCGCGGTACTCCCTCACCGCCTACGGGCGGAGCTCCCTCACGAGGGAGCCGGGGGAATGTATCCAATAGTCACTAAATTCGCGAGGGCAATCCCCTGGCTCCCTCGTGAGGGAGCTGTCGCCTCGGGCGACTGAGGGAGTATCGCGCAGCGACGTCTTATTCGCTGCCCTTCTCTACAATCGGCTTTCCTTCCGCGTCAAGCAATGGCGTTAGGCCACCGCTACTATCTCCACCCCACACATGCAAATACAGCACGCCCGTCTGTTTATCTCTTAAAACTTGTACTCCGCTAAACCCAACAATAAATTCGTCATGAATAACTTCAAATCTTTTTTCTATAGGTTCTTTCTTCATGCCGTTCTTCTTCCCCCTCACGCGTTGATCAATCGCTGCGCCGTGGCGCTGATCTGCGCCGCCGCCTCGTTGATCTCCCGGGAGAGGCCGCAGCGCTTGTTTTGCTCGTGCACCTCGCGCGCGCAGGCGATGATCTCCTCCAGGCCGGTCTTCATGTCGCCGAAGCGCCGCGCCAGGGAGAGGCTCTCCTCCATCTCTAGCAGCTGCTTCTCCGCGCGCTTGATGGCGTCGCGCACGCCCTGGCGGGAGATGCCCTCGTTGAGAGCGATCTCGGCCAGCGAAAGGTCCTCGTTGTAATAGTATTCCAAAAATTCGCGCTGTTTTTCCGTCAGCAGCTCACCGTAGAAATCCAGCAGCAGCGCGATGGAATAGTCCTTCGCCATGGCCTCCCACTCCCCCATTGCCTGTAAAGGCATTCTCTTTACACCCGAGGTGCAAGAAGGATTATACCCGATTGCGGCGCGTTTGTCAACCCCCTTTTTGCGCTGTTTTTCGGGAATTCCGGTGGAAAACCCGGTGAACGGGCCACGTTTTCCACTTTTTTTGTGAAGCGAAGCCCCGCAACCCCATCATCTTGTGCAGCGCGGCCCGGAAATGCGCAGGGGCGGTGTAAAACCGGGTGGATAAGTTTTTGATAAGTTTTTTTGCTTGCTTTTTTCTGCAGGGAAGGCTATAATAACTTTAAACCGAAAATACAGTTGTCAATCGGGGTCCCCACAAAGCCCGCAGGCTTTGTGGGGTGGTAGTCGAAGGAGGAAGTGACATATGCGTAAAAGTATGATCCCCATGGCGGCGCTCGCCGCGGCGCTGGTACTGCTGCTGTGCGCCTGCGGGCGGCCCTCCCAGCCGGGCGGGCCCACCACGGCGGCCGATTTGGCCCCGGCCTCCAAAAAGGCCGCAGTATCCCCGTGGGACGGCATCGACCCCGACGACCCGTTTGCCGACCCCACCGCGGACGGGCCGACGACGGCGCAGGCCACAACCCAGGCACAACAGCAGACCACCACCCTGGCCCAGACAAGCACCACGGCCCTGCCGGCGACCACCGTCTATGTGGTCACCGCTGCGCAGATCGCGGCCGGCAGCCAGGCCGAGGCCACCACCCGGGCCGTCACTATGCCCCCGGACCCCCCACCGCCCTTCGTCAACACGAAGATCGTGCAGGGCGGGCCGGGCCGGTGGATCGACGAATCCCTCCACAAGAGCCCCCACACGGTCTACGCCATCGACTTCGGCAGCGTGCGCTTCGCCTTCCAGCCGCGGCCCTACAGCCCGGGCGGGGCCTTCGTGCTCGACGTCTACCGCGACAACCTCGACGGCACCTACGCGCCGCGGGAGGCCCTTGACAGCGGCGTGAACAACGCGGGCAGGTACAGCATCGTGCTGGTGGGCCCGGATTCCACGATCGGCAAGGACAACCAGGGGCGCATCTTCATCAGCAACGTGTACCGCTTCGAGTACTCGGAGGTCGACACGCGCTACTCTGTGTTCCTGCTGGGCACCCACGAGACCCACGAGCTGACGGCCTACTACCGCTTTGACCCCGCGACGCTGCGGTTCAACAAATTTGCGCCGTGAGACGCAGAGGAGACGTCGCGATGCCTTCATCAGTATTGTTTCGTAAATAATTATTTTCACGAACTTCACGGTTGAATCACACTGCCATACGGAGGCCCATCATGCCCTTCCTGCGCTCCTTCCGCTACGCCTTCCGGGGCCTGCGGCTGTGCCTGCGCGAGCGGAATTTCCGCTTCCATGTCGCGCTGGCGGCCTATATGTTCGGCTACCTGCTGCTCTACGACTGGTTCGCCCTTACACGCGCAGATTGGGCTGCATTGATCCTCGCCACCGCGCTGGTGCTGTTCTCCGAGGCCGTGAACACCGCCCTGGAGGCCCTGGTGGACCTCGCCAGCCCGGAGAAGCACCCCCTGGCCGCCCGGGCCAAGGACGTCGGCGCGGGCGCGGTGCTGGTGTGCTCCATCGGCGCGGTGGCGGTGGGGATCGCCGTGCTGGGGCAGCCGGAGGCATTTCACACGCTGGTTGCGTACTATATGGACAAACCCCTGATGCTGCTGGCCCTGGCGGGGAGCCTCACGGCGACCGGGCTGTGGGTGTTCCCAAACTGGGGAAGAAAGGATAGATCATGAAAACGACCGCCTTCATCGCTATCGTCGGCTGCCCGAATGTGGGCAAGTCGTCGGTGCTCAACGCCCTGCTGGGCGAAAAAGTCGCCATCGTCAGCGAAAAGCCGCAGACCACGCGCACGCGCATCATGGGCGTGCTGACAGAGGGTCCCAGGCAGCTGGTCTTCACCGACACCCCCGGCCTGCACCGCCCGCGCACCAAGCTGGGCGAGCACATGGCCCGGGCCGTGAAGGAGGGCATGGACGGCGTGGACGCCTGCCTGTTCGTCGCGGAGGCCACGGGCAAGGGGCTGAGGCCTCAGGAGGAGGAGCTCCTTGCCAGCTTCAAAAAGCAGCGCACGCCCGTCATTTTAATTTTGAACAAGGTCGACCTCCTGCGCCACAAGGAAGATTTGATGGAACGCATTTTGCTGTTCAGCAAGGCCTATGATTTCGCGGCGGTGGTGCCCTGCTCGATGAAGACCGGCGACAACCTGCCCGCCCTGCGGGAGGAGCTGGCGGCCCTGTGCGGCCGTCTGGAGCTGGCCGAGGGCTTCTACTTCCCCGAGGACACCCTCACCGACCAGCCCGAGCGCGTCCTGGCCGCCGAGCTGCTGCGCGAGCAGCTGCTGCGCAATCTTGATGAGGAGATCCCCCACGGCACGGCGGTGGTGATCGAGAAATTCTCCACCCGGGCGGACGGCCTGCTGGACATCGAGGCCACGATCTTCTGCGAGCGCGAGAGCCACAAGGGCATGGTCATCGGCAAGAGCGGGGCGATGCTCAAAAAGATCGCCAGCGCGGCCCGGGCGGAGCTGGAGGCCTTCTTCGAGTGCCGGGTGAACCTGCAGTGCTGGGTGAAGGTGAAGGAGGGCTGGCGCAACCGCGAGGGGGTCATACGGAATTTTGGGCTGGAGTGAAGGGGAGCGAGGAACCTCGCTCCGCGATACTCCCTCACCGCCTGCGGGCGGAGCTCCCTCACGAGGGAGCCGGTGGTTGTCTCCGAGAATTTGTAGAAGTTGCGGGTAAAATCCCCCGGCTCCCTCGTGAGGGAGCTGTCGCCGCAGCGACTGAGGGAGTATCGCGGAGCGATTGATAACTACAGGAGGAGAATGTGATGCGCAAGCAAATGCACCGCTCCCTGATGCAGGTGTTCATCAAAGAGAGCGATAAAGCGCTGGATTTTTACCGGCGCGCTTTTGACGCGGAGGTAAAATGCGATCACCGGAACGCGGACGGGACAGTCGCCCACGCGGAGCTGGACGTCTACGGGCAGATACTGGCGCTGATGGAATTGCCCGAGGAGGAAGCGATACCGGGCAACACGATGCAGTTCTGCCTGCACTTCGGCGGAGGAAAAGAGGCGCTTGTCAAAAAGATGTATGAAGTTTTGAAAGAGGATTGCGCCGCGCTCACCGTCCCGATTACGGGTCCGGGCGAATGCCCATGGAGCCCCTGCCTGTTCGGCTTGATCGACCGGTTCGGCGTGAACTGGTGTATTTTTGTGTAATACCCCTTTACAATCCGGCGGCAAGCGTGTATAATACGTATAATGGCTAAGTATTTCTAAGTTGGGAGACTGTTTTCCGCATGCGTTACGAGAACGAGCCCTGCACCGCCTGCGGGCAGGCCCTGCAGCCCGAAACGGACGACATCGTCGTCTGCCCCGAATGCGGCGCGCCGCTGCACCGCCACTGCTGGAGGGAGGCCGGCGCGTGCCCCTGTGCCGAACAGCACGGGGAGGGCTTCGCCTGGGTCCCCACCATCGCGCCGCCCGAGCCGGAGCCCGAATCCGAGGGGGATCGGCCCGGGGTCATCTGCCCCACCTGCGGCGAGAACTGCCCTCCCGGCGCCCCGCGCTGCGAGAACTGCGGCACGGACTTTGAGGAGTTCACCGCCGCGATGCGCCTGCGCTTTGAGCAGGAGCAGCTGCGCCGCGAGCAGTATATGCGGGAGAACTTCCCCACCTACACGGTCGGCGGCCGCAGCTTGACCATGGGCGACACCTTGGCCGGCCAGCCGGTGGAGGAGATCGCCCTGCAGCTGCGCGGGCCGCGCCGTGCCGTATCGCGCTACCTGGAGCGCTTTGAGAAGAACGCCCGCGTGGGCTGGAACTGGGCCGCCTTCCTCTTCGGGCCGTACTGGTTCTTCTTCCGCAAGCTGTATAAGCCCGCGCTGCTGCTGGCGGCGGCGCTGCTGGCGCTGGCGCTGGGCTTCGCCCCGGCGGGCAACGCGATCAAGGACCGCACCTGGACCTGCGCGGAGCAGATGCAGGCGGCGCAGACCGACGAGGCCGCGCAGGCGGCCCTGAACAGCTTTTCTGCGGACCTGGGCAAGCTCAGCCTGCGCTACCGCTGGCAGATTTTTGCCTGCGTATCGATATTTATCGCCCTGCGCGTGGCCTGCGGCCTGCTGGCCGACTCCCTGCTGCGCCAGAAGCTCTGGCAGAACATGGAGTACGCCCGCGAGGAGGGCGTGACCGTCGACGGCCCGGGGCAGCGCTTCGGGCGGCACCAGCTGCTCATCCGCCTGGGGGGGTTCTCGCTGATCTCCCCGGTGCTGTGCTATTGGGCGCTGCAGCTGCTGCCCGATATGATCCTGGAAGCGATCACGTGGATAACGAAGTGAGGAGAGCGCCATGAAAATCAGGAAAGCCATCATCCCCGCCGCGGGGCTGGGCACACGGGTGCTGCCGGCCAGCAAGGCCGTGCCCAAGGAGATGCTCAACATCGTCGACAAGCCCGCCATCCAGTACATCGTGGAGGAGGCCGTGGCCGCCGGGATCGAGGACATCCTCATCATCACCAACCGCGGCAAGGGCGCCATCGAGGATCACTTCGACCACGCCTTCGAGCTGGAGACCCAGCTGAAGGGCAACGAAAAAAAGGCCGACATCTACGACCAGGTGCTGCAGGCCTCGACCATCCAGGCGAACATCTACTTCCTGCGCCAGAAGATCACGAAGGGGCTGGGCCACTCCATCCTCTGCGGCAGGAGCTTCATCGGCGACGAGCCCTTCGCCGTGCTCTACGGCGACGACGTGATCATCGCAGAGGACCCCGTGACGGCCCAGCTGGCCCGCGTCTACGAGGAGTTCGGCTGCGGCGTGGTGGGCGTGAAGGAGGTCTCCCGCGACGACGTGCCGAAGTACTGCTCCGTGGAGAACACCCCTGTGCGGGGCAACATCATGCGGGTGACCAACGTGGTGGAGAAGCCCGCGCCGGGCACCTTCCGCTCCTGCTACTCCATCCTGGGGCGGGTGATCCTCCCGCCGGAGATCTTCCCCATGCTGGAGGCCGGCTGCGCAGCCACCCCGGCGGGGGAGGAGTACTACCTCACCGACGCGATCTCGGACCTGGGTAAGGCGGGAAAAATGATGGCCGTGGACTTCGACGGCACCCGCTACGACATCGGCAACAAGCTGGGCATCCTGCAGGCCAACTGCGAGGTGGCCCTGGGCCACCCCGAGATCGGCGCGCAGGCGAGGGCGTATATCAAGGCTTTGGCGGCGAAAATCTGATGCCAATCGACGATTGGCATCGGCCGAGGTGAGGATTTTCACCCGGCCCGCCGACAAATATGTAACCCAAAATCATATGCAGAAGGAGGACAAACCATGGACATTCTCGCAGTGCTGACCACCATAACGGACTGGATCGAGGTCAACATCATCGGGCTGCTGGGGCAGGGCTTCTCGTTCCTCACCAAGGGGATCGACTTCCTCCCGGCGCTCAAAAGCCTCTTCGACCTGTTTGCCTTGGCGTTCGCGGCCTGATCCCTGTCGGAAAACCAAAAACGAAAAACGCCGGGTGATCCGCCCGGCGTTTTTTGTGCATGCTTATTTAGTTTGCCTTCTTTTTCACCGGCTCTGTGAGCGCGTTGGCCTGCTCCAGCAGGGCCAGCCGCTGGTCGGGCGCGCCCGAACGGTAGAGGATCACCAGGTATTGCTCGTCCCGGGTGAGCTGCGAAAAGCGGGACACGGAATCGTTGACCAGCACGGTCTCCAGGTTCTCCTCCGGCGAGCCGCTCTCCAGCTGCGCGGGGAGCTCCTCGCCCACCAGCATGGCCAAGCTGATCTGGAAGAATTGGGCCAGCCGGATGAGGATATCTATGTTGATCTTGGTCCGCCCGCTTTCGTAATAGGCGTAAGAGGAGCGGTCAAGGTGCAGATAATCGGCCACCTGCTGCTGGGTCAGTCCGTTTTCCTTCCGGAGGGTCTTTAAAAGCTTGACATAGTGCATGAGTTCATCCCCCTTAAAATTCATCTCTGCTTGTTTCACCTGTATTCCATATTATAACATACTTTTTTCCTTTTTGGAAGTCTAGGTGTCACAATTTCACGCGAGGGAATTTTTGCTATTTTTCGAAGGTTCGGCACTTATGAACCGATGGAGAGCAGCGCGCGGACGATATACACCAGGCCATAGAACACCGGCACGTGCAACAGGTAGACCGGCAGGGCTTGCCGCCCCAAAAAGCCGAAGAACGGCATAAATGACCTGTTGTAGCAGAACTCCGGCAGGCCCTCGTCGTCCCATCCGCTCCTGCGCCCGCTTCCCCACCTCTTTGGGTATGGGTTTCTGATCATCTTGCCCACAAATGTGCCGAACAGGAAGATGAACATGTACGGCAGCAGGGGGAAGTGGTCGAAGGCCTCGAATTCCGGCGTACAAAAGCCCAGGAAAGCCAGGGCGTTGTTCTGGTATAGGCCCGCCGGCAGGTCAATATGGATGCCGAACATACCCAAGTACCCCTGGCCGACCGGCGCGAAGAGGAAGAACAGGAACAGGCAGAGGATCAGGCCCACGAACGAGGGAATGACGTCGAAGAGCCTTTTGAGGAGGCCGAACAGCAGCGTGGAGACCGCCAGCAGATGGATCACGCCGAACCACACCCGCATGTCCTGGAAGCCGAGGTAGGGCAGCAGCAGCACCGTTGCAGCGGTGATGCCCGCGGCGATCCCTATGAGCAGGAAGCCCCGTTTTCTCACGTCCCGGGAGAAGCGCGCGCAGATGCCGGCAATCAGGATGAATATGGCCGCAAACGCGGGCTGCGCGGGCTTGAAGAACGCGTAGAGATTCGTCCCCCACGCCACCTCGAACTGGCTCCCCAGGACGAAGAAGCAGTGGAAGCACACCATGCACAGCACACAGATGCCGCGTATCACGTCGATGAGCTGTACGCGCCGCAGCATGGGCGGGCCATACGGGTTATACGGAGGCTGGTATGGCACGCCCGGGTACGCGCCGCCCGGGTATGTGCCGCCCGGGGCTTGCCCCGCGTTCGCGCCGATCGCCGCGTTCAACTGTGCGGCGGCGGCGTCCACTTCCTCCTCGGTTTTCGCGTTTGCCAATTGGGTAACGTCAATCTGTCCGGGCAATCCGGTCCCCCCTTATCCCCTGAGAATTACTTACCTGCGCCCGACGCAGGTCTGCCTGCGCGCCACGCAGGCCTCCAGCGCCACAAAGGCGTGGATGTCCTCCCCGAACAGCCCGCTGGCTGCCCTGTATCTCTCCAATGGCAGGGTCTCCAAGGTGAACCCGCCCTCTATGCACGCCGCCACCAGCGCCCCCACGGCCCTGTACGCGTCCCGGAAGGGCATCCCCTTGCCCACCAGGTAGTCCGCGCAGTCCGTGGCGTTGATAAACCCCCCCGCGGCCGCCGCGCGCATGTTCCCCGGCAGGACACGCATGGTAGCCACCATGGGGATTGCGGCCTCCAGGCACGCGCGTACCGTGTCGAAGGCGTCGAAGACGGCCTCCTTGTCCTCCTGCATGTCCTTGTTGTACGCGAGGGGGAGGCCCTTCATGAGCGCCAGCAGGGCCGTCAGATCGCCGAACACGCGCCCGCTCTTGCCACGGATAAGCTCGGCCAGGTCGGGGTTCTTCTTTTGCGGCATGATGCTGGAGCCCGTGGTGTAGGCGTCGTCGAGCTCGATAAAGCGGAACTCCCAGCTGCACCAGAGGATGAGCTCCTCGCCCAGGCGCGACAGGTGCACCATCACGATGGAGAGCGCCGCCGCCAGCTCCATGCAGAAATCGCGGTCCGAGACGCCGTCGAGGGTGCTCACTGTATAGCCATCAAAGCCCAGCTTCTCCGCGGTGAAGGCCCGGTCGATGGGGTAGCCCGTCCCGGCCAGGGCCCCGCTGCCCAGGGGGCAGACGTTCATGCGCTTCGATGCGTCCTCCAGGCGGCCGATGTCGCGCCGGAACATCTCCTCATAGGCCAGCATGTGCTGCGCGAACAGCACCGGCTGCGCGCGCTGCAGGTGGGTGTAGCCGGGCATTGTCGCACCCGGATTGGTTTCACCTTGCGCGTGCAGGGCCTCAATGAAGCCCTCCAGCAGGGCGCAGAGCTCATCGCACTGCCTGCGCAGGTAGAGCCGCAGGTCGGTGGCCACCTGGTCGTTGCGGCTGCGGCCCGTGTGCAGACGCTTGCCGGCGTCGCCTATGCGCCGCGTCAATTCGACCTCCACGAAGGTGTGGATGTCCTCGGCCTCCATATCGATGGCGAGGGCCCCGCTCTCCAGGTCGGCCAGGATGCCCTCCAGCCCCGCGCGTATCGCCTCGCCGTCGGCCGCGGGGATAATCCCCTGCCAGGCGAGCATCTCCGCGTGCGCCAGGGAGCCCGCGATGTCCTCGCGGAACATACGGCCGTCCACCGCGATGGAGGAATTGAAATCGCCCGTGACCTGCGCCGCCTCCTTGCTGAAACGGCCTGTCCAGAGTTTCATGCGACTACTCCTTTTGTTTATCTATGATATCACACATTTCTCCGAAATGCAACAGCATATTGTATAAAAATGCAAAAAATTGCCGATCTATCCACAAGTTATTCTATTGCGCGGCTTCAACCGCAATCTCCACCAGCGCGGCGTCCGCCTTGCGCAGCGAGAGCGCGTAGCCCCGCACCTCGATCTGGATGGGGTCGCCCAGCGGCGCGATTTTACGCACCCAGACCGGTGTGCCGGGGGTCAGCCCCATCTCCAGGATGCGCCGCCGCAGCGCGCCCCCGCCGTGCACGCGCACCACGCGGGCGGACTGGTTGGGCCGCAAGCTCTTCAGGGTACGCATAAACTTTCCCCCCGGACCATTATATCACAATACGGCGGCAAATACAACCACACAAAACAAAGGCCCCCAACATTCCTGTCGGGGGCCCGTCTGTCCATATCCTTGGCTGTCAACATTCAGTGCTGACTGCGTCCTTGGAAATGCAGGACATTGCGTTGTTAGGCTTCCTTCTTCTTCATGACGACGAACGCAGCCGCTGCCGCAGCGGAAAGCGTGGCAAAGGTCGCGATCGCGATCACGGTGGAGTTGTCGCCGGTGATGATCGGCGCCTCGCAGGTGTACATGCCGGCCAGGAAGGACACGAAGTCGTTGCTCATGGCGTCCTGGATCTTGGTCGCGATGTCGGTGCCCTCAAGGCCCAGCTTCGCGATCAGGCCGTCGGCCACGGCTTTGTCGGTGCCTTCCGCCAGATCGCCCGCGTTGACCTCGGCGCCGAAGGGCAGGTCGAGATCCGCGAACACGGACTGAACAGCGTCGGAGAGTTGGTCAGCGCTGACGGTGCCGGAGATCTCAGCGAAGAAATCCTTGATGTCGTCCGTGACGGCGGCAGAGGCCATCACGACCAAGGAAAGCGCCAGTACGAGTGCGATTGCGAGAGTGAATACCTTTTTCATGGGGGTTCATCCTTTCCTAATTTTGCATTATAATTTAGTTTGCCCACACAAGACAACTATGCCAAACCATGATACCATTCTTTCGCGCGTTTGTCAATAGTATTTTTGACTTTTTTGCGGATATCTGCGGCGTTTTTCCGCCTCCGGTTTATTTTCCCGGACGAAAGCGCCTCCCGGGAATTTTCTGGGACTTGCGCGGCGCCGCGCCGCGTTTTTTACGCGTCCTGGTCGATATATTGCCAGGAGAATTTGCAGCTGGTGCCGCTGGTGGTGATGGTCTCCGGGCTGCTGGGCGAGGGCGCGCCGTCCTTGAAGCCCGCTTTCTTCATGCCCTGATAGAACAGGTCCATCATCTCCTCGGTGGGGAACTGGAAGTTGGCCACCGCGATGACCTCCTGCTTCTTGTTGTACTCGATATAGGAGCCTGGCACGAAGCCGGTCAGCCACCAGTTGGATTCCGGCCCGCGGGTGAAGAGCTTCTTGGTCTGCCCGGTGAGGAAGTTATGCTGGTAGACGTCCATGGCCATCACCAGCTCCTCCTCGGCCACGGCGGCGTTGTAGTGCTCCGCGGTCTGGGCGCTGGACTTGGTGTAGACGCCGAACTCCGCGCCGAGCATCACCAGGCCGTAGCGGCCCTTCCACAGCTGGATCATCCAGTCCTTCTCGATGGGCTTGCCCGTCTTGGGGTCGGTCTCATAGATGGGCTGGTTGTTGCTGTCATAGAGGACCTTGCCCTTTTCGGCCCCCTCGGTGCCCAGCTTGTACACGTAGCCGTAGCGGAACTTGATGCGCACGGTGGCGTAGACCAGCTGGATGAGGGGCGAGGCCAGGTCGTAGATCTGGTTGAAGCCGAACTGCTTCTGCCAGGGCTCGTGCTCCACGTAGAAGATGCCGTTCTCGTCCATCTTATAGCTGAGCAGCTTCAGGGCCTCCCGCTTCTCCTGGGGGGTCATGTCGCTGGCATTGATCTTGTCCTTCTCCTCCTGGTAGATGTCCTTTGTGGTGACGGGCTTGGAGGTGGTCTTGATGGGCGCGGCCGTCTCCAGGGGCTTGGTGGTGGTGCCCGGCTTTGCGGTGGTGGTGCTGGGCTTGGTTGTGGTGGTGCCCGGGGCAAGGGTGACGCCCGGGGCGGTCTGCAGGTTGCCCAGGGTGGTCAGGTCGATGAGGGCGGGGTCGTCCACCTCGTCGTCGGGCACCCGCTCAGCGTAGAGCAGGCGCAGGCTGCCAACCTCCTCAATCAGCACGGGGATGGACCTGCCGTCCACCGTGACGCTCGCGACCGTGCCGTCCAGCCCGCTGACATTGGCGGTGACTTCGCTCTGCTCGCTGACCGCGACGGCGTCGCCCACGGCGCTGCGCAGGTAATGGAAGCCCTGCACCGTCACGTTGTTGTCATCGTCGATGCTCCCGAAGGGGATCCAGCCCGCCGGAATGTCAACGGAGGCAGGGGCCGCGTCCTCGCCGCTGGTGTATACGTTTTGGGTGATTTCGGGATCCTTGTTGCTTTTGCAGGCGGCCAGCGCGCCCACAAGGAGAGCTGCGCAAAGCGCAAGCGCAAGTATGCGTTTCATAGGTGTTCATCCTTTCCGAAGTGGGTGTTTCGTGCGGTAAAATATAAAATCCCGTTGTCATGTTTTCGCAGATGCGGGGATATTATAGCAGAACCTGTCGGGCGTGTCAATCACAAATTATGGTACGCCGTCTCGCAGTAGGCGCAGCGGTAGAGCGGCGGGACCTCCCGCGCCAGTTTGAACACCTGGTCCACCTCCTGCTCCTGCGTGGTGATGCACCTGGGGTTCTTGCAGCGGATGACGTTGACCAGCTCCTTGGGCAGCCGCAGCCGCCGCTTCTCCACCAGCTTGCCCCCCCGGATGATGTTGATGGTGATGTTCTGGTCGATGAAGCCCAGGGCGTCGAGATCGAGGTCGATCATCTCGTCGATCTTGATCAGGTCCTTCTTGCCCATTTTCCCGCTCTTCACGTTCTTGATGACGGCCACGGTGCAGTCCAGCTCGTCCAGGCGCAGCGCGGTGTATATCTGCATGGCGCGGCCGGCCTGGATGTGGTCGAGCACGATGCCGTTGGTGACGTTGTCGATGTTCATGATGCTAGCCTTTCTGTGTTAAGCGACCACTCCGCCCTCTTTGCCGACAATGAACCACATAAAGCCGACGCGCTTTACCTTAAATTCATAGTTATCCCCAATGTAGAGTGGATTGAGTTTGCTACAATGTGTACCTACGTCCGTTTTGAGGGTGTTCCCTGTCAGCTTTTCATCATTAAAGCCGATAAATATTCCATCCGTAAAAGTCCAATGGGTATATTCCTCGCCGTCGTCAAAATAGAAGGTCTCCTCATATCTGATATATCCCTCTGCATCCAGCCTCTCAAAATCGTGCGGCAAAACTGTGATGCCATGCTTACAGCAATACGTTTCAAAAGCTTTCTCCAGCTTGGCGGTATTGGCTAGTTTTACATCACTCCAATCAACAATGATATACTTGAGTTCTCTTTCTCTATTCTGGGCAAGCTCTTTGATCACCGTGAGATAGGCGTTTTCCTGCCCACACCCCCACGTGGCATAGGGAAGAAATTGCAGGAGAACCAGGAACATGGCGAGCAGTTTTTGCATGGCGGGCCTCCTTATATCTGTATCTTCGGCGCTGCAAAGCAACGCCCTACAGGGATTGGGCCAAAGGCCCTTGGCGGTTTTTGCGACAGGGAATCTACGGCCTCGGGCCGTTTCCCTGTAGGGCGCGCCTTTGGCACGCCGGCAAAACCACATACCCTCCGCCCTAAAACCCGCCCAACAGCTTGATGATCAGCGCCATGCGGATGTATTTGCCATACAGCGCCTGCTCGAAGTACCGGGCGTGGGGGTCGTCGTCCACCCGCACGCTGATCTCGTTGACGCGGGGCAGCGGGTGCATCACGATCATCTCCTTCTTCGCGGCGGAGAGCTTCGGCACATCCAGGATGAAGCTGTCCTTCAGGCGCACGTAGTCGGCCTCGTTGAAGAAGCGCTCGCGCTGCACGCGGGTCATGTAGAGCACGTCGAGCTCCGGCATGACGTCGTCCATGGAGCGGCTCTCCTCAAAGCTGCAGCCGCATTTGCGCATCGTGTCGAGCACATAGTCGGGCGCACATAATTCCTTCGGGGAGATCAGCACGAAGTGGGTGCCTGGGTAGCGGCACATGGCGGTCACCAGGCTGTGCACCGTGCGCCCGAATTTCAGGTCGCCACACAGGCCGACGGTCAGGTGGTCCAGACGGCCGAACTCCCGGTGGATGGTGGTCAGGTCCGTGAGGGTCTGGGTGGGGTGGTTGTGCCCGCCATCCCCCGCGTTGATCACCGGCACGGCGGCGTGTTTCGCCGCCACGACGGGCGCGCCCTCCTTGGGGTGGCGCATGGCGATGATGTCGGCGTAGCACTGCACCATGCGGATGGTGTCCGCCACGCTCTCGCCCTTGCTGGCCGAGGAGCTGTCCGCCGAGGCGAATCCCAGCACGTGGCCGCCCAGGTCCAGCATGGCCGCCTCAAAGCTCAGGCGGGTGCGCGTGCTGGGCTCATAGAAGAGCGTCGCCAGCTTTTTCCGGGCCGCCGCATCGGCAAAATCCGCCGGGCGGCCGATGATTTCGTCCGCCAGTTTGAGCAGCGCGCCGATCTCGCCGACGCTGAGATCCTGGATATCAATCAGATGACGCATACGCATTCCTCCTTTGGTCGCGTCTCAGGCAAAAAATCCTCACCTAATTTAACATTTTCATCCATCCCTCGTCCCCGGGGTTGTCCCGGAACGCCTTCAGCGCAGCGATCGCCTTGGGCTCGATATAGCCTATCTCTGCAGCCACTGCAACAAGTGTGTCAAAATTCGTCAGGCTGGTGTTCTCCACACCGGCCCCGGCCAGCCTGTCCAGGCCCTTTTGCATGCCGTAGGTGAAGATGCTCACGATGCCCAGGACCTCGGCCCCGGCCTCCCGTAGGGCGCCGACGACCTCGATCACGCTGCCCGCGGTGGAGATCAGGTCCTCCACCACCACGACCTTCTGGCCGGGCGTCACGCGGCCCTCGATCAGATTGTTGCGGCCGTGGCTTTTCGCGCTGCCGCGCACATAGCCCGTGGGGAGCTCCATCAGCCACGCCGCCAGGGCCGCGTAGCCGATGCCCGAGGTGCTCGTGCCGATGACGGCCTCGCAAGCGGGATATTTTTCCCTGATGACCTGCACATAGCCCTCGGCGACGTGGCGGCGCACCTCCGGCTCGGCATAGGTGATGCGGTTGTCGCAGTAGACGGGCGACTGGATGCCGCTGGCCCAGGTGAAGGGCTCCTCCGGCCGCAGGAACACGGCCCGGATGCGCAGCAGGTCTGCGGCGATCTGGCGGGATAGTTCGTTCATGGTTTTATCCTCCTAAAAATTCTTTCACGCATCTCCTATAAGCTGCAAGGGGGTCCGCCGCCGCGATGATCGGCCTGCCCACCACGATGTAGTCCGAGCCTGCCTCACGGGCCTTTGCGGGGGTCATGATCCGCGTCTGGTCGTCCGCCGCGCTGTCCGCGAACCGGATGCCCGGCGTCACAGTGAGGAATTCCGGCCCGCAGGCCGCCTTCACTCCCGCCGCCTCAAGGGGGGAGCACACCACGCCGTCGAGGCCCGCGGCCTTCGCGTTCCTCGCGTAGTGCAGCACCGTGGCCTCCATCGGAACCGGGATGAGCAGTTCATCCTGCAATTGCGCCTCGCTGGTGGAGGTCAGCTGCGTCACGGCGATGACCATGGGGCGGCTGCCGTCGGGCCGGGTGAGGCTCTCCAGCGCGGCGCGCATCATCTCGCCGGCGCCCGCCGCGTGCACGTTGACGATGTCCGCCCCGAGCTTGCACAGCGCCGCGGCGGCCTTGCGCACCGTGTTGGGGATGTCGTGCAGCTTCAGGTCCAGGAAGAGCTTATGCCCCCTGCGCTTGATCTCCCGCGCGATTTCCGGCCCCTCGGAATAGAACAGCTCCATCCCGATCTTGACATAGGGTTTTTCGCCTTCAGGGAACAGGGCGAGGAAGTCGAAGACCTCCCGCGCGGAGGAAAAATCCAGGGGGATGATGACGTCTTTGGGCATGGGGAACCCTCCTTTACTTAATCAGCGCCAGTATCGGATACACCAGGCACGTCAGATAGGTCCAAACCACGCGCAGCCCGCCCGATTCGCCCACATTCACCTTGTTCATCAGGTCCACGGCGGGGCCGGTGCAGGCCTCGCGGTAGCGCAGGGTCCTTTCGGCGTACTTGCTCAGATCATCTTTGACGGTAAATATCCGCACGCCCCGATCCTTGTCTGCGTTGCAGAAGGGGTTGAAGCCGGAGGCCGCGCTGTTGATCAGGTCCACGCCGTCCGCCGCGACAACGAAGTTGTTCGTGTGGTCGTGGCCCACCGCGATGGCCTGCACGTTCTTTTGTGCGCGCAGAAGGGCCAGTTCGTCATTGTATTGCTCGGCGCTCGGCGGGCATGGCCTCTCGCGGCAATAGTTGTACTCCGATGGGTTGGGGACCTCGTAGCCCGCCGGGCCGCTCGTGATGTAGTCATAAATCTCCGGCACGATGATGTGCTGGAACACCATGGCGGGGATGCTTTTGTTGTTCGCGCCGACCAGCCAGTCCAACTGCTCCGTGGGCACCGCGTTCGATTCGGAATCCAGGAGGAACAGCTGGTATTTCTCCTCCCCGGCCGCGTTCAGGATGGGCAGGCGGCCGTACGCCGCGCCCACCGGCCCCACGTACACGCTGTAGGACTGATAGATTTCCAGCTGCCCCTCGTGGCTCAGGCTGTCCTGGGAGTCGTGGTTGCCGAACACCATCGCCACCGGGACGCCAGCCTTCTGGAATATCCTCATGTACTGCCCGATGGCCAGCTTGACATACGCCCGGTAGAGGAACTCCGGCAGGCCGGGGATAAAATTCGCGATGTTGTCCCCCGCCAGGACGACCAGATCAGGTTTCTCCAACGCAATCGCGTTGCGCAGCAGATGTTTCGCCGCCGGGCTCAAAAACCCGATGTCCTGCAGGTCGCTCACCTGCATGATTTTGAATGTGCCGTCGTCGTTGAACCGCAAGGCTTTGTCCTCCTGTGCCCCGGCAAAAATTTGTGTTGCCATGAGCATACCGAATACCAGAACGATCGCGAATACTTTTTTCATCTGTGTGCCCCTCCTATGATATCTTTCAAGCTTGATATGCCCAGTTTCTCCATCGCGCCCGGCAGCCCTTCGATGATCTCCTTGCAGGCGTAGGGGTTCACCAGGTTCGCGGCCCCCACCTGCACAGCGCTGGCCCCGGCCAGCATCATCTCTATGACGTCGCGGGCGCGCGTCACCCCGCCCATGCCGATGATGGGGATTTTCACGGCCTCATACACCTGGTACACCATGCGCAGCGCAACGGGGAACACCGCCGGCCCGGAGAACCCGCCGACTTTGTTCGCCAGCACGGGCCTGCGGGTCTTCAGGTCGATTCGCATGCCCAGCAGCGTGTTGATCAGGCTCAGGCCGTCGGCACCGGCCCCCTCGCAGGCCCGGGCGATCCCGCAGATATCCGTCACGTTCGGGCTCAACTTGACATACAGCGGCTTCGCACTCACTTTTTTGCAGGCGGCGGTCACTTCCGCGGCGGTCTCAGGGCACACGCCGAAGGCGGCGCCCCCGCCGTGCACGTTGGGGCAGCTGATGTTCAGCTCGATGATCCCCACCTGTTCGCATTCGGAGATCATCGCGCAGCAGGCGGCGTATTCCTCCAGCGAGAACCCGCTGATGTTCGCGATCAGCGGCTGATGGAAGTGTTCCTTCAGCCGGGGCAGTTCCTCTTCGATTACCGCCCGGATGCCAGGGTTCTGCAGTCCCACGGAGTTGAGCATCCCGGCCTCGCACTCGGCCACCCGGGGCAGCTCGTTGCCGAAGCGCGGCTCCAGGGTCGTCCCTTTGCAGGAGAACGAGCCCAGCATGTTTATATCATAGAATTCCCGGAACTCCTGCCCATAGCCGAAGCACCCGCTGGCGGGGATCACCGGGTTTTGCAAGGTCACGCCGGAAAGCGAGACCGAAAGGTCAAAATGATTTCTGCATTCTGCATTCTCATTTCTCATTTCCATAAAATCTCCTCCTTTGCGAGGATGGGGCCCTCTTTGCAGATGCGCTTGTACCCTGTCACGGTTTTGCACGAGCACACCATGCACGCCCCGAAGCCGCAGCCCATGCGCCGCTCAAAGCTGAACTGCGCGTGCCCGGGCGGCAACTCTTTTGCTTGATTATATACGGCCCGCAGCATGGGCTCCGGCCCGCAGGTGTAGAGCGCGTCGTAGTCCAGTTCCGGCAGGGCGTCCGTGACGAAGCCGTCGGTCACAACGATGGTCTCACAAATTTTCGTAAACTCTTCTTTATAGAAGAGATCTTCTGTTGTGTTGAAGCCCAATACCGCGATGGGCTTTTGTCCCAATTTCACCAATTCTTTCGCCAGATAATACAGCGGCGGCACGCCCACCCCGCCGCCCAGCAGCAGGGGCCGTTCGGCGGGCACGAGGGTATACCCATTCCCCAGTCCGGTGAGCGCGTTGATTGTCTCCCCGGCCTCATATCGGGCCAGCCGCGCTGTCCCCTGCCCCACGACTTTGTAGATCAGCGTGAGGAGACCACCCCGGCCTGCGGCCACCCCTCCACGGAGGGGAATTGGGTCCCAGTCGCATACCGAAATGGGCCTTCTCAGATAATGCCCATCGATCTGCAGGTTGACGAACTGGCCGGGAACAGTTGACAGGCTGACAGCTGACAGTTGCATCTTGAACACGTCGCGGGCAATTTTTTCGTTTGAGATGACGGTGAAATCCATCATTTGCATATGCCGTAGACCTCCCATCCGGCGAAGGGGGTGGCCCTGCCCCTGCTCTCGAATTTTTCCGGGTCGATCACATATTTTTGTTCCAAATCCCAGGCGTATGTGCCCCCGATTTTACAGCCTGTCCAACGCTCCAGCAGGCGGCAGGGGTTGTCCGCCATGACCTCCACCAGTTTCTCGAGGGTCATGACGCCCGTGCGCACCAGCTTCGTATACAGCACCGGGAAGGCCGTCTCCAGCCCCACGATGCCGCACGCGCTGCCCGCGAATCCGCGCGATTTCTCCTCCCGGGTGTGCGGCGCGTGGTCGGTGGCGACGCAGTCGATCGTGCCGTCCAGCAGGCCCTCCAGCAGGGCAATGCGATCCTCCTCGGAGCGCAGGGGCGGGTTCATCCGGAAGCGCCCGTCGTCCTCAACGTCGTTTTCAGTCAGCAACAGGTAGTGCGGCGCGGTCTCGGCCGTCACGGGCGCGCCGACCTGCTTTGCTTTGCGTATCAGCTCCACGCTCTCCTTCGTCGACACATGGCACGCGTGGTAATGGCAGCCGGTCTGCCGGGCCAGCTCCAGGTCCCGCGCCAGGGGAACCCACTCGCTGGCTGGGCCGTCGCCCAGGGATTTGTCCTCGCAGTGGGAGAGGATCGGCTTGTCCGCAGCCTTCGCCCGCTCCATGGCATCGCGCATGAGCCGCCCCTCCTGTATGCCCAGCCCGTCGTCCGAGAACCCGCATACATGCGGCGCGAGGGCCTCCATCTCGCTGAGAACCCCCTCCCCCCGCTGCCCCATGGTGATGCAGCCCACGGGGAACACGGGCAGCACTGATCCGCGGGCGATGATGTCCAGCTCGATTTGCAGGTGCTCGGGGGTGTCAGGCGGGGGGCTGAGGTTGGGCATGGCGCACACGGCGGCGTAGCCCCCCCGCAGGGCCGCGCGGCTGCCGGAGGAGACGGTCTCCTTCGCAGAAAAACCGGGCTCCCGGAAATGCACATGCAAATCCACGAAACCCGGCAATATGGTGTATCCGTCGCGTCTTTCGAACATTGAGGCATCCCTCCCGCTCTTCTTATCATTATATCACAAGAGCGGGGGAATGTAAAGCATTTTTTATTTCGCCGTGAAGCTCACCGTGAAGTTGTGCGAGCGCACCTCGCGCGCGCCGAAGAAATTGTTCCTGGCGTCGCCGCCGGTGAGCACCCTGTCGCCGATCTGCAGCTGCTCCACGTAGCCGTAGGCGTCCACGCGCAACACCTTGATCCACTGGGAGGCGTCCGTGCCCAGTGTGATTTTCTTGCCCGGGTTCTTGTTATTGTAAGTGTTCACCATGGCCTTGATCTGGTCGGTGGTGAAGGTGGGGTAGCTGCGCTCGACGGCCTCGGGGCTGGTGCGCCCGCCGGTGAGGTAGGGCGCGGGGGTGGCGCTGCCGTCGCCCCACGCGTAGCGCGCGCTGGTGGTGTAGCCCGCGCAGGAGGAGAAGTAGAGGGTCTCGGCCGTCTGGCCGTTATATGACACGTACTTGCCCAGCACGCTGGCCGCCAGTTTGAGCATGTCCGCGTGGTACTTCTTGGTGAAGTCAAGGTTCCAGTCCTTGTCGGGCAGCAGCACCTGGTTGGTGTCGGTGGTCCTGAAGCCGTTGCGCTTGGCTATGGTGTAGGCGCAGATCATCTGGGCCTTGATGGCCTCGTCGCCCACCAGCCCGCAGCGCCCGATCTCCGCGTAGGCCACCCTGGCCAGGTACTCCTTGAGCTCGTAGCTCACGCCCCCGTGGGTGACGTAGTTTGGTCTGCCCGCATCGTTGGAGATGGCGATGCCCGGGGCGTCGTAATAGTGCTTGATGATGCGCTCGCAGTCCCAGCCCTGCGCGGCCAGGGCCTTCGCGCCGTCCTGGCTGAGGCCCACGCCGTGCCCGAAGCCGGCCACCGAGAAGCTGTACACGCCGCTGGTTGCGGGCTTTGCCGCCGTGGTTGTGGTGGTCGTCGTGGTTGTCGTGGTAGTATTCGTGGTATTCGTTGTGGTCGTGGTGGCGGTCGTCGGCTCCTGCACGGGCGGCAAGACCTCCGGGATAGATTTGAGCAGGTTGAGGAGCCATCCGATCAGATTCTGCAATATCCTGCCGAAGTCCAGCGCGAATACCGAATCCAATGGGTCGACGCTGACCGGCGCGTCCGCCAGAAGCATCGCCGATACCACGGCGGGCAAGTCCTCCTCCAACCCCGCGTCATCCTGCAGCAGCGCGGAATCCAGCCGCACGGCGTCGCCCGCACGGAAGGGCGCGAAGCTCATCTCCTGCTCGGCGCCGCGCGCCTGCTGCGCCCCAACAAACAGGCCCGCCGCCACGATTAAGGCCGCAACGCCCGCGGCCACGGCACGCCTGGCCCGCCTACCCCAGGTGCGCCCCGCGGTATCCACGGGCTGTGCCGCCCTTTGGGCCACCTGCGGGACGGGGGCCTGCGGGGCACGCCAAAGCGCCAGCGGGACGATGGATTCCGGCGAGATAGGCGCATAGGTATAGCTCCCACTCATCTGCGCCAGCACGTCGTCCACGGTGCGCGCCGCCGGGCGCATCGGGATCACCCGCGCGCCCGCCGCGCTGTGGAGGTACTGCGCGACCTTCGCCTCCAGGGCTTCCAGCAGGTCCATGCGCAGCGGCAGCACCAGCATATGCTGCCTGCCGCAGCGCATGGCAAAGCCATTGTAGCGCGCCTCCGGCGTGACAAACGGCACCGACCCGGAGGGGAACATGGTGTCCTCCGGGTATTTCTTCTGCAGCGCCGCGACGCCTTCGCTTACGCGCGCCGGGAGCCCGAGGGCCTCCAGCAGCCGCGATTTCAGGTTATGGAACTGATGCGGCTCGGCGGCGACCACGAACAGGTCGCACTGCTTGATCTGCGCCGCCAGGGCCTCCAGCAACAAGGGGGGCGTCCCCACCGCCACCGCGCCGGGCGCGGGCAGGCCGGGGACGGCCTCCGCCAATTTCCGTTTGAGCCATTCGCACTCGCGTATAAACGGCCCGCTCTCCAGAATAAACAGTCCTGCTCTTTTCATTTCAACCATCCTTTTTTTCTTTTAACGTCTTTTTGTTTTTACTTACTTTCTATTTTATTTTATCGGCCCTGCCGATTGGGGACCCTGTTATTTACCCCCTCACCCGCTGCGGCGGGAGCTCCCCCAAGGGGGAGCCAGAGGAAAGTCGCCCCCTTGGGGGAGATGTCGCGCAGCGACAGAGGGGGTGGCAATCCAATCCATCACGGGTTCCACAGCTCCGCGTCCCGGAAGGGGTTGTCCTTCTTCTGCTTGTCGTACCAGGCCTGGGGCATGCGCGGGCTCGGGTTGGCCTTGGCGCTGGCAATCGAGGTGCTCTCGCCCGGGCGCACCATGCGCGCGATGACATACAGGAACTCGTAGTCGAAGTCGTAGACGCAGGTCTGTAAAGCGATCAACTTGTCGCCGTACACGGCGTCCACGCCGGTATCCACATAGCTGCGCTGTTTGATCTGCCGTATATAGCCGTCGAATTTGGCCTCGCTGGTGAATTCCGGCGTGTTCGCGGCAAAGACGTAGCCGTTGTCGTCCTGCGCCCTCCCGTTGATGGCCAGCACCGATATGATCTTATATTTGTACACGGCGCCGTCGGCCATCTCCAGGGTGATGATCGGGTTGTTCTTCACCACGTTGGCCTGTTTATAGCGGGTGAGGTACGTGAACATGGTGCCGTTGCTCATGTGGTGGCCGTAGATGATCACGTTGGTGGACATGGGGTCGAAGTGCACGCGGTAGTCCACGAAGGGGTTGCCGTACTTCGAGGGCCTGCGCTTGAAGTCCCGCTTGAGATAATAGCCGTTGTCCGCCGTCTGCACGATGGGCATGTCGATCTCCCCGCCGGGGGCCTTCAGCCAGCCGATGTAGTCGCCGTTCATTGCCTTGAGCGCCGCGTGCGACTTGCGCTCCACCACGTAATCCGGGGCCTTGGTTGTAGGCGGGGCGGTTTCACCCGGGGGGAGCGGCTCTGTCGGCACCGGCGCCTCGGTGGTTTCGACCTCGGTCATGCTTGCCAATTGCCCAAAAAGAATTTTTGACTGCATGGGGTCGATCACGACCACCCAGGCCAGCACCAGCAGACACACGAAGATGACAACTAAGCAGCTGTCGAAGATCCCCTTGCGCCGCTTGGTTTTCCTGCTGTCCCCCTTGAGCGGGATGATGTTCTTCTCAAAGAAGTTCTTCTTGCGCCGCGCGGGCGGCGTATTCACCACGGCGTCCAGAGCCTCCAATGCGCCCTCCGCCTCGGGCCGGCGTTCGTTGTCCATGTGGCAGTTCCCCTTTCCGCTCCACTGAAATTCCCTTTTCAGGGCCTTCAGGGCCTTATTATATAGTATTCTTTTGTGAAAAGCAAGACCCAATCGGGTGATTTTCGCGCGTTATTGCGTGCAAATGGTGTTTTTGGCATATTTTGTTAAAATTTTAAATCAGCAAAGTAAATCTCTGACCATTGCCAGGGCGCTTTTGGCCGCCGCCACCCGGTTGTAGCCCCGATCCGCGCGCCCGGTCTCCATCTTCTCCTCGATCACCCGCGCGCCGTTCGTGGCCGCGAGGTAGATCAATCCGGCGGGTTTTTCGGTCCCTTCCGCCCCCGGGCCCGCGATCCCCGTCACCGAGACGGCGATGTCCGCGCCCGACCGCTCCCGGGCCCCCCGGGCCATCTCGCGGGCGCACGCGGCGCTGACCGCCCCATGCTTCTCCAATGTATCGCGCGAAACTCCCAGCATGGCAATTTTCGCTTCGTTGGAGTAGGTCACGAAAGCGCACAGGAAGGCCTTCGACGCGCCCGGGAGGTCCGTCAGCCGGGCGGCGATGCCCCCGCCGGTGCAGCTTTCGGCAAGGGCGACGGTCTTCCCCCGCTCCACAAGCAGGCCAAGCACGGTTTCAGCCAGATCTTTGTCGATGGCGTAGACGTAATTTCCTAGCAGTTCCTGCAATTTTTTTATAACAGGTGCGCATAAAGCCTCGGCGGCCCCGCGTACTTCCCCGTGGGCGCTCACCCGCAGGTAGGCCTCCCCCTCCTTGGCGTAGGGCGCCACGGTGGGGTTCTCCATGTCCAGCAGGTCCCCCGCCAGTTCCGCCATGCGGCTCTCGCCCAGGCGCACCGTGCGCACGTAGTGCGACACGATCACCCCGGAGGACCAGGGCTCCAGCAGGGGCAGCAGGCTGCGCTCCAGCATGGGGCCGAGCTCCCGGGGCGGGCCGGGCAGCAGGGCGACCGCCTTCTCCCCGTGCCGGATGAAGCAGCCCGGGGCCGTGCCGTTTTCGTTGTACAGCACCGTGCAGCCCTGCGGCACGAGGGCCTGCTTGCGGTTGCTCTCCACGAAGGGGAGGCCCCTGCGCCGGAAGAACTCCTCGATGTTCGCCATCTGCGCCGCGTCCTCCACCAGGGGCAGGCCCAGCGCGTCGGCCACGACCTCCTTGGTCAGGTCGTCCCTCGTGGGCCCGAGGCCGCCGGTGAGGATCACGATGTCGCTGCGCTCCAGGGCCCGCAGGAAGTCCTCCCGCAGCCGCCCGGGGTTGTCCCCCACGGTGAGGGCCCGCTGCACCGAGATTCCCATCCCGGCCAGCCTGTCGCAGAGGATCTGCGCGTCCCGGTTGAGGATCTCGCCCAGAAGCAGCTCCGTGCCCACGTTGATGATCTCGCAGAGTTTCATGATGAACACCTCTTTTACTTGTAGAGACGCACTGCTGTGCGTCTCCGGCAAAAACGATTGCATGGTTTGGAGACATTTGTTTGTTGATTTGGAGACGCACAGCAGTGCGTCTCTACGCTAACGGCTATTCCCCGTCAACCCCATAATACTTTGCCCCCTCGACAGCCTCCTCAATCAGCCTGTCCATGTCCAGCGCGGCCTCCGCCCGCTCGAGCATCCCGATCTTCGGCTTGGTGCGCGGGTGGCGCGGCGTGAACACCGTGCAGCAGTCCTCATACGGCAGGATCGAGGTCTCGAACGTCCCGATTTTTCTCGCAATGGCCACCACGTCGTCCTTGTCTGTCCCAATCAAAGGACGGAACACCGGCATGCCCGTTACGGCGTCGGTACAGGCAAGGGCCTGTAAAGTCTGGCTGGCCACCTGCCCCAGGCTCTCCCCGGTGATCAGCGCGCCGCAGGACTCGCGTATCGCTATCGTTTCCGCGCAGCGCATCATGGCCCGCCGCATGATCAGGGTGAACAGGTCCTCCGGGCACTTCTCCTTAATTTCCTCCTGGATCTCTGTGAACGGCACCACGAACAGCCGTATCCGCCCGGCATAACAGGCCACCTGGGAGAGCAGCCTGTGCACCTTCTCCTCGGCACGGGGGCCGGTGTAGGGCGGCGAGGCGAAGTGCACCGCCGTCAGGCGCAGCCCGCGCCGCGCCATCTGCCAGGCGGCCACGGGGCTGTCGATCCCGCCGGAGACCAGCACCACGGCGTCCCCCGCGGTGCCCACGGGCAGCCCGCCCGCGCCTCTTTGCTGGTCCGCGTGGAGGAACGCGTACTGGTCGCGCACCTCGATGTAGATCGTCGCCTCCGGCGCCCGCACGTCCACGCGCAGGTGGGGGAAGGCCTCCAGCAGCGCCTCGCCCACCGCCGCGCAGATCTCCGGCGATTTCAGCGGGAACGCCTTATCGGACCTCTTTGCCTCACATTTAAACGTGTGCGCATACGCGAGTGTATCTTTAAAATACACTGGGGCCCGCGCCAGAATCTCCTCCATGCGCTTGCCCACCCTTGCCGCGCGGCTGTAGCCGGAGATGCCGAACACGCGGGCGGTCCGCGCGGCGGCGGCCTCCATGTCGGTATCTTCCCGCTGGGGGATGGCCTGCAGGGTCGACTGGCTCACGCTGAACTGCCAATCGCCGAGGGGGGCCAGCGCCCGCCGCAGGTTCCGGACCAGCTGGTCCTCGAACGAGCGGCGGTTGAGCCCCTTCAGCGCCAATTCCCCCATTTTGATGAGCAAAACTTCGTTCATGTGAAATTTATTTCCTCGCCAATGTGATTCTCGCCTCGTTGAGCGCGAACAAAAACGCGTCGATCTCCTCCCAGGTGTTGTAGCGCGAAAGGCTCACGCGCAGCGCTCCGGCGATGTCCGTGTCATTCAGGCCCATGGCGCGCAGCACGCGGCTCTTCTTGCCCTTGGCGCAGGCCGAGCCAGACGACACGTACATCCCCCGCTCCGAGAGGAAGTTGAGCATGGTCTCCGACTGCAGGCCCGGCAGCGAGAGGTTGACCAGATAGGGCAACGCGTCGGCTGGGGAGTTGATCTTGACCCCTTCCATGGTGGAAAGGCCCTGCACCAGGCGGTCCCGCAGGGTGGTGACGTACTGCAGGCTCTGCTGCAGGTCCGGCAGGGCGGCGGCCGCGGCGGCGAACCCGGCGATGGCGGGCAGGGCCTCGGTGCCGGGGCGCAACTTCTGCTCCTGCGCGCCGCCGAACAGGATCGGCTGGATGCGCACCCCCCTGCGCACGAACAGGGCCCCCGCGCCCTTGGGCCCGTGGATCTTGTGGGCGCTCACGGTGAGCAGGTCCACGCCCAGGCGCTGGGGATTTACGGGCAGCTTGCCGTAGGCCTGCACGGCGTCGCAGTGGATGAGGGCGGGCGCGTTTGTCAGGCGCAGGGCGCGCCGCACCGCGTCGATGGGCTGCACGGCGCCCACCTCGTTGTTGACGGCCATCAGGCTCACCAGGATGGTGTCCTTGGTGATCAGGCGCTGGAGCTCCTGCTCCGGGACGCGGCCCTGGCCGTCCACGTTCAGGTATACCACGTCGAAGCCGCGGCTCTGCAGCTCGGCGGCGCTCTCCGCCACGCTGGAGTGCTCGACGGCGGAGGTGACGATGCGCCGCCCGCGGCGCTTCAGGGCCGCCGCCGCGCCGAAGAGGGCCAGGTTGTTGCTCTCGGTCCCCCCGCTGGTGAAGGTGATCTCGCCGGGGCTGCAGTGCAGGCTCGCGGCCACGTCCGCGCGGCAGCGGCCCAGCAGGCGCTCGGCCTCGAGCCCTAAGCGGTGCAGGGAGGAGGGGTTGCCCCAGAGGAGCCCGGCGGCCTCCTGCATGGCCTCGGCGGCCTCGGGGCAAAGGGGCGTGGTGGCGCTGTTGTCCAGATAGGCCTCCATTCCTCACGCACCCCCCCAAGGCCGGATATCTATATGAACCATTGTGTATTCTCCCATTTCAATAGAGTGGAACGTTTCAATGCGAAGTAAAAAGCAGGCGTCCCGCTTCCGTTCCAGTATATGCGGACAGGTGGGAGGGGTGCCAGGAATGAAACACGGGCGGCCAGCAAGCCGCCCGAGGCCCAAATCCGCCCCTATTCCAGCCCCAGCAGCCAGTCCACCTTCACCTCAAGGGCCAGGGCCAAATATTTCAGCTCGAAGTCGGTCACCAGGCGGTATTGCCCCTCCAGTTTGGAAAGCCCGGAGGCGTTGAGGTCCACGCCGTTGATTTGCAGCCTGGTCAGCAGGTCCTTTTGCTTCAGGCGCAGCTCGCGCCGGCGCTGCTCCACCCGCGCGCCGACGATGTTGCGGTCGCCCAGGGCCTGCTGCCGCGTCCTCATGCAAAAACCACCCCCTTCCATAACTAAAGATTAGTATAGCAAGTTTTTTCCTGTTTTGCAAGGGGTAATTTCGATTTTTTTGGGGTGTCTTGACATTATACCCGTTTCGTGATAAAATGGTATTTGTAAAGGAGTGTGCCCATGGCAGTCTGCTATATCGCGGGCGCGTCCCCCGAGGCGCAGCGGATCCATCCCCTCCCCGGGGATTTCCTCATCGCGGCCGACGGCGGCCTGGGGCACCTGGCGCGCTGGGGCCTCACGCCCGACCTTTTGATCGGCGACCTGGATTCGCTTCAGACGCGGCCCGGCGACATCCCCTGCGTCAAATTCCCCTGCGAAAAGGACGACACCGACCTCTCCCTGGCCCTCGATGAGGCATTTTTACGCACGCAGAAAAATATCATGATCACGGGGGCGTGGGGCGGCCGGCCCGACCATGCCATCGCCAACCTGCAGCTGCTGGTGAAAGCCGCGCGCAGGGGCTATTTTGCGCAACTGCTCTGCGGCGGCTTCACTGCGGCGGCCCTTGTGGGCGGCAGTACACTGCACCTGCGCGGCAGCGGCACGGTCTCCGTCTTCGCCCACGGCGGGCAGGCCAGCGGTGTGACCTTCTGCGGGTTAAAATACCCGCTGGAAAACGCCGTCCTGCAGGACGACACCCCCCTGGGCGTCAGCAACGTCCTCGAGAACGAAGGAAAAATCACTCTGGAACACGGCGCGCTGCTCGTGTTTTACGAGGAGGGAATTCATTGCGATATTGCCTGATCGGCTGCGGGCGGGTCTCGCCCGAGCATTTACGCGCGGCCAAACAAAACAGTCTGGAGATCGCCGGTCTGTGCGACACCGACCCGCGCAGCCTGGCCGAGAACCTTGGCTGGGCGGAACTGGACGGCGTCCCGTTCTATGAGGATTATCATGAGATGCTCCGCATGGTAAAGCCGGAGCTTGTCGCCATCGCCACCCCCAGCGGCCTGCACGCCCAAATGGCCTTGGACTGCCTGGAGGCGGGCGCGCACGTCATCATTGAAAAACCCCTCGCCATGAATTTGGCCGACGCCCGCGCCATCCGGGAGGCGGCAGAGCGCAGGGGTCTCACCGTCTGCAACAATCTGCAGAACCGCTTCAACCCGGCCGTGCAGGAGCTGCGCCGCGCCGTGGAGGCCGGGCGCTTCGGGCGGCTCTACAGCGCCTCCTTCCAGCTGCGCTGGTACCGCGGGGAGGACTACTACCGCTCGGCCGCGTGGCGCGGCACCCGGGCGCTCGACGGCGGCTGCATGATGAACCAGGGCATCCACGGCATCGACCTGCTCAACTGGATGCTCGGCGGCGCGCCGAAGCGCGTCACGGCCCTCACCGCCACCCTGGCCCGCGATATCGAGTGCGAGGACTTGGGGCTGGCCCTGGTGGAGTACCCCGGCGCCCTGGCCTCCATCGAGTGCACCACCCTGCGCCACCCCGCCGCGGAGGAGGAGGTCCTCGAGTTCAGCGGCGAGCGCGGCGTCGTACGCCTGGGGGGCATCGCAGGTCACGTGGTGGAGACCTGGCGCTTCGACGACAACGCCGCGGGTGAGGAGGACGCCATGCGCCGCCGCTACGCCACGGAGCCCGAGAGCGTCTACGGCCACGGCCACAGCCTGCTCTACGCCGACGTCCTGCGCGCCGTGGCGGAAAACTGCCCGCCCCTCTCCGACGCCGTCGCGGGCACGGGCGCGCTGTCCATCATCCTCGGCGCGTATGAGAGCGCGGCGACGGGACGCTCTGTCGAATTATGATTTGGGGTGCAACATCGATGAAAAAACACGATAGATATCTCGCCCTCGCGTCTGCTCTCGCTCTTGTGTTTCTCACAGGCTGCGGCAGCAGGGGCGCGGGCGTTGCCGTACACGCCGTGGAGGCTCCCAAAACCGAAGCCCAGGGCCGCGGCCCCCATACGGCGCAGTCCGTCATGGAGCGCATGGACCCGGTCGCGCGCTCCGGCTGGCTCGAGCTCTTCCTCGACGACGCCAGCAAAACCGTGAGCATCCGCAGCCACAGCGAGGCCGAATGGTCCACCCTGCCCCGCTCCGGGGGCACCCCGCAGGCCAACGCGGGGGCCTGCGCCGTGGAGGCCGACATCTACGCCCACGGCCATAAAATCACCCTCAACAGCCAGGACCACAGCGTGTCCTTTGGCGGGGCCGCCGCCTCCAACGTGAAGGACGCCGACGACGGCGAGGGCGTGGAGGTCGCCTACACCCTCACCCCCGACGCCGCCACCGCCGGGCGGGCCCTGACGGGCGAGCTCACCGCCGGCGACATCGCCTTTCTCGTGCGCGTGCGCTATACCCTCCTGGAGGGCAACCTGCGCATCCAGGCCGATTGGGAGAACCTGAGCCACAATCCCAACGCCTTCATCGCCTCCCTCGGCCTGATGGAGCGCTTCGGCGCCCTGCGCAACCCCGGGCCCAACGACTTCTTCCTCCTGCCAGACGGCTGCGGCGCGCTGCTCTACCCCGCGTGGGACGCGGATGGCCAGGTGGACGACCTGCGCTTCGCCGTATACGGCAACGACCCCTCCATCCCCGGCGGCGGGGACGCCCTGCGCGCCAACGTGGCGGCCTGGGGCGTGCGGGGGCAGGGCGCGGGCTTCGTGGCCGTGGCGGAGCAGGGCGCGGCCCTGTGCGAGATCGTGGCCCGGCAGTCCATCCCCGGCGAGATCCCGCAGAGCGCCGTGGGGCCGCGCTTCACCGTCACGCCCGTGGCACTGCGCGAGGACGGCACGGCCTCCCGCCGCGCCCCGGCAAGCTACGGCGAGGCCGGCAGGGGCGGGGCCTTCATCGTCACCTATCGCTTCTTCCACGGGGACATCGCCAACTTCAACACCATGGCTACCGCCTGCCGCGAGCAGCTCATCAGCAGCGGCGTGCTGTCCTCCACCAAGACCGTGCGCGACGATACCGGCCTGCTCCCCCTGGAGCTGACCCTGCTGGGCATGGGCCCCGCGCGCTTCGGCCAAAAGCCCCTCACCACCTTCAAGCAGGCGCAGGACATCCTTATGCGCCTGAAGAACAAGGGCGTCAACAGTGTGCACGTGCGCTACCAGAGCGCCCTACGCGGCGGCTGGCTGCAGAGGGCCCCCGAGCGCCTCTCCCTCCTGCAGCGGCTGGGCGGCGCACGCGACCTGGAGCCCCTGCAGGACTACTGCAAGGCCAAGGGCTTCACCCTGTTCCTCGATGTGCGGGCCTATTCCGCCAAAGGCGCCTTCGTGCCCAAGGCGGAAAATATCGCGGGTCAGGCCCTGCGCGCGGTCCCGCGCGGCTACCCATGGGACGCCGGCAACCACATGCTGCCCCTGCGCGCCGCGTCCAGCTTTACACGCGCGTCCAGGGCGATTTTGACCCGCCTGGGCAAGCTGAACACCGGTGGCGTCGCCCTGGGGGGCGTGGGCAGCAGGCTCTACGCCGATTATTCCGGCGGCGGCACCACCCGCATCGAGGCTGTCGAGCGGCTGGATAGGCTGCTGCCCGCGCTCTCGGCCCGCTGGTCGGTGATGCTGGACACCGGTGATTTCTACGCCGTGCGCTACGCGGACGTGATCGTCAGCCTGCCCCTCGAGCCCCAGTTGCGGATGTCCGACAGCCGCTACATGGCGGTGCCCCTGCTGCCTATCCTGCTGCACGGCAACGCGGACTACTCCGGCGCGCCTCTGAACCTAAGCGACAACCCGAAGGCCACTCTGCTGCGCTCCATCGCCTATGGCGCGTGCCCGGCCTTCACCTGGACGGCCGACGAGGACGACCCCGCGCTCGCCGGGCTTTTCTTCGAAAATCAGCTCGATACCTTTGAGCCCCAGTCGGACGGCACCCTCCCATCCCAGCTCGACTACGCCCTGAAGGCCTACAACTTGTCCAACGCCGCCCTGGCGGGCCTGCGGTCCGCGCGCATCACGGAATACAGCGCCGACCCCGCCATCGGCGTGAGCGTCACGCGCTACAGCAACGGCGCAGCGGTCTACGTCAACCACAGCAACACCGAAAAGACGCTCGACGACATCACGATCCCCTCTATGGACTTTGTGCGGGTAGACTAAAAATAACATGATAAAGGTGTGATCATTCATCACAACCGAAGATTTACAGGCAATATTGCAGCGGTTCGCCATCGGGGAGGGCTTCACGGACTTCCCTGAGCCCCGCGAACTGACCGACGGCCACATCAACAGCACCTACCTGCTCGAGGCGCGGGGCAACGAAACCCGCCGCTTCGTGCTGCAGAAGATCAACACCTATGTCTTCCGCCGCCCGGTGGAGCTCATGGAGAATATCGTGCGCGTCACGGAATATATCCACGCGCGGGGCCAGGCCGCGCTGACGGTCTTCCCCACCCTGGAGGGCAAATCATACTATGTCGATGGCGCCGGGGCCTACTGGCGCTGCTACAACTACGTGGAGAACACCTACTCCCTCCAGGCCGCGGGCAGCGGAAAGGACGCCTTCTGCGCGGGAAAAGCCTTCGGGGCCTTCCAGCGCTTGCTCGCCGGCTTCCCCATCGGGGAGCTCCATGAGACCATCCCGGATTTCCACAACACCGCCAAGCGGTATGAGGCCCTGGAGGCCGCCATCGCCGAGGACGCCGCCGGCCGCAGGGCCGGGGTGGAGCCCGAGATCGCCTTCGCCCGGGCCAGGAGGGCCGACGCGGGCAGGCTGCTCGCCCTGGCCGGCACGCCGGAGCTCCCCCTGCGCGTCACGCACAACGATACCAAGCTCAACAACGTGCTCTTCGACCTCGACACCCACGAGCCCGTGTGCGTGGTGGACCTGGACACCATCATGCCGGGCCTGAGCCTCTACGACTACGGCGACAGCCTGCGCTTCCTGGGCAACACCGCCGCCGAGGACGAGCGGGACCTGCGCAAGGTACGTTTCTCCATGCCGCTGTTCCGGGCCTACACCGAGGGCTATCTTGAGGCCGCCGCCGGCGCGCTGACCGGGACGGAAAAGCGCCTGCTGCCCTTCTCCATCAAGCTGATGACCTACGAGTGCGGCATGCGCTTCCTCACCGATTACCTGGGTGGCGATAAATACTTCCGCATCCACCGCCCGGACGACAACCTGGCCCGCTGCCGCACGCAGTTCGCCCTGGTGGCGGGGATCGAGGCACTGCTGCCGGAGATGGAGCGCTTTGTGGAAAGCCTGAGATAAAAAGGAGAATTCTATGCTTATTCTCGTCACCGGCGGCGCCGGCTACATCGGCTCGCACACCTGCGTGGAGCTTCTCCAGGCGGGCCACGATGTCGTCATCCTGGACAACCTCTGCAACAGCAAGGCCTCCGCGCTGGAGAAAATCGCGGCCCTGGGCGGAAGGGAACCCCTGTTCTATCGGGGCGACATGCGCGACCGCGCCCTGCTGGACGAAATTTTCGCGTCAAACGCGATCGACGCGGTGATCCACTTCGCGGCGCTCAAGGCCGTGGCGGAGAGCGTCGCCAGGCCCCTGGAATACTACAACACAAATGTCTGCGGCACGCTCGTGCTGCTGGAGGCCATGCGCGCGGCCGGCTGCACGACCCTCGTGTTCAGCTCCTCGGCCACGGTATACGGCAGCGAAAATTCTGTACCGTTTCGTGAGGAAATGCCCGTGGGTACGGCGACTAACCCATATGGCAGCACGAAAATCATCATTGAGCGGATTTTGGGCGACCTTTGCACGGCCGAACCGTGGAGCATATGCCTGCTGCGCTATTTCAATCCTGTGGGGGCACACCCCAGCGGCCTGCTCGGCGAGGACCCCAACGGCGTCCCCAACAACCTTATGCCTCTCATCTGCGACACGGCGATGGGCAAACGCCCGGAGCTGCTGATCACCGGCACGGACTTCGACACCCCAGACGGCACCGGTGTCCGCGACTACCTCCATGTGGTGGATCTTGCCAAGGGCCACCTGATGGCCCTGGACAAGACCCTATGCACCCCCGGCTGCCAGGCCTACAATCTGGGAACCGGCAAAGGTCTGAGCGTGCTTGAGCTTGTCAGCACTTTTGAGAAAGTCACGGGTCTCACGCTGCCCAAGCGCTATGCCCCCCGCCGCCCCGGCGATATCGCCTGCAGCTACGCGGACGTCTCCAAGGCGCAGCGCGAGCTGGGCTGGCGCGCCGAGCTCACCGTGGACGACATGTGCCGCGATGTCTGGAACTACCTGCAAAGCTTGAAGCCCTAGAGAGTTTATGTAAATAATTCATCTTGCAAAATTTCACGCGCCGTGCTATACTTACGCTGCTTGTTTTACCCCAAATATACAATATCATGCAATGGAAGGAAGGATTCTCTTGACCAAACACACGCGCCTCCTGGCGGCCGCCGTGCTCCCGTTCCTGATCTGCGCGCTGCTCTTCGGCTGCAACAACAGCAAGGAAGAGCCGCCCACCGAAGAGACCACGACGGAATACGTCTACGAGCCCGAGACGACCGAAGACCCCTGGGCGTATGAGACCGAGGAGACCACCGAGGAGACCACCGAGGAGACCATCCCGGTCGCCAACACCAGCAAAAAGACGACCACCACCTCCAAGAAGACCTCCACGACCACCAAGACCACCGCCAAGACCTCCACAACAACGACCACCGCCAATAAGAACACCACCATCCCGGATGGCAGCTCCAGCTCCACATCCAGCTCCTCCTCCAGTTCCTCCAGCAGCTCCAGCAGTTCCTCCTCCAGCAGCAGCTCCTCCAGTTCCACTTCCAGCACCACCTCGTCCACGGCCGCCGTCAAGGTCACAGATGTGAAATTCACCGCGTGGCCCAGCAACATGGACGTGGGGTCAACCCATTCCCTGACCCTGAACAGCAACTACACCATATACCCCAGCAACGCCACCAATAGGAACGTCAAATTTTCCTACAGCCCAAGCTCAGTCGCCACGGTCAGCGACAGCGGCGTAATCACTGCCAGGGGCGAGGGCAAGTGCACCATCACCGTCACGACCGTCGACGGCGACTTCCAGGACTCCATCACCATCCAGGTGAATGTCATCCCGGTGGACGTCATTGAGGTCTACAGCCCCGGCGGCAAAAGCACCATCGCCCGCGGCGAGACCCTGCAGCTCTCTACGGTGATCAAGGGCCCCGGCGGCAAGACCCCCACCAACAGCAAGATCAACTGGACCAGCAGCAACCCGCTCGTTGCCACCATCAGCAGCAACGGCCTGGTGACGGCCAGCGCGAGCGCGACCGGCACCGTGACCATCACCGCCACCGCCGCGGACGGCAAGGGGGCCAAAAACGACGACGTCACGATCACAGTGACCCCATAGGTGGGCAGAGCGTCGGAAAATGATTGTTCTCATGTAGTGAAACCACCCCGGCGCCCGCGGAATCCCGTGGGCGTTGGGGTGTTATTCTATCGGATCATCGCATCCGCCAGCAGCAGCGCCACCACCCCCGGCGGCCCCGCCACGGCGCTCACCCCCAGGGTGAGCCCGTTCACCGCCAGGCGGATGCCCGCCAGCAGCCCCAGCGCGTTCACCGCGTAGAGCGCCGCCACGCCCGAGGCCGCGCTGAGCAGCAGGTTCCTGATCAGCCGCCGCGAGCGCAGCATGGAGACGAAGACCGCCAGGCACCCGCCCCCCGCCAGCGCGCAGAGCAAAACCTTCAGTTGGGTGGTCATATGATCCCTCCTAGTTGATCCATCTCTCCCTCGCCTCCCCCTCCACGGGGACCCCCGCGGCCACGGCGTTGCTCTCCTTGGCCAGCCGCAGCAGGTAGCGGTAGCGCGCCTGCAGGGCCTCGCGCTGATAGATGGCGGCGTCGAGGAGGTCCTCGTCGGTCTCCAGCGCGAAATAGGCGTGCGCGGCCTCCAGCTGCCGCCGCACCTCGCGGATATCGCGGATGAGCTGTTCCCGCTCGCTCAAAGCGCCGTGCTTTTTTGCCATTGAAGCCCCTCCGTGCGCACCCAAAAAACCAGGCGCGTCTTAAAATATTTCTATAGCAATTCTGGGACGAATATGCTATACTTAATCAGAAAAATCATTATTGCTATTTGTCCGCACCCCCCATTCCCCTCCCAGGAGGGGTGGCCCGAAGGGCCGGGGTGGTTGTGCGGAGCACCAAGGAGGAACCCATGGAAACCAGCGACCGACAACCCATGAAGCTGCGCCCCCACATCTCCGAAACCGTCTGGGGCGGTCACCGCCTGGCCGAAGGCTACGGTATCGACCCGCAGGGCCGCGCCAACGTGGCCGAGGCCTGGGTGCTCTCCGCCCACCCGAAGGGCAGCAGCGCGGTGGAGACCGGCCCCTTCGCCGGGCAGGCCCTGGAGCAGATCTTCTCTGCCCGGCCCGATCTCTTCGGCTCCGCCTGCGCCGGCATGGGCCGCTTCCCTGTGCTCGTCAAGCTCATCGACGCGAAGGAAGATTTGTCTCTGCAGGTCCACCCGTGCGATAACGCCCCCGTGCTGCTCCCGGGCGAGGCCGGCAAGACCGAGTGCTGGTACATCCTCGAGGCCCCGCCCGGCGCGAAGCTCTACCTCGGCTTCCGCGAGGCCATCACCCGCGCACAGTTCGCCGCCGCCATCGAAAACAAGACCATCATGGGCTACGTGGAGGCTTTCGAGGTGGAGGAGGGCGACTTCTTCTTCATCCCGGCGGGCACGCTGCACGCCATCGGCAAGGGCGTGCTCCTGGCCGAGGTCCAGCAGAGCTCCGACACCACCTACCGCGTCTACGACTACAACCGCCTCCACAACGGCGTGCCCCGCCAGCTGCACATCGAGCAGGCCCGCGCCGTCACCGACCTGCTGCCCTACGAGCCGCCGCGGCAGAAGTGGGGCCTGTTCGGCACAAAGCGCCTGTGCGAGTGCGACTGGTTCACCGTGGAGGAGCGCGACAGCCACTTCGGCTTCTCGGATGAGGCCGGGGATGAGAGCTTCGTCCACCTGCTGATCCTCGAAGCCGAAGGCGGCGCCAAGCTCGAGTGGGACGACACGGAGATGGATATCCGCAAGGGCGACAGCATCCTCATCCCCGCGGGCGCGGGCAAATTCAGTGTGGACGGCGATGTGCGCGCGCTGGTGACGTCGATCTAGTGCATCTGTGAAAGAGAGAGGCCGATGAAAATCCGCAAAAAACAGCTCCTGCGCGACCGTCAGGCCCTCCTCGACGAGATCGCGGCCCTGCAGGAGGAGACCCTGCGCCTGCGCGTGGGCGAGCCCCCCAGTTCCCCCGTCCCCGATTCGCCGGAGGAGGAGATTTACGCGCGGCAAAGCGATTTCAGCCGCTTCCCGCTCCTGCGCGCGGTGGACGAAAAATACGAAAACGCGGTCCTCGATGAATCCCCCGAGGCAAAACCGCAGGCACCTCTCCCGCAGGTTGCCGAGCACCTGCGGCGCTACGCCGCCGCGCATTTCGGCCTCTACGCGGGCAGGCCGCTCTTCGCCCATTTTTTGGGGGCCATGGCGGCCTCCGATTTCCTCCTCCTGCGCAGTGGAGAAGCCAACTGCGTGAGCGGCGGGGACGCCGGGCCCGGCCCGCTCACCCTCTGCCGCGCCGTGGCGGCCGCCTGGGGGCAGAACATCGAAATCGTGCCCGCGCAGCCCAATTGGTCCCGCCCGGCGGATCTCCTCGGCGAGGCCGACCCCGCCACCCGGCGCTACCGCGAGACCGATTTTTTGCGCGCGGTATATGAATCCGCCTACTGCGAGGGCGTGAGCTTCCTCGTGCTCGAGGGCATCTCCGCCGCGCCCGCGCGCTGCCTCACGGAGCTGCTGCCGCTGCTCTCCCTCTCCTACAACCCGGCCAACCTGGCGCGGAAGATCACCCTGGCGCACTCCACCTGGCCCGGCGACCCCGTGCTGCTGCAAAACGGCGCGCTGCCCTGGCCGGGGAACCTCTGGCTGGCCGGCACGCTGCAACCGGGAGGTACATCCTCTCCCCAGCTGCGCGCCGCGGCCATGGAGCTCTGCCTGCCCGGCCAGCAGGGGGCCAAGGCCTTCCTCACCCCGCTGCAGCCGCCCACCGGCCTGTCTGCGCGCCAACTGCGCAGCCTCTTCTCCCATGCCCGCGAGGTCTACGCCCTGCCGGGGGAGGCCCTGCGGCTCTACGGCCTGGTGGAGCAGTACCTGGCCGAGCACATGGAGCTGAGCCTGGGCCCGCAGGCGCAGGTACAGCTTCGTTCCTTCGGCAGCGTATGCCTGGCCTGCGGCCTGCGCCCCAATGAGGCCCTGGACGGCTTCTTCTACCACAAGGCCCTGCGCCGCCTGGAGGGCGCGGACCCCGGCGTGCTGAAATACGAGCTGCCCGGCCTGCGCCGCTTCCTGGGCGAGACCTTCGGCAGGCGCACGCTGCCGCTCACCACGGAATTTTTGGAGGACCTGGAGAGACAGCAATGAAAAAGGCCTTTCCACAATTTACAAATCATTTACATTTACCCGATTGACAAACAGCCTCAAAAAGGGTATGATAAAGATAGTGCTGGCACTCGCCCTGCGCGAGTGCTAATTCTATGTAGAGACGCACTGCTGTGCGTCTCCGCTGCCGCAAAAACCATGGAAAGGAGTGATCGCCCACGATGACCCCCAGCCAACGCAAGCAGCGCATCCTGGCCGCGGTGGTGGAGCTCTACAACGCCACCGGCGAGCCCGTGGGCTCCAAGCGGCTCATGGAGGCCCTGCCGGACGACATCTCCTCGGCCACCATCCGCAACGAGATGGCCCAGCTGGCGGAGCTCGGCTTCCTGGAGCAGCCGCACACCTCGGCCGGGCGTATCCCCTCCCCCATGGGCTACCGCTACTACCTCGACCACCTGTTGCCCCTGCGCGAGCTGCCCGAGGAGGAGCGCGCCCGCCTGGAGTCCGAGCTGCGCGAGCGCGCCCGCGAGCCGGAGCGCCTGCTGGAGAACGCGGGCAAGCTCCTGGCGGAGCTCACCGCCTGCACGGCGCTGTGCGTGCCCGCAGCCGGGGCGGAGGTCCGCGTCAAGCGCATCGAGATCGCCCCCCTGGGCCGCACCATGGCGATGCTGGCCCTGCTCACCACCGGCGGCGCGGTGAAGAGCAAGGTCATCCGCACCCAAACGGAGCTCACCGCCGAGGCCTTGGAGGTCTTTGTCCGCCTGGCGAAGGAGACCCTCGTCGGCGCGCCGCTGGATTTCTTCACCCAGGCGGGGCTGCAGTCCCTGGCGGCGCGGGCGGGCGCGCAGTTCCTGGCCATCGCCCCCCTGCTGGCGGGCATCGCCGAGCTCGCCGAGGATCTGCGCACAGGAGAGATGCTCGTGGGGCAGCCGAAGCTCGCGCAGCCCCCCCCCTGGGAGCGCAGCGCCGAAACCCTGCTGCAATACCTGCAGGCCCAGGCCCCGCAGAGCCTCAAAGTACTCCTCGGCGCGGAGGTGGCACAGGCGCCGTCCCTGCGCGACGTCACCCTGGTGGTGACCCCCTACGCCATCGGGCAGAGCCACGGCGGCCTGCTGGGGATCATCGGCCCGCTGCGCATGGACTACGCCAGGGCCATCCCGGGCCTGCGCTTCATCGCGGCGATCCTGGGGAAGATGCTCTCGCAGATGGACGAATGACATAGAACGGAGAATAATAGACTTGGCGAAAGACAAGAGACAGGCGGACCTCCCGGAGGAGGAAATCGCGCAGGAGGCGCCCGCCCTCGACCCCGTGGTGGAGGAGCTCAAAGCCGCGAAGGACCAGTTGCTGCGCCTGGCCGCGGAGTTCGACAACTTCAAAAAGCGCTCCCAGCGCGAAAAAGAGGACGTCTACCAGGGCGCGAAGGCCGCCGTATTGAAGGCCTTCCTGCCCGTGCTGGATAACTTCGAACGGGCTATGCTTGAAAGCGCCGAAGGCGGCTGCTCGCCGCAGGCGTACCGCAAAGGCGTGGAGATGATCTTCGCCCAGTTCGCGGGCGTATTTACATCCGAAGGGGCCGAAAGCTACGGCGCCCCGGGCGACCCCTTCGACCCCACGCTGCACCACGCCGTCACCCACACCGAAAACCCCGATCTGGGCGAAAACGTCGTCGCCGAGGTTTACACCCGCGGATGCCGTCTGCGTGACCGGATCATCCGCGAGGCCGTGGTGGGGGTGGCGAACTGATGCCGCTGAACAGCTTACAGGACTACTTTGATTTCCAGCGCTCCCCCTGGGGGGAGATGCAATACCGCCTGCAATGGGAGCAATTGGATGCGCTTCTCGCACAAGCCTGGCCAGAAAGCGCCGCAGGCGGGGAGCCGCACCGCAGGTGCCTGGATTTCGGCAGCGGCACAGGCAAAACGGCGGACCACCTCGCGGCCCGCAACGACGTCACCGCCGTCGAGCCCTCGGCCGACATGCTGGCGCAGCGCCACTGCGAAAACAATTACCGGCAGATCCACGGCGGCATAGAGGCCCTCCCCGACGGGCAGTTTGACCTGGTCCTCTGCCACAACGTGCTGGAATTCGTCGATGACCGCGCGCGCTATCTGGAGGCCCTCGCACAGCGGGTCGCGCCCGGCGGGCGGCTGTCAATCATGAAGCACAACATGCCGGGCAGGGCCATGCGCCAGGCCGTGCTCTACAGCGACCCGGCGGGCGCGCTGGCGCTCCTGCGCGGCGACGTGCCCACGAACCCCTTCGGCGCGATCCATGTCTACGGCACCGGCGAGCTGATCGGCTGGGCCGCCAACCACGGCTTCTCGCTGGAAAAGCACTGCGGCGTCCGCGCGTTCTACGGCATGCGGCAGGACAGCGACGGCTGGGACGACCCCGCCTGGGGCGAAGCCGCCCACGACCTTGAGCAATTCGCGGCTGAGCTGGAGCCCTACCGCAGCGTGGCGTTCTACCACCATGTGATACTGCGAAAGGACATCCCGCTCTCCACCTAATCCCCCAAGCTCCTTCCCGTGGAAGGAGCTCCCGCCTCGGGCGGGTGAGGAAGGCATCGCGGAGCGACGCATCTTGCCCCTGGCCCCCCCTTGGGGGAGCTCCCGCCGCAGCGGGTGAGGGGGTAAAAAAGGAGGCCCTCATGAAACGCACCCTCTGTTTCCTCTTCGCGCTACTGTTCTTGGCCTCGCTCTGCGCCTGCAGCGAGGCGCCTCCGCCCGAACAGGAAACGTCAACTGTGGCAACAACCGAAGCTCCGACCACAGAAGCATTGTTCACTACGACAGAACCGCCAACCCTACTCCCGGCTACAGAAAATTGGAGCGATTGGATAGAAGCTTTTCCCGTCCTGAAAGAACCGGCAAATGATTATTGGGACCTGTTGGGGCGCTATCGGAAGATACAGGACGGCGGGACCATGAGCGTCAAAGTGTATATCATACTTTACGACATGGACGGCGATTTTGTGCCAGAGCTGCTTGTTCAGCTGGACGCTTACCCTTTAGTCCAATGGCAAGTCTACACAATGCAAAAAGGCAAAACGCGCTGGCTAGGCTCGTTTGGCGCAAAGGATTCGGACCTCTTCAGTTGCAGTGATGGAGGGATTTATAAGCATACAGCACATATGACAGGAGAAGCGTTGTATAGAGTCACAATACAAGGCAATCAGCTGCAGGAAAAAATACTGTTTTCTCGTGATCATGGCAACAACCCAGACCCGGGTTACTGGTCATCCCCTGACAGCGTAAGACTTTTGACGCAAGAGCTAAACGGCCATCATTATTACAACTATGAATAATTTTTCATAATAACCACACACATTCTTTCAGGAGGACAAATACAATGGCAAAAATCATCGGTATTGACTTAGGCACAACCAATTCCTGCGTCGCTGTCATCGAGGGCGGCGAGCCCGTGGTCATCGCCAACGCCGAGGGCGCGCGCACCACGCCTTCCGTGGTGGCCTTTGGCAAAAACGGCGAGCGCATGGTGGGCCAGGTGGCCAAGCGCCAGGCCATCACCAACCCCGACCGCACCGTTTCGTCCATCAAGCGCCAGATGGGCTCGGACTTCAAGGTCACCATCGACGGCAAGCGCTACACCCCGCAGGAGATCAGCGCGATGATCCTGCAGAAGCTCAAGGCGGACGCGGAGGCGTACCTGGGCGAGAGCGTGGCCGAAGCGGTCATCACCGTGCCGGCCTACTTCACCGACGCCCAGCGCCAGGCCACCAAGGACGCCGGCAAGATCGCGGGGCTTGAGGTCAAGCGCATCATCAACGAGCCCACGGCGGCGGCGCTCTCCTACGGCGTGGACAAGGAGACCGACCAGGTCGTCATGGTCTACGACCTCGGCGGCGGCACCTTCGACGTCTCGATCATCGAGCTGTCCGAGGGCATGCAGACCGTGCTCTCCACGGCGGGCAACAACCGCCTGGGCGGCGACGACTTCGACCAGCGCGTCATCGACTGGCTGGCCGAGCAGTTCCGGCGGGAGAACGGCATCGACCTGCGCGGCGACAAGATGGCCATGCAGCGCCTGAAGGAGGCCGCCGAAAAGGCGAAGGTGGAGCTCTCGGGCGTCACCAGCAGCCAGATCAGCCTGCCCTTCATCACCGCCGACGCCTCCGGCCCCAAGCACATGGAGGCCACCCTCACCCGGGCGAAGTTCAACGAGCTCACCGCCGACCTGGTGGAGAAATCCATGGGCCCGGTGCGCCAGGCCATGCAGGACAGCAAGCTGAAGACGAGTGACATCGCCAAGGTGCTCATGGTGGGCGGCTCCAGCCGCATCCCCGCCGTGCAGGAGGCCGTCAAGGCCTTCATCGGCAAGGAGCCCTTCAAGGGCGTCAACCCGGACGAATGCGTGGCCCTGGGCGCCGCGCTCCAGGCGGGCCTCATGGCGGGCGACATCAACAAGGGCCTGCTGCTGGTGGATGTCACGCCCCTGTCGCTCGGCATCGAGACCATGGGCGGGGTGTGCACGCGCATCATCGAGCGCAACACCTCCATCCCCACCAAGCGCAGCCAGATCTTCTCCACCGCCAGCGACAACCAGCCCAGCGTGGAGGTCCATGTCCTGCAGGGCGAGCGCCAGTTCGCCAAGGACAACAAGACCCTGGGCGTGTTCCACCTGGACGGCATTTTACCCGCCCGGAGAGGGGTTCCTCAGATCGAGGTCGCCTTCGACATCGACGCCAACGGCATCGTGAACGTCTCGGCCAAGGACCTGGGCACGAACAAGGAGCAGTCCATCACCATCACCAGCTCCACCAACATGAGCAAGGACGACATCGCGAAGGCGGTGCAGGAGGCCGAGCGCTTCGCCAGCGAGGACAAGCAGCGGCGCGAGGAGGTGGACCTGCGCAACGAGGCGGATCAGATCGTCTATCAGTCCGAAAAACTCCTGGGCGAGAACCGCGACAAGTTCGACGCCGCTGACATCTCCGACATCGAGGCCGCCGTGATGAGCCTGCGCGAATCCCTCCAGGGCGAGGACGTCAACCTCATCAAGTCCCGCAAGGAGGAGCTGCAGCAGAAGTTCTACGCCGTCAGCGAGAAGCTCTACCAGGCCCAGCAGGGCGCGCCCGAGGGCGGCTTCCCCGGCGGGGAGGATTTCCCAGGCGGCGAAAACTACGGCCCGGCGGACGACGACATCCCGCAGGCGTAGATAATTCCCCTCCCAGGAGGGGTTCGGCGTAGCCGACACGACCGTAGGGAGGCAAGCAGCGCCGGGGTGGTTGTGCGGAGTACCTTACCACCCGCATTTCATGAGATAAGAGGTTCCCATGCCTGATAAACGCGACTTTTACGATGTCCTCGGCATCTCCAAGGGTGCCAGCGACGACGAGATCAAGAAGGCCTACCGCACAATGGCCCGGAAATACCACCCGGACCTCAATCCCGGCGACAAGGCCGCCGAGGAGCGCATGAAGGAGGTCAACGAGGCCTACGAGGTGCTCTCCGACGCCCAGAAGAAATCGCGCTACGACCAGTTCGGCCACGCGGGCGTGGACCCGAACATGGCCGGCGGGCCGGGCGTCTTTGGCGGCGGCTTTGTCGGCGGCTTCGGCGGCGG
>Ga0123353_10000365_pt1 | contig 55283 bp, 49 predicted proteins | sample TergutLab28metaG_3_FD_92763 | JGI IMG/M metagenome (GOLD analysis project Ga0123353, IMG submission 92763) | Labiotermes labralis P3 segment gut microbial communities from Petit-Saut dam, French Guiana - Lab288 P3 | ecosystem: Host-associated > Arthropoda: Insects > Digestive system > Gut ... | reverse complement strand
GGTCCTGAGAAACCTTTACACAAGAATAAGCAAGCCCGCATTTCTGCGAGCATACCTTTTTGTGTAGTTTCGAAAGTTCTCAGGTTTCGGAAACAAAGATATAACTTTGTATGTACGTTTTTCAATGTGCGTATTCACTACGCAAATTTTTCATAGGCAAGATTTGATTTTTGGTTATGATTTTGACTGCAAATATACGGAAAATTTTGAAATATCAATGGAAAATTTAACACTTTTTAAGAATTTTTAAGTTTTTTATTTGGGAATTTTATTGTAGCTTTGCGAAAAATTTTGTAACTTTGTAAAAAAAACACAACGTTCAGAAAATGACAACACCAACATTCATAGAAAATATCAAAAATAAAGTTCACTCCGTAGATAAATCGGCGCAAGTGTATTTGTACGGTTCACGAGCAAGGCAAACAGCGAGAGATGATTCGGATTGGGATTTGTTAATTTTGGTAGATAAAGACAACGTTTCGATCGCCGATGAACAGCGTTTTCGCCACGAATTGATAGATTTGGAACTCAAATACGACCAAGCCATTTCAACCTTAGTATATCCGTCAAACGAATGGAATACAAAGTATGCAGTTACGCCATTATACACAAATATCAGCAAGGAAGGGATTTTGTTATGAATGAACAGCAACAGTATTCTGAATACATCGCATATCGGATTGCAAAATCAGAAGAAGCCTACAAAGATGCTTGTTTGTTGACAGATAACGGCTCTTACAATGCTGCTATAAATCGATATTATTATGCAGTTTTTTATATCGTTTCCGCACTTTTATTGAAACACGAAATTTTTTCAAAATCGCACTCCGGAATGAAAACGGAATTTGCAAAACATTTCGTAAAAACAGATATTATTTCGATGGATTTTTTCAAAACATTTTCCGATTTAATGGATTGGCGACACAAAGGCGATTATGGCGATATGTTTGATTTTGATGCCGACACAGCGGAAGGGTTAAGAAAAACGGTTCGAGATTTTATTGATATTGTTAAGCAAAAAATTTAAAGTTCAAGAGAAATTCGTACCTTTGTAAGGTAATATATGTTTATTAGACTTGTTTCATGAATCAAAAAATACTGATTATAGACGATGAGCGCGCCATTCGGGCGAGTCTTCGTGATATTTTGGAATATGAACATTATCACGTCGAAGAAGCCGAAAGTGCAATAAAAGCACTCGAAATTTTAAAACATACAGCATTTGATGTCATTTTTTGCGACATCAAAATGCCTCAGATGGATGGTTTGGAATTTTTGGAACAAGTGAAAACTTTCGTTGATATACCACCTGTTATTATGATTTCCGGACACGGAACTATTGATACAGCTGTTGATGCCTTGAAAAAAGGGGCTTATGATTTCATCGAAAAACCATTGGATTTAAATCGCTTATTAGTTAGTGTTCGCAACGCTTTGGAGAAAAAAAAATTGGTGGCCGAAACCAAAATTTTGAAAACCAAAATTCAAAAATCCGACGAAATTATCGGCGACAATCCCGAAATGAAAGCCATTTTGAGTATGGCCGACAAAGCCGCGCCTTCCGATGCGCGCGTACTGATTTGCGGCGAAAGCGGCACCGGAAAAGAACTTTTGGCGAGACGCATTCACAATCAGAGTTTGCGAGCCGACCATCCGCTTATCGAAGTGAATTGTGCCGCAATTCCATCAGAATTAATTGAAAGCGAACTTTTTGGTCACGAAAAAGGTTCGTTCACCTCTGCGATCAAACAACGTAAAGGATTTTTCGAACAAGCTAATGGCGGAACCTTGTTTTTAGACGAAATCGGCGACATGAGTCTATCGGCTCAAGCTAAAGTTTTAAGAGCACTTCAAGAAAATAAAATTACTCGTGTGGGAGGCGAAAAAGATATTTCTGTAAATGTGCGAGTTATAACTGCTACAAATAAAGATTTGACAGCCGAAATTGCCGCAGGAAACTTCCGAGAAGATCTTTTTCATAGAATTTCTGTCATTATTTTGAAGCTTCCTAACCTAAATTCTCGTATAAGCGATTTACCAAAGTTAGTTAATCACTTTATAAATGAAATTTGTAAAAGTCAAGGGAAGCCTAATTTATCTATATCCGAAAAAGCTTTACAAGAATTGTCAAAACGAACTTGGACAGGGAATGTAAGAGAACTTCGAAATATCGTTGAACGCTTAGTTATTCTTTGCGATAAAACGATTACGGATAAGGATGTTAAATGTTATGTTGGATAGTAGCTCCGCCGGGAATCGAACCCGAATTTAAAGTTTAGGAAACTTTCGTTCTATCCATTGAACTACAGAGCCAAAAAACGGTAAAAGGCGAAAGGTAAAAGGTGGAATTTTAACAAATCTTTTAACTTTGACCTTTAACCTTCGACCTTTTCAAGTACAGCGCTTGTAATATATTCCAATTGCTTGTTGTCGAGTTCCGAGTGCATTGGCAAACTCATCACGGTTTTTGCTAATTTTTCGGAAACAGGAAAATCGCCTTCTTTGTAACGAGGATCAAGATAAGCTTTTTGTTGATGAAGTGGAACCGGGTAATAAATCATCGCCGGAATGCCTTTATCAGTAAGGTGTTTGATGAGTTCGTCGCGATTAATATGTTCGTGCAATTGCAATGTATATTGATGAAAAACGTGTGTTGAGTTTTTGGCCAACGCAGGAACAGTGAGTTTGTCGCTTTTTGAAAACGCCGATGAATAGTAGGCTGCAGCGTTTTCACGATTTTTGTTGTACGTATCTAAATGCTTGAGTTTGGCATCTAAAACTACGGCTTGAATGCTGTCAAGGCGAGAGTTTACGCCGATCTCATCGTGATAATAACGCACTTTCATACCATGATTTACAATCATGCGAAGTTTTTCAGCAAGGGTATCATCATTGGTAAAGAGGGCGCCTCCGTCGCCATAACAACCGAGATTTTTCGACGGAAAAAACGATACACAACCGACATCTCCAATTGTTCCCACTTTTTGTTTGCGTCCGTCCGGATAAATGAAATCCGCGCCTATTGCCTGACACGCATCTTCAATCACAAATAAATTGTGCTTGTTCGCTAAGTGCATAATGCCTTCCATATCGGCAGATTGTCCAAACAAATGCACAGGCACAATAGCTTTAGTTTTCGGCGTAATTGCTTTTTCAATTGCGTTAATATCAATATTGAAAAAGTGAGGGTCAACATCCACTAAAACAGGCGTTAATCCTAATAAAGCAATGACTTCAGCAGTTGCCACAAAAGTGAACGTTGTGGTAATAACCTCATCACCGGGTTTCAAATCAAGCGCCATCATCGCCACTTGCAGTGCATCTGTACCGTTAGCACAAGGAATTACGTGTTTGACATTAAGGTACTTTTCTAAATTTTCTTGAAATCGTTTTACCGCCGGACCATTGATGAATGCACAAGTATCTAAAACTTCTTGAATGCCTTTGTCTACTTCGGGTTTGATTTTTTGGTATTGACTTTTTAGGTCAACCATTTGAATAGGGTTCATGTTTTATTTTTTGATTGCAAAGATACAAAAAAAAATCAATTTTTGGCATAAAACCACTTTGCCATTTTTTCCTCACTCCATTTCGACGTTATTTTCACAAAAATATAGGTTATAATCAACGCAAAAACAATTCGAAAAACAAACACCCCCGTGTAGTGTGCACCTACCGACATCAACAATAATGAATCTTCAATAATGCTGTGGCAAATGGCCATCAGTACCAATGCATATAATACATCACGCTTTTTCAATCCGTCTTGATTAACACCGTTGATAATTAAAGCACCGCCATACGCCAAACCCAACGTCATTCCTATAACTGTAATCGGGATCACATCTTTTCCTATACCCAAAATTCGCAAAATCGGAGCTAACCAACCATTGATTTTGTCAATAATTCCGGTGCGTTTGAGAATATCCAAAAGAATAATGAGCGCAGTAATCCAAAGGAAAAGAAAGCCATAGCTTTTTAGTTGAGTAATCCCCCATTCCAATAACGTTGGGTCTTTTTTTCCCATTAGCACGGTGTTTATAACTTCCGGATAACCTTGCAAAACATCTAAAAAATGATACGTCCAATACATCAACACGCCCGCCAAAAAGCCAAATCCAAAGCGAATAATGAACATCGGCAAAATTTTTGCTCCGGCTCTTTGCGTTACTACCAACTCAATTAAAAATGTATGCGCAATCAAAATAATGGTACTTAAAACCGTCACTTGTGCAATGGTTAGCGGTTGTTCAAGGTTAGGTGCAATTTGCAAATAAGCAACCAATCCGCCATAAATATTTCCTATCATCGACGATGCCCACACCAAACCCATTTCTCCCGGTAAACCCATGAGTTTCATCAACGGTGAAAGCGCATTACCAATATGCACAATAAGTCCAGTTTCTTGCAAAATTTTCACTACAATCGAAATCGGTATCATGAATTTAAACATGTACCAACACGACTTGACGCCCTGACGCATCCAATCCATAAAAATAAGGGCAAAATTTTTCACGAATACAAAGATACGCATTTTTTTCGTATCTTTGCAGTGTTTTTTGTTAAAAAACCACACTATGAAAATAAACTGGCTCAAAAAAAAACCGCGTCCTTTACCCGCCAATACTATCTGTCGCAATTGCGGCACTCAAACCGTGGGGCGTTATTGTCATGTATGCGGACAAGACCTCTTAGCAGGTGAAGGATTATCTTTTTTCAAACTGATCGGAAATTTTTTGGAAAACGCTTTTGCTCTCAACAACAAAACACCGATTACATTGGGATTTCTCATGGTTCGTCCCGGATTTCTGTCAATAGAATATCGCAAGGGGCGAATTAAAAGATATGTGCATCCCGTAAAACTACTTTGGATTTCTACATTGGTTTTTTTCGCTCTCTTGATTAGTAGAGCCGATTTTGGAGGCAGTGAAAAAAATAAAACAGAAGTAGATGTTGCTGATGCTCAACAAATGGCTATTGACGCCATTTCCGACTCTGTTGCTAAGCAAAAAGCGATGCAAATTATGAATGTTGTTCCCGATTCTTTATTTACGGACATACCAACAACCCAAGAAACTTCCAAACAAAAGAAAACAACTGTTGAAGATTCAAAAGAAATTGAAGAAAAAATGCTAACTTATCTTTCCAGATATGCACCTTATGCTGCGTTTTTGTTTATTCCTGTTTTCGCGTTATTGCTCATGGTGTTTTTTTGGCGAAGCAAATTTTATTATGTGTATCACTTGGTATTTGCTATGCATTTTCATGTGTTTTTGTGGGTATTTTGCGCATTTTTCTTAGTGTTGTTTTGGATATTTCCGAACCTTGAATTTCCGGGGTGGCTTACATTTTTGCTTTGGATCATACCAAGCGTTTATTTATCCATCGCATTTCACCGGTTTTATCTCAACCAAACAAGGTGGAGAGCGATATGGAAATCCATAGTTATAAGTTTTCTGTATTTCATTACCGTGCTTTTAGGAACGGTGGCTTTAATACTATTGGTATTGAAAGTATTGGGGGTATTTTGAAAAAGCGACGGCACAGACCGTTGTGCAACTAATTCTTTGACCGTAGTAAGGGGATTCCTCTTCGCGCACTTCATGCGCTCCGCTCGGAATGACGCGCGTTTTGCTAAATGGAGAATGAGTCTTTCGAGACAACCCCACTATGAGCTCGCACCAACAACATATTTTGCAAAACTACTTTCGAACGTTATAAACTTTTTGAACTTTACAAACTTTTTTCGTACCTTTGCACCCTTGAAATCGCTACCTACATATAAAGACATTTGGAAAATAGCCATGCCATTGCTTTTCGGCGCACTTGCCGAAAATGTTGTGGTGGTTACTGACACGGCATTTTTAGCGCGTGTGGGCGAGTTGGAATTGGCGGCATCGGCAATTGCCGGAGCATTTTATATCATGTTGTTTGTGGTGGGAGTAGGGTTTGGAACCGGCACACAAATCTTGATTTCACGACGAAACGGCGAAAAAAATTACGAAAAAATCGGTCCGATTGTTGAAAACAGTTTGTATTTTATTTGGTTGTTTTCGGCGATTATTGTTGTTATCGGATTATTGTTTGCTGAAAAAATCTTAGGCGCTCTAATTTCTTCAGAAACGATTACTGAAGCGGCTGTGCGGTTTTTGAATATTCGAGTATTTACGCTATTTTTCTCGTTGGGATGTGTGATTTTGTCGCGGTTTTTTGTAGGTATACAATTCACCAAATATGTGGGCTTTGGGGCTTTGGTTGTTGCCATCTCGAATTTTATTTTAGATTATTTGTTGATTTTCGGAAAATTCGGTTTCCCGAAAATGGGACTCGAAGGTGCTGCTTTAGCCGCGGTTTTAGCCGAAGTGTTGGGATTGCTATTTTTTGTAATTATCATTATGCGCAAAGTGGATTTGAACAAATATAAGTTATTTCAATTTAAAAAACCTAATCTCGACATCATGCGAAGTACCTTTAACCTCGCTGGTTACACCATGTTGCAAAATTTAACTTCGCTTATCGGATGGTTTTTGTTTTTTGTGATTGTTGAAAAAACAGGCGAGAGAAATTTAGCCGTTATAAACATTGTTCGAAGTTATTTTTTATTAATCATCACGCCGCATTGGGCATTTAGTGCAACGGTTAGCACATTGGTAAGTAACGCAATCGGTGCGGGACAACGACGATATGTGTTTCCAATTATTCGGAAGGTTGCAACGTTTTGCACGGGAATAATGGTTGTGATTTTTTTGTTCACACTTTGTTTTCCAAATGCAATCATGTCGATCTACACATCTGATGTTTCGTTAATAGAAATGAGTATAAATGGCTTATATATCGTGGCTTTGGCAGGAATTATCGGAGGGATTGCATGGACTATATTTGTTGCGGTTTCTGCAACCGGAAACACAGAAATTGCCTTAGTTATTGATATTTTTTCAACTATTGCTTATGTAGCAGCCATTTATTTTTTCGCGTTTACATTTGCCGATCGCATTTCGCTGGTATGGTTTTCCGAATTTGTTTATTCTGCTGTACTCATCATTGGCAGCGCTATTTACTTATCTACTAATCATTGGATGAAAAAACAGATTTAATATGTTTACCACCAACGACGGCTCAATTTCTCTAAAAAGCCTACAATTCAACGAAACCTATCATTCGAAATTCGGTGCTGTTAACGAATCTAAACATGTTTTTATCAATGCAGGATTACAGGAAAGGTATAAACAGTTTCCTAAAAAAAGTGCCAAACTTCATGTTTTCGAAATGGGCTTCGGCACAGGATTAAATGCTGTTTTGGCACTACAATGGGCAGAAGATATGAAATTTCCGATTGTTTATCATGCCATCGAACTTTTTCCATTACATGAAAAGCAACTCAATGCCTTGAATCACGCGGATTTTGTTGCTGATAAACTTCGTGAAAAGGTTTATCAAATTCAGCATAGCGATTTTTGCAGGGGTGAATTTGTAGGGGTAGGTTTAAAACACGCCTCTACGGTAGGTATTTCGCCATATTTTTCCATTAAAAAACAACAAATTTCCCTTTTAGATATCGTAGGAGTCGAAAATTTTCGACCTCTACCCGATAATTATTTCGACGTAATTTTTTTCGACGCTTTTTCACCCAATGTTCAACCCGAATTATGGACCGAAAACGTGTTTCGAAAACTCTACAACGCCTCTCGAAAAAACGCCATACTTATGACTTATTGTGTCAAAGGCGAAGTTCGTCGTGCTCTGAAAAATGCAGGTTTTTCCGTTGAAAAAATTCCAGGACCTGTTGGAAAACGTGAAATCACACGGGCAATTAAACGATTAAACAACTAAACAAAAAAAAGAATTTTTTGCAAAATTTCTTTTTTTTTCGTATCTTTGCACTCTCATTTGCGGATGTGGCGTAATTGGTAGCCGTGCCAGACTTAGGATCTGGTGCCGAGAGGCGTGGGGGTTCGAGTCCCTTCATCCGCACAAACTAATCGTCAAAAAGCCCTAAAACGGGCTTTTTTGTTACAAAAACTTCCAATATGAAAACTATCCTTCCTTTCCTTAAAGAACTTGCCAAAAACAACAACAAAGATTGGTTCACCGCAAACAAAGCGCGCTATCAAGCCATTCAAAAAGACATTAACGGTTTTACGGAAAATTTGGTTGCCGGAATCGCTAAATTTGATCCTACCATTGCCGGCCTTACGGTAAAAGACTGTTCATATCGAATTTATCGCGATACGCGGTTTTCAAAAGATAAAACACCCTACAAAACCCACATCGGAATTTTCGTCTGCAAAGGCGGAAAATGTTCCGGGAATGCCGGTTATTATTTCCACATTGAGCCAAAGGAAAACAATAGTTGGCTTGGCGGTCCGATGCTCGCTGTTGGTCTGTATCATCCTGAACCGGCGGTTTTGAAAAGCGTTCGCGAAGATATTATGTCTAATGGTGAAAATTTCCTAAAAACTATCAAATCCGCAAAAGGTTTTTATTGGGACGATGATAAGGAAGAAAAGCTGTCGCGCCCGCCAAAAGGTTTTCCTGCGGATAGTCCGTATATTGAATACATCAAGCAAAAAAACTTTTCATTAGTGCAAAATTTCAACGAAAAATTGCTTGCCGATGATAACCAACTTTTAAACTTTTGCGTGAAAGAATTTAAGAAAACCAAAGCATTTGCCGACCATATTAACCGAGCAGTGGATTTTGCTCGAGAGGAATAAAAAAAGCGCCAAATGGCGCTTTTTTATTTTGTAGATCCTACAGACTGTTTTCTGAATTCTTTAAATAATTTGGTCAATTCCAACGTTGCTTTGCGAGCGCGGGCTCCGGCAGCTTTATTGCCTTTTTCAACGTGTGCTTGAACGTTTTCTGCAAATAATTCGATTTGTTTCTCGATGTCTTTTACTAAATTTTCCATGATTTGTTGTTTTTTAGGTTAAACATTAGTGCAAAGATACAAAAAAATTACGAATTATCAATTACGAATTACGATTTTTTTAATTTTCGTAATTATTAATTCCTAATTTGTAATTAACTACATCATTGCCAACAAAGGTTTCCGGGCCTTCTCAATAATTTCATCCGAAAGTTCGATTTTCGGCGTTTCATCCCGTAAACAAAGATACAGTTTTTCGAGGGTATTTAACTTCATATACTCACAATCGTTGCACGAACACTCTATATCATTACTCACTACAAAAAACTCGCTCTGCGGCGAAATTTTGCGCATTTGGTGAGTTATGCCGGTTTCTGTGGCAATGATGTAACTTGAATGTTGATCTGTTTTTACAAAATTCAACATAGCAGATGTGCTTCCAACAAAATCGGCTAAAAGCAGTACTGGTTCTGTACATTCGGGATGCGCTAGAAGTTTGGCTTTAGGGTGTTTCTGTTTTAAAAGTAAGATTTTTTCGGCTTTCAACTGATTGTGAACGTGACAACTCCCATCCCATAAAATCATATTTCGACCCAACATGCGATTGATATAACCACCTAAATTTTTATCCGGCGCAAAAATAATTTCCTGTTCCTCAGGAATTTTTTTCACTAATTCTAATGCGTTTCCTGAAGTACAAATCAAATCGGAAATCGTTTTTACTGCTGCAGAACAATTTATGTAAGAAACCACCATCGCATTTGGATGCTTTTCCTTAAATGCTTTCAAATCATCGTATTTACAACTATCTGCCAATGAACAAAATGCTTCCAAATCCGGTAAAAGCACCGTTTTTTGAGGATTCAAAATTTTTGCAGTTTCTGCCATAAAATGCACACCACAAAATACAATAATATCTGCCTTAGTATCTATCGCCATTTTCGCTAAAGCTAACGAATCACCTATAAAATCCGAAATATCCTGTATTTCGGGACGTTGATAATAATGCCCTAAAATAATTGCATTTTTTTCTGCTCTTAAGCGATTTATTTCACTTACAAAATTCATATTGCAAAGATACAATTTTTTTTTAACAAATCAACATCGCACTTTAATATGTTTTGTTAAAATAAAATCATATTCTAAATTATATTAGCATTGTTAATATCTGAATAACTTTTTTTAAAAAATTTGGTTTTATAAAAACTTGTTTTTTATTCTTTTTTTTAAACAATTTATTAGACCGTAAAATATTTGTTTTACAGTATTTTAATCTAATAATAAACATAGTGTTAATAACCGATTTTGTGAATAAAAAAGATATCAACATGCCTATTTTTTTTATTAAAAACTACTGTAAAACTTTTTATAAATTCTAATAAAATAAGTTATCAACATCCTAATAAAAAATTATCAACACAACAAACAATTCATTGTTGAAAAAAATTGAGAATTGAGAACTGAGAATTGAGAATTAGTATGTAATTTTGTATATTAATAAGTTATAAAAAATAAAACCTATGCTAAACATCCCTATCGCTTCCGACCACGCCGGATTTGAAATGAAACAAAAACTGATTGAAGCTTTGAATCAGGAATTTATATTCGATGATTTAGGAACTTATTCCGAAGAACCGGTTGATTATCCCGATTTTGCTCATAAAGAAGCAAAGTTAATTCAAGATAAAGTCTATGAAAAAGGTATACTACTTTGTGGAAGCGGAAATGGCATCGCTATGAGTGCTAATAAACATGCAGGTATTCGCGCTGCGTTGTGTTGGAATGCAGAAATTGCTAAATTGGCAAGATGTCATAATGATGCTAATATTTTGGTACTTCCGGCTCGTTTTATAGATTTAGAAGAAGCAAAAAATTGCGTAGAAACGTTTTTTTCGACTCCTTTCGAAGGTGGACGACATGAAAAAAGAGTACGGAAAATAGATATATAATAAAAAAGGTATAAAGCACACCTCACACAGAAAGAAAAAATGTCTACAGCTCTTGATACATATCTAATCGCAGCCCAAAAAGGCATCAACAACAAAAACCACCGTACATATTCAGAAGGTATTTTTGAGTATTATCAAACTGTTCTGAAAAATGCGGATAGCAATTTCAAATATTCGAATTTATTGAAAAAACGTGCAAGTTTCAGTAAATATAAAGCGATCAATGACTTGGAAAAATATTTAGTGGATTTTGAATCTTTGTTTACTCGTCGCGGTGGACGTATTATTTGGGCTGCCGATCACGAAGAAGCAACTAAAGAAATCATTAAACTTTTGCGCGATAAAGGTATCCAAAAAACAACCAAATCCAATTCTAAAACAGCTAACGAAATTCAACTGAATAAAGCGCTTGAAAATGGTAATATTGACTATTTAGAAACAGAATTTAACGCATTTTTCAATCAATTACAAAAAAACAAACCCGAAAGCGCGTCGGTTCCTATTTTGAATACCGATTTTGCACATGCTTCTCAAAATATTCAAAAAAACTTTAGTTTAGACGAAAGAAACACCAAGCAAACCATTGATTATGTTAAAAAATACTTAATCAATCAATGTACTCAAATTCGTGCATGTATTACGGGTGTGAATTTTTTGGTCAGTGATATCGGCGGTTTGGTTATTTGCGAAAATCAAGGCAATATTTCAATGACCACATCGTTTCCTGAAATTCACATTGCGTTGTGCGGTGTTGAAAAAATGATACCAAGTTTGGTGGATTTGGAAAAATTCCTGCATTTGCTGGCTACACATACATCGAATGATATGTTGCCATGGAATACACAAATCATCACAGGCCCACGTCAAGAAGGCGAAATAGACGGGCCAAAAGAACTATATTTGGTGTTGATTGATAATAAGCGTACGGAAGTAATGAAACACGTTCAACAACGCGAGATTTTTAACTGTATCCATTGTGGTTCATGTACCAGTGTTTGTCCGGTTTATAAACTTATCGGCGGAGAACCCTACGGAGGTGTTTACGTGGGTCCGGTTGGCTCGGTTGTAAATCCGTTTATGATGGATTTTCATTATGCAGCGCACCAATCTTATGCTTGCACACTTTGTAAACGTTGCACGGAAGTGTGTCCGATGAATATTCCGATTCACGAATTGATTTTACAAAATCGCAAAGAAGCTGTTCGTCGAGAATTTTATGTAACTCTTGATAGGTTGAGGATTAAACAACTTCGCAAAATGATGATCAAACGCGCTGCGATGGATTCTTGGCTTCCGAACTATATGCTTAAAATGAGTTATAAAAAATTGTTTGGCAGTCAGAAAATCTTTCCGGATCTTTCGCAGCATAGTTTTAACGTGCGCTATCGGGAAAAATATGATATTAAATAAAAAATAGTGATAAAACATAAAACCATGAAAACCTTAGACGAAATCTTAGCAACTACACTCCCCTACTCCCAAACGGAACTCAACAAAAAAATTATGTCCTTCATTGATTTGACAACGCTTGAAGGCTCCGATACCAAAGAAAAAATTATTGCGCTTTGCCATAAAGCCAAACACCACCAAACTGCTGCAATCTGTGTGTATCCACCATTTGCGAAATTAGTTCGTGAACAATTACTAGGAACAAACATTCAAACCGCTTGTGTTGCCGGCGCTTTTCCGGCAGGACAATCTCCTATTCATATCAAAACGGCTGAAGTAACTTACACTATTGAACAAGGCGCACAAGAAATTGATATGGTTATTTCTCGCGGCACATTTCTCGAAGGCGATTATGCAACAGTTGGCGCAGAAATCAAAGCCATTAGAGATGTTTGCATTTCGACTTCGCTCAGTGACCAACGCAGGGACGTTGAGCGGAGTCGAAACGACCGCGTGTGCTTAAAAGTCATTTTAGAAACCGGTGAACTCCAAACTTTGGAAAATATAAAACTTGCAAGCGAAATAGCCATTGCGAACATCAACGACGGTGATTTTATCAAAACATCAACCGGAAAAGTTGCTGTAAATGCTACACCTGAAGCGGCTTTCGTGATGCTCAACGCGATCAAGACAGAATACCAAAAAACAGGCAAAAAGATAGGATTCAAACCTGCCGGAGGCGTTTCTACTCCTGCTGATGCAGAAATTTATGTAAAATTAGTTTACGGAATTTTGGGTGAAGAATGGTTAACACCGAAATTATTCCGCATTGGTGCGAGTCGTCTGGTTGACGCATTGGTCGGGGCACAGAGCACGTCAGTATATTAAAAATGTTTTGAACTAAGATTTTATTAAGATTCTTGAGATTTCCCCAATAAAAAATTGCCGTGGTTTTTGACAAATTTAAAATCACGGCAATCTTATTAATCTTATGAAAATCATGGTTCAAACTATCTCACCCGAACAACCAAAATACTTGACGATTTCCAAAACAACGCCGGATTCGTAATTTCAATTATAATGTTTTTACGATCAGAATCGTTAAGCTTAAACGATTCATGTGGATGCGGCGTAATGATTTCAACTCTTTCTGCGTGAGTTTCTAATTTGGTAAATTCCCTAATGTCTATTTTTGTGAAGTTTTTCAAATTCACTTCATCGTTGACAGTTCGAGTTCTACCAATACCAATAAAACCACCTCTTTGTGTGATGACACCAGCCTCTCTAAGCGCAGCAGCGGTTCCCATAGTGTAATATGCGGTGTTCAATTCCGCAATTTGCTCTTCGATTTTAGCTTGTTTTCGTTCGTTATCTTCAGTAATTTGTTGATTTTCGGTTCGAAGCTCATCAATTCTTTCATTAGCAATTCTCAATTTTTCTTGCAATTCCCTGATTTGCTCTTCTTGTTCTTCAATACGCACTTTCAAAGAATCAATCATTTCTTGCATGTTTTTGGTGTTGATATTCGCCGTTCTCATTTGCCTGCGTAGACTTTCCAGTTCGCTCAAACGCTTGCGATTTTTCTCCATCAAATCGCTAATATCTGCTAAATCTTGAAGGATTTTTTCTTGTAAATTTTGCGGTTTTTCGTTCGTTGTTTGCGAAATGATTTTCTCTTTAACTTTGATTTCTGCGAGATTACCTTCGATTTCGTTTAAAAACTCATAAAATTTGTTTTGTAAAGAATCCGCAAGTTCTTTTTCTGCGCGCAAAGCATCGATTTCGCTTTCCATTTCGGCTACTTTATTGTTGTTACAGCTTGTTAGAGCTATTAAAGCAGCAATACTGAGAATGATCAATTTTTTCATAGTATTTAGATATTAAAATTTTTCAATAGAATATAACTTTTTGCAAAGGTACGATTTTTTTTGATATTTTTCAAAAAATTTTGTAACTTTGCAAAGAAAGATTACAGAAAAATATGAAATCCGAAATTTTTGACCAACTCGACCAATTCATCAAAACATATTACAAAAATAGTTTGATGAAACGCGCCCTCATTTTTTTGACGGCGATGGGCGGACTATTTTTATTGGTCAACTGGATGGAGGCAAAATTGTTTTTGGGAACACCATCACGTTTATTTTTGCTAATTTTATTTACACTAACAACAATTTCAATCACTTATTGGGCATTTTGGGTGCCTGTCTCAAAAATTTTCGGGCTTTCCAAAACGATGTCTTACAAAGACGCAGAAGTCCTAATAAAATCAAGCCTTCCCGAGCTAAAAGACCACCTGCGAAACCTTTTAGAATTACATGAAAAAGCCCAGGGCGGGGGAGAGGACGAAATTTTAATCTTACAAGCGGCTATAGAACAAAAAATTTCGGGACTAAAGCTCTATAATTTTGTTTCGACAATCAATTTTCGGAAAAATTTGAAATATGTCCGAATAGCAATTTTGCCTATCGGGGTAATTTTAGCTCTGTTTATTTTCCGTCCGCAAAGTTTGTCGTCGCCAACGCATCGAATTATTCGATTTCAAACCCATTTTGAAAAACCGTCGCCATTCACATTTGAAATTTTGAATAAATGTTTAGATGTATTGCAAAACAGTGATTTCGAATTGAGAATCAAATCCGTAGGTGATGAGATTCCGAATGAGGTTTGGGTGCAAATTGGCGATAATACATTTAAAATGAATAAAATGAACAAATTGGAGTTCAGACATACGTTCAGAAATGTAAATCAAAGTATAAAATTTGCATTCAAAGTTGGAGATTTCCGAACTACGGATTATCAGCTAAATGTTTTGCCCAGACCTTCGATTTTTGACTTTAGGGCATTTTTAACGTATCCGAAATATACAGGCCTAACCAACGAAACTATTGAAAATAATGGTGATTTCAGAGTTCCGGAAGGTACAAATATCCGTTTTCAAATTCGAATGAAAAATGTTGATCAGTTGTATTTTTATATAGACGATCAATTGATTAAACCTATTTCAGATGACAAACATACGGCGATTTTTGCTGTCCGTGCGACGAAATCATTCGATTATATTATTATTCCGAAAAACCAGCATGCTGCTGAGTTAGATACATTGCGGTATTTTGTAACAGTTTTACCTGATCAATATCCGATTATCAACGTTGTTGAATTTCGAGATACGACAACGCCAATGGTGGTCTATTTCAAGGGTTCGATTTCTGATGATTATGGATTTTCAAAATTTAGAATGGTAATCACAAAAACTTCTGAAACGCAGGATACGCTTGTGCGGGATTTATTTTTCAATCCAAATCAAACTCAACAAGATTTTGTGGATTTTGTTAACTTTACAGAATTGCTTACATCGCTTGGTGATAGGGTAGAGTACTATTTCGAAGTGTGGGATAATGATGAGGTAAACGGACCAAAAATGTCGCGCTCAACAACATTTGTTTATTCTACTAAAACTGAGAAAGAACTTGCGCAAGAGATCAATCGTCAGGGTGATGAAATTGCAAAAAATATTCAAAACCATATTAAATTGTTGAGAAAAAATCAGCGTGATTTAAATGAGTTGACAAAAAAACTGTTGGAAAAACCAACCATTTCTTGGGAGGAAAAACGATTATTTGAGCAAATTATACAAGATCAAAATCGGTTGAAACAAGAATCGGAAAATCTGAAAAACCAACTTCAGTCCATGTTTCAAAACGAACAAAAACTGAATCCGGACGAGGAGCGATTATTGCAAAAACAAAAGGAGTTGAACGAACTTTTCGACCAACTTTTTTCTGAAGAAATGAAAAAAACTCTTGAGGAAATTCAAGCCCTGATGCAGCAGCAAATGTCCAAAGAGCAATTTGAAATAGCGTTGGATCAAATCAGAATGAATAATGCCGAATTAGAAAAAGCGTTAGACCAAAACTTGGAAATTTTTAAGCAGATGGAAGTCGAACGTAAGTTTGAAATGGCGTTAGATCAACTTCAAAATATTCGTGAACAACAACAACAATTACGTGAGGATATTGCTGATGGAAAAATACCACAAGCCCAGCAACAGCAACGTCAAAATGAAATTAACGAACAATTCAAGGATGTTCAAAAGGCGTTAGATGATGCTCAAAGAATGAACCAAGAGTTACAAAACCCTCACGATGTCAAACGTAATACGGAATTGGAAAACGCCATTTCCGACCATTTGAAAAAAGCATCTGATGCTTTATCGAAACAACAAAGTCAAAACGCCCGATCTAACCAATCTCAGTCAGAGCAAAAAATGGAACAAATGCAAAATGAACTCGAACAACAATTAGACGATAATACTGATGAGAATACGGCAGAAGACGCAGCAATGATTCGTCGCCTGTTGAAATATGTTGTTCACACTTCTATAAATCAAGAAGAGGTTATGGAAACGCTGAGATCTATTCGAATTAATGATCCGAAGTATCAAGAAGTAATTCGTCGTCAGTCGGAACTTAAAAATGATATTGCAATGATTTCCGATTCGCTTTATGCTATCGGAACTCGTCAGCCGCAAGTGGCGATCTTGATCAACAAGGAACTGAAATCCATGAATAATTTTTCGGAACTGACATTAAAAGACCTTTTAGGAATGAATGATGTGATGCATTTGCGTACAGGACGACAAAACAGCCAAGCGGTTTCTCGTCAGCAATACACGATGACAAGTTTGAATACAATGGCTTTGCTGCTTGCAGAATCTTTAAAAAATATGGAAAATCAAATGCGAGGCGGAAGCGGAAATAGTCGCAGTAAGTCTAAAAAAAACCAATCCTGCTCATCAGGTTCGCAAGGGAATAAAAAATCCAAACCACAATCCGCCCGTGAAATGCAAGAACAACTCAACCAACAATTGCAACGCATGCGGGAGCAAATGCGTAACGGACAACCTCAACAACGCCAGCAAGGGCAACCCTCAATAAGCGAACAATTTGCCCGTTCGGCAGCCCAACAAGAAGCCATTCGTAGACTGATGCAACAAGTTGCCGATGAGTTAAAAAAATCCGACGGACGTGCTGCGGGTCAATTACAAAGTTTGATTGATGAAATGGAAAAGGCCGAGCGAGATTTTGTGAACAAGATTTTAAACGATAATTCCCTTCGTCGTCAAGAACAAATTTTAACTCGACTTTTAGAAGCTGAAAAGGCCGAACTAAATCGCGAACAAGAAGAGCGTCGAAAAGGCACCGAAGCCAAACAAAAAGAATACACCATTCCAACAGAGCTTTTAGAACACCATAAAAAACGTTCTCAGGAATCTGAACTACTACAAAAATTTCACCCTGTCCTCCGCCCGTATTACCAACAAAAAACACAAGAATATTTCAGACAAAGTCCTTAATAGACCGAAGTGTCGAAACCACTACCTCAAAATGTTCCACGTGAAACAAACCATACCTATGAAAACTATCCAATTTTTCTCCGAACAAACCACCTTCACAATTAAAAACAAAACTCAAATTCGTGAATGGCTGTCCAACATTATTCGCCAACAGAAAAAACTCATCGGCGAAATCAATATCATTTTTTGCAGTGATGAATACTTACTAAAGTTAAATGAACAGTACCTAAATCACGACACATTCACAGATATTATCACCTTTGATTTTGTAGAAGGCAAAAAAATTAGTGGCGATATTTTTATTTCTGTTGACCAAATGAAAGAAAACGCCAAATTGTTTCACGTGAAACAATCCGTCGAAACGCACCGTCTTATTGCGCATGGTGTATTACACCTATTGGGTTACAAAGATAAATCTCCAAAGGATAAAAAAATAATAACAGCGCAGGAGGATCGTGCGTTGGAATGGTGGAGATAGAAGTCATTTGGATTTCACTCAACGACAGACATGAAGGATGAGTGATGCAAAGCTACAGTATACGGTTTTTTCGAACTTGTAATTCAAAGGATGGAAAAAAGCAAAAAAAAGAAGCTAAAATACTTATCTCGAAACAAGTTCCACCCAATAAACAAGTGATCTTTGATAAAAATTGCAAAAAAATTTGGTTATTACATTTTTTATGTGTATTTTTGCGGTCTAATTACAAAAACCTTAAAACTATGTTAGAAAAAAAACTTGAATCTGCATTAAACAAGCAAGTTAATGCAGAACTATGGTCAGCCTATTTGTATTTATCCATGTCTTATGATATGGACGACAAAGGTTATGAAGGTATTGCATCTTGGTTTGCCCTACAGGCAAAGGAAGAATTTGAACATGCCTCTCGTTTCATGAAATTTATTGGAGAAACGGGCGGAAAAGTTATGTTGATGCCGATTGAAACGGTCAAACAAGAGTGGAAAACTCCTCAACATGCTTTCGAAGATACGTTAAAACACGAAAAAGTCGTAACACGAAAAATTTATGCTTTAATGGATATGGCTATTGAGTTAAAAAATTATCCTACGCAAAGCATGCTAAAATGGTTTGTTGATGAACAGGTGGAAGAGGAAGATACTGCCAGCAAGATTTTAGAAAAGCTGAAAAAAATTGAAAGTAGTCCCGCAGGCTTGTATGCATTGGACAAACAGCTTGGCAAGCGTGAAGAGTGATTTACTCTGACATTTTAACCAAATACACAAAACTATGGAAACTATTTGCAATTGCTTTCAAGTAGATCGTGATACGATCATTAAAGCTATCAAAGAAAAACACCTAACAACAGTTGAACAAGTAGGCGAAGAAACCGATGCCGGAACAGGTTGTGGAGGTTGTCAGCCAAAAATTCAAGAAATTTTGAAGGAAATTAATGGATAAAACCATTTCAACTTCACTTAAGGTTTGGCCATTTCCTCAAACTCAACGACCGAATTCGGTGACTGAGTTTGTGGAAATCACAGTTATGTCAGTGGTGATCTTTACGATTTACCTGGTTTATTTGTGAACTCGCATTACGATATAATCGTCGTCGGTGGCGGTCATGCAGGTTGCGAGGCTTCGCACGCTGCTGCTACGCTTGGCACCAAAACACTGTTGATTAGTATGAACATCGACAGACTTGCGCAAATGTCGTGCAATCCGGCTATGGGCGGTGTGGCAAAAGGACAAATTGTTCGCGAAATTGATGCTATGGGCGGACTTTCGGGAGTTGTTACCGACCATACCATGATACAATTTCGAATGCTTAATCGTTCGAAAGGCCCTGCAATGTGGAGCCCAAGAGCACAAAGCGATATGGAATTGTTTTCGCAAAAATGGCGAGAATTGTTGGAAAATACGCCAAATTTGGATTTACGCCAAGATGAGGTTATCGATTTAATTGTTGAAAACGAAAGAATTAAAGGTGTTGTTACGGCGACCGGGCAAAAGTTTTTTTCAAAAGCCGCTATTTTAACTAACGGCACATTTCTGAATGGCATTATTCACATTGGTGAAAAAAACTTCAGTGGTGGACGAATGGGCGAAAAAGCAAGTTTCGGAATTACCGAGCGTTTGCAGAGCCTAGGTTTCGAAAATTCGAGATTAAAAACGGGAACACCTGTTCGAGTGGATGGCAGAACCATAGATTTTTCAAAGTTAGAAGAACAACCGGGCGATGAAAATCCCGAAAAATTTTCATTTTTACAAACACCAAAATTAACTCATCAACGTTCGTGTTATTTAGGTTACACCAGTGAGGCTGTTCACAGCATTTTGCGAACAGGTTTTGAAAAATCGCCAATGTTTCAAGGACGAATTCAAGGCGTTGGTCCAAGGTATTGCCCGTCTATTGAAGACAAAATCAATCGTTTTGCGGATAAAACTCAACATCAATTGTTTGTAGAGCCACAAGGTTGGACAACTAACGAATTCTATATCAATGGATTTTCATCATCGCTTCCCGAGGAGGTACAAATCGCGGCATTGCAGAAAGTTGTGGGTTTTGAACAAGCAAAAATTTTTCGTCCCGGATATGCGATTGAATATGATTATTTCCCGCCAACGCAATTAAAACCTACGTTAGAAACCAAGCTGATTAGGGGGTTATTTCACGCCGGACAAATCAACGGAACAACCGGTTATGAAGAAGCTGGCGCACAAGGTTTGATGGCGGGCATTAATGCTGTAATGCAAATTCGCGAAAAAGAGCCGGTGGTGCTGAAACGCAACGAAGCTTACATTGGTGTTTTGATTGACGATTTAGTTACAAAAGGTGTGGATGAACCGTATCGCATGTTCACATCAAGAGCCGAATATCGAATTTTATTGCGTCAGGACAATGCCGATCAAAGATTAACGCCACTCAGCCATAAACTCGGGTTGGCAAGTTCAGAACGCATGCAAATTTTGGAAAAAAAACAACATTTAACCCATAAATTTGTTGAATATTTAAAACAAACCAAACTTGCTCCGGAAATAGTTAATCCGATTTTGGAAACCTGTGATACAACAGATGTTTCACAGAAAACAAGTTTAGCACAATTACTATCTCGTCCTCAAATCGAACTGCATAATTTGCAACCACATTTGACTTTTAATTTCGGTGACGCCAACACGGATTTAATCTCTGAAACTCAAGAACAAGCTGAGATTTTAATCAAATACGACAGTTATATTCAGAAAGAAAAAGACATTGCCGAAAAACTATCTAAACATGAAGATACGATTTTGAAAGACGATTTTGATTATCACAAATTAAAATCGTTATCCTTCGAAGCTCGCGAGAAATTATCCAAAATTCGTCCGCGCACCATTGGCCAGGCCTCCCGAATTTCGGGTGTTAGTCCTGCGGATATTTCGGTATTAATCATTTATTTATCGAAATAATGTTTATTGTATGACGAATCAATATCCACAATTGTAACATTATTTGTACTTTTTCAATTCGTAAAAGTATAAATTTTCGCCTTTTTCTACTCCAAAAGCGTTATGTGTTGCCTCAATTCTGAATATGAGATAGTCGGTATTTGAAAATTCTTTTGGACGGTCGAATTGCAGAAAAAATGCTGTCATGGGTTGCTCCTTTTCACCGTGATATTCAACAAGCGGTTGTACGGAATGAATGGTCAAAGGCTCGTTGCCAACATATATTTTAAATTCGATATCTTTCAACTCAACCGAAACATCTATTACGTTCTCCGCCTCCTCTTTGTTTGAATAAACATCTTTTTCATGGAGTAATATTTTGCCCAGACTCATTGGGCGTACATAAGCCATTAGGTATGGAGAACCTCCCAAAATTTCAAAAACTTGAAACCCGTACAATTCCAATCGGTGGTAACGTGGGTTTATAGTCAAATCTTTATCTGCAATCACGTTCCATGCCCAAAACTCCAAACGCATATCATCTTCTGGAACTGTTTCTATACCGAACATTTCCAACGCCCGTGGATATTCATTGAGACGCATAGCAAACAGTCCAATATATTGTCCTTTTTCTACGCCTTCCATGGTGTAATGTCCTGTTTCGTCGGAAAACGTTATGTGGGCAGGATTGAAATTTTTATGCATCAGTATAATTGCACTATTATCAATTGGATTTCCGTTAAAATCGGTAACTTGTCCTGAAATGGTAATAGTGTTCTCGTTCTGAGCAAATAAATTAATTCCCAAAATGAATATCAATGAGAATAATGCGATCTGTGTTTTGTGTTTCATATTTATCAAATTATTTTATTTTTTGTTTTACATTCAAAATTTTCACTTCAGATACATCCGCTTTGTCTCCCGCTTGCCATTATTCTAAAATATACGCAAAGTTACAAATTATTTTCGAATTGAACAAATTTTTTTGCGATAATAAAAAAAAATTCGTATCTTTGCAGACTTATATGAGTATCCCCAAAAAATATTCCGAAACACCGCTAATGAAGCAGTATTACGAGATGAAAGCAAAGTATCCCGATGCGATGTTGTTGTTTAGGGTGGGGGATTTTTACGAAACGTTTGGCGATGATGCTGTGGAGGCTTCAAAAATCTTGAGTATTACACTCACCAAACGCGCCAATGGCGCTGCGCAACATATTGAACTCGCAGGATTTCCGCACCACTCCGTAGATACGTATTTACCGAAATTGGTGAGAGCGGGCAAGCGTGTGGCAATTTGCGAACAACTTGAAAACCCGAAATTTGCCAAAGGAATTGTAAAACGTGGAATTACGGAATTGGTTACGCCCGGAGTTTCGTACAACGACAAAATTTTAGAACACAACCAAAACAATTTCTTAGCCGGTGTACATTTGAACGATCAAAATTCGGGTGTAGCATTTTTGGATGTTTCTACAGGTGAATTTTATGTAGCGCAAGGAGGTATTGAGTATTTGGACAAGCTTTTGCAAAGTTTTAATCCTGCCGAAGTAATTATTCAGAAAAATAAACGCACGAAATTTGAAGAATATTTTGGCACGAAATTTTACATTAATACATTTGACGATTGGGTTTTTCAAACCGAATTTTCAACGGAAGCGTTGACGAAACAATTTAATGTCAAATCGTTAAAAGGTTTTGGTGTAGATGATATGCCGCACGGATTAATTGCTGCAGGGGCAGCCCTACATTATTTAACAGAAACTCAACACAATCAAACAGGGCATATTTGCAAAATTTCTCGTATCGTAGAAGATCGCTACGTTTGGTTAGATAAATTCACCATTCGAAATTTGGAATTAGTTCTATCGCCCAACGAGAATGCAACCACCTTGTTAAATGTGTTAGACCAAACCGTTTCCCCAATGGGTGCACGACTTCTAAAACGTTGGATCGTGTTGCCTTTGCGCGACCAACAACCAATCGATGAACGCTTGAATGTGGTTGAGTTTCTGTTTAATAATTCAGAATTTGCAAAAAAACTTCAAATCATTGTTAAACGAATTGGCGATTTGGAACGCTTGATTTCAAAAGTAGCTATAAGTCGAATTTCACCACGAGAAATGGTGCAAATCAAACGTTCATTGTTTGAAATCGAAGACCTTATTAACTTGTGTAAAACCGAAAATGCAACTGCGTTAGAACTAATCGTCGAACATTTGGATTTATGCAAAACCATTCGCACAAAAATCGAACAAACACTTTTCGATGATGCTCCAATTGCTATAAACAAAGGTCATGTCATTAATAAAAATATAGATGTTGAGTTAGATGAACTTCGCGAAATCGCATACTCCGGAAAAGACTATTTGGTAAAACTCCAACAACGTGAAAGCGAAAAAACAGGTATCCCAAACTTGAAAGTTGCGTTTAATAATGTGTTTGGCTATTATTTGGAAGTCAGTAAATCACACCAAAACAAAGTCCCAAGTGATTGGACACGCAAGCAAACTCTTACCACAGGTGAGCGATACATCACTGAAGAACTTAAAGTTTATGAACAAAAAATCTTGACTGCCGAAGAACGCATTTTAGCGTTAGAAACCAAACTATTCAATGAATTGGTGCTTGCCGTAAGTGAACACATCACACCCATTCAATATAATGCACAACTGTTGGCTCAATTAGACTGCTTGCTGTGTTTTGCTCAAGTTTCGAAAACAAACAAATACACACGCCCGAAGTTGAACGATGGTTACGAATTGCAAATTACGGAAGGACGACATCCGGTTATTGAAACACAGTTGCCTATTGGGGAGGGTTATATTTCGAATGATGTGTTTTTAGACACTACTTCGCAACAAATCATTATCGTTACAGGTCCGAATATGTCTGGAAAATCAGCACTTTTGCGTCAAACGGCATTGATTGTATTAATGGCACAAATGGGTTGTTTTGTGCCTGCCCAATCGGCAGAAATTGGCTTGGTTGATCGCGTATTTACGAGGGTGGGGGCGAGTGACAATATTTCGTCGGGCGAATCTACGTTTATGGTTGAAATGAACGAAACCGCAAGTATTTTGAACAATATTTCCAATCGAAGTTTGATTTTATTAGACGAAATCGGACGCGGAACCTCAACCTACGATGGTATATCTATTGCTTGGGCAATCACCGAATATCTCCACGAACAACCTTCTACCAAAGCCAAAGTTTTATTTGCCACGCACTATCACGAATTGAACGAAATGACAGAACAATTTCCGCGCATCAAAAATTTCCACGTTTCAGTAAAGGAAATAGACAATCGTATGATATTCCTGCGCAAATTAAAACCCGGTGGAACAGGACACAGTTTCGGAATTCACGTTGCGCGAATGGCAGGTATGCCCCAACGCGTATTGACCCGTGCAGAGGAAATTTTGAAATGGTTGGAAAAATCGCATGAAATACAGGCTGATATTGCGTTAAACGCAAACAACGATGCGCCCGTACGGGCGGGGTTCACCCCCGCCTTTGATGGACGGCCGCAAGGGTCGCCCCAACAGCCCGATTACCAATTATCTTTTATCCAATTGGATGATCCTCTTTTGGAAGAAATCAAAAACGATATTTTGGACACCAACATCGACACCCTCACACCCGTTGAGGCGTTGATGAAATTACATACGATAAAAGGGTTATTGCAGCGAAAATCTTAATAGTTGTCGGAGTTAATCCTTTTGTAGCAATGAGATTCCTCGACTTTGCGCACTTTGTGCGCTCCGCTCGGAATGACATGGATTTTTCTAAGGTAGTGGATGGAGGGAATTTGGAGGCAGAGCCTCCAAATTCCCTCCATTTTTCCCTTCCCGTCTTAGCGCCGTCATGTCGAGCGTAGCGTAGCGAAGTCGAGACATCTCCTACTGAAATTACCGTTCAGACAAAAACTTCACCAATTCATCCACAGCACGCGCTCGATGACTAATCCGATTTTTTTCGTCCAACGGTAATTCTGCAAACGTTTCTTGATACCCTTCGGGGCGAAAAATAGGGTCATAACCAAAGCCTTCAGTGCCGTGTTTTTCGGAGGTAATTTCACCATCAATACGACCTTCGAAATAATGGATTTTTCCGTTCCAAAATAAAGCGATAACAGTTTTAAAATAGGCTTTTCGGTTAATTTTTCCGTGCAATTTGGATAAAACCAAATTTATATTATCATCAAACGTAGGGACGGGGTTCACTCCCGACCCCGATGGGCGACCGCAAGGTTCGCCCCAACAGCGTTCCGCATATCGCGCAGAATATACGCCGGGTTCGCCGTTCAACGCCACAATTTCCAAACCCGTATCATCCGCAAAACAATTTTTCCCACAAAAATCGAAAATCGTTTGTGCTTTTTGCAGTGCATTTGCTTGTAACGTAATACCCGTCTCAGGAATATCATTAAAAAAACCAATTTCCGAAAGACTAATCACCTGAATTTTCGCATTATTCAATTGTAATTTTTCTTTTACTTCGTGCAATTTGTGCAAATTATTTGTTGCAAAAATCAATTCCATATCAATTTTTTTTTGTAACTTTGTAAATTGTCATTTTTGAATATGCAAAGATATAAAATTTTTTCCAATTCTCAATTAAATATTAATCGAGGTGTAGAGTTGCCATCTCATCTTGGATTTCTCGTTGCCATCGGGTTAACCGTGTGGTTTCACTACTTACGCAGCACATTTGGCGAATCGGCGATGGTGTTGTTTAACCTCATCAACAATCCTGAACTTTGGACGGCAACAACATGGTATTCAGCAAATTGGTTTCAAAATGTGATGACGATTTTAGCCATTAAATGCAACCTTTCTTTACCGCTTGTAAGTATGGTGTTTTCTGCATCTCCGATGATTTTTTCATATCTTGTTTTTTTACTCACGTATTACGGATTCAAACAAAAATTCAGCGGAATCTTTTTGTTATTATTACTTTTGGGAATTAATGCGTCCTTTTTTGAAGCGGTTAATACAACGTTTTCTGTAGTTGTTTTGTTGTATGTGTTTGTAGCGTTATTTCGTTTTATTTTTGAAAAACATTTTGCAAAACAAAGCAACGATTTTCGCGCACTTTTTGAATTATCTGCATTTGGAATCTTGGCGATTTTTGTACAATTGTTCGGACGATTTAATACAAATCCTCCATTGATTGAGCGCTCCATAATACCTTGCCCGAACATTGATTTTAGCGATTGGTATCCGTCATTCATGACTTTTCTTGGCAAGCAAGCTATAAACACGTATATCATCATTGCTTGTTTGGCGATTTTTCTGTGTGTATTTTGGATAGTTAGAAAAAACTACAAACCACTAACTGTTTTTTTGTTTTTTTCTATGCTTTTGTTGTTGCTGACTTGGCATAACAAACATGTATTTATTTTCGACTATGAACAACGGTTTTTGTTTGTATTAGCTTTTGTTTTGATAGCCATGAATGGGTTTATTTGGGAACAATTTCCTCTCAATAAATTACGGTTCGGAATATTAATTGTTCTCGTGTTTCTGGCCATTGGCGGACAGTTGCGACTACTTCCAAAATTTGAAAAACGGCAAGAACATACATTGCGATTACTCGATGCATCAACGGCTATATCGGCAGAAAAAATAGCCTTTTCCGAAAACTTACAAGTGATGGAAAAATACATAAATTCAAACTATTTTGCCTTCGAAACACCAATTATTACGGCACTTTATAATCTTCCGCAAAAAAGTATTTTCTTTATTCCGAAAGGTGTAAACAATTTTGATAATCACGGTTTCGATAGAATCCCAAATCCGCATTATTTCAGATTTTCAGACCAATCCTATACCTTTTTGGAAGAACCGCTCATACCTCGAAAACTTATAGTTGATACGATTTTCGATGTAGATTCATTATATTATGTCGGAAAAAAAACGCAATGGGGTGTAAACTATCACCTTGGACACATGTTACAGCTTGGAGATTCCGTTGAAGTGTCCGTTTGGCGAAAAGGCTCCGACTATGGGCATTTGGTGATTAGTGATCGTAAAAATCCGAATGATATTTTCTACATTCAACAAACGGTTTCCGAACCTAATGAAGACGGTTGGCAAAAACTGCTTTTTGCATTTACGTTGAATCAAAACAAATATCCTCTCAAGGCTTATGGTTGGAACCAAAATTACAAAAACGAAAACATATTTTTTAAAGAATTTCGCGTGAGGATTTGGCGAGAATAACGATACATTATGGCACATAAATCCGGATTTGTAAATATCATCGGCAATCCCAATGCCGGCAAATCAACGCTCATGAATGCGTTGGTGGACGATCAATTGTCGATTATCACACCCAAAGCGCAAACCACGCGTCACCGCATTATTGGGATTTTGAACCAATCCGATTATCAAATTGTGTTTTCGGATACACCGGGCTTGGTTAATCCGCACTATAAACTGCAAGAATCTATGATGATGAGTATTCACAGTGCTTTGCAGGATGCCGATGTGTTTATTTTATTGTCTGATTTGGGTGAAGATTTTAAAAATTCCGAAGTTATTGAGCAAATAAAGTCCTCGAATGTGCCGATTATTCTGCTGTTGAATAAAATTGATTTGTCCAATCAAGAAGAAATCGCAACTAAAATCGAAGAATGGAAACAAAAATTGCCAATGGCGCAAATTTTACCTGTTTCAGCGCTTCACAAATTTAATATGGATGGTGTAATTGCGATGATTTTGGAACATTTACCCGAAGCGCCGCCGTATTATCCAAAAGATGAAGTTTCCGATAGAAATTTACGTTTTTTTGTCTCGGAAATTATTCGTGAAAAAATTTTGTTGCACTATCAAAAAGAAATTCCGTATTCTGTTGAAATCGTTGTAGAATCTTATGTTGAGGGAAAAGACATTGACAAAATTCGTGCGCTGATTTATGTCGAACGCGAATCTCAAAAAGCCATCATCATCGGAAATAAAGGAGCAGCACTCAAAAGGGTAGGGAAGGAGGCTCGCCAAAAAATGGAGAAATTTTTGGGTAAACAAGTTTTTTTAGAATTGTATGTCAAAGTGATGAAAGACTGGCGAGATAATGAAAAGATATTAAAACGATTTGGATATGAAATCTAAATTCAAAATCCAAATTCAAAATTCAAACCATAATTTTAAGTATAATATACATCAAAAACTAAATAATATGAAACAGATCAAACTCACGGCTTTATTTACCTTACTCTTTTTGTTCGCAAAATGCGAAGGCCGGCAAAAAGAACAGTCATTACACAAGAATATTCCAGCTTTTTTTAGCGAGATTAAAGAAGCAACACAAAAGAATAAAGATCTTTGGGGCATAGATTTATACGGCCCAATGCTTTTTATTGACCCGCAAACACGACAGCTTTTTGCAAACGAACCTGATATGGCAGGTGCCTTAAAACCTGATGGAAGTATCTATTCCGGATTTTTACCTAATAATGTCAATTTTGCCAATACTGCAATAGACTGGAATGGTAAAAGATGGGCTATGATTATGTTGCCGCTTCCTAAAAACAAGCAAGAGAGAATCACCCTGTTGGCTCACGAATTATTTCATAAAGTACAGCCATCGTTAGGCTTTACATTTTACAATGTTGAAAATAACCATCTTGACCAAAAAGACGGTAGAATTTATCTGCGTTTAGAATTGGAAGCACTTAAAAAAGCAACACAATCATCTTCAGAAGCTGAAATTCAACAACATTTGACCAATGCTCTGACTTTTAGAAAATATCGGAATAAGCTTTTTCCAGGTACTAACATAACAGAAAACACCTTAGAACTACATGAAGGACTTGCAGAATTTACAGGCTTGATCATTAGCGGAAGAAATAAAAAACAGACCAAAAAATACTTTGTTGACGGTATAAACTCCTTTTTTACCAACCCTACATTTGTTCGTTCTTTTGCGTATTATACCGTGCCCGCCTATGGTTATTTGCTTTACAACAAAAACCGAAACTGGAATAAAGACATTACGAGCACAACTAATTTAACTAATTTTTTCATCAAAGAATTCAATATTGATATACCTACTGATTTAAAAAAGACAGTTGAACTCCTATCTGACAACTATAATGGGAAAGCAATCATTCGGGAAGAAACAGAAAGAGAAGAAAAAATCAGGAAAACTATTGCTGAATACAAGCGCAAATTCATAGAGTCTCCTCATTTTGAATTACGATTTGAAAACATGAATGTTTCATTCGACCCAAGAAATATAATGCCAATAGACAATTACGGAACTGTTTACCCGAATATTAGAATAACCGATTTATGGGGAATTTTGACAGTTGAGAAAGGAGCGTTGATGAGTCCAAATTGGGATAAAATTACAATAACAAATCCTATCAGAACAGAAAATAAAAAAGTAATCGGTGATGGTTGGACACTTGAATTGACAGACGGTTACTTCATTCAAAAAGATGAAAAAAGCGGTAACTACAGATTGATGAAAAAATGAGGATAAAAACATAAAGGAGATTTCAACCAAGCACGAAGTGTGCGAAGTTGAGGAATCCCCTTGTTATTATAGTATCAACGGCTTAACACAATTCCTAATTACTTTATCCCTTGTATCCTCAACGCTTCTGCGTGAATCGCCCGCCAAAGCGCAAGCATAAAATCATCATCCAGATTGTTTTTTCGTCCGCATTCCAAACGATGTTTGAGGGCAGTTTTCCAACGTTCCATTTGTAGGATAGTCATTTGATTCGCGCGTTTGTATTCGCCCATTTCACCAACGATTTTCATGCGTTTGGATAAAATAGAAATTAATTCTTCGTCCAAATCATCAATAAGGGCGCGCATTTGCTGAATTTCGTTGTGCTGACCGGTTGCATCTTTTTCAACCAATTGACAAATCAAATTTTCAAATTCTGAAAAATCCAATTGTTGGAAATGGTCTGTTAGCGCAGTTTTTGGAGAGGGATGAACTTCAATCATCAAGCCGTCCATTTCCATATCAACTGCTTTTTGGGCGATGAGAGAAACCAATTCCGACTTACCCGCAATGTGGCTCGGATCACAGTAAACTTTAATATCCGGACGACGACGCTTGATTTCAATTGGAATTTCCCACATCGGCGGATAACGAAATTGCGAATTTTGGTTTATTCCGAAACCTCTGTGTATAGCTTTAACATTGGAAATCCCAACTTTTTCAATACGCTCAATCGCTCCCAACCACAACGCCAAATCAGGAATCAAAGGATTTTTTACCATTACAGATAAACCACTTCCTGTGAGGGCTTCAGCGATTTCTTGCACCGAAAACGGATTTCCCGTTGTGCGGGCGCCTAACCAAATGGTGTCAACATCATATTTTAAACAGTGTTCAACGTGTTCGGGTATCGCAACTTCAACGGCAATTGAAAGACCATATTTTTTTTTCGCCAACTGTAACCATTGCAAGGCTTTTTCGCCATAACCTTCGAAACCTCCGGGACGTGTTCGAGGCTTCCAAACGCCTGCGCGCATAGTCTTTACAGAGGTTTTTGTTGCTAAAAACTCAGCGATTTTCAAAATTTGGTCTTCACTTTCAGCAGAACATGGACCGGCAATAATAGGTTTCATGGTGCAAAGATACGGAAAAAATAATAATTAACAATAGTTTAAAACTAGAATAGCAAACAGATGTATCGCAGCGCACCTGCATTTCCCCTCTCTCAACCAACACTCGTCATTCCGAGCTGAGCATACGAAGTATGCGAAGTCGAGGAATCCCCTTGCTAATTACAATTTTTTTTGTATCTTTGCAACATGCAATTTGTTCACAAAATAGTGTTGATTTTTTGTTTCATTGTGTGTATGTGTGCTTGCAAGAAAGAAAAGCCCGATTTGTCATTACAAAACATTCGTGAGCGAAATGAGTTGACGGTGTTGATTCGTGCCAATTCATCGGATTATTTTATTCATCGCGGTGTACCGAAAGGTTTTCAATTGGAATTAACCCAACTTTTTGCAGACTATCTGGGTGTGAATTTGCGTATCATTTCAACCGAAGAGTCTGAAATGCCGTTTCATTTGCTTGAAAAAGAGACTATTGATATCATCGCATCTAATATCACAATTTTGGGAACAGATAGAAAATTCGTTTATTTTAAACCTTTCAAAGTGGAGCGGTCCGTGTCTTGGGGTATTTTGTGCAATGCAGATAGTTTGGCGAATGTGATGATGCTTTGGATGGATAGTATTAGCCAAACCCGAACGTTTACAAATTTATGTCTCAAATATCACAAAGAACGGCAAAGTACTTGTCGTCTTTCACCTTACGATGATGCGATAAAAAAACACGCCGAACGTTTGAATTGGGACTGGAGACTTTTGGCATCGCTAATCTATCAAGAATCGAATTTTTATCCGCATGTTGAGAGTTGGGCAGGTGCAATAGGTCTGATGCAATTGATGCCCGATGTTGCCGAAAAATATGGAATCACTTTAGAATCTTCTGCCGATGCACAAATTTTAGCCGGTGTCAAACATCTTCAAGAAATTGATAAACTTCTTCCCGATGAAATTCCGAAATCGGAGCGTATAGCGTTTATGTTGGCTTCATACAATGTTGGAGTCGGACATATTCTTGATGCGCGCCGATTGGCCGTAAAATACGGTAAAAACCCTAATGTATGGTTTGAGCATGTTGAGGTCGAACTTTTGAAAAAATCCGATCGAACTATTGTTCGAGATTCAATTATTCGACACGGCTATGCGCGAGGTGAAGAAACGTATAATTTTGTGCGGGATATTTTCGAGCGGTGGGGACATTATCAGAATTTGATTCCGCACAACTCACCGAAAACGACTACTACGTTAGCGCGTGTCTCGTTTAAATGTATGCTTAATCTTCCTGAAAACGATCAATTTAAATTAAGCACACGTTTTTGTGCGTGTTGTTTTCATATTGTTTCAGATAATCTTCGACACAATTTTTCTGCTTTTTTGCCTGATTAGGTAGTCAAAGTATTCCCAACATATTGGTATGTTAAGAAAAAAAAGTCAAGATTGGAATAGCCGATGGATGTCTCGCTTCGCTCGACATGACAAGAAACAATTTTTGAGAGAGAGGAAAACAGCGGTGGCAACGCCACCGCTGTTTTCCTCCTTGTTTCATATGCAATAAATCGTCATTCCGAGCGGAACGTAGTGAAGCGAGGAATCTGTTTGCTATTCTAATCTTGACCCAAATTTTTAATACACCGTTTTCACACTTTGGTTTTCAGACACAACGATGTATATACCCGGAGCAGGCGGAATTACTTCTGCTTTGTCGCTTGTAGCAATGCTTCGATAAATCAACATATCCGACACATTATACACACTCCGAACCTTGCCTGCTGTAAGACCGCTGACCTGCAGGTTTCTGTTGTATACCCATGCTTTCAACGGGTTTTCTTGCAATATTTCGATACAGCCGGTACTCTCCTCCTCCTCAAATATGGTCATCACCTCAACATCGTTATCCGGCATAGTGAAAAATGCAGGATTTTCCGTTGCACTCGACAACGCGACATCGCCATTAATAACCTGCCATTCCTTAAAGATATGACCTTCGTTTGCGTCGCCAGAGAGTTCAATTTGGTCGCCCATAGCGGCTGAAATCTCGCTTGCACTGGCTATACCGTTGCCGTCGTTTAAAACAACTATAGTATAATATACAGTTTCATACTCGGCTGTGGCACAGAGACCGCTTGGCAGGCATTATAAATTTAACCTGTTCGAAAGTTTCGTCTGTATCATCAAGGAAAGTAACCGAAGGCGTTATTATCCACTCTTTGAATCGATGCCCTTCGGGTGTAGGGTCGGCGATAAGAGTAACAAGTTCGCCTTCCTCATAACTGCCGCTACCGTTACCGGTAATAACGTAAAGAGGTGTTTGCGCATTTATTGTTATTGCTGCTATGCATAGGCACATACATAATGCCACTATATATGCTCATCGTTTGTTACTCATCGTTTTTTATATCAAAATTTTTGCACTTCAATTTTCACATCATCAGGCACTTCAAATATGGAAGCAGGCGGAGCACTCAAATCAATGGAAAGGATTTCGGAAAACATATCCATTTTACCCATGCTTCCTGTCATTTTCATGGTAAGATTGTCATAATTCCAAGTGGTCACATCCATATCCATGTCTTTATACTTAACGCGAATTTTTTTACTCTTGTAGCCTAAAAAATCCTCTGTTCCCAACTCTTCAATTTCCATGTCTTTCGCCATTTTTTGTCCCATAGATGCCCCTAAAGCGGCAGCCATGCCTGTAGAAAATCCGGCAGCCTCATATTGTGTTCCGGTTCTTTCTATGAGATCTATATTCCAATGGGTTTTCCCTTTTATAATCTCTATAGTATGGCTTGGATACCCTTTGATGATTTCTATTTTGGTTTCAGTAGCCGTCCAATCGCCCCATTTATCGAAATAAACGGTAGTTGGTATTTCTATACCCATAGCTTTGGTTACTTGCACATAACTGCCGCGCTCGAAAGGTAGTTTTTTATTCGAAATCGTTTGTGTCGCTGTTGCTTTCTCATTGTCGTTTGCATTCATTTCCGAGTTGTTTCCGTTGTTTCCTCCACAGGAAGTTACAGCTATAGCGAAGACCATTACAATCGCCATTCTTTTAAATAATACATTTTTCATTTTTACTTTTTTTGATGATTAATATTGATTTTTAAAAAGCATAATTCAGCGAGCCATATAAAGTTTTTTTAATACCAGATTAATTTAGTTGTTAAGCAAGACGTTGATAGCGTTGATAGTTTCCTGGGTAAGCCCATTTCCATCTGTTATCTCCCACACGGCGTCTTGCAGTAAGGTAGTTACATGATAGTAAGCATCATAATCATTACTGCTCGTACTTGAGAATTCTTCAATGTTGATCTTCTTGTTCTTGATCATATTACATAAATCAAGCAACAGCTTAACGTCGCTTACCACTCCCCATACATAAATATCGTCGTAGCCTGCTGTACCTTTGCTCGCATTGCCGCAGTAAAGTGACAAACAAAGGTAATAATCACTGCCGGCGGGAATGGTGACGACCACTTTTTTAAGCAGAACCCCGTTTTGGCAGTCGCCGGTCTGTGAACGTATGATGGTTGCCTCAGGGAATGTTACGGTTACCGAGGTTGAAAGGGTATTACGCAGTGGTATCAACAGGTTTACATAGCTCCTACCGCTTCCGAAATAGTGGATAGGCTTTTCCTGAGCACGCGTCAGAAATGCTAAAGTGCTCGTTTCTATTGTGCCGGCTTTACTGATATAGAAATAGGCCTTCTCAGCGATATTCCAATAATTGCCCTGATAAGCGTTTCCGGTAATGTCTTCGATCAACACCACGCCGGCCGGTAATGTGAATGGAGTGCCTGTCAGGTTGCCCGGGGTATTTCCTAAACCGGGTATTTGACCTGCTTCATAATTAGATTTTGGCTTCTTTTCCTTGCCGCAGGAGTTGAAACTCAGTGCCATAATAAGGATACCTGCGAACAGCATCAACTTCGGCATTACATGTTTTAAATTTTTTTTCATCTTATTGTTGTTTTTAAATGATTCAATTATTAAAACTTAACAAACTCTACACGTCTGTTTTTGGCTCTACCTTCGTCTGTGCTATTATCGGCTATGGGTGAATTTTGTCCTTTACCGGCAGCTTTAAGACGGTCTTTGGCAATACCCATTTCCACAAGTTTTGCAAGCACAGCCTGACTGCGTGCTTCACTTAACGTCTGATTGTTCGCTGCTGTTCCCGTATTGTCGGTATGTCCTTCCACAGAAAATTTGATGTCCGGATTTTCTTTCATAAAACTTACAATGCGATTGATTTCTCCCATACTTTCAGGCTTAATTGTAGATTTTCCTATATCAAACGTAATGCCGTAACTGATAATTTTACCGTCGCTCATCATACGATCATAAAGTGGAACAGCGCCTTCGGCAAGACGAATATTCTTAACGAAATAAGCATTATCAGGGGTATGCGTCTCAATAGTAAATGTCGTAGGCCTTGCAACATTAGGTAAATTAGCGGTTCGATTGCCATTAACATACACTTTCAATGCACGCTTATTGAACGAAATTGCCAAGTGATGAAACTCCTCATAAGCAAGTCCTTTGAGTTCTTCTTCGCCTCTTCGCCAATCCCCCTGCACATCTCCCGGCGTTTTCCATTTCCAACCTATTTTTGCAGACTGATTATTGTGTTGAGGGATATCAATCCAAATCTCAATTCGTCTATTGTTATAATCATTGTTTTTTCCTTCGAAGAAATTAAATTCATATATCCTACCAAATATAGATTCGTGTTTGTTAGGATCAAAAAGGAAAAAATCCAGTTCCAATGTAAATACATCAGGAAGATAATTATTCATATTTTTCATCAGTGGAGTAATAATACTGTTTTTATGAATATTGATAGTCTTTGCTCCATTGATAGTTGCCACTTCTGCAGTTCCTTTCAGAACATCCCACTGTGAAGGAAATTCACCTGCCTTTTCGCTGTTTACATCGTCCTCAAAAATAATTTTATCGCCCGGCACAAAATCCGATTTGGCATAAACCATTTCTAAACTTTTTGTACTTTGAGGTTCGTTATTACTTCCTGATTGCGACTTTGTACCGCTTGAGGAAGTATTTTCTCTATCCGAATCGGAGGATGGATTGCTGGTTTTTGATTTTCCGTCATCCTTTTTATCATCTTTATAGGAATTAGGGTCGGTAGCCTTGTCGATACCTTTGTTTACAGCCTCTTCTGTTTTTTGTTCGGCTTTGCGAGTGGCTGCGTTTTCTGCACTGTTTTTCACGGCAGTACCTAATTTTTTGCCGAAATTCTGTCCGTGTGCTCCACCACATACAAGTAAGAGCACCACTACTGCGATTATTGATTTTTTTACTTTCATTTCTATTTAGTTTAATGGTTGTCCGGTTATTAATTTTCTAGAAAGGCTTTTTCAGCTTCTTCTTGTATCACTCCACCTCTTTTTTCCACACTACAAAATTACACACAAAAGTCAAGTTGGGCAACCTCCCAAAGTAGGTTTTTGCCACCCCCTAAAGTAGGTTTTTTAGACCTTTGTCAAATAAAAATTTTGTTAAATTCATAAAATATTAGTATCTTTGACGTGAAATTAGCAAAGCAAGGAATCCGTTTGCTATTGACCGTAAAAATGCCAAATAAATCCATACATACGACAACTGTTATCTTATGGTTGCTATTCCTTCTAACAGCCTGTACTTCCAAGCATAATCGGCAAGCCGAATCAATGGAGCAACAAGTGCATCTTGCTGATTTTTTGAAAGATGTTAATAATATAGACACGCTTTTATTGCTTGCCGAACAGTATCTTCAAGATGGCGACAAACCATCTGCCATAAAAACATTTCGCAAACTTGGCAAACAGAATCGCGATGCCAGTAATTTCTACGAGGCTATTAAATACCACAGCCGTGGTTTGGCTATTGCTCAAGACATTGGTGATATAAACGAAATCATTCTTTGCTACAATCAACTGGGCACAGATTATCGCCGAATTGGAGAATATGAAGAAGCGTCCACCTACCATTATCACGCACTTCAGGCCTGTGAACTTTACAGCGATAAAACCACAGAAATTGCTATAAAAAACAGAGTAATTTCGCTCAACGGCATCGGAAATGTTTATATCATGCTCGAAAACTTTGAGGCTGCCCTTTCTACGCTTTTTTCTGCACTTGAAGGCGAAATACAGCTTGGAAGTCATCTCGGAATGGCGATCAATTATGCCAATATTGGTGCCATATACGAGAAATGGCAACTATATGATTCAGCAAGATTTTACTATGAGCTTTCGATGGCCAACAACCGTCTTATCGGATCACAATTGGGAATATCGTTATGCTATAATCATTTCGGACGGCTTGCCGAGCTCAGCGGCAATTACGATGAGGCTCTGAAAGAGTATTATGCGGCATACGAAATCATGGACAAAACCTCCGATCGTTGGCACTGGATGGAATCTTGTCTTGCAATTATCAGAGTGAATCTGGCCAAAGGCGATTTGGAGTCTGCCGAAAAATATATTAAACGTGCCGAAGCGGTTGCATACGAACTTAAATCAAGCGATTATTTGGCTATTCTTTATGAAATGAAGCACACGTTTTTCGAAAAAAAAGGTGACTTTCGCCGTGCGCACGATAGCTATAAGGAAAGCAGACGTCATTTGGACAGCACATTGAATCTTAAAAATGTCAATCATCTCAACAACCTGCGTGTTCACTACGAAACCAGCAAACGGGAAACCGAAATATCAGCTTTGAAAAAAGAAAAACAATTGATGCTTCAACTGAATATTTACGGCTCTATTCTTTTGGTGTTGACGTTGATTATATTCCTTTTCCTTTGGAATTGGATCAAACAGAAAAAACGATTTTCCGAACAACAGGTGAAACAGCTTGAGCAGGAAAAACAATTGGTTGCCACACAAGCCTTATTGGACGGCGAAACACAAGAACGCACGCGCATTGCACGCGATTTACACGACGGACTTGGAAGTTTATTGTCAGCAGTCAAATTAAACCTCAACCAAACCAAAAAACAATCCGATTTGAAGGGGGAAGATTTGACACGTTTTGATGAAACCTTGAAAATGCTTGACAACTCTATCAGTGAAATGCGACGCATAGCCCATCATCTTATGCCTGATGCGCTTTCGCGTTTTGGTTTGAAAACAGCACTAACCGATTTTTGCAACAGTATTCCTATCGTAGAATTTAACTATTTTGGAGATGAAAAGCGACTTGGCGCTGAGCTGGAAGTAATTGTTTATCGCATAGCTCACGAGCTCATCAACAACGCTCTGAAACACTCCCAAGCATCGCAAATTGTTGTGCAAATTGTACAAGAAAACGATCACCTTATGCTAACGGTAGAAGACAACGGCAAAGGTTTTAACCTCGAAACAACACCTATAGGTATGGGTTTGACCAATATTCGCACCCGCACAGCCTCCTTTGGCGGAATATTAGATATACGGACTGAACAAGGAAAAGGAACTGAAATAAACATTCAAATAAACCTGTTATGAGCGATGAAAAATTGATTAACGTCATGATTATTGACGATCACAAAGTTTTACTCGAAGGGTTGCAACACCTCATTAATCATTCGGGAATAGCTCATGTTACGGATATTGGATATAGCGTGGCCGATTGTCGTGCGCTACTTGAGCACAAACTGCCGGACGTATTGATACTTGATGTTGGTTTGCCCGATGGCGATGGTTGCAATTTTTGTACAGAGCTATGCAAGCAATATCCTTCGTTGAAAATTCTGATGCTAACCTCGTATGCCGAAATGGCTGTTATCACAAGGGCTTTAGATGGAGGCGCATTAGGGTATGTGCTAAAAAATGCGACATCGGAAGAAATATTAGATGGCATTCATTTTGTTGCTTTAGGCAGACGTTTTTTATGCAGCACAGTAGAAAATCTGTTTAAGAAAAATACCCATAAACGTATCGTCCTTACCGGACGTGAACGCGAACTATTGAAACTGATTGTTGATGGACTCCCCAACGCTGAAATTGCTGACAAAATGTGCCTCGCCGAACAAACTGTGAAAGGCTATCGTAAAAATTTAGTGTTAAAATTACAAGTACAAAATACTGCCCAGTTGGTGCGAATGGCGATAGAAGAAAAATTAGTGTAGGGAGCACTATCAGAATTTGCATCTCCGCTATTTTGCATCAATGATTCAATATTTCATTTACAAACTCTACCCATTTATGTTGCGGAATAGTTTTGTCTAAATGAAAATCTGGTTGTAATCCAATGTCATCAATAACCATACCAGGGATTCGCATACTTCGCGATAAACCATACCAAAGCTGAAATTCCTCACAGGGTGAATTGAGAGAATACATATTCGATACGTCTAATGCCCCAAATGTGGTCGTCCCAAATAACTTTACTTTTTTGCTTTGTTTGGCAGCTAATAAAAATTGCTCGGTTGTACTTCCACATCCTTCATTAATAATGATTCCAAGTTTTTCGGATACTCATAAATGGTATCTAATTGCTCGATGGAAACGGGCGTATTAAATAAGAAGACAAATTCACCCAAACGACTTTGTAATTGTTCATAAAACCCTTTAAACGTTTGTCGTGTTTCTTCGTCAAAATATTCTTGATACTCCGGCTTCGTCGCAAAATCTAAAAACCGTTGATTATTCTGCGTGGTTGATAAAAACTCCACACTTACGGTTCGTATCGGATTGGTATAAAGAAACGGATCGTCCGTAAAAAGCGGTTTTAAGCGTTTTAAAGTGTGCCGACCGATTTGTAAATAATTTTTGCCCAACAACTCGGGATTATCACTTTTATCAGGCGAATAGTAGCGCATGAAAAAAGTTGATTTCAATACATTTATTTGGTTTTAAACAGTCGATTTTGTCTAAAATAAAACCTGTACCGGCAACCATAAATTTAATTTTATTTAAACGGCATTTTCACTACTTTTGCTTTTAGCAATTTATCGCGAACTTTTATAAAAATTTCGGTATCGGTTTTCGAAAATGCAGGTGGAACATAACCTGTTCCGATCGCTTTGTTGAGTGATGGAGCCTGCGTTCCCGAGCAAACGTGACCAATTACATTTCCGTCGGCATCACAAATTTCGTAGCCTTGGCGCGGAATACCTTTATCCAATAATTCAAAGCCAACTAATTTGCGTTTCACACCTTCGGCTTTGAGTTGTTCCATTTTTTCGCGGTCGATGAAAGGTTTATTATCAACAAATTTTGTAATCCAACCCAAACCGGCTTCAATCGGCGAAATCGTGTCGTCAATTTCATGACCATACAAACAAAATCCCATTTCTAAGCGCAATGTATCGCGTGCGCCCAAACCGGCAGGTTTTATGCCAAATTCCACACCAGCTTCGAAGACCGCTTTCCAAATCGTTTGTGCATCTTGTTTGTTGCAATAAATTTCGCAACCGCCCGATCCGGTGTAACCTGTAATCGAAAAAATAACATTGGGAACGCCTGCAAATTCAAGTACTTTGAACGTATAATACTTCATATCAACGACATTTTCTGTCGTTAATTTTTGCATAGCTTGCAATGCTAAAGGGCCTTGTACAGCAAGTTGCGCGTATTCGTCAGAAGCATTGTAAAAATCTTTGCCGATTTCCAAATCCATTTCTTTGGCGATTGCGCTCATATATGCAAAATCTTTTTCGATATTCGCAGCATTTGGAACCATAAAATATTCGTCGGCTTTAAAGCGATACACAAGCATATCGTCTACAATTCCGCCGTTTCCGTTTGGAATGCACGTATATTGCACCTGTCCGTCTGTAAGCGCAGACACATCATTGGTTGTAACACGTTGCATAAACTCGAGCGCTTTTGGACCTTTTGCCCAAAATTCGCCCATGTGTGATACGTCGAACACGCCAATGGTATTGCGCACGGTCAAGTGTTCATCAACAAGTCCGCTGTATTGCACAGGCATGTTGTAGCCTGAAAATTCGACCATTTTTGCACCTAAATCGATGTGGTTTTGTGTGAAAGGGGTTTGTTTCATAGTTGCCTTAGTTTGTCGCTTTATGTTTTCTGTTGTCAAAAAAAGCCCAAATTCCGGCTCCAATGGCGAATACGCCAACAGCGATAAATAAATAGATTACTTCCATAGCCTTATTGTTTTATTTTTATTTTATCTAGCCAAAGGATATATAATTCGATTGCAATAGCCATTGCAGTTACAGACCCACCAACACTTAACAACAGCCACGGTGAAACATTTTCCTTCATGAATCCTGCCAAAACAACCCCTGCAAACACTAGTTTTCCTAAGTCTATAAGGATTTTTCCAACTTCTGATTTCATTTTTATAATTTTGATATTACAAAATTACAACAATTTTTTCAACTAACCAAATTTTTAACACTTTTTAACATTTGATGTTTTGTTCCGAACAGGTTTTTTATTTCTTCGACTTCTCTTTACGACTCAACCATAATCCGTAAAAAATTCCGGTAAGTCCAATTGCAGTACAAAAGCCAGAGAAAAAATTAGCAATAGGAGTGTTGAAAAAGCGATTTAATACGATACTTATTGCTAATGCAAAAAGCCCGATTAAAGTTGGAATGTTGTGTTTTTTCATTGAATTTTTGTTTTACAAAATTCCTGTATAGTTTTCCGGTGTAATATTTTTTAATTCCGCTTTGATTTTCTCAGAAACATCAAGCGTTTCGATAAACTTTGCAATTGAAACGGCATCAATTTTTTCGTTGGTACGTGTGAGATTTTTAAGACTTTCGTAAGGGTTTGGATAATTTTCTCTGCGCAAAATGGTTTGAATAGCTTCGGCAACAACAGCCCAATTTTGGCTTAAATCATGCTTTATAGCAGGTTCATTAAGTTGTAATTTTGCAAATCCTTTTCGCAAAGAATTTAAAGCAATCATCATGTGTGCAACGGGAACACCCATATTTCTAAATACGGTAGAATCCGTTAAATCTCTCTGTAATCGCGACACAGGGAGTTTTGCAGAAAGATGTTCAAACATCGCATTCGCCAATCCGATATTACCTTCAGCATTTTCAAAATCAATCGGATTTACTTTGTGTGGCATCGCCGAAGAACCGATTTCGCCTTCTTTGATGCGCTGTTTGAAATAATCCATGGAAATATACGTCCATATATCACGACTGAAATCCAACAAGATTGTGTTAATCCGTTTGAGGTTGTCGAACATTGCGGCAATATTGTCGTAATGCTCGATTTGCGTCGTAGTTTGTGAGCGATGAAGTTCCAAAATATCAGTTACAAAATGATTGGCGAATTTCACCCAATCTATAGTTGGATAAGCGACATGATGAGCGTTGAAATTGCCGGTCGCACCGCCGAATTTTGCAGAATACGGAATGGTTTTGAACAATGCGATTTGCGTGTCCAATCGTTCAACAAAAACTTGGACTTCTTTTCCTAAAAGTGTTGGAGATGCGGGTTGCCCATGAGTTTTAGCTAACATCGGAATATTTTTCCAGTGTTCAACTCCAGTTTTTAAATCTAAAATGAGCGAGTTCAACGTTGGGAATATCACATGTTCCAAAGCATCACGCAACATCATCGGTTGGGCGGTGTTGTTGATGTCTTGCGATGTTAAACCAAAATGCACAAACTCTTTGAACACCTCTAAACTCAAGGCATCAAACGCATTTTTTATAAAATACTCAACGGCTTTTACATCGTGATTGGTAACTTTTTCAAGATCTTTTATCGCTTGCGCATCTTGCGAAGAAAAATCATCGTAAAGTTTGCGCAAAAGAGGCTTTGCGCTTTCTGGAAACGTTTTTAATTGCGGTAACGGAAGCTCTGTCAAGGCAATAAAATATTCTATTTCCACTAAAACACGATAGCGAATTAGTGCGTGTTCGGAGAAAAATGATGCTAATGGCTCAACTTGAGAGCGATAGCGACCATCTATCGGAGAAATTGCGGTTAGGTTTGTCAACATTTTTTTTGCAAAGATACGAAAAAGTTATGAACGGCGCAAGCCCTCAACGAAGTTAATTATGAGTTATGAATTATAAGTTACTTTGCAAAATCGCACTCATAACCTATAATCCATCATTCATAACTCTTATTCTTCCGACATATCACTCATTATTTTTCGATACGCAGAAAATACATTAGCACGCGATAAAAATCCAATATATTTGCCTTTATCCAAAACAACAATGTTGTAATACTCCGAAATGCGGAATTTTTGCGCTACGCTTTCCATCGTATCTCCAATTTGAACCTCGTCTTCTGAACGATTTACAATATCCGAAACTTTAATTTGGTCGTACAATTCAGGTTTGAACATAATATCGCGAATATCGTTTAAAGACACCACACCGAGATAGTATCCTTCACGATCTATCACTGGAAAAATATTACGATTGGAATGTGTAATAGCATCCACAATATCACGCAATGTCCCATTTTGTGGGATGGAAACAAAATCGGTTTCAATCAAATCGTTAATGTTTAATTGCGTTAGCGCGGCCTTATCTTTGTCGTGTGTGAGTAATTCGCCTTTTGCTGCTAAGGCTTGCGTGTAAATCGAACGCGGTTGGAAATATTTGTTGAGCAAATACGCCAAAGTCGCCGTAATCATAAGCGGAACAAGCAATTTATAACCGCCGGTGATTTCTGCGATCAAAAAAATTGCTGTGAGAGGCGCATGCATCACACCACCCATCACACCAGCCATTCCCGCAAGGGCAAAATTGGCTTCCGAAATTTCCAAACCAAATGTAGTGTTGAGCAATCTAGCCAAGAAAAATCCGGTAACCCCGCCCATAAATAGTGATGGCGCAAAAATTCCGCCAACCCCGCCACTTCCTATGGTGAACGCCATTGCAATGATTTTGAAAAATAAAATCAGCAAAATAAATCCTAAAAATAAATAGGTTTGATCGGTGCGACTGTAAAAGAAACTGTTATTTGCCAAGGCATCGCCGTTGCCCTGAATAATTTCTGTGAGAAATAAAAAACCTTCGCCGAAAAGAGGTGGAAAAAAGTAAATAAGGGCGCTCACTACTAATCCGCCCACGAGTGCTTTTTGCCAAATATTTTTCCATTTATTAAGTTTGGTTTCAATAAACAAATTCATTTTTGTGAAATAAATGGAAACACCACCTGCGAGTAAGCCTAAGAGGATGTAATAAGGAATATTACTCAGCATATAACCTTGTGTAATATCAAATGAAAAAACAACACCTTTACCTATGAAAACCGCAGCAAACAAGGCTGCTGTTATTGCCGAAATCAATAACGGTATAAGCGAAGCCATGGTGAGATTGAGCATCAACACTTCGAGTGCAAACACAACGCCTGCAATCGGCGCTTGAAAAATTCCCGCAACAGCGCCTGTGGCGCCACATCCCATCAAAAGCACTAACGAGCGATAATCTAATCGCAACGTTTGTCCCAAATTTGAACCAATCGCTGAACCTGTAAGAACGATGGGCGCTTCCAAACCTACAGAACCACCAAAACCAACCGTGAGCGACGAAGCAATCATTGATGAATAGGTTTTGGTTTTGTTCAAAATTCCTTTACCTACGGAAATTCCACGTAATACCAAACTCACGCCATGCCCGATATCGTCTTTTTCTTTTTGAATTTTTTTGACGTAAAGCACGGTAAGTAAAATTCCAATTAAAGGTAGGATCAAATAAGCGTAATTTGTGTCTTCTGTGGTTACCCATGAACGAACAAAACGTTCGACAAAATATACCAAATTTTTCAAAACCATCGCAGCCAATCCAGCCAAAATACCAACTACCACTGCCAAAATCAACATAAAATTTTGCTGCGAAATATGACGAACACGCCAACAAAGAAAAGATGTCAGGGCTTTTTTTAGCATCTGAAATTTTTTGCAAAGGTACAAAAAATTGTTAATAACTCGACAATTTATTAACAATTTGACATTTTTTTGCAAAAAAATATACGAAAATCGAAGTTCGAGCGTTATATAGGGTGTTAAGAATTATTAATTGAAAAATCGAAAATTATGAAAAAAACTATCAAAAACCCTACCACATGGCAAGTTACACTCTTGGTTGCAACGGTTTGTTTTGCTATTGTTGAAGGATTGTTGTAATCCTTTTTGCTTTTGCAAGAGGATGTTGGTCCGTCCTGCCGAATCGCAAGTTCGGCAGGACGGGCTTTTCCCTTATTTTTTATGGTTTCGACTACGTTTCACCGTGTGTTTGATTTTAAACGCAGCAAGATTAAGTTCATAGCTTGTTTCGGTATCCACTTTATCCAAAGTATCTCCTACAATCATTTCAACAAATTCTCCACCTTTTTCCATTAATGTTTGTTGTTTCTCAATATTTTCGTGATCTTGCATCAGTTCGGCCACAGCATGCGACACCTCGCGCATTTTTGTAAACGCTTCAATAATGGCGATGGTGGTTTGTGTGGCTTGCGGACTTTTTAAAATTGTGGCGAGCATATATAAACCTCTTTCTGTGAAAGCCTTGGTACTTATCGAATGTTTAAGAGTGTTGAACCGGTCGAAAATTTCGACCAGTTCTTGTCTTTCAATACTTTGCACAGATAAAATGTATCCTTCGGGGAATTTTTCAGGATTGTTTTTTACTGCTTCGTTAATACGTTTAGTTTCTACACCGTAGAGTTCGGCAACATCGCTATCCAAGATAACATTTTGATTTCTGATGCAAATGATTTTGTCATTCACATCTGGTAATTTGATTAAGTCATTCATAAATTTTGAAATTTTTTGATTAATAATCTGCAAAATTATACGAAAAACAAAAAAATCGCCAAAATCAGACTTGAATTTTGGCGAAATGTTAAGATTGAGCAAATTAAATTTTAATTTTTTCAATTGCTGTGCGAATGCGTTGCAAAGTTTCCTCTTTTCCGATAATTGCTATAATGTCGTTGAGGTGCGGACCCATTGCAGCACCAACAAGGCAGAGGCGCAAGCAGTTCATCACTTGTCCCATGTTGTAATTGTTGGATTTGATGAAATTTGTGATGACTTGTTCTAAATGTTCGGAGGAAAAATCAATTTCTTGCTCTAATATTTTTGAAAAATCTTCAAGAATGGCAGGCATTTCAGGTGTCCAGCGTTTTTTTACAACGGTATCATCGTAAGATGTTGGTGCAATGAAAAAGAAGTAAGATTGATTCCAAATTTCGTGTACAAAATTTACACGTTCCTTAACTAAACTCACAATTTTTTCCAACGTTTTACGATTGAAAATCGGTACGGCTGCATGACTGTGCATAAAAGGAATAAACAAATCGGTGAGTTCTTCGGCACTTTTTTTTATCAAATATTGATGATTAAACCAAATGGCTTTTTGTACGTCGAATTTTGCTCCGTGCTTGCTTACACGGTCGAGAGAGAATTTTTCAATCAACTCGTTTAAAGAAAAAATCTCTTGCTCCGTCCCATCGTTCCAACCCAAAAGAGCAAGAATATTGATCACTGCATCCGAAAAATAACCCATTTCGCGGTAACCCGACGAAACCTCAAGCGTTTTCGGATCCGTCCATTCTAAAGGAAATACAGGAAACCCAAGTTTGTCTCCATCGCGCTTGCTCAATTTGCCGTTACCATCGGGCTTCAGCAAAAGGGGTAAATGTGCAAATTTAGGCATTGTATCTTCCCAACCTAAATAGCGATAGAGCAACACGTGCAACGGCGCAGATGGCAACCATTCTTCGCCACGAATCACGTGCGTGATCTGCATTTTGTGGTCATCCACAATATTCGCAAGATGATAAGTCGGCAATCCGTCTGACGATTTCCAAAGCACTTTATCATCTAAAAGGCTTGAATTTACAGCCACCTCACCACGAATTAAATCATTCACAACAACAGTTTGATTAGGCTCAATTTTGATACGAACCACAAATTGTTCACCGCCATCCAAGCGGAATTTCACTTCATCGTGTGACATGGTTAGAGAATTTCTCATAGACATACGAGTTGAAGCATCGTACTGCAAACTTTGCGATCTTTCAGTTTCCAAGCGCGCGCGCATAACGTCTAATTCCTCAGGCGTATCAAAAGCATAATATGCCAAACCTTTGGCTAAAAGTTCGTCCACATATTTTCGATAGATCGTTTTTCGTTCAGATTGGCGGTAAGGGCCAAAATTTCCCCCAACATGAGGACCTTCATCAAACTTGATACCAAGCCATTTGAATGCTTCAACAATGTATTCTTCCGCACCCGGCACAAATCGAGAACTGTCTGTATCTTCAATGCGAAGCAAAAATTGTCCACCATATTTTCTGGAAAAAAGATAGTTGAAGAGGGCTGTGCGAACACCGCCAATGTGTAGGGGGCCTGTTGGACTTGGGGCGAATCTAACGCGAATCATAGAATAGAGTTAAGAGTTAAGAGTTAAAAATTAGGGTGTATCCATAGAATGTCGCGAAGCAACTCTTAGTTCTTAATTTTTAGTTCTTAACTTGTTGATATATTGATATGTTAATTGAGATACATATTTCCCTTTTTCATATAAAAATTCTTTATAGTCGGCAATTTTTGCGAAGCCGTAATTTTCAAAGAATTTAATACTGTTGATATTGGTTTCCGAAACATTGGCGTAAACGGAATGAAGTTGTAATTTTTCGAAACAATACGATAAAAATTGGTCGAGCACTATTTTACCAATGCCTTGTCCTTGATACGCATTGAGCAGCATGATGCCAATCCCAGCGTGTTTATGAATAGGGTCAAACTCAAACAAGTCAATTGTTCCGATAGGTTCGGTAATGTCTAAATCCGAACTGATGACTTTGTGTATCATCAATCGCAACTGTCGAAGTCCAAATACATCTAAAGTAAGTGTTTGCTTGATATACGTGTCCAATTTGTATTTAGAAAGCGGTTCGATAGTTTCGCTCACGTTCCAAATATTCGGATCGTTTTCCCATTTCAACAACGTGGAAACATCCGATGGCTCTATGGCTTTAAGGATTATGTTAATTTGTTGTTCCACTATATACTGAATTTACCAACACTTTTAATTCAACATTATAAAACGCTTCTTCCGAACGCGCGAACGACACTTGCATTTCTCCACCTTTGGCACGAACCAAACAACTATCAACCGGATTATTTTGTGCATGACTCAATGCTGCACCAATCACGCAAAGTCCGTTGGTGTAAGTTTCTTGATCAACTTGGTGTTCATAATGCCGAACTTCCAAAAAACCCGGATTGGGCTGATAAAATGTCACGTTCGCCCCTTTCGGAAAACGTTTACCATACGAAATTTCGCGACCTTTTTCCAACACATTTACATGATTTACATCATCGGTTGGAACCATACAAAACGGTGCTCCAAAATCCATGACGAAATTTTGAAACACTTTTTTTATCATAATGGGTTCAAGTATTCGAACATTAACAAAGTGCATATTTTCGTGATTGGAAACAAGATTACAATAGACCATCTGTCCATTGATTTCGATATGGGTTGAGATTGTTAAAATTTTCAAATTTTTTGCAAAAACTGCCACACACGCAGCATCTACAACATTAAGTTCTGCCAAAGCACCGTTGAAATTGTAAGATTTTACTTCTATCAAGTTTTTTGAACACCGGTCTAAACGTAAAATTCCAGACGCACCAATACCAAACCGTCGCGCACAAAGTCGAGAGATTTCAGCGCTTTGCAATGCTCCAAAAACTCCATCACGATTGTCCAATAAGATAAAATCGCGACCTAAACAATGATATTTTTCGAAAGAAATTGTCATAACGAATTTGCAAAGGTACGAAAAATTTATGAATTGTCGTCATTCCGAGCCCCTCGACTACGCTCGGGATAAACTCTGTCTAGGAATCCCCTTGCTATGGGATGTCTCGACTACGTTTCACTTCGCTCGACATGACGACCCGAATTGCTTTTTTGTCATAAACCAACACTTTGGCACAGTTTTTGTAATAATAAAATCAAAAAAAAAGGAGCATCATGAATAAAAAAACGATCTTTAGCAGTTTGATTATTATACTTGTCAGCGTAGTGGCTTCGTTGGCAACTGTAATGATTTTTACAAGCGCAACCCAAATTCCGGCGTCAGAAAATTTGAGAACACATACACCCACAGCTCCACCTGTGTCATCTGCAAAGTTGCCAAGTTTTGAGGATGTGGCCGAATATTCGGTTAATACGGTTGTTCACGTTAAATCCGAGTTTATGGTTAAAACTCGATTTTACGATGATTATTTCGGCTTTTTCAGTCGTCCGGGTATGCGACGAGTAGAGGGTTTTGGCTCGGGGGTAGTGATTTCTGAAGATGGTTACATCATTACCAATAATCACGTGGTGCAAGGTGCAGAAAACATAGAAATTACATTCAACAACAGAAAAGTTTTTTCTGCAACAATTGTCGGAACAGACCCTTCAACGGACTTGGCTCTGCTCAAAGTAGATGCAAAAAATTTGGAATTTTTGACATTCGGAAACTCTGATTTGGTCCGCCTCGGTCAATGGGTATTGGCAGTTGGAAACCCGTTTAACCTCAATTCGACCGTAACAGCCGGTATTGTGAGTGCCAAAGCCCGAAACATAAACATTTTGTCGCAAAACATGAGCGGTAACGCTCGTCCAATAGAGTCGTTTATACAAACAGACGCTGCTGTCAATCGCGGAAACAGTGGTGGTGCGTTAGTCAATTTGCATGGCGAATTGATAGGCATCAACACAGCTATTGCATCTACCAGTGGTACTTTTGCAGGCTATTCATTTGCCATTCCGGCGAATATCGCGAAAAAAGTGAGTGAGGATTTGCGTACATTCGGACAAGTACAACGTGCTTTTCTTGGCATTTTGTTTTCGCCGATGGATCAAAATCTTGCTGTTGCTAAAAAAATGGAAGACATTGACGGTTTGATTATCAGCCGTATAACAGAAACCGGCGCAGCGAAAAAAGCAGGTCTTCAACTTGGAGACGTTCTTTTGAGAATAAAGGACAGACCGGTAAATACAGAAGGTGATTTTTTCGAAATCATCGGCCAACTTCGCCCGGGTGAAACTGTCGAACTGACCTATTCTCGAAAAGGCAAAACGTTGCAAGCAAATGCTATTTTGCAGGATATGGATGGGGGTACGCAGAAACGAACGGTGACACAATGGTAGGTAGTGGCGCGGTTTGCGTGCCCAACAATCATTCAGCACAAATGTAATCAGGGCGGGCGAACCCCGCCTCTATGGAATTTGCACAAAAAAAATGCAACCTTTTTTGCTTTTTTCCGTAAAATACCGTATCTTTGCACCCCAAAATTATTTTATTCGTTAATCTATGAAATTCAATTTATATTATGAGACAGTTAAAAATATCTAAATCTATTACCAATCGCGAAACAGCGTCGCTTGACAAATATCTGCAAGATATTGGTAAAGAGGAATTAATCAGTGCAGAAGAAGAAGTGTTGTTGGCACAAAAAATTCGCAATGGAGACCAGCGTGCTTTGGAAAAACTGACCAGAGCTAATTTACGCTTTGTGGTTTCTGTAGCGAAGCAATATCAAAACCAAGGATTGAGTCTTCCCGATTTGATAAATGAAGGCAATCTGGGCTTAATTAAAGCGGCTCGTCGTTTTGATGAAACACGTGGATTTAAGTTTATTTCGTATGCTGTTTGGTGGATTCGTCAATCCATTTTACAAGCCTTAGCCGAACAATCAAGAATTGTGCGTTTACCCCTCAACCAAGTAGGTTCGCTCAATAAAATAAAAAAAGAAACATCGAAACTTGAACAAAAATTCGAGCGTACGCCGTCTATCGACGAAATTGCCGAATCTTTGGATTTGTCAAAAGACAAAATTTCCGAAGTGATGAATATCACGACGCGCTATGTATCTATGGATGCCCCGCTAATTCAAGACGAGGAAACAAGTTTTATTGATATTTACATCAACGAGGATAATCCTACAACAGATTCTTTGTTAATTCGTGAATCGTTGGCACGTGAAATCGAACGTTCGTTGGCCACACTCACCGAAAAAGAACGTGATGTACTCTATCTATTTTACGGTATTGGACATGGTCACGGTTATACATTGGACGAAATCGCTATTAAATTTGACTTAACTCGCGAGCGTGTTCGTCAGATTAAGGAAAAAGCGATTCGCAGGTTGAAAACCTCATCGAGAAGTAAGCACCTAAAAGCCTTTTTAGGAGAATAAAAACAGGTATGTGGTACGAGGTGCTGGGTACGAGGTGTACCACATCGCACATCCCGTACCTCATACCCAGCAACCCCACACCTGAATATGTACGAACAACTCCAAGCCTTAGACAACATCCGTATTAATTTTTCAGCAGAAAGCATGCACTTTGTCAACATTATTTTGGCATTTGTGATGTATGGTATTGCGTTAGGGATCCGTCCGCAAACGTTTAAAAATATTTTACTGTTTCCGAAATCATTTTTGATCGGACTTTTTGCACAAATAGTAGCCTTACCGGCGATTACATTTTTATTGGTCGTTTTATTCAACCAATGGATTACGCCGATGATCGCAATGGGTATGATTTTAGTAGCAGCTTGCCCAGGTGGAAATACCTCTAATTTTATGTCGCAACTTTCGAGAGCAAATACCGAACTTTCGATTAGTTTATCAGCTATCGGAACGGTGATCACGCCAATTTTTACGCCATTCAATTTCTGGTTTTGGGGCAGTATGTACACTAATTTTGTGAATAATCGTGCCGGAGATGCCTTACAAACGATATATATTGAATATTGGGAAATGTTTAAAATAGTATTGCTTTTGCTCGGGGTTCCGTTAGTGCTGGGGATTTTAACCGTGAAATATCTTCCGAAAATTGCTCGAAAAATGAAAAAACCGTTGCAATATGTTTCGATGGTGTTTTTTATAGCGATGGTTGTGATTGCTTTCAACAATAATCTGAAAATTTTTGTGAGCGACTTTTTTATCTATATTTTTATTTTGGTTTTGATTCATAATTCGGCGGTTTTGGGCACAGGTTATGGCTTAGCAAGATTGTTCAAAGTACCTCCAAAAGATAAACGAGCGTTGACTATCGAAACCGGTATTCAAAATTCGGGATTAGGTTTGGTTTTATTGCTTAATCCGAATATCTTTCCGCCTGAAATAGCTATTGGTGGAATGGTGTTGGTTACAGCCTGGTGGGGCATTTGGCATATTGTTTCGGGGCTTTCAATTTCGTTTTATTGGTCGCGACGGGCCGCAAAATAGCCTAACCTGTAATTTTATTAAGGTTTCCTTGATTTTTGTAATCTTTTAATCTTGCAAAAATCGGGGTTCAAACAGTTTGCAAAATAACATTTTTTGCAAGGACGTAAGACAATTAACAAATGCAACTTTAAGGAGCAAAAAAAAACAAAATTTTCTTTGTCAAATCAAAAATAATTCGTACCTTTGTAAGATATTTTACACACTAATACCACATCATGAGAAAACTTATCACTATTGTTTTGATTTTAGTGGTGAACGTTATGTTTGCCGAAAAAATCACATTTTCATCGGCTTCGACCGGCTTGAAAACCTCTAATCCGGCTGAAAACATTCGTGTTTTCACCAACACCATTTCCGAAATAGATGTAACCAAAATGATTGTTCAAGGGCAAAATTTCACGGCCTTGGATCTTGAAGGTTACGTATTTCATGGTGAAATTGGAGACCCTAGACTTCCTGCAAAAACACAACTTTTGGAAGTTCCGATGGGCGCAACAGTTGAAATTAACATTTTGTCGAGCGCATATACGGATATTAATCTTTCTCAAAAAGGGTTTAAAAACCAATTGCTTCCTGTTCAGCCCTCTGTGCGCAAAAGTGCTACGGAAATGCCAGCGTTGGTAAAAAATGCTGCTGCTTACAGTAAAAATACGTTCAACGTTCGCGATATTGTTGATGTGTTTAACTTGGGAATTGCGAAAGATCGGCAGTTTACACAACTTAATATCTGTCCGATTCAATACTTACCTTCGGAAAACATTATTCGTGTGTATCATCACATCGAATTTGAAGTAACTTATGTTGGCGGACAACCTAAAACGATTTTTTCTCAAAAACCACTTGTTTACCAAATCATTTCTCATCGAGCGTTTGAAACCACGTTAGTTCCGTTTATCACTTGGAAAACGGAAAAAGGTTTTGATGTTCGTGTAGCTTATACCGACGATATTGGAGGAACTGGCGCCACGCTTAGAACCAACATTAAAAACTATTTGCAAGGTATTTACGACAATCCGGCAACACGTGCCGATTTTTTATTGTTGGTGGGAGATAATACGGCAATTCCTGCGTATGCAAACCAAGTAACCGGTTATGGAACTCACGTTACCGATTTGTATTATGCCGACTATACCAACGACAATTTACCGGATATTCAATACGGACGATTATCGGGAGCTTCAGGTAGTCCTATACAGATTTCCAATCAGATTGAGAAAATTTTGGCTATGGAAAAAATGAACGTTCCGTCGCTCGATTTTTTCAATAAAGCAACATTTGTTGCGGGTAAAGAAACCGGTATTTACCGACGCATTGCCGATGCTACCGTAGATTATGCTGCAAATAATTACTGGAATGTAGTTAATGGATCAGCAAACACGGCGATTTTTAAAGAAGCAAACAACAACACCAATACACAAGGTCCTAATGTTCGTGCATCTCTCAACGAAGGCAGAAGTTATATCAATTATACTGCACACTGCAACTTTGATAGATGGGACGACCAAACAATTATAACAAGTCACGTATCAAGTTTCACGAATGAAAACAAGTATCCGCTTATGATTGGCAATTGCTGTTTGTCTGCTAAATTTGAAGTAGCCAATAATATCGGCACAGAGTTAATGCGTGCTCAACGAAAAGGTGCTGTAACTTATATCGGAGGAAGTAACAATACTTATTGGACAGAAGATTTTCACTGGTCTGTGGGCTCAGGGGCTAATGCCAGTAATCCGGAAACTGCTACTTATGCAAACACCGGATTAGGTGTTTATGATCGAGCATGGCACCTGAATGGCGAAGCCCGAAGCGATTGGGCATACACGGCTAGTGAAATAGTTTTCTGGGGGAATATGGCGGTACAAGGTAGTTCTGCAACACCGAATACAGCAATGAAAAGATACTATTGGGAAATTTATCACGTTTTGGGCGACCCGTCGTATATACAGACTGTTACTACACCTCAACCTCTTCCTGTTAATGATTTAGGTATGATGATGACTATTGATGAAGAATTGTATATTGAAACGGTTCCTTATGCTTATGTAGGTTTTTCTATGAATGGTCAACTTCTTGGTGGTGGTATGACAGATCACTTGGGCCAAATCACTTTGACTTTTGATGAGGAACTCCCCTATGGCGAAGCCTTGCTTGTTATCACGGCTAAAGGTTACATTCCTTACATCGAGACTGTTCAAATCAACTTGGCAGATCGTCCATTAATTAGTGTGCCGAATTATAAATTATCAATCAATTCAACACCTACAGAACATTGTGTTTTCGGTGAAACTATTGATTTTTCAATGTTATTAAAAAACCGTGCCCTTGTTGCTGCTAATCAGATTTATGTGACGTTGAGTATGGTAGGGAAAGACGATTTTGTTCAAATCATTCAAACCTCGACCCCGATTTCAGTTTTGAATGGAGAAGATTCTGTTTGGGTTTCCGGTCGTCAGTTAGTTATTTCTACCGATATTCCTAATCGTTACAACGTAGAAATCTTGGCAACCATTACTTATTCCGATACGTTGACCCTTGAACATACATTCAACCTTCTCGGCGCAGCACCTGAATTTGTTATTTCAGGCTTTAATACCACCGAAATTAATGGTTCGTTTACGATTACCAACGTGGGTTTGGAGCCGATAATAGGTACCCAAGTTCAATTGGTTAATCAAGGCGATAATGTTACGGTGAGCAATTTTTCACCAACCACGGCTAATTTTACTTTAAGCACTGCAATTCCTTTCACGTTTGATTTGCAAAAAGCTCCGGGCTTGCCCGAATTTGTTACTTTTGGCTTGGGTCTTTCCATTGCGAAAGGTGATTTCTCGTACACACGCACGTTGAACTCTGCATTTGGTATTTTGGTTGAAGATTTTGAAACCGGATCTTTCTTAGATGGATTATGGATAGGGGATGGACTTGCTAATTTTGACTGGTATATTGATTCTCTTCACCCTTTTCAAGGTAAATATTGCATGCGCAGCAAGAAAATCAATCACAACGAAACAGCGAGCATGGTTACGGATATGTTCGAGTTGGTTGGCGGAGATTCTATTGTTTTCTACTACAAAGTTTCGTCTGAGGATTGCCGAGGCAATTCAGGTTGTATCGACGGTGGCGATGCTTTGCGTTTCTCAATTTCGGATGGCAACACTTGGACTGAGCTTCAAGCGTGGTATGGCGAAATTCCTTGGACACGTGCAGCTTTTGCGATGAACGAAGGTATTCATTATTTCCAGTGGGCTTATACCAAGAATCCGACTCAAAACAGGGGTAGTGATGCTGCTTGGGTAGATTATATTGTTTTCCCGAAAGCAGGTCTTGTTCCACCTGTTCCATCTGTATCCATAATTCCTCCGATTATACTTCCTGATCACATTCGATTTGATATTGTGGTGAATAATGGTCACTTGCAAGCTCGTATCAATGCAGAGACCCCCGGCAAAGCGACTATTCGTTTATTCAATATGTTGGGACAGCCTGTAGGTCTTGTTTGTAACAACAGTGCAGTTCATGTGGGTCAGAATGATTTTTATTTTGATTTGTCGAACTT
>Ga0123353_10000364_pt1 | contig 55292 bp, 54 predicted proteins | sample TergutLab28metaG_3_FD_92763 | JGI IMG/M metagenome (GOLD analysis project Ga0123353, IMG submission 92763) | Labiotermes labralis P3 segment gut microbial communities from Petit-Saut dam, French Guiana - Lab288 P3 | ecosystem: Host-associated > Arthropoda: Insects > Digestive system > Gut ... | reverse complement strand
TTAGCTGACCACTCAAAGGATAGCAGATTTTTTTAGGTGTGGTAACTGGCTCATTTTTTAACCCTTTCAGGGTGCTGCACTTTTCAACGCCATTCGCTGCATTTTTATTTTATCAAAAACATGAATGTCTTGAACAACCGCCGCTATATCTTCCTCGGTAGCGTTCATAATAAGCCCGATAATAACTTCAAGCTCATCGTAATAAGCCGCTCCGTCATCTGTGCCTTGGAGTTTATTGACGGCTTCAAGAATCTTGTCCTTGTTCATTTCCAAAACCTCCCTCCGTGCGTAATACCAAAATTATACTTGGAGGGGAGTATCGCCGCAAAGGTGCGAATATGAAAAACCGTCCGTTCATAAAGACAGAACAGACGGCGCATATTTTCGCGGCTTATGCAATTTTTACTTTTCTTACGGGTGCGGTCATCACCTTATACATAACCTCGTCCACCGTGTCGGTATATTGCCCCTCGCTGTGCAGTTTGGTTTTTAGGGCGTTAAGGCTATGTATCAAAAATCGCCATTCGGCTTCGGTTAAATAAATACGGTTCTTTTTCATGGCGCAATCCCTCCGTGTGATTCCATTATATGTGGAAGAAAGGATAGCCGCAAACGTGCGATTTTGAAAAGCTGTCCGCTCTTAACGCAAACGGACAGCTTTTCAATAGGGATATTATTCCTCGTCCTCGATTTCTTCCAACTCGCCGTCAATATCCAGCCAGTCCTCAATGATTGCGCCGGACAGAATAGGTATTGCCAATTCTCGCTTGCTGTACTCGAAAAACTGTGGAGGCAAAGTAACCTCTACCGATTCCGCCAGCATGACAAGAAGGTAGAGGAAGCCGTGATATTCCTTTTGGTCATACAAAGATTCAAGGTGTTCGGTCAAGCTCTCCATTGGATAATCGTTCAGCCAAAGCAATTCATACAGCCGATAAAGAAAGCTGCCGCTTACCAAAGACGACGCTTCATAGACAGCTTCCTCGTCTATGGCTTCCTCCGTTACTATCGGTTCTTGAAACAAATACCGGGTATAGTCGCTTGCGGTCATAATGATATGCTCCTTTCAAAATTTATGGGGGGCAAATGGGGGGCAAACGCTTATTTCTGACTTTTTTCAACCGCCCCATAAAATAGTGAAAACCCGCAAAGCCTTACGCCATGCGGGTTTTTGATGGAGCTCTTAACCAGATTCGAACTGGTGACCTCGTCCTTACCAAGGACGCGCTCTGCCGACTGAGCTATAAGAGCATATTCAATTTTTCGGGCTAAAATTCTGCCCCCCATTTTGCCCCCCACGGGGATGAACTTAGATGATACAAGATAAAACAGGATATAATCTTCATTCCCGAAAACCCGCTTGTATCAGGGTTTTATGAACTCCTTGACATCAGATGAACCTATCTGATATACTCCTGACATCCTTACCAAGGATGCGCTCTGCCGCCTGAGCTATAGAAGCACAAAGGGTTTGCGGGTTATTAAATTAAAAACTACTGTCAAAATCACCTCAAATTACTGTCAAATTCATTTTATCGAAAATCGCTACCTGTAGCCTTACCAAGGACGCGCTCTACCGACTGAGCTACAGCAGCAAGGGGTTAAAATGTCGGTTATTCGGTTGTTTGCTCAAACTGCCGTGAACGAATTACCAAGGACGCACTCTGCCGACTGAGCTATAAGAGCAAACAGGAATCAGGGGGGCAGGATGCCCAACCCCTGTTTCCTAAATTTGGCGACCCGGAACGGGCTCGAACCGTCGACCTCTAGCGTGACAGGCTAGCGTTCTAACCAACTGAACTACCGGGCCAAAGCTCAAATATCATATCACATAATCGGAATTTTTGCAATAGCTTTTTGAAAATTTTTTCAGTGTGACCTGCCGGTATATTTACCTGCAACCTCGTCGCTCCAAACATGCGCTTCCACATGCCGCAAGGTGTCGTTGATATGCACGCCTTTTGGATATATCCCGCGCTTGAAATCATACTCCACATGCGGCGGCAAACCGATGCGGTTGATTAACGCAAGCATTTCATCCGCGAAATAGGCCCTGCCCCAGTATTCTTCCTTACCGAACAACGCAGGGTTGAAAATCGCGAATGAATCCCCATAGGTGAAAGACACAGTCAGCGGGTCAAATTCGCTTAAAGGGATTTTTACGCAGGCCGGGTTTTCATAAGCCGAAAGCCATTGGCGCTCTTCGCCGAGAAAGAAATAATAGGGCGAAGCTCTCTCTACGCGCCCGCCGCGCGCGACAAAAGCCTCGCGCAAAAGCTTTTCGCGGCCATAGCGCTTATGCAAAAAATCTTCGATATTGGGATTGCCGATCTTATCGGCCGCTTTTCGGGCGAGCAAAATCTGCCGGGCCTCCTCCATGGGAAGCTCTGTAAATGATCGGAACGGCCCGAAGCCATTGTTCCGTTCAAAGTAGTGGTAAAGCAAGACGTTGTTTACGGCTTTCGCCCCCTGTTCATCTGCATTGATCTTTTTCTCGCCCTCTGGAATTGCCATTCCCTACCCCTCGAACTCACGCGACAGCATATCCATATAAAGGTTATCGATATACTTTCTGTCTTTGAATATCCACTCGCGCCGCCGCCCGGCTTCCCGGAAGCCTACCTTTTTATAGCAGGCAATGGCCGCGTGATTGTCCGCTTGTACGGAGAGCATGATGTTGTGAAGGTTCAATGTGTTGAATCCAAAATTGAGAACCAGGCGGATGGCCTCGGCGCCGTAGCCCTTGTTCCTGTGCTTCTCCTCGCCGATAGCAATGCCGAGGAAGGCGTGGCGGCAGAGATGGTCGATGTCGTGCAGGCTGATGTGGCCGATGAGCACGTCGCCGTCGAGGAGCGCTATGGCGAAGCGGCAGCCTTTCAATTCCTCAAGGGTCTTTTTCGCGCTGGCCAGCGACACGAGATTGTGATACCCGCCATAGTAGTCGGCGACGGTTCTGTCATTCATCCACTGCGCCCATTTGGCAATGATCTCTGTGTCGTCGGCGTCAAACGGCGAGAGATACAGCCGCTCGCCGACGATTTTACGAAAATAACGCATGAGTAAACCCCCGTTTCTTTCAATCCAATCAATTTATTATAGCGCAAATAAGCGTAATCAATCAAGCGCTTTTTTCATGAATTGAAGTGAGTAAAAAAATTTTTTATCGTTTTTCACGATTTAGCTTGCAGATAAGAAAAATATCGGTTAAAATAGATTCACAAAAATAAAAGGAGCTGATGTTTTGTCCATACATTACGACGTCCGCAAAACGCCCGGCGATACATCCTGGTTCACGCGTGACCGTTTCGGCATGTTTATCCACTGGGGGCTTTACGCGATGCCCGCGCGGCACGAATGGATCAAGAATATCGAAAAAATGACGGACGGGCGGTACGAGCGCTACTTCAGGCACTTTGATCCCGACCTTTACAACCCTCGGGAGTGGGCGCGCGAGGCAAAAAACGCCGGCATGAAGTATGTTGTCATGACGGCCAAGCACCATGAGGGATTTTGCCTGTTCGACTCACAGTTTACCGATTATAAGGCGACGAACACGCCCTGCGGCAAGGACCTGTGCGAGGAGTACGTCGAGGCTTTCCGCGCGGAGGGGCTTCGCGTCGGATTTTACTATTCGCTGCTGGACTGGCATCACCCCGACTACACCGTTGACAGCAAGCATCCGCAGCGCGACGAGGAGAACCGCGCGGAGCTGAACGAGGGGCGCGACATGAAAAAGTACGCGCAGTACATGCGTGACCAGGTGACTGAGCTACTGACGAATTACGGTAAAATCGACATTCTTTGGTTCGACTTTTCCTTTGAGGACAAGGGCAGGGACGACTGGGAAGCTGAAAAGCTGATCGAGACCGCGCGGAGTATCTGCCCCGATATCATCATAGACAACCGCACGCAGCTTGAGCAGGACCTGTGGACGCCCGAGCAGTTTCAGCCGCGCGAGTGGGTGCGCGACGACGAGGGGAACCTGGTTGTGTGGGAGCTTTGCCAGACTTTCTCAGGTTCCTGGGGCTACCACAGGGACGAATCCACGTGGATGAGCGACGAAATGCTGATACGTATGCTCGTCAACACGGTTTCCCGCGGCGGAAACCTGCTGCTGAATGTCGGGCCGACGGCGCGGGGCTATTTTGACAGCCGGGCGGTATCAAAGCTGCGGACGATAGGCGGGTGGATGAAGTACAACTCGCCCAGCATTTACGGCTGTACGCAGGCGGAGTTTACGGCTCCACCGGACGTCCGCTACACACGCAAGGCGAACCGGCTGTATGTCCACCTGTTCGCGTACCCGTTCAAGTCGCTGTATTTGCCTGAGCTTGCGGTCAAGGTTGACTACGTCCAGTTCCTGCACGACGGGTCGGAGCTGCTTTTTGAATGCAGGGACGGCGAAGTGGAAATCCATTTGCCAAAGGTCAAGCCGGATCAGATCGTGCCGGTTATTGAAATTATATTAAACGAGGAGTAATTTTACATGCAAATCAAAATTTTCGCCTGGATTCTCAGCATTCTCTCTTTTTTCGCGTTTTGGAACCCCAACGCCCAGCCCAACAACATCCCCGAGACCCGTACATACGAGGGCGAAGCGCCCGACAAGTACGGCATTTGGCCCACGGAAGAATTTGAGACAGGCCCCAGGCCGTTATGGTTCTCTCCGACTCTTGCCAAGATCATCCTGCCGTTTCAGCGGCCCGTAAACGGCAATGTGTTCAGCGACAGCGTTTTACTTTTGCACGAGGGAAAGCTGGTGTACGAGTATTACGCCGACGGCTGGGACAAGGACACGCCGCACCCGATGTTTTCCGTGACGAAATCGCTATTGTCAACACTGGTGGGCATCGCTATCGGCGAGGGAAAGATCGAGGGCGTGAATCAGAAAGTCATTGACTTTTTCCCGGATGCTGAAATCGCCCCCGGCCAGGAAAGCAAGCGGAATATGACGATTGAACATCTGCTCACTCATACCTCCGGCCTGCCGGGGGACGGCGACAAGGTGGCGAGCGAATACCCCTGGTGGGACGCGCCCGACAGCGGCATAGCGGCGTTTGAAATCCCGCAGCTCGCCGAGCCGGGCAAGGTACATTCCTACAGCAGCGGCCCCGGCAGCCAGACGCTGGCCTGCCTGATCAGCCGCGCGGTTGACCAAAACCTGCTTGAATACGCGCAGGAGAAGCTGTTCGGGCCGCTTGGCATGACCTCGGTGAGATGGGACGCCGCGAAAGACGGCAACACATACGGCGGCTTCGGCCTTTTCCTGACGCCCAGAGACATGCTGCGCTACGGCTATCTGTACCTCAATTACGGCCGCTGGGAGGACAAGCAGATCGTTCCGGCGGATTTTGTGGCGATCACCCCGCCCAGAAGTAAAGCCGCCCAAGCCTACGGTTATTTATTCTGGAACGCCTCTCTCACGCCTTTCGACAGCTCCTATGAAGCCAGCGGATCATTCGGGCAGATCATTTGCATTATGCCCGAGCGTGACGCCGTATTGGTGCGCACGGGCAGTCCCGGCCCGGTGACGGGGTTCGCGTACAGGACCTTTGGAGATATTCTCATGCCGCTGCTGCCTGTGCAGGGGACGCCGTTTGAGTATTTCAAAGATTTAATCTAGGGCTGTTAACCGCCCTGTGAACACTCCCACTCCATAAACCCCGACGTAAACGGCAGGTGCGGGAATTTCTTTGCGCCTGTGTAAACAAACCCGTTTGCGATGTACCAGGCTTTCAGCGCGGAGTTCTCCTCAATGAAGCTGAGGACGAGCTTCGCGCCGCCAAGCTCGCGCGTCTTTGCCTTGCAGAGGCCGAGAAGCTGTATGCCATAGCCCCTGTGACGGCAGTCAGGCAGGACGGCGAGGTGGTGCAGCTCGAACGCGCTGCCCTCATCCGACAGCGCGACGGCGCCGGCCATGCGGCTCTCATCGTACAATCCATATATGAGCCAGCCCGAATCAAACCGCTTTTGCAGCGTTTCCGCTGTGATGAAGCTGGTGTGATTCGGGCAATTTTGTTCGGTTATAGAGAACTTCGCCGCGACAGTCGCGAAGCTCGCGCGGATCACTTCGGCGGCGGCGGGAATGTCGGCGCGGTCGAGCTGACGTATCATTTTGTGACCTCCCTATATGTCAAACAATACCAGCATAACCCCGCAAGCCAGAATCGCGAATCCCGCCAGCGCGCCCGAATACCGCTCAAGCCTGCCGACCTTGAGAAAGCTCAGGCCTTTCACGCCCAAAAGCGTCGTCAGCATCATGACCCCGATGGTCAGCACGGAAAAGCAAACCACGACGCTCCAAAGGGAAAGGGCGTTTTCTGCGGCGGCAGGGTACATGATCAGCGGAATCAGCGGTTCGCACGGCCCTAAAACGAACAGCACGAACAGCCCCCACACCGCGTTTGGACTTGCGGACAGCTTTTTGTGCACGTGCTCACGGTCGCCGCCGTGCTGGTGGACGAGCGTCTCGCCGTCCGATAGGACGTGGCGGTGCGGCTTGTTCTTGTAGGCTTTCCACACGCCGTACACGGTGTAGACCGCGCCGAAGCCCACCAAAAACCATGTCGCCATCCCCGCGCGGGCAGTCTCGATATGAACGAGCCGCTCGATGGATTCCGACAAGAGAATCCCCAAAAAGCCCAGCAGAACCGAGCTTAACACGTGGCCCAGGCCGCAGACGAATACGATCAGCATCGTCTTTTTCAGCGTCCAGCGGTTCGCGTGGCTCATGGCGATGAAAGGGATGTAGTGGTCGATGCCGATTAACGTGTGGGTCACGGCGATGGAGGCGGTAGTGGCAAGTAAGACAGTATTCATAATCCAATATCCTTCAAATCATATGGTGTTCCCTGATACACAAAATAGTTCAGCCAGTTTGAAAACAGCAGATTCCCGACGCCCCGCCATGTCACGACAGGCTCCTTGGCCGGGTCATCGTCCGGGAAATAGTTGCACGGCACATTGATCAAAAGCCCCTTGTTCACGTCGCGGAAATACTCCCGGGACAAGGTGCCACGGTCGTACTCGGAGTGGCCCGTGGCGTAGAAGTTGCGGCAAGCCATGTCGGAAATCAGGTGGACGCCCGCGATATCGGAGTAAGACAGCACCTGCAAATCGCTGACCAGCGCGATATCGCTCATGCGCGTTTCGGTGTGGCGTGAATGCGGAATGAAGTAGACGTCGTCAACGCCGCGCAGCAACGGATGAAAGGTGTCCAACGGCCTGTGCGGGAACACGCCGAACATCTTTTCTTTCAGCTCGTACTTCGGCACGCCGTAGTGGTAGTACAGCGCGGCCTGCGCCCCCCAGCAGATGTGGAAAGTCGAGTAGACATTCGTTTTGCTCCACTCGAATATTTCGCAAAGCTCAGGCCAGTAATCCACATCCTCAAAGGGCAGCAGCTCCACCGGCGCGCCGGTCACGATCATGCCGTCGAAGCGCTCGTGCTTCACGTCGCCGAATACCTTGTAAAATTTTAACATGTGCTCCTGCGCCGTGTTTTTTGAGATATGCGACGCGGTTTGAAGCAGCTCTACCTCGACCTGCAAGGGGGAGTTGCCGAGCAGACGCAGCAGCTGCGTCTCCGTCTCGACCTTGGTCGGCATGAGATTGAGCAGGATGATCCGCAGCGGGCGGATGTCCTGCGTCATGGCGTGCGATTCGGTCATGACGAAAACGTTTTCGGATTCAAGTGTGCCGCGCGCGGGCAGTTCGTTGTCGATTTTGATTGGCATGGATGAAGTCACCGCCGTAAATTAATAATACATACTATCTATATATTTTAACAAGACTTAGGGACGAAATCAAGTGCATTTTTTATTCCAGACAGTTTTTTTAGATATTTAATTGAAAAATTTTTCAAAAACCCTTGACAAAATGCATTTTACCGCATACAATAAATATAACAGTTGAGTAATCAATCAACTGTATCGAAGAAAGGATAGGTGACAATCATGGCCGGAAAAGGGCAGGCAAGCTATTCGAGATACAGACTCAGCAGTACGCCCGTGCGTAACGCGAACCAAACGGCGTGCGACTGCGACGTGATCCATGAGGAGGTCGTGAACAGGGTAAAGGCGCAGATGCCCCACGGTCAGGACTTTTATACTCTCGCGAACCTTTACAAGACGTTTTCCGACAGCACGCGCCTTCGGATACTTTGGGCGCTGAACGCCAGCGAGATGTGCGTGTGCGACTTGGCGGTGCTGCTCAATATGACGAAGTCGGCCATTTCCCACCAGCTGAAATCCTTGCGTATGGCCAATTTGGTCAAGTACGACAAGCGCGGGAAAGTCGTGTACTATTCGCTGACGGACAGCCATGTTAAGGATATTTTCGTGCAGGGATTTGAACATATCAAGGAATGAGAAAATAAAAATGACACAAACGATTGAATAAGTGAACAACTATTAAATAATATGGGAGGGTTCTGTGTGGTTAAAGAGAGCAGCTTGAATGAACAGAGCTGCGGGTGTGAGCATTGTCACGGCAATGAGCGTGATGAAATCGGAAAGGCAAAAATAATTCAGACAGCTGTCGGCGCGGCGGTGTTCGCGGCGGCGATTGCGCTTAAATATATCGTGCCTGGAGTGCCTGAAAGCGCGGCGGGAAAATATATCGTGTTGGCGCTGTGCGCGGCGGCGTACCTGATTTTGGGCGGCGAGGTTCTTTTGAGGGCGGTTCGGAACATAGTTCGCGGCAGGGTGTTCGACGAGAATTTTCTGATGGGCGTCGCAACGCTCTGCGCGTTTGCGATCGGCGAGTATCCGGAGGCCGTGGCCGTCATGCTTTTCTATCAGATCGGCGAGTATTTTCAGGCGTCGGCTGTGCGGAGGTCAAAAAAATCCATCGCGGAGCTTATGGATATCCGCCCCGATTACGCCAATCTGCTCAAAAACAGGGAAGTTGTTTGCGCCGCACCGGAAACCGTGGCCGTCGGCGACCGCATCGTTGTGAACCCGGGCGAAAAAATCCCGCTGGACGGGGTTATTCTGGAGGGCCGCACCATGCTGGATACGTCGGCGCTGACGGGCGAATCCGTGCCCAGGGAGGCGGAGGAGGGCGACGCGGTTCTGTCCGGCTGCGTAAACCAAAGCGGCGTGATCACGGTGAAAGTTACGAAGATCTTCGGCGAGTCAACGGCGGCGAAAATCATTGACCTGGTGGAAAACGCCGCCTCCCAAAAAGCGCCCGCCGAAAATTTTATCACCGCTTTTTCAAAGGTCTATACCCCGGTTGTGGTGGGACTTGCCGTGCTGCTGTCTGTCGTTCCGCCGCTGTTTCTGGGCGGCTTCAGCGAGTGGCTCAGGCGCGGGCTGATCTTCCTCGTCATCTCCTGCCCGTGCGCGCTGGTGGTGTCCGTGCCGCTTGGATTTTTCGGCGGAATCGGCGGCGCGTCGAAGAGAGGTATCCTCGTCAAGGGCGGGAACTACCTCGAAGCATTGGCAAATCTGGACATCGTTGTGTTCGATAAGACGGGCACACTGACCGAGGGCGTGTTCGAGGTCACGGACGTTGCGGCGGAGGACGGGTTTACGAAAGACGGCGTGCTGGAATACGCGGCGAACGCCGAGGCGTTTTCAAATCACCCCATCGCGCAGTCGGTGCGCGGCGCGTTCGGGCGCGAGCCTGACCGAGAAAATATCAGCGACTACACGGAGGAAGCCGGGCACGGGATCAGCGCGCTGGTCGGCGGCAAAAGGGTTTTCGCGGGGCGGTTTGAGCATCTGCGGGACGAGGGAATTTCCTGCCCGGAAAATAACGCGCCGGGGACGAAAGTTTATGTCGCCGTGGACGGCGTGTACGCGGGCTGCGTCGTCATCGCGGACAAAATCAAGGCCGACAGCCGCGAAGCCGTCAGCCGGTTGAAGGCGAGGGGAGTGCGCAAAACCGTCATGCTGACGGGGGACGATCCGGCCATAGCCGGCGCGGTGGATGAAAAGCTCGGCGTTGACGAGGTGTACGCGGGACTCCTGCCGGGCGACAAGGTTGAGATCGTCGAGAATCTGGCAAACCAAAAACAGGGCAAGGGCAAGCTCGCCTTCGTCGGCGACGGCATAAACGACGCGCCTGCGCTGGCCCGGGCGGACATCGGTATCGCCATGGGCGGTATAGGGTCCGACGCGGCGATCGAGGCGGCGGACGCGGTGATCATGACCGACGAGCCATCGAAGCTGTGCGAGGCCGTCGACATCGCCCGCCGGACGAAACGCATCGTGACGCAGAACATCGTGTTCGCGCTTTCGGTCAAGGCGTTTTTCCTTGTGCTCGGCGCGTTCGGGCTGGCGACGATGTGGGCGGCGGTATTTGCGGATGTGGGGGTTTCGGCGCTGGCGGTTTTGAACGCGATGCGCAGCTTACGAGGGATCAGGGATTAGGAATACAGATCGTCCGGGAGTTCGATTTTGCCGTCTTTATCCTCGAATTCCTTGATGCACTTGCGGATCAGGTATAAAATTTGCCCGTTCGCGGAACGGCCCTCGTATTGTGAAATGTAGTGGAGCTTGTAGTGAAGTTCTCTGTCAACTTCTATGCCAAGATGCTTATCTTTTTTGTTTCTCATAAAAAAAATCACCTCAAAATAATCTTAAAGTAAGTTTACTTTAAGATTATTTTGTGCTAAAATATACAAGTCTACTTGGTATGTGTAGACTTTATTTTGAGAGGTGTGTTTTTATGAAGGTCGCAATTATTGGCTCAAGAGGCTTACAAATTTCAAATTTAGAAGAATATTTGCCGGAAGATGTAACGGAAATCATAAGCGGCGGCGCGAAAGGCATAGACACATGCGCGAAGATATATGCGCTGGAAAACAACATCAGCTATACAGAATATCTGCCTGAATACGCGAAGTACGGGAAAAGAGCCGCGTTAATACGGAACCGGCAAATAGTTGACCGTGCTGATCTTGTCTTGGCTTTTTGGGACGGGATCAGCGGCGGGACGGCGTATACGATTAAATATGCGAAGAGCATTGGGGTGCGAATCAGTGTTTATATAAGGAACAGGTGATAGTGAATAGTGAATAACTGTGGCTGCAAAAACCTATTCACTATTATTTATTAGTTTGAACTACATCTCAACCCAGACAGAACCCTTTTGAGAGCTTTCAACGCATTTGTGGATGAATCTCACGCCGTCGATCCCGGCCTCCGCGTCTTGATAGTCACACTCGGCGGATGAAACACTTTGTCCGTCTTTTTTCAGCAGCAGCGCCGTTGCGAAGCTGTTATAGACATTGGCGAAAGCGTCGTTATATCCCTCGGAGTGACCCGACGGCAGGCGCGACGACGCTACGTCGTCCAGATATCCGTTGCCTCGGCAGTAGGTCTGCGTCGGCTGACCTTTGAACGTGACGGACATGACATTGGGGAACTCCTGCGCCCACTCAAGGGAGCCTTTTGTGCCGAATACGCGTACACGCAGGCCGTTGTCGTATCCGGCGGCCACCTGTGAGGACCAGTACATGCCCGTCGCGCCGTTTGCGTATTCAAGCAGGACGGAGGCGTTCGTGTCAAGGACGCGCTCCTCGCCGATGATATCCAGTTTGGCGCACAGAGATTTGATTTTCATTCCCGTGATGTACGCCACGGTGTTTTCGATGTGGCTGCCGATGTCGCCGACGCAGTTAGACACGCCGCTCAAACCGGGGTCGGTGCGCCACGCGGCCTGACGCTGGCCGCCGCGCTCGACGGTATCCATGAGCCAGTCCTGCGGATACTCGCCCATGACCATAACGACGTCGCCTATTTTGCCGTCACGCACGAGCTTGCGTGCCTGCTTCACCAGAGGATAGCCGGAGTAGTTGTACGGCACGCACAGGATGAGGTCTTTTTCCCGCGCGAGATCACGCAGCGCTCCGGCCTGCTCCACGGTACAGGTCAGCGGCTTTTCGCACACGACATGGATGCCCGCCTCCAAAAACGCCTTTGCCGCGAGAAAATGCGACGAGTTCGGCGTGACGATCACGGCAAAATCAATGCCGCCGTCACGCTCTTTTTCCCTTTGCGCCATTTCATTGAAATCACGGTACAGCCGGTCGGGAGAGATGCCGAGGGCCGCGCCTGTACGTAGGGTGTTTTCGTAGTCGCGGGAGAAGCACCCGCACACGATTTTGCATTTGCCGTCGTACATGGCGGACTTGCGGTGAACATCGCCGATGAAAGAGTCCTCGCCGCCGCCGACCATGCCGTAATGAAGCACATTGGCGCCGGACAGGTTTTTTGAGCTTTCGATCATTTTTACAGTCATTCCTTTCCTGAGTCTTTCAGCATACAAATAGAGTATAATATAAATCCGGCGTTTTTACAATAGACTTCTTGAATAACGCTCAGAGAGATTATGCAAGAAGTCTATTATCAAATTCCACAAACTGAACAATATTGCAAGCCCCGCTGTGAAGTATATTCTATCATAATGCCAGTTGACTTTTGTGCGGTGGCTGTGTTATAATCTTTCTTGGTTAGGGGAAAACGTCATGGAAAGGTGGAATTCAGTTGAAATTCATTGTTTCAGGTCACGCAGAATCCGGCCATTGTCTTTCACGTGTTCCGCAGCCTTTGTATTCGCACAGGGTTTTGCCCGATAAAAATGATCATAGTATTATTGCCGCTTTTTAGGTTTTTCTACCTTGAGCGGCGTTTTTTTTAATCTGGAGTTCGGAATGGAGGCACGGTTAGCCGGATGTTTACTCAATCCATGTTTACCATCATTGAGAATAAGCCGATCGTGAGGGACGTTTACCGGCTCGCGCTGTCGGGCGACGCGTCCGCGGTCACCGCGCCGGGGCAGTTTGTCAACATCCGGCTTGAGGGCTTTTACCTGCGCCGCCCGATATCCGTGTGTGACTGGGACGCAAGCGGCGTTACGCTCATATACAAGGTTGTCGGTAAGGGGACGGACTGCCTGTCGCGGCTCCTGCCCGGCGCGGAGCTTGACCTGCTTGTCGGCTTGGGCAACGGGTTTGACGTATCAAAAAGCGGCCAAAAACCGCTTCTCATAGGCGGAGGCGTAGGTGTGCCGCCGCTGTACGGCCTTGCGAAAAAGCTCGCGGCCGGCGGCAAAACGCCCATCGCGATCCTGGGCTTCAACACGCGCGGGGATGTGTTTTACGCGGACGAATTCCGCGCGCTGGGAGTCGATACGCTTGTTTCGACGGCGGACGGCTCGATGGGACAAAAAGGCTTCGTGACCGACGTGATGCGCGGACTGACCGATTATACATATATCTATGCCTGCGGACCGATGCAGATGCTTCAGGCGGTACACGGCCTGACCCGGACGGGCGGCCAGTTCAGCTTTGAGGAGCGTATGGGCTGCGGCTTCGGGGCGTGCATGGGCTGCAGCTGTCAGACGAAGTACGGCTCAAGGCGCATATGCCGTGAAGGCCCGGTGCTTGAGAGGGAGGAGATCATATGGTGAATACGGAAGTGACCCTCAGCGGCCTCACGCTACAAAACCCCGTGATCCCCGCCAGCGGAACGTTCGGCTTCGGCTACGAGTTCGCGGAGCTGTACGATATCAATATATTAGGCTCGATCGCACTCAAGGGCACGACCATGGAGCCGCGCTTCGGCAACCCGACTCCGCGGATCGCCGAGTGCGCAAGCGGAATGCTCAACTCCGTCGGGCTGCAAAACCCCGGCATTGACGCCGTTATAAACGAGGAGCTGCCAAGGCTCGGAGAATGCTTCCAGAGGCCGGTCATCGCGAACATCAGCGGCTTTTCGATAGATGAATACGTATTCTGTTGCGAGAAAATCGACGCGTGCGGGCAGGTCGGGATCATAGAGGTGAACGTGAGCTGCCCGAATGTCCACAGCGGGGGCATGAGCTTCGGGACATCGCCCGAGCCGGCCGCCGAAGTCACAAGGGCGGTCAGGGCGGTCACAAAAAAGCCCGTATACGTCAAGCTGAGTCCGAACGTGACGGATATCGCGGAGATCGCCAAAGCGTGCGAGGACGCGGGCGCGGACGGCATAAGCCTCATCAACACGCCGCTTGGAATGCGCGTTGACCTCAAAACGAAGCGGCCTGTCATACACAACAGGATGGGCGGACTTTCCGGCCCGGCGGTGTTCCCTGTGGCGCTGAGGATGGTGTGGCAGGCATACGAAGCCATCTCGATTCCCATAATAGGGATGGGCGGCGTTTCGTCGGCGGAGGACGTCATAGAGATGATGCTGGCGGGCGCGGCGGCTGTGCAGGTGGGCGCGGCGAATCTGGTTGACCCGTTCGCCTGCAAAAGGATCGTGGAAGAGCTACCCAAAGTAATGGGGAAATATGGTATCACTGAACTTAAAAATATAACAGGAGGATCGCACTGATGGGAAAAGACATAATAATCGCGTGTGACTTCAGCGGCAGGGAGGAGCTTTTAGGATTCGTTGAAAAATTCGGCGAGAGGAAGCTCTATCTGAAAATCGGCATGGAGCTGTTTTTCGCGGAGGGGCCGGGGATCGTCCGCGAAATGAAAGCAAAAGGGCACAGGATTTTTATCGACTTAAAGCCGCACGACATCCCCAACACGGTGATGAGGGCGATGGCCGCGCTGTCAAAGCTGGACGTGGATCTGTGCAACCTCCACGCCGCGGGAACCATTGCGATGATGGAGGCGGCCGTAAAGGGCTTAACGCGGGCGGACGGCACAAGGCCGCAGCTGATAGCGGTTACGCAGCTGACCTCCACAAGCGAGGAACGCATGAGGGAGGAGCTTTTGATCGAGCGGCCTATTGACGAGGTGGTCATGCAATACGCCCAAAACGCCAAGGCAGCGGGGCTGGACGGCATTGTTTGCTCTCCGCTTGAGGTCCCGAAAGTGAAAAACGCGTACGGGGAAAGCTTTTTGACCGTAACGCCCGGGGTAAGATTCGCGGACGGAGATATCGGCGATCAGTCCAGGGTGACGACGCCGGCGAATGCACGGGAGCTTGGGTCTGACTACATTGTGGTTGGCAGGCCGATAACGGCGGCGGCCGATCCCCTCGCGGTATACGAACGTTGTATGACAGAATTCGTGGGTTAACGCAGGAGCGTATGCATACGCCCTTACACAGTGGTTTGACTATATCTGAAAGGGGACATGACAATGCAAACGACAATCGCCAAAGGCCTCTTATCAATCGGCGCGGTATTTTTCAGGCCGGACGAGCCGTTCACATGGGCGAGCGGCATCAAAAGCCCCGTCTACTGCGACAACCGCCTGACGCTGACGGCGCCGCAGGTCAGGGACAAAATCGAGAACGCCATAGCCGAAACGGTTCGGACAGAGTTTCCGGACTGCGAGGTTCTGATGGGCACAAGCACCGCCGGGATCGCCCACGCGGCTATCGCGGCGCACATACTGGGAATGCCGATGGGCTATGTCCGCTCGGGCGCGAAGGATCACGGGCGGCAGAATCAGATCGAGGGTAAGCTCGAAAAGGGGCAGAAAGCCGTCGTGATAGAGGACCTGATCTCCACGGCGGGCAGCGTCATAGAGACGGCGGAGGTCCTGCGCGCGGCGGGCGCGGAGGTGCTCGGGATCGTCAGCATATTCACCTATAACATGCAAAAGGGACTTGACCGTCTCAGGGCGGCGAACCTGAAAAACGTCAGCCTGACGAGCTTCGACGCGGTGGCCGCGGTTGCGGCGGCGGAAGGGTATATCGCCCAAAGCGACATACAAAGGCTGATCGAGTTTCGGGATAATCCGTCGGACGAAAGCTGGATGGTAAAATGAGAACCTGTATTCAGTCAGGAGGAATAAAATATGTGTAGTCTTATTGATATCGTTGACCTCAGCACCGCCGAAATAGATGAGCTTATAGAAAAGGCCTGTGACATCATCGGAAACCCGTCGGCATACTCGCAAAAGTGCGCAGGGAAACGGCTTGCGACGCTGTTTTTTGAGCCGTCCACGCGGACGAGACTCAGCTTCGAGGCGGCGATGTACGACCTGGGCGGCACGGTCATCGGTTTTTCGGATTCAGCCAGCAGCTCGGCGTCCAAGGGGGAAAGCGTGGCGGACACGGCGCGCATGGTCAGCTGCTACGCGGACATCATCGTGATGCGGCACCCGAAAGAGGGCGCGCCGCTGGTGGCGTCGATGAAAGCGGGCGTGCCGGTGATCAACGCGGGGGACGGCGGCCACAACCACCCGACCCAGACGCTGACCGACCTGCTGACGATCAGCCGCGAAAAAGGACGTCTCAGCGGCATGACGGTCGGCCTTTGCGGCGACCTGAAATTCGGCCGCACGGTGCACTCGCTTATCGTGGCTTTGGCGCGGTACGAGGGCATCAAAATCGTGCTCATCTCGCCTGAGGAGCTGCGGTTGCCCGAGTATATGATCCAAAACGTGCTGGGAAAGAGCGGGATGGACTACGTTGAGACGAAAGATATGGATTCTGTCATCGGCTCGCTGGACGTGCTGTATATGACGCGCGTTCAGCGCGAACGCTTCTTCAACGAGGCCGACTACATCAGATTGAAAGACAGCTATATCCTTACGCCGGACAAGCTCGCCCACGCCGGGGACAGCCTGTGCATCATGCACCCGCTGCCAAGGGTCAACGAGATTTCCGTCGCGGTGGACGACGACCCAAGGGCGTGCTATTTCAAGCAGGCGATGTACGGGAAATTCATAAGAATGGCTCTCATACTGAAGATGCTGGAAATCGAAAGTTAGGAAAGGGGCAGTTGACAAATGATTATCGACGCTATCAAAAACGGCGTGGTTATCGACCATATCAGGGCCGGCATGTGCATGGAGATCTACAGGATACTCGATTTGGAACGTCTGGCGTGCTCCGTGGCCATACTCAAAAACGTGTCGAGCCGCAAGATGGGCAAAAAGGATATCATCAAGGTTGACGAGATGTTCGACATTGATTTGGAGGTGCTCGGGTATATCGATCCCAATATCACGGTCAGCATCATCAAAAACGGCGAGATCGCCGAAAAGCGGAAGCTTGAGCTGCCCGATAAGGTGACGAACGTCATTAAGTGCAAGAATCCGCGCTGTATCACGTCAACGGAGCAGGAGCTGCCGCACGTGTTCAGGCTGACGGACAGGGAGAACAGGATTTATCGGTGCATATACTGCGAATCGAAACCGGGCTGACAGGGAATTCAAAGTTCGGGAAAAGAGGGTAAAAGAATCGTATAAAATTGAAAGGAAATATACAAATGAAAAAAGTAGCAATTGTCATGGGCAGTGACAGCGATCTGCCTGTCGTTGAAAAGGGCATCGCCGTGCTCCGGGAGTTCGGCATACCGTTTGAGGTGCGCGTCTGCTCCGCGCACAGGACGCCCGAGGAAGCGCGGGAGTTCTCCAAAAACGCGCGGGCGAACGGCTTCGGCGCGATCATCGCGGCGGCCGGCATGGCGGCGCATCTGGCGGGCGCCGTCGCGGCCAATACGACGCTGCCGGTGATCGGCATCCCGGTCAAGGCGTCGCTTGAGGGCCTGGACGCGCTGCTGTCAACGGTCATGATGCCGCCGGGGATACCCGTCGCCACGGTGGCGATCAACGGGGCGGCGAACGCGGCGTATCTCGCGGCGCAGATTCTGGCGGTTTCCGATGGGGAACTCGCGGGGAAGCTCAACGAAGCGAGAGTCAAAGCGGCGGAGAATGTGCGGAAAAAGAACGCAGAAATAGAAAAATTATACCAGTAATCTAAATTTGGAGGAAAATAATATGAAAAAGATCTACATCGGCAAAACAAAGGACGTATTCGCCCTGGAAAACGGCAACTATCTCCTGAAATTCAAGGACGACGTGACGGGTACGGACGGCGTGTTCGATCCCGGCGCGAACACCGTCGGACTCAGCATCGAGGGCGTGGGGAACGTCAATCTGAAAATGTCCGTGTTTTTCTTTGAAAGGCTCAAGGAGGCGGGGATCAGGACGCATTACGTCGCAGCGAATCTTGAGGACACCACAATGGAGGTTATCCCGGCGAAGTTCTTCGGCAAGGGGCTTGAGGTCATCTGCCGCCACAAGGCTGTGGGAAGCTTTATCCGCCGCTACGGCGACTATATACAGGACGGCGCCGATTTGCCCGACTACGTTGAAATGACCTTCAAAGACGACGAACGCGGCGACCCTCTCGTGACGAAGGACGCGCTTGTGGCCCTGGGCGTCATGACGGAGGAGCAGTATGACGAGATCAAGGCTATGACGCAGAGGATCACCCGGATCATCGCCGACTGCCTGCTGGAAAAAGGCGTTGTACTGTACGACATCAAGCTTGAATTCGGTTTCAGCGGCGGTGAGGTCATTTTGATCGACGAGATCGCGTCGGGGAACATGCGGGCGTATAAAGACGGCAAGTATGTTGAGCCGATGGCGCTTGATGAAATCGTAATGAAGAATTAAAAATGAAGAATTGAGAATTGTTGACGGATTTCACCCGTACCCATTACAATTGGTACGGCAACTCGTGTACGTTAACGTTGACATTTATGTTCTTGATTTTACAATGGTTAATTTAGCGAATAACGTTACCCATTCATTTTATAATTGCCGCGAAGCGGCCACCAAAATTCTCAATTCTCAATTAACAATCAACTTTCCGGAGGAAGATAAAATGGGCAAGCTTCACGAAGAATGCGGCGTATTCGGTATCATCGGCACAAAAAAAACAAACGTGGCCGCGTCGGTCTATTACGGCCTGTTCGCGCTGCAGCACCGCGGGCAGGAGAGCTGCGGCATATGCGTCAACGACGACGGCGTGTTCGCGTCCTACAAGGATTCGGGCCTGGTGAACGACGTGTTTGTTCCCAAGCACTTAAGCGGCCTCGGCGACGGAAACATGGCGATCGGCCACGTGCGTTACGGGACGGCCGGCACGAAAGGCAGAATCAACGCCCAGCCGATCGTGGTCAATCACGTCAAGGGGCGCATGGCCCTGGCTCATAACGGTATGCTGACGAATTATTTCGAGCTGCGCGAGGAGCTTGAGCTTGAGGGTGCGATCTTTCATTCGGACAGCGATGCGGAGCTGCTGTCGTATCTGGTCACGCGGGAGCGGCTGAATGCGCCGTCCATCGAGGAAGCGGTAAACCGCGCGGCGTCGAAAATTAAGGGCGCGAGTTCGCTTTTGGTGATGTCGCCGACGAAGCTGATCGCTTTACGTGACGAGCGCGGCATAAGGCCGCTGTGCTACGGCAAAACCGAGAACGGCAGCTACGTCGTCGCGTCGGAGAGCTGCGCGCTGGATGCCGCGGGGGCCGTGCTGATACGTGAGCTTCGCCCCGGTGAAATCATGGTGTTCGACGGAGAGACAGCCCGCTCCATAGACGATCACTGCGGCAAACAGGAGTCCGCGCTGTGCGTGTTCGAGTACATCTATTTCGCGCGGCCCGACTCGGTCATAGACGGCTGCTCGGTACACGCCGCCCGCCGCCGCGCCGGAGCGTTTCTGGCGCTGGAGCACCCGGTTCACGCCGACGTCGTGATCGGCGTGCCGGACTCGGGGCTGGACGCCGCGATGGGCTACTCCGCGCAGTCGGGCATTCCCTACGGGCTGGGCTTCATCAAGAATAAATATATCGGAAGAACCTTTATCGCGCCGAAGAAATCCGTGCGCGACGACAAGGTGAAGATCAAGCTGAATCCCGTATCCGAAACGGTCAAGGGCAAGCGCGTCGTGCTGGTGGACGACTCCATCGTGCGCGGGACGACCTGTGCCCGTATCGTGCGGCTTTTGCGCGAGGCGGGAGCCACGGAGGTGCACATGCGTTCCTCCGCGCCGCCGTTTTTGTACCCGTGCTACTACGGTACCGACATCAGCTCCGTGGAGGATCTCATCGCGACGAACCATTCGATAGAGGAGGTCGCGAGGATCATCGGCGTGGACTCGCTGGGCTATCTCAGCGTGGAAAACGTGTCGAAGCTGGCTGAACGCTCCGACGGGAAAACGTACTGCCGCGCGTGCTTCAACGCGGAATACCCGACGGATATCCCAGATGTGAGGATGCGGAATAAATACGAGAAGAAGATCTCGGAGAAGAATAAAGGCGAATAACGTAAGAAGCAGAGGCGGATAACGATGGAAAAAAGCTACAGCGAATCCTATAAGGCGGCCGGCGTGGACATCACGGCGGGCTACAAGGCCGTCGATCTGATGAAACGGCATATCGCGCGCACGATGACAAGCGGCGTATTATCCGGCATAGGCGGCTTCGGCGGCCTGTTCGAGCTTGATGTGACGGGCATAAAGCGGCCCGTGCTGGTCAGCGGCACGGACGGCGTCGGCACAAAGCTCAAGCTCGCTTTTCTGATGGACAGGCACGACACCATCGGCATAGACTGCGTCGCCATGTGCGTCAACGACATCATATGCTGCGGCGCGAAACCGCTGTTTTTCCTCGATTATATCGCAACGGGCAAAAACTTTCCGGAGAAGATAGCGGCCATCGTGTCGGGCGTCGCGGAGGGTTGCGTACAGTCGGGCGCGGCGCTGATCGGCGGTGAGACGGCAGAGATGCCCGGATTTTACCGGGAGGATGAATACGACCTGGCCGGCTTTTCCGTCGGCGTAGTGGACCGTGAAAAGATACTTGACAACAGCACGGTCACGCAGGGCGACGTGATCATTGCGTTGCCGTCGAGCGGCGTGCACTCAAACGGCTTTTCGCTCGTCCGCCGCGTGTTTGACTTGGAGGGGGACATCGGCAAGGCTGTCCCGGAGCTGGGAAACAATTCTTTAGGCGAAACCCTCCTGATGCCGACAAAAATCTACGTGAAGCCCATGACCGCGCTGTTTGAGAAAGTGGCGGTCAAGACTGTGTCGCACATCACGGGCGGCGGCTTTTATGAAAATATCCCGCGCTGCCTGCCCGAAAGCTTCACGGCGAAAATCGAGAAAAAAGCCGTGCGGACGCCCGCTGTATTCGACCTTATCGCCCATGCGGGGAACATTGATGAGCGTGACATGTTCAACACGTTCAACATGGGTGTCGGCATGAGCGCCGTCGTAGCGAAAGCCGACGCGGACAAGGCGCTGGAGATTCTGCGTGACTGCGGCGAGGACGCTTATGTGATCGGCGAAGCGGTGCGTTCAGATGAGGGCGTGATTTTATGTTAGTCAGGATCGCCGTTTTAGTTTCCGGCGGCGGGACGAATTTACAGGCGCTGATCGACGCGCAAAAGAGCGGCGCGCTGAAAAGCGGCAAGCTTGCGCTGGTCGTTTCGAACAACCCGGGCGCCTACGCGCTGACAAGAGCCAAAGAAGACGGCATCCCGGCTGAAATTATCGAGGGCGCGGATTTTGAAAGCAAGCTGCTGGAAATTCTGCGCGGAAACGGCATAGATATCATCGTGCTTGCCGGGTTCATGCGCATACTCAGCACGGAATTCACGGCGAAATACCCGAGACGGATACTCAACGTGCATCCGTCGCTGATACCGTCGTTTTGCGGCCGGGGCTTCTACGGCCTGCGGGTGCACAGGGCCGCGCTGGAGTACGGCGTGAAGCTGACAGGCGCGACGGTGCATTTCGTAAACGAGATACCTGACGGCGGCGAGATCATCATGCAGAAGGCCGTCGAGGTCATAGACGGCGACACGCCCGAAACGCTTCAGCGCAGGGTCATGGAGGAAGCGGAGTGGGCGATTTTGCCGGCGGCGGCGGAGCGGATTTGCGCGGAAATGGTGAAAAATCAAGTACAGAAAGGGATGTCAAATTGAGCATCCATAAAACACAGGACATCGGTGAGCTTCTGCGGAATAACGCCTACCCCGGCCGGGGGATCGTCATCGGCCAAAGCGCGGACGGCGAAAAGGCCGCCGTGGCCTACTTCATCACGGGCCGCAGTGCAAACAGCCGCAACCGTGTGTTCAAAGAGGAGGGCGGCGGGATTGCCACGCGGCCGTTCGATACGTCCAGGGTTGAGGATCCATCGCTGATCATCTACGCGCCGATCCGCACGATGGGCAATTATCTGATCGTCACAAACGGCGACCAGACCGACACGATATACGAGCATTTACTTGCGGGCGGCACATTTGAGCAGGCGCTGGGGACGCGAGAGTTTGAGCCGGACGCGCCGAATTTCACGCCGCGGATCAGCGGGCTGCTAACGTTTGCGGACGGCGGCTTTACCTATAAAATGAGCATCCTGAAAAGCGCGGACGAACGCGGGACGGCCTGCGACCGCCATACTTTTTCCTACGCGCCGCAAAAAGGCGCGGGCCGCTTTATCCACACCTATGGCGGCGACGGCGATCCGCTCCCGTCTTTCACGGGGGAACCTTGGCGCGTGGCGGTCCCGGACGGCATTGACGGGTGGACGGCGCAAATATGGAATAATCTTAACGAGGAAAACAAAATCTCGCTGTATGTCCGGTTCACTGATTTGCGGACGGGCGAGACGGTCAGCAGATTGTTGAATAAATATTCATAAAGAACAAAGGACGCGTGGACATGAAAGAATTTGAACTTAAATACGGCTGCAACCCGAATCAGAAGCCCGCGAAAATGTATATGCGCACGGGCGGCGAGCTGCCGATGGAAATACTGTCGGGACGTCCCGGCTACATCAATTTCCTTGACGCCCTGAACGGCTGGCAGCTTGTGAAGGAGCTTGCGGCGGCGGCGGGACTCCCGGCGGCCGCGTCGTTCAAGCACGTCAGCCCGACGGCGGCGGCGCTCGGGCTTCCGCTTTCGGACGGCCTGAAACGTGCTTGCTTCGCGGACGACATAGACGGGCTGGATTCTTCGGCCCTGGCCTGTGCCTACGCGCGGGCGAGGGGCACGGACAGGCTGTCCTCCTACGGCGACTGGATCGCCCTGAGCGGCGTGTGCGACAGGGTTACGGCGGAGCTGATCAAACGCGAGGTGTCAGACGGGATCATCGCGCCGGGCTACGACACGGACGCGCTGGAGATACTCAAGTCAAAGCGCAAGGGTACGTACAATATCATAAAGATAGACCCGTCATACGTCCCGGAGGAGATCGAAACGAAGCAGGTTTTCGGCATGACTTTCGAGCAGGGACGCAACAATGCTTTGATAGACAAATCACTTTTGCAAAATGTCGTAACGGCGAACAAAGACATTCCTGAGGACGCGAAGCGCGACCTGATCGTGTCGCTGATCACGCTGAAATATACGCAGTCGAACTCCGTCTGCTTCGCCGCGCAGGGACAGGCCATCGGCGTCGGCGCGGGACAGCAGTCGCGGATACACTGCACGCGGCTGGCGGGAAACAAGGCCGATCTGTGGCATCTGCGGCAGCACGAAAAGGTGTTGTCGCTCAGGTTCGCGGACAAGCTCGCGCGGATGGACCGCGACAACGTGATCGACGCGTATATCTCCGAAAACGACGGCGGCGTCCTGGGAGACGATGTGTGGCGGCGGTATTTTGAGCGGCGTCCCGAGCCGTTCACGCGCGAAGAGCGGGAGGCATATCTGAGCGCCGTCACGGGCGTGTCACTGGGCAGCGACGCGTTCTTCCCTTTCGGCGACAACATTGAGCGCGCGCGCAGGAGCGGCGTTTCGTATATCGCGCAGCCGGGCGGTTCCCTGCGCGACGGCGAGGTTATACAAGCGTGCGACCGGTTCGGGATCGCCATGGCGTTTACGGGAGTCAGGTTATTTCATCATTAAGAATGCGAATTACCAGTTGAAATAATAGATAACAGGTAGAAGTTGAGCGTCATTGCGAGCGCAGAGAAACGTTCTTTTATAACAGGGTTTGGGCGCGAAGCAATCTAGTTATGCAACTTTATTTTACGTTGTCTCATCACTTCTGTTTTTTAACCATTTGCCAGCTGGATTGCTTCGCGCATAAACATTGCTATTATTCAGAGTTTCTTCGCGCTCGCAATGACGTGAACTGTACCCCATATCTATCATGTTTACCCATTATTCAACACGTGATTCGCATTAAGAATACAAGAAAAAAGGAGACGTTACATGAAAATCATAGTCATCGGCGGCGGCGGACGCGAGCACGCCATTATACGGAAAATAAAGGAGAATCCGCGCGTGAGCGAGATATACGCGCTTCCGGGCAACGGCGGCATTGCGGCGGACGCGCGCTGCGCGGACATCGGCGCGAAAGATATCACGGGAGTCGTGGAGTTTGCCGTGGCGAACGGCGTTGATTTTGCCGTCGTCGCGCCTGACGATCCGCTCGTTTTGGGCGCGGTTGACGCTCTGAACGCTGTGGGCATACCCTGCTTCGGGCCGACCGCTGACGCGGCCGTCATTGAGGGCAGCAAGGTTTTCTCAAAGAACCTCATGAAAAAATACGGCATCCCCACCGCGCTGTATGAGACTTTCGACAGCGCGGCGGAAGCGCTTGCTTATATAGAGAAGTCGCCCGTGCCTGTGGTCGTCAAGGCGGACGGCCTGGCCTTGGGCAAGGGCGTTATTATTGCGAACACACGTGAGGAAGCGAGTGATGCGGTTCGCTCCATGATGGAGGACAGGGTGTTCGGCGAATCAGGCAGCCGGGTCGTGATAGAGGAGCACCTCGAGGGGCCGGAGGTTTCCATGCTGGCGTTTACGGACGGTAAAGCGATGGTTCCCATGGTGTCATCGATGGATCACAAGCGCGCGCTGGATAACGACGAGGGGCTGAACACGGGCGGCATGGGCGCCGTCGCGCCGAACCCGTACTACACGCCGGAGATCGCGGCTGAGTGCATGGACCGCATATTTATGCCGACGGTAAACGCGATGAACGCTGAAAACAGGACGTTCAAAGGCTGTCTCTACTTCGGGCTGATGCTCACTAAGGACGGGCCGAAGGTCATTGAGTACAACTGCCGCTTCGGCGACCCGGAGACGCAGGTTGTGCTGCCGCTTCTTAAAAGCGATTTGCTGGATATTATGCTGGCGGTGTCGGACGGTACGCTCGATAAGGCTGACGTGCGATTCTCGGATGAAGCGGCCTGCTGCGTGATTATGGCGTCCGAGGGCTATCCGCGGAAGTACGAAACGGGATTCCCCATCGCGATTCCCGCGGACGTGAGCGCGGAGGTGTTCGTGTCGGGCGCGAAGCTGTCGGGCGATGAGCTGTTGACCTCCGGCGGGCGCGTTTTAGGCGTGACGGCGGTTGCGCCGACGCTCAAAGAAGCGGTCGAACTGGCGTATGCGGACGCGGAGAAAATTACGTTTGAGAACGCGTATTACCGGAAAGATATCGGGAAGAAAGCGCTTGAAATTTAATCAGTGGTTACTTAAGAACCTGTAACTGAAACGGAGGAATCACACATGGTCTACCGCGCATACGTCGAAAAAAAGCCCGGCCTTGAAAACGAGGCGAAAGCTCTGCTGACAGACATCCGCTCTCTCCTGCGCATCGAAAGCCTGACCGCGCTCCGTCTTTTGAACCGCTACGACGTGGAGAATATCGACGGACCGCTGTTCGAATACTGCAAAACGGCCGTGCTGTCCGAGCCGCAGCTTGATATCTGTATCAACGCGCTGCCCGACATGTCCGGCTGCGCCGTTTTCGCCGTGGAATACCTGCCCGGCCAGTTTGACCAGCGCGCTGATTCGGCGGCGCAGTGCATTCAGATCATCTCGCAAAAGGAGCGTCCGGCGGTGCGCACGGCGAAGGTCTATCTGCTTTACGGCGAGCTGACGCAGACGGAAGTCGCGGAGATCAAGCGGTACGTCATCAACCCCGTGGAGTGCAGGGAAGCGTCGCTTGAGCCGTTTGAGACGCTGCATGTCAATTACGATATCCCAAAGTCCGTGGCCGTGCTGGATGGCTTCACCGCCCTGGATGAAGCGGGTCTTGAGGCGTTTTTGGAGGAATACGGGCTTGCGATGGATCTTGACGACATCAGCTTTTGTCAGCGATATTTTATCGGCGAGGGGCGGGACCCCACCGTCACGGAGATACGGATGATCGACACGTACTGGTCGGATCATTGCCGCCACACGACGTTTTTGACGACGATTGACAGCGTGACTTTTGAGGACGAACTGCTAAAGTCCGCATATGATGAATATATAACCGCGCGCCAGTATCTGGGACGCACGAAGCCCGTCAACTTAATGGACATAGCCACGATTGCCGCGCGGTTTCTGCGGGAGCAGGGGCGCTTGCCGAACCTTGACGAGTCGGAGGAGATAAACGCCTGCACGGTGAAGATCGACGTGGACGTGGAGGGCGAGCGGCAGAAATGGCTGCTGCTGTTCAAAAATGAGACTCACAACCATCCCACGGAGATCGAGCCGTTCGGCGGCGCGGCGACATGTATCGGCGGCGCGATCCGCGATCCGCTTTCAGGACGCGCTTACGTGTACGCCGCCATGCGCGTGACGGGCGCGGCCGATCCGCTGAGGCCCGTGTCGGAAACCCTGCCGGGCAAGCTGCCCCAGCGAAAGCTTGTGACGACGGCGGCGGCGGGCTACAGCTCCTACGGCAACCAGATCGGCCTTGCCACGGGGCAGGTCGATGAGATATACCATGACGACTACGCGGCCAAGCGTATGGAGATCGGCGCGGTGATAGCGGCGGCTCCGGCCGAGAATGTGCGGCGTGAGCGTCCAACGCCCGGCGACATCGTGATCCTGCTGGGCGGGCGCACGGGGCGCGACGGCTGCGGCGGCGCGACGGGGTCGTCAAAATCCCACACGGCGCAGTCGCTTGGAACCTGCGGCGCGGAGGTTCAAAAGGGCAACGCGCCGGAGGAACGCAAGCTGCAAAGGCTGTTCAGAAACAGGGAGGCATCGCTGCTTATCAAGCGGTGCAACGATTTCGGCGCGGGCGGCGTGTCCGTAGCCATCGGCGAGCTGGCCGACGGTCTGCTCATCGACCTGAACGCCGTGCCGAAAAAATATGACGGGCTTGACGGAACCGAGCTTGCGATCAGCGAATCGCAGGAGCGCATGGCGGTCGTCGTCGCGCCCGGGGACGCCCCAAGGTTTAAGGAGCTTGCCGCCGCCGAGAACCTGGAGGCTACGGTCGTGGCGTCCGTGCAGACTGAACCAAGGCTTGTCATGACATGGAACGGCAGGGAAATTGTGAACATCTCGCGTACGTTTCTCAACTCAAACGGCGCGGAAAAACGCATCGGCATAACGCCCGCCGCTCCGGCTGAGTTTAAGAGAAAAGTGACAGGGGACTTCGAGTCAGCGTACATGGCGCTGGCGTCCGATCTCAACGTTTGCTCTAAGCAGGGCCTGTCAGAACGCTTTGACTCGACCATCGGCGCGGGCACGGTGCTGATGCCTTTCGGCGGTAAACACCAGCGCACCCCCATACAGGCAATGGTGAATAAAATTTCCGTGGAGGGAAAATATACGGACACATGCTCCCTCATGGCGTGGGGCTATAACCCCTATATATCGGAGAAAAGTCCCTATCACGGGGCATATCTCGCGGTGGTGGAATCCGTGTCCAAGCTCATCGCGGCGGGCGCGGCGTTTCAGGACGTGTACCTGACGTTCCAGGAATATTTCGAGAAGCCCAAAAAGGACGGCAAACGCTGGGGCAAGCCCTTGGCGGCCCTGTTGGGCGCGTTCAAGGCTCAGATGGAGCTTGGAATCGCGGCGATCGGCGGCAAGGATTCCATGAGCGGCACGTTCGAGGAGCTTGACGTTCCGCCCGCGCTTGTGTCTTTCGCCGTGACGACAGACAGCGCGGACAGCATTCTTTCGCCGGAGTTCAAGGGCGCGGGGCACAGGGTCGCGCTGATCCGGCCCGAGTACGATGAAAACGGGCTGCCGGATACTCAGTCGCTGCTCGCGTGCTTTGAAACGTTGAACAAGCTCGCGCGGGACGGCAAGGTTCTGGCGGCGTACACGCCAACCTACGGCGGCATAGCCGAGGCCGTGATGAAGATGGCGTTCGGCAACAGGGTGGACTTCGCGTTCAATGACGTGTTGACGATGGAGAAAATTTTCGGCTACAGCTACGGTTCGTTTCTTCTGGAGCTTGCGGATGAAGCGGAGGATGTCGGCACAATCATCGGCGAGACGACGGACACCCGCGAGATCACCTATAAATCTCACAGAATTTCGGTGGGCAAGCTGGCCGACGCTTATATGAGCAAGCTCGAGCCGGTGTTCCCGTGTAACGTAAATTCCCAACAAGCAAATATAGAGACGTTCTCTTTCGAGGCGAAAATGCGTCCGTCGGCTGCGGTTAAGTACGCGAAGCCGCGCGCGCTGATCCCTGTATTTCCCGGCACGAACTGCGAATATGATACGGCTAAAGCGCTCATCAAGGCGGGAGCTGAAGCGGAAATTTTCGTCATACGCAATTTGACATCGGCTGATATCGCGGAGTCGGCGGAGTTGTTCAGTAAAAAACTGGAGCAGGCGCAGATCGTGTTCATTCCGGGAGGATTTTCCGGCGGGGACGAGCCGGACGGCTCCGGCAAATTCATCACGGCATTTTTCAGAAGCGGCAAAATCAAGGACGGCGTGACGGAGCTTTTGGAGCGCCGCGGCGGCCTGATGTGCGGTGTGTGCAACGGCTTTCAGGCGCTGATAAAGCTGGGACTCGTGCCGTATGGCCGGATTATGGACACGGATGAGAGCTGCCCGACGCTGACGTACAACACCATCGGCCGGCATCAGTCGAAGCTCGTGCGGACGCGCATCGCGTCGAACAAGTCGCCGTGGCTGATGAACACGCAAGCCGGCGACGTCTACACCGTGCCGGTTTCCCACGGTGAGGGGCGCTTCATCGCGGAGGAGCGGCTGATCCGCGAGCTTGCCGAAAACGGCCAGATCGCCACGCAGTACGTGGATTTTGACGGCGCGGCAACCATGGACATACGCTTCAATCCAAACGGCTCCGCTTTCGCCGTGGAGGGCGTAACCTCGCCGGACGGACGGGTGTTCGGCAAGATGGGGCACTCCGAGCGCGTCGGTCCGGGGCTGTATAAAAATGTGGACGGCGTGTACGAGATGGGGATGATGGAGTCGGCTGTGGCGTACTTTAGTTAAGAACTGCATAATATTTAAAAATATCTGGTTTTTTATTCAAAAATCCTTGACAAATTGGCTCTTGAAATGTATAATTATAAAAATGCAGGAGGAGTTGCAATGCAAACGATTGATTTTCGTCTTGACGCCGGAGATAAAAATTACGGCACGGCATATGTCCCGGATAATCCCGCCGGGCGCATGCCCGTAATTCTCTACTGTCACGGCGGCGGTATGGGGTGCAACGGCAACATAGGCGGCGCGTTCGAAAAAATGCGCGACCGGGCGATCGGACAGGGCATGTCTTTCGTGACGTTCGACTGCTTCGCCGGGGGCAAAACGGGCGGCGACTATGGTAAGATGACGTATGCCCGATGGGTGCAAAACGCTTCCGACGTGCTGGACTGGATCAGGACGCAGGATTTTGCGGACGCGGCGCGCATGGGACTTATCGGCTACAGCTGCGGCTCCACAGTGGGGCTTCGTCTTGCCGCGCAGGACGCGCGTGTGCGGTTTTTGTGTTGCGTAGGCGCGTGTGTGACGGTTCACGTTGGCATGGGAGGAGGAGGCGCGGCGAAATGCTTTTGCGATAACCTTGACGCGCTGCTGTCCGGTGAGCGAAGAAATCTCTTCGGCGTGGATTTTGAGAAGGATTTTTTCATAGACGATATATGTAACGCTCCGGTTCACGCTCTGCACGACGGAAAGGTGACCTGCCCGACGCTGTTTTTGCAGGGACTGAAAGACAATGCGTACCGTTGCTCCGACGCACGGCTGGGTTATGATTTGATGCGCAGAAAGGGGCTTTCAGCAAAACTCATAGAATATCCCGACGGCGACCACGGACTGTGGGATGTCGCGGAGCAGGCGGTAAACGACCTTTTTTATTGGTTAGACGAAATTTCTTTTTGAAAGGAATAGATGGTACATGAAGCATTTTTTGAAGCTGCTTGATCTGACAGGCGAGGAGATCACAGGGCTTATTGATCTGGCGGCGGAGCTTAAATACAAGCAAAAAAACAACATCCCGCACCGTTATCTCGAGGGCAAATCTGTCGCGCTGATCTTTGAAAAGGCGTCTACGCGCACGCGCACGTCTTTCGAGGTGGGTTGTTACCAGCTCGGCGGGCAGGGCGTGTTTCTGAACACGAACGACATGCAGATCAGGCGCGGCGAGCCTGTGCAGGACACTGTCCGCGTGCTGTCGCGGTACTTCGATTGTGTGATGATACGGACGTTCAAACAGTCATATGTGGAAGATTTGGCAAAATACGGCACAATACCCATCATCAATGGATTGACGGACTTTGCCCATCCGACACAGGTTATCGCCGACCTGCTGACGATCCGTGAGTACAAGGGCAAGCTCGAGGGGCTGACCATGTGCTATATCGGCGATGGGAACAACATGGCAAATTCCCTGACTGTCGGCGCGTTGAAAACAGGCATGAGCATGACCGTGGTGTGTCCCGAGGATTACCGCCCGGACGCGTCTGTGCTGGAGTTCGCGAAGCAATACGGCGACAGCTTCAAACTCTGCTCCGACCCGAAAGAGGGCGCTGCCGGCGCGGACGTGCTGGTCACGGACGTGTGGACGTCTATGGGGCAGGAGGAGGAGACAAAGAAACGCCAGACGGCGTTCAAGGGCTACCAGGTAAACGAGGAGTTGATGGCGCTGGCGAATCCCGGCGCGATAGTCCAGCATTGTTTGCCCGCGCACCGCGAGGAGGAGATCAGCGCCGAGACGTTCGAGAAGCACGCGGCGGAGATTTTTGACGAGGCGGAGAATCGCCTCCACGCGCACAAGGCAATTCTTGTGGAATTGCTTGGAAGAAACTAAAGTGTAGGGGTCGTATACTAAAAAGCAGGGAGAGGAAATTCCGATGAACAAAACAACGGACAAGGCATGGCTTATTTTGGCTGACGGCACGGTGTACGAGGGAAAAAGCGTCGGCGCGGCCGGCACGGTGTACGGCGAGCTTGTCTGCACGACGGGCATGACCGGCTTTCAGGAGAGCCTGACCGATCAGAGCTACTACGGGCAGATTCTGGCACAGACATTCCCGCTGATGGGAAACTACGGCATAAACAACTACGACGAAAACACGCGCGTGTGGGTGAACGGCTACGTCATGCGTGAGCATTGCGAAAATCCGTCGAACTTCCGTAGCCAGATGGGGCTTGAGGAATTTCTCAAAAAGCAGAATACCGTCGGCATTTACGGCGTGGATACCCGCGCGCTGACGAGAAAGGTCCGTACAAACGGTGCCATGAACTGCGCCATAACGACGGAGTTTCCCGGTGATCTCAGCGCGCTTTTAGGTGAGATCAGAGAATATAAAATTGAGATGACCGCGCCCGATTCCCCGCCTGAAATCTTCGGTGAGGACGGTTTTGAGCGGACGGTCGTCCTGTACGATTACGGCGTGAAAGACGATATGATCAAGAGCCTCGTTTCGCGCCGCTGCAAGGTGGTAAGCGTGTCGCCGGGCACGTCTGTTGACGGCGCGATGATGAAGTATGCGCCCGACGGGTTCTTTATAGCCGACGGCGCGGGCGACCCCGCCGACTACGCGGCGTATCTGAACATCGTCCGCGATATTATGGCGTCAAATAAGCCCGTCATCGGTATCGGACTGGGGCATCAGCTCATGGCGATGGCTTTGGGCGCCCGCGTCGAAAAGATGAAATACGGGCATCGCGGCGCGAATCAGCCCGTGCTGGACGTTAAGCTGGACAAGGTGTTTATTTCGACGCAGAACCACGGGTACACGGTTTGCCCGGATTCTGTCACGGAAAACGTGGGCGCCGTCAGCCACAAAAACGTGAACGACGGCACGTGCGAGGGAATCAGGTACGCGCCGGGAAACGCCGCGTCGCTCCAGTATAACCCGGAACCAAGCTCAGGCCCGCCCGACACGAAATATTTCTACGACGACTTTATCGACTGCATGAAATAAGGAGGATACGCCGCTATGCCGCTTAAAAATGATATCAAAAAAGTTCTTGTGATCGGCTCCGGCCCGATCGTGATAGGTCAGGCCGCCGAATTTGACTATGCCGGTACGCAGGTGTGCAAAACGCTGACGGAGATCGGCCTTGAGGTCGTACTCGTGAACTCCAATCCCGCCACGATTATGACCGACAAAACTATGGCAAGCAAGGTTTATATCGAGCCGCTGAAGCTGGACGTGCTCAAGAAGATCATCATGCTTGAAAAGCCCGACAGCCTGCTCCCCACCTTGGGCGGACAGACCGGCCTGACTTTAGGGATGGAGCTTGCGAAAGAGGGCTTCTTGGAGCGCAACAATGTCAAGCTCATCGGCGCGACGCTTGACAGCATCGACAAGGCGGAGGACCGCCAGATGTTCGAGGACATGCTGGCCGACATAGGGCAGCCGGTGATCCCGTCCAAGGTCGTCAACAACCTGAATGACGCGATTGATTTCACATATGAGATCGGCTTCCCGGTGATCATCCGCCCGGCGTACACCTTGGGAGGAACCGGCGGCGGGATCGCTCACGGTATGGACGAATTCAAGGTCATCGCGGAAAACGGCCTGCGCATGTCCCCCATCACGCAGATCATGGTGCAAAAGTGCATATCCGGCTGGAAAGAGATTGAGTTCGAGGCGATCCGCGACGGCAAGGACAACGTCATCACGGTCTGCTCCATGGAGAATATTGATCCTGTCGGCGTGCACACGGGCGACTCCATCGTCGTCGCCCCGGCGATCACCCTGGCTGACAAGGAGTTCGAGATGCTGCGCACGGCGGCGATCAATATCGTGCGGGCGCTCAAGGTGGAGGGCGGTTGCAACATCCAGTTCGCTTTGCACCCGGACAGCTTCGAGTACAAGGTGATCGAGGTCAACCCGCGCCTGTCACGGTCGTCGGCGCTTGCGTCAAAGGCGACGGGCTACCCCATTGCAAAGGTCGCGTCGCTGATCGCGGTGGGATTCACGCTGGACGAGATCGTCAACTTCATCACGAAAAAAACCTACGCCTGCACGGAACCGACCATCGACTACGTTGTTGTGAAGTTTCCGCGCTGGCCGTTCGATAAATTCGTCTACGGCAATCGTACGCTGGGCACGCAGATGAAAGCAACGGGCGAGATCATGGCCATCGGCAACAGCTTTGAGATGGCGATGATGAAAGCCGTGCGGTGTATTGAGCTGGGACTCAAAACGTTCAACCATCAGAAGTACAGCCTTAAAACAAAGGACGAGCTGTACGAGCTGGTGGCCCATTGCGACGACGAGCGCATTTTTGCCATATACGCCGCGCTGAAAAAGGGTATCACGCCGGAGGAAATATACGAAATCACAAAAATAGACAAGTGGTTCCTTTATAAAATGCTGAATATCGTCGATATGGAGAAGCGTCTCGCGGAAAGCGAGCTGGACGACGAGTTGTACATGGCGGCGAAGCACATGGGCTTCCTTGACGGCACAATCGAGGAGCTGAGCGGTCAGAGGATCAAGTACAAGCGTTACGCGTCGTATAAGATGGTTGATACCTGTGCGGCGGAGGTCGAGGCCGAAACGCCTTACTTCTACTCCACCTTCGACGAGGAAAACGAAGCCGATATCTTCCTCAAAAAACACCCGTCAGACAAGAAAAAGGTGGTCGTCATCGGCTCAGGACCGATCCGCATCGGGCAGGGCGTGGAGTTCGACTACTGCTCGGTTCACTGCGTCAACGCGCTGAAAAAGCTGGGCTATGAGGCGGTGCTCATCAACAACAACCCCGAAACGGTATCGACGGATTTCGACGTGGCGACGCGGCTGTATTTTGAGCCGCTGACACAGGAGGACGTGGAGTCCGTGCTCATGACCGAAAAGCCCTGGGGCGTGGTCGTGCAGTTCGGTGGGCAGACGGCGATCAAGCTGACGAAATTCCTGAGCGAGCGCGGCTTTAAAATATTAGGAACGCCCGCCGACAGCATCGACGCGGCGGAGGACAGGGAACGCTTTGACGAGCTGCTGGAGCGGTGCGCGATACCGCGCCCGGCGGGGCATACGGCGTTTACGACGGAGGAAGCGCTCAAGGCGGCGAACAGCTTGGGCTTCCCGGTACTCTTGCGCCCGTCCTACGTGTTGGGTGGACAGAACATGATCATCGCCTACTCCGACGACGATATCATGGAATATATGGACATTATTACCGGGACAAAGCTGGAAAACCCGGTACTGATCGACAAATATCTGATGGGCACGGAGATCGAGGTGGACGCCGTATGTGACGGCGAGAGCCTGCTGATCCCCGGCGTCATGGAGCATATCGAGCGCGCGGGCGTGCATTCCGGCGACTCGATCTCGGTCTATCCGCCGCAAACCCTCTCCGATGAGGTACGCGGCACGGTGGTGGAATATACCCGCAAGCTTGCCGCGGCGCTGAACGTACAGGGGCTTGTCAACGTCCAGTACGTGCTGTATGAGGGGCAGGTTTATGTCATCGAGGTCAATCCGCGCTCATCGAGGACGATACCGTATATCAGCAAAGTGACGAATATTCCCATCGTTGAACTGGCGACGCGGGCGATGTTCGGCGAAAAGATCGCGGACTTCGGCTTCGGCGAGGGGCTGTACCCCGACCGGGACTGGATCGCCGTCAAGGTGCCGGTGTTCAGCTTCCCGAAGCTGGGCGACGTGGACGTGCACCTGGGTCCCGAAATGAAGTCCACGGGCGAGGTTTTGGGGCTTGACAGGGACTTCGAGACGGCGCTGTTCAAGGGGCTTTTGGCCGCCGGATACGAGCTGCACAAGGCCGCGACGAAGGTGCTTATAACGGTCAAGGACGTGGACAAGCCCGAGATCGTGGGACTCGCGCAGAAGTTTGTGGAGTTCGGCTACGAAATACTCGCCACGTCGAGCACCGCGAAGTATCTGACGGAGCACGGCGTCAAAGCCGAGACTGTATCCATGGACACGCCGGAGAAATTCGCGGAAATCGTGACCATTTTTGACGCGGGCGAGATCGACTTTGTGGTATCAACGTCAAAAATCGGACGCAAGCCCGCGATGCTTTCGGTGCAGCTGCGGCGCAAGGCCATAGAGCGGGCGATCGCGACGCTGACGTCCATAGACACGGCGAACGCGCTGGCAAACTGCCTGCTGACGCATAAGACGGTGGATGATTTGAATATGATTGATATTTGTAAGCTGTGAGGCGAAGTGAAATGACAGAGATACAGCCAAAATCTAAATTAAGGACAGAAGCGGCGGGGCTGTATTACGGCAGCTATCACGCTTTGACGGACATCACGCTTGATATTCCCGCCTGCTCGATTACCGCCATTATAGGCCCGTCCGGGTGCGGAAAATCTTCCCTTTTGCGCCTATTCAATCGGACAAACGACTTGGTGCCCGGTGCGCGGGTAGAGGGTAAGATTTGCCTCGACGACGTTTCGATATATGAAAAAGATATAGACGTCATCACGCTCAGGGAAAGGGTGGGCATGGTTTTCCAAAAGCCCAACATCTTTCCGATGAGCATTTACGATAACGTCGTATTCGGTCCCAGGCATCACGGGATAAGAAACAGATCCGTTTTGATGGAAACCGCGCGGCGCAGCTTATCTCAGGTCGCAATGTGGGACGACGTAAAGGATAATCTGAAAAAATCCGGCTTCGAGCTTTCTCCCGGGGAGCAGCAGCGCCTGTGCATCGCCCGCGCTTTGGCGATGGAGCCGGAGGTTTTGCTGATGGATGAATCGTGCAGCGCCCTTGATCCCGCGTCCACGATGAAGATCGAGGAGCTGATGCTGGAGCTGGCCAAAAAATATACGATCATCATCGTGACCCACAATATGGAGCAGGCGGTCCGCATATCGGACATGGCGGCCTTTATGATGATCGGGGACGACCATGTGGGGACGCTGATCGAGTACGGCACGACCGAGCAGATTTTTTCAAGGCCGCAAGACAAGCGAACCCTGGATTATATAACGGGCAGGTTTGGTTAAAAGCAGCCTCTAAAAACCCGCGTCATTATCTTTGCACTGCCTTTTTCCGTCCATTCCGCGTATTTATCGGTTAAATAAACAAATTATTCGCCCTCAAAATACGCGAAATGGGCGAAAAAATTCAGCACAAATCTAAGTAACCACTGATTAAATCGGATGCCGCCGTCTTGTCGGATCTTTTTCCGTCAGATTGCCCGAAATTTCTTAATATCCCACAGGATTATCCGCAAAATTTCAGACAATCTGACGGAAAAATCTCTCGGCAATACGACGACCCCGATTTAATCAGCAGTTACCTAACGACGGGGGTTTTTATAGGTTGCCTAACATGAAGTTGTTTTATAAATGTACCGCGGCGATAACGGCGATTCTTTTGATCGCTTTAGTATCCGGGTGCGCGCGCTTAAATGACGGCGTCATTCTCGCCGGCTCTACCTCGGTGCAGCCTTTTGCCGAGATACTGGCGGAGGAATATTATTTGTTGCATCCCGAAAAAATAGTGGATGTTCAAGGCGGCGGCTCGTCGGCGGGCATATCGGCGGCTCAGTCCGGCACGGCCGATATCGGAATGTCGTCGCGCAGGCTGAAAGAAAACGAAAGCGCTTTGTGGTCGGTCGAAATCGCCAAGGACAGCCTGGCCATCATCGTTCATCCGCAGAACCCCGTCAATGATCTCACCATGGAACAGTTAAGGGATATATATTCCGGCAAAATCGGCAACTGGAGCGAGCTGGGCGGACATGACGCGAAAATACACATCATCGCTCGTGAGGCCGGCTCCGGTACCAGAAGCTCTTTTACGGACATGGTGATGGGGGACGTCAGGATATCGCCGAAGGCGCTGATACAGAACTCGAACGGCGCCATCCGTCTGCTTGTGGCAGATGACCAAAACGCCGTCGGCTTTATTTCCTCAGGGATTTTGGATCATACGGTGAAGCCTGTGTCCCTTGACGGCGTTTTACCCACCGGCGAAAATATTGTAAGCGGCGATTACAAATTGTTCAGGCCGTTTTTATTCGTCTGCCAGGCCGAGCCGACGGGCGAAACCAAAGCGTTTATTGATTTCACATTGTCCTCTCACGGACAGCGCATACTCGCAGGCGAGGGCTTGATTCCTGTGGCAAAAGGGGTGATTGAACCGTGAATGAAAAAATGATTAAGTTTAAAGAAAAGCTCTCAGGGCGAATATTCTTCGCGCTTGCCCTTTCGTCCATATCTGTTTTGGCGCTCATTACGGTTTTTATCGTCGTAAAAGGCGCTCCCATGCTTGGCGCAGTGGGAGGGCTGTCGTGGGATCCCGAATACGGGGAATTCGGCATTATTCCGATGGTCATAGGAACCTTGGCGGTCACGCTGGGGGCCGCCGTCATCGGCGTGCCCGTGGGAATCTGCTGCGCTATTTTCCTGGCCGAATTCGCGCCGCTTAAAATGAGGAACATTTTCAGGCCGGCGATTCAGCTGCTGGCCGGCATCCCCTCGGTGGTGTACGGCTTTTGGGGGCTGATGTTTATCGTGCCTTTTATACGTGATCATCTGGGCGGAGCGGGACTCAGCATATTGGCCGGATCGGTCGTTTTGGCCATTATGATACTGCCCACCATCATCAGCATTTCCGAGGTCGCCCTCCTTTCGCTGCCCCCCCATTACAAAACAGGCTCCCTCGCGCTTGGGCTGACCCACTGGCAAACGATATATCATTTGATGCTGCCGGCGGCAAAGTCGGGCATCATGGCCGCCGTGATTTTAGGTATCGGGCGCGCCGTGGGCGAAACGATGGCCGTCATATTGGTGCTGGGGAACGCCGTCGCGATTCCCGATTCCATCCTGTCCTCCGTGCGGACGCTCACGACGAGCATCGGCATTGAAATGGGCTATGCCGAGGGAATGCATCAGGAGGCCCTTTTCGCCACGGGGATTGTACTCTTTGTGATGATCATGATCATCAATTCTTTAGCGCAATACGTTGTCAGAAAGAAGTAAGAACCCGTATTTAATATCAGGTGTTGAATACAGGTTCTAGCAAAGGAACGGTTTTTCATATGGATAAAAATATGAAAGCGAAGCCGCGGATCGGCGACAAGGCGGCCAAAGCGGTGATCTGGACGGCGGCGCTGCTGGTCATCGCGGTACTGGTGTGCATTATTTTATATGTGCTGGCAAAGGGCCTGCCCGTGATCAGCTGGAGCTTTTTAACAGAGGTTCCGCGCAACATGGGCCGTGAGGGCGGCGTCGCCTCCACCATTGTCAGCACGCTGCTCGTAACCTTTACGGCGATTGTCATCGCGACGCCGCTTGGAATCGGAACCGCCTTTTATCTGGCCGAATATACCAAAGAGGGTATAATTACCAGGATAATCCGTTTCAGCGCGGAGTCACTGGCCGGTATCCCCTCGATTGTTTACGGGCTTTTCGGTTTTGTCTTTTTTGTGGAGATTCTGGGTATGGGATGGTCGGTCTTGTCCGGCGGGCTTACGCTGGCCATTATGATCCTGCCCACCGTCATACGCACATCGGAGGAAGCGATCATCACCGTCCCGAAATCCTATCGCGAGGTCAGCTTCTCTTTAGGCGGCACGAAGTGGCAGACCATATTCAGGGCGGTGTTCCCGTCCGCCATACGCGGCATTACGAACGGCGTGATTTTAAGTGTCGGACGCTGCGTCGCCGAGACGGCCGCCGTTTACCTGACTTTAGGCAGCACCCTGCGTATGCCCACGTCCCTTTTTTCGCCCGGACGGTCCATGGCGGTGCATTTCTATCTGCTGGCCAGCGAGGACATATCCATGGAAAACGCCTATGGCACGGCCGCCCTTTTGATTATTCTTATTTTCCTCATTAACGTCGTCGCGAATACGGCGGTAAACAGGATGATTGCCAAGAACGCTAAACGCTGACTTGAAAAGGAAATACAATGATGAACAAGATATCCATTGAGCGTTTAAATTTTTTCTATAAGGATAAACAGGTGATCCGCGATCTCAGTCTTGAGATTGAAGCAAACAAAATCCTGTCTGTTTTCGGCCCGTCAAACAGCGGGATCACAACCTTTCTCAGGTCGCTCAACCGTTTGTACGACCTTGTTCCCGAGGCGCGTATGGAGGGCTTGATACTGCTTGACGGCAAGGACATCCACGCGAAAGACGTCAGCCTGACAGAGTTGCGCCGCCGGGTCGGCATGGTTTTTGACGTGCCGACTCCGCTGCCCCTGTCGATATTTGACAACGTCGCCTACGGCCCGCGTCTGGGCGGCGTTAAAAGCAGGGCAAAGCTGATGGAGACCGTGGAAGAAGCCCTGCGCATGGCGGCTCTCTGGGACGAGGTTCAAAACAGGCTCGACATTCCGGCGATGAGCCTGTCAGGCGGCCAGCAGCAGCGGCTGTGCGTCGCGCGCGTGCTGGCGCTGAAGCCGGAGGTCGTTTTATTGGACCGGCCCTGCTCCGGACTTGACCCCATATCCACAGCCAAAATTGAAGAATCCTTGTGCGAGTTGAAAAAGCGGTTTACGATCGTAATCGCGCCGCATAACGTGCAGCAGGCCGGACGAATTTCCGACAGGGCGGCCTTTATGCTGTCGGGGGAGCTGGTAGAGGAGGATTCCGCCCAGATGATCTTTTCAAATCCCAAAAATTCGCGCACGAACGATTACATTACCGGCAGGTTCGGATAAAAGGACATAAGGAGAGGACATTATGCTCAGAATAAACTTTGAAAACAAGTTGAAAGAGCTTCATGCCGAAATCATAGGCATGGGCAGCTTTGTGGAAACCGCGATCAATGATTCAATCAGAGCGTTTAAGACAAACGATATCGGACTTTGCAAGGAAATCATTGAAAACGATCAGGTCGTTGATGAAATGGAAAAAAACATTGAGTCAAAATGTTTGTGGCTGATTGCGCGTGAACAGCCGATCGCGTCCGACCTGAGGCAGATCACCACGGCTTTGAAAATCATAACGGACATGGAACGAATCGGCGACCATGCCTCTGATATTTCAGAGCTGGTGATGCGATTGCCCGGCAAAAACAGCTTTGCCGACTCGATCCATATTCCCCAGATGGCGGCCAACGCAATGGAAATGGTGAAAAACGCGATCACCGCTTACGTGACGTTTAATCTTGAGCTCGCTAAAAAAACAGAGGCGCAGGACGACGTGGTTGACGATTATTTCAACCTGATCAAACAGGAAATCGCCGACGTGTTTAAATCCCAGCCGCAAAACATGGATAACGCGATTGATTATCTGCTTATCGCGAAATATCTTGAACGTATTGCCGACCATGCGGTCAATATCTGCGAGTGGGTTCGTTTTTCGCAAACGGGCGAGCATAAAAACACTCAGATCTTTTGACAACAAAGAGAATACAAAAAAGCCGGTTTCCGCAAAAGAGAAACCGGCTTTTAAAATGGATCAGTGGTTACTGAAGCGCACTATGCCCAATCACTCCTGCCGCCTGATTCCTCTGAACAGCGTCGGCAGCAAAACGATCGCCAACGCCCCGCCAATCGAAGCCGTGATAAGCTGCGTAACGGAAAACATCCCCGAAATCACAGCCGCCTGTTTCTCCGGCAGATCGAGAAGCAAAGGCACGGCGATTTTTACGATCCCGAGGTACAGGGTCAAAAATTTTGCGGCGGCCGCGCAAACCAGGGCGACGACATGCGAGACGTATTTGCGTCCAATGTGCCGATTGCCGACAAAATGCCAGGTCAGCACCAAAACCATATTTCCCACGGCAATAAACGGGATCAGCGACCACAGCGGGCCGATGCCTAAAAGCTTTGCCGCCACGTTCGAAATGGCCGCGACGGTCAATCCCGACGCGAGCCCGCAGGTCATGACCGAGACGATAAGGATCATGTTGACGATCGATCCGGTCACGAGTTGGTTGCCCAAAGGCGCGGTCGCCATCTGCGAGACGATAAGCAGGGCGATAAAAATGGCCGTTTGGGTGATTGGCAGAAGTTTTTTACTCATTATAGGTTTTTCCTTTCATAATAGGGTTGCCCGCAGTTCATCGCCGCTCATTGCCGACAGGTATGCGGGCGGAATGTCGAGCATCGTTTTGCATCCGCTCTGCCCCGCGCACGCCAGACGAAACGCCGCGCGCGCGCAGGCCGTAAGGATGCTCGAGGTGAACTCCGGGTTGGAGTCGAGTTTCAGGCTGTATTCCATGACATGCCCGTTTTCGCCGCTCATGCCCGTGCGGCCTGTCCGCAGTGAAACGCCCGCGTGGGGCATACCGCCGTGGTCGCGGAGAAGCTCGTCCAGTGTGACGAAGCGCACGGTTGTGTCATAGTCCGCAAAGTAGTTTGGCATGGTTTTGATCTCGCGCTCGATCCGCTCAAGATCAGCGCCCTCCTCCGCGGCGACGAAGCATTCGCGCGTCATTTTCTCCCGCGCGGAAAGCACGGGATTCTCGCCTCCGCGCACAGCCGCGAGCGCGCTTTCCACAGGCACGGTGTACTGCCTTGCGTCAACCACGCCGCTGATTCGCCGTATCGCGTCCGAATGCCCCTGACTGACGCCCTTGCCCCAGAATGTGTAGTCGTTTCCCTGCGGCAGGACGGCGGCCGCGTAGGCGCGGTTCAGGGAAAACAGGCCGGGATCCCACCCGGCGGAGATGACGGCCACATGGCCGCCGCTTTTTGCCCCCGCGTCAACATTCGCGAAATGCGCCGGGATTTTCGCGTGGGTGTCGAAGCTGTCAACGACGTTAAAAAACGCGGCCAGCTCAGGCGTTTGCTTCGGAAGATCGGTCGCGCTTCCCCCGCAAAGGATCATCACGTCGATCTTGCCGATGAAGCTTGTCACGTCTGAAGCGGACAGGACGCTCAGACCGGCGGTTTGCGGCGTGATCGACGCCGGATCGCGCCGGGTAAAGATGGCCGAAAGCTCCATGTCAGCATTCTGCCTGACGGAGCACTCCACGCCACGGCCTAAATTTCCGTAGCCGTATATTCCGATTTTGATGCTCATGTTATTCCTCCATTCGATGTCTTGTTAATTAAAAATATACTCCCTGCCGGGCAAACCGACGCGCACTTGCCGCAGCCGGTACATTTTTCAAAGTCAACCTCCGCGCAAAAACCACCGATCGAAACCGCCCCGGCTCCGCACGCCTTGACGCACATTCCGCAGCCGGTACATCCGGCCCCACACTGCTTTTTCGTGACGGCGCCTTTCTCGCGGCTTTTACACAGGACGACGGCTTTCGCGCCGGAGGCAGGCACAACGCTGATCAGATTTTTCGGACACGCGGCGACGCACAGCCTGCAAGCACCGCACTTCGCGGGATCGATCCGCGCAACGCCCTCGCATATCCTGATCGCCTCATTCGGACAGGCGCGCGCGCAGTCGCCGAAGCCGATGCAGCCTTGCACGCATTTCTTCGGCCCGCCGAACACGTCAGCGGCCATACGGCAGCTTTTGGCACCGTCATAGCGCAGTTTATCCCCGGCGTTTTGGGAGTTGCCGCGGCACAAAACAACAGCCGTCTTTGGCAGGATATCAGCGGGCGCGACGCCGAGAACCCCGGCGATCGCTTCCGCCGCGTCCCTGCCGCCAGGGGAGCAGAGCGTCGTGTCATCAGTCCCGCCGCTAGACAGCGCGGACGCGTAATCGTCACAGCCGGAATAGCCGCAGACGCCGCAGCTCGCGCCGGGCAGACACGCTTTGATTTCATCCGCTTTTTCGTCGGTCGGTACGGCCATGACCTTTGACGCGGCGGCAAGCCCGAGTCCGCCCAAAAGCCCGATAGCGGAAACGACGGCGGCCGCGATAAAAATGGCGTTCAATGAAGCTCCCCCCAATTCGAATAGTCAATTCCCGAAAATATTTTCCGCGATGCCGCCGAAGCCTAAAAAGGAGAGCGACACCAGCGCGGCGGCGACCAGCGTGATGGGAAGCCCGCGCATGAATTTCGGAATGTCGCTTGACTCCATTTTCCCTCTTACGCCCGAGAACATCACCATGGCGAGCATAAAGCCCAGCCCCGCGCCCACGGAGTTGAACATTGAGGCTCCGAAACCGAACGCCGTATCCGCGGCGGCCTTTTCAACGTTCAGCAGCACGACGCCCAAAACGGCGCAGTTCGTGGTAATCAGCGGCAGGTAAATGCCGAGGGCGCTGTAGAGCGACGGGACGTATTTTTTCAATACGGTTTCCACGAGCTGGACGAGCGCCGCGATGACGAGGATGAACACGATCATCTGGAGATAGCCAAGGCCGTTCGGCTCCAGCAGCCGCGCGTTGATCGGGTAGGTGACAGCCGTGGCCATCGCCATGACGAAGGTGACGGCGACGGACATGCCCAGAGCCGTGTTCAGCTTTTTCGATACGCCTAAAAAAGGGCATATGCCCAAAAACTTTGAAAGTACAAAGTTCTCCGTTAAGATAGCCGTCATGATGATCGCGAGGTATGGTTTCATGCTAACCTCCATCCCGCCGAATTTATTCGGCGTCCGCATTCGTGCGGCGTAATGTAATCAGGCATGAAACGCGCGTCGGTGCAAATAGGGGATGCAAATAAATCTTTCATGCTGTCACTTCCTCGTTGGTTTTTTCTTTTGAAGCGATAAGCGAACAGGTCGCCGCCATCGGACAGGCTTCACAGCCGTTCAGTCCGGCGGCAGGCTTGCCGCGCCCGGCCGCGATACGGTTCGCGCAGGCCATGAGCAGGCCAAACATGAAAAATCCGCCGGGCGCCATGATCAAAATCAGGATCGGCTCGATTTTAAGCCACGGGGGAAGCCTGGAGAAAACCTCTATCCCTGTGAACGACGTAACTCCGAACAGCGCGAACAGACTGTCCGCGCCGGAAAAAAGCGTGCCGCCGCCGAAGAATTCGCGCACGGTCGCCATGCACAAAAGCGCGGCGGTAAAGCCCGCGCCCATACCCAAGCCGTCCGCCGCGGAAGCTAAGACAGGATTCTTTCCCGCGAAAGCCTCCGCCCGGCCAAGCAGTATGCAGTTCACGACGATCAGCGGTAAAAACACGCCCAAAGCCTTGTCCAGCACAGGCACAAAGGCCTTGACCAAAAGCTGTACGATCGTCGTGAAAGAGGCGATGACGACGATATACGCCGGGATGCGCACTTTCGGCGGAATCACCTTGCGCAGCAGGGAGATCATGATGTTGGAGCACACCAGCACGATGGACGCGGAAATGCCCATGCCGATGGCGTTGACCATGGACGTGGAGGTGGCCAATGTCGGACACGTGCCCAGCACCAGCCGGAGCACGGGATTTTCAACGATCAGTCCTTTGGCAAATTCCTGCCGAAGTGTTTTCTTTTCAGCCATTTTCGGGCACCTCCGTATAGAGCACCAGCGCGAGATTGATCGCCTCCGTGACGGCTTTTGACGATATGGTCGCGCCGGTGACGGCGTCGACACCGTTTTCGGCGGCCTTTCCGGCTTTCGACAGGGCGATAATGCCCGACTTGCCGACGAATCGCCCGAGGAAACCGTTGCCGGCCGCTTTCGCGCCGAGTCCCGGAGTCTCGCTTTGGGACAGCGCCGATACGCCGGTCACAGCCCCGTCCGCGCCCACGCCGGTCATGATCACAACGTCGCCGCCGTAGCCCCCGGCCGACGTCGTAAACGTGAAGCCCGCGAGTTCGCCGTCTTTATAAAAGCCCTTATAATAGATGTATTCCGTGCCGTTATAAGTGATCGTATGACCCGCGTCAAAGCTGTCGGCGCCGGGCAAAACCTTTGCGCGGGCTTCCGCCGCCGTTTTGCTTTCGAGCTTTTCGATGACCGGGGCAGTGACCTGATTCGTAAGCGCGAGCAGCGTCGTCGCTACAAGGCATATGGCGAACAGGATGACGGCCGGAAGCAATATCTCTTTCACGGTTTTCATGCTTTAGACGCCTCCTTTTGCTTTTTTTCGTTTATGTAACCGAAAGGCTTGGGCGCGGTCAAGCGTTCAATATGAGGAACAAGAATATTCATGATCAATATAGCGAATGAAACGCCCTCTGTCATGCCGCCGAATATGCGTATGACGAAAGTCAAAAGCCCGCAGCCCACGGCGAAAACGATGCGTCCCGCAGTATTGACGGGCGAGGTGGCGTAGTCGGTCGCCATGAATACCGCGCCGAGCATCAGCCCGCCGCCGAGTAGCTCATAGATCATAAACGTGAAAGCATCGTCACGCGAGGCCAGTCCGTAAAGAAACATTGCGGCGGCCACCGTTCCGATGAAGCACAGCGGTATGACGGGGGAAATGACCCTGCGTATGACAAGATACACGCCGCCCAAAATCAGAGTGAAAGCGCAGACCTCGCCGAGCGAGCCGGACTTCGCGAACAGCATATTGAGCAGCGACGGCAGTTCGCCGCCGTCTTTCATCAGGGCAAGGGGGGTGGCCGAGGTGACGGCGTCGGCGGAGCTTCTCCACATAAAGGCGCCCGGCCACGAAGCGGTCATGGCTGCGGGGAAAGAAACCATGAGGATGATCCTTGCGGTTAAAGCGGGGTTGACGAAGTTCTGCCCGATGCCGCCGAACATCTGCTTTACGACGACCACGGCGGCGACGGATCCGAACGCGGCCATCCACAGCGGGATCGTTGACGGCAGGTTAAAGGCCAGAATCAGCCCCGTGACAGCCGCGCTTAAATCGCCGACGGTGTTGTCGCGTTTCATAACCCTGCGCGACAGGTATTCCGCCAGCACGCAGGTCCCCACGGTGACGGCGGCCACAGCCAGGGTTCGCGGCCCGAAGATCACGGCGGCCGCCGCGAGCGAGGGCGCGAGGGCGATGATCACGTCAAGCATGATGCGCCTTGTCGTGCTGCCGGACCGAATATGCGGGGAAGCGCCGGCGGTCAGCAATTTTTCGGAGGTCATGTTTATACAGTCCTCTCTTACTTAGAGCCTGTCGACACGAGATGTAAACGCCCATCTTTTGGCGAATTTCGCGCCATACTGCGTAATAACCGCTAAGGCGGTCTGGGAAAAATGCTCCACTGGAGCATTTTGTAACCCATTCTCACAATCCGACAGGATTCCATCAAAAATTTTTCTTGTCTGACACGAAATTCGCTCAAAATCTGGGCATTTAATCTCGTGTCGGCAGGCGCTAACTCTCACTAAGCATACGTTTCGCAAGCCGCATCGTCTGAACCAGCGGTTTTCCAGCCGGGCAGACATACGCGCAGCAAGCGCATTCCATGCATATCGCGGCACCCGACCTCTCCAGCGCGGCGGCGTCTCCCGTTTTCGTGAGGGACTCGATAACCGTCGGGCGCAGCTTGAGCGGACAAGCCCTGACGCACCGCCCGCAACGGATACAGGCCGATTCAGGTATGATTTTTTTCGGCTCCGGCAAGGCGATGATGGCGCTGTTTTGCTTAAGCACGGGCAGATCGGCGCTTATAACGGCGAGTCCCGTCATAGGACCGCCCGTAATGATCTTGTAAGGTTCAGCGGAAAAGCCGCCGCAGAAATCAATCACGTCGCTTATGCTGATGCCGACGGGCACGCGGACGTTTTTCGGCTCGCGTATGGCGGGGCCGCTGACTGTAACCGTGCGGCTTACAAGCGGCCGTCCCGTGCGCATGTACCGGGCGATAAAAGCGACTGTCGAAACGTTGATGACGAGACAACCGACGTCCAAAGGGAGCTGCCCGGGCGCGAGTCTGCGTCCCGCCGCCGATCTGACGAGGATTTTCTCCGCGCCCTGCGGATAACGGGATTTCAAGGTAATAAGACTGACGCCGTCCGCGCCTTTGCTTTGTACTTCGGCGGCCAACGAACGAATCGCCCCGGGCTTATTGTCCTCGATGGCGATTACGGCGTTTTTGATTTTCAGAAAGTCTCTGACGAGGGCGATTCCCTCCAGCACGTCTCCGGGATTTTCTATACATGCGCGGCAGTCAACGGTTATGTACGGCTCGCATTCAACAGCGTTGACAATAAGCGTGTCGATTTTTCCTGCGGGAATCTCAAGCTTCGCGTAAGTCGGGAACCCCGCTCCGCCAAGTCCCACAAGTCCCGACCTCCGCACGGCCTTGATGAAGTCCTCACGGGTGCCGGGTGCGGGAGGAGCGGTCCCGCCGAAAGGACGCGTTTGGCCGTCCGACTCGATCGTGACGGCGGTACAGATGCTGCCGTCTGGCATTTCTATGTTGCCGACCTCCGTGACTCTGCCCGATATCGACGCGTGAATCGGCACGCAGAGTTCCGCCCCGCAGCTGCCCACCGTCTGTCCGACCGTTACGGAGTCGCCAACCTGCACGGCGGGCGAACAAGGCTCACCGATGTGCATTTTCATGGGGATACGCACAAAACGCGGCGCCGGAATGCGTACAGTCTCCAAGCCGGCTGTATTCTTGTTGCGGGGCGCAGATACTCCGGCGCGGAGATTTTTCTTCACGCCGGAGGTTTTGACGCTGAACGGGGGCATTTTTAAGACTCCTTTTGGAACATGTAGTTAATTGTTCGAAAATATGGTTCCGTCATCCTTGATATCAATCGAACCGCCGGGGCAAATCCTTTCGACAAACTTAAAAATCGCTTCCCTTTCGGCGGGATCGGTTTTCAGCTGAGTTTTGCCGCCCGACTGAACGCACGGGTAAAATACAGGCGTGACCATGCCCTGCCTGTCAACGCTTAACTCAAGCAGGCCGGTGTTCATCGTTTTTACGTTGAACCAGAAATTGCCCAGGCTGTAGGCGATCAGCTTCCCCGAATAAAACTCCATGCCCTGGAGCACGTGCGGGTGCGCGCCGATGACGGCGTCGGCTCCGGCGTCAATAAACGCGCGGCCAAGATTCCTCTGCGTTTCGCTGAACCAGTTTGTGTTCTCCGGACCCCAATGCGGGTATACGAAAACGTGATCGCTTTGCGCCTTAGCGGCCTGGATCGCGGCGACGGTTTCGTCCTTTGTCTGGACCGGGAGTATGCCGGGACTTTCGTCTGTGGCTGCGGGAGTCATGAGCCACGCGGCTGTGTCTCCCGCAGCGACATACGCGATTTTGCGGCCGTTTATGATGTAGTAAACCGCTGCCGAAGCCTCCTCAAGGTTCGCGCCCGCGCCGACATGGGCGATGCCCGCGCCGTCCAGCGTCTGAAACGTGTCGTTGAATGCGTCCAGGCCGAAATCGTATATATGATTGTTGGCGGTTGAAACGATATCAACGCCAAGCTCTTTCAGCATGCCGACGTTTTCCGGCTTTGAGCGGAACGTGTAGGGCTTGTTCGCCTGTGCCTTGCCGCCGTTTGAAAATGTGAATTCGTTGTTGACGAACATGACGTCCATGTCGTTCATGATGCGTATCAGCTCCGGCGAAAGGCAGTCGCTTAAACCGCCGGAGGAAAGATAATGCGTAAAAAGAGGCAAGGTGTCGTCCAGATTGATGTCGCCGGTGAAGCCCAGGGTAAACGTGTCTTTACCGTTGTCGCCGAGGTTGTGTATGCGCGGGTCGCTTGCGGCGGCGCCGGAGGACAGGTCGTTCAGCACGTGCAGCGTATGGCCCGTTAGTTCATACCAAAGCTCCGGGGCGTAGGAGCCGTCCAAAATCGCGGAAAGGACCGCTTCAAGCGGTTCCGCGCCGAATTCCCGGCCGCAGTATACAAGTGTTTGTTCCGAAAAGGAAGAATCCGTCCGAATAATTTCGGTCATAAGCAACGCGATCAGCGCGGCGTCCCCCGATTGGGCGGACGGCTCGGCCGTGGGGCTGGTCACCGCGTCCGGCTCGGCGAAAACCACGGGCTCGGGTTTTGGGATCAGTGCGACAAAGACCGCCGAAGCGGCCGCCAGTACGATCAGCACGGCGGTTGCAAGCAGGGAGGCAAGCCTGCTTTTCCTTTGCGCATCAAAATGTTCCACGGACAAGATCCCCTTTATCTTGACAGAAACGCCGCCGTTTCCGTAAATCTACTCAATATATATTATATTTTGAAAAGTGGTTGATGTCAAGGAAATTTAAGATTTTTCATGGATGGCGCAAAAAAAATTTACAAACATAGACAAGGCTGTAGGGTGTAACGCGCCCTATAATCCGCACCAAATACGTTATAAAATTCCTTAACAACAATTACTATTGAAATGAAGGACGGATTTGTGCTATAGTCAAACTGCTATATAAATAAAGGGGTGTCAGTTTGAGGATCGGTTTGGACGTGGGTTCAACCACGCTGAAATGCGTCGCTGTCGATGACAACGGAAATATTGTTTACAAGAAATATGAGCGTCATTACGCGCGGATCACCGAAAAAACGGCCGCAATGCTTTCGGATATCGCGGAGCGTTTTGGCGGTGGAGACATGACAATCTGCGTTTCCGGTTCCGCGGGCATGGGGCTTTCCGAGACTTTGGGACTGCCGTTCGCGCAGGAGGTCTACGCCACGCGCACGGCAGTGTCGGCGCTGCTCCCGAACGCCGACGTTGCCATAGAGCTTGGCGGAGAGGACGCGAAGATACTTTTCCTGACCGGCGGGCTGGAGGTTCGCATGAACGGCTCCTGCGCGGGCGGGACAGGCGCGTTCATTGACCAGATGGCGGCGCTTCTGGAGATAACGCCGATTGAAATGAACGCGCTTGCCGCGTCCAGCGATAAAATTTATACTGTAGCGTCGCGGTGCGGCGTTTTTGCGAAGTCGGACATCCAGCCGCTTCTGAGCCAAGGCGCGCGCAAAAGCGACGTCGCGGCGAGTATTTTTTACGCCGTCGTCAACCAGACCGTGGCGGGACTCGCGCAGGGGCGCGAAATCACGGGGAAAGTAGCGTACTTAGGCGGGCCGCTGACTTTTTTGTCCGAACTGCGCAAAAGCTTCGACAGCGTTTTGGGCGTGGAGGGAATATGCCCGGAAAATTCGCTGTACTATGTCGCCTACGGCGCGGCGATTTCTCCCGAGAGCTGTGAGACCGGCCTTGGCTCGCTCATTGAAAGGATCAGGAGCTGTACCGCGAACACCGGCTACATAAGCTGTATGCCGCTGTTTGAGAGCAGGGAGGACTATGCGGAGTTCCAGGAAAGGCACAAAAAAAACACGGTTGAGCGGGTAAGTCTGGAGGACGTGGAGCGCGAGGTATTCTTAGGCGTGGACGGCGGCTCAACGACTGTAAAGGCCGTAGTGACCGACTCGCAGGGCAGGATCATTTTCAGCGATTACATGAGAAGCAGCGGCGATCCCGTCCCGCTTGTCAAATCGTTTTTGGAGCGTTTTTACGCGCGGTATACAAAATCGAAAATCGTGTCCTCGGCCGTGACGGGCTACGGCGAGGAGCTTTTGAAAAACGCTTTCTCCATCGATTTCGGCGTGGTGGAGACCGCCGCGCACTTCGCCGCCGCGAAAAAATTCCTGCCCGAGGTCGATTTTATCATCGACGTCGGCGGGCAGGACATAAAATGCTTCAAAATCAGAAACAGCGCGATAGACAATATTTTCCTCAACGAGGCCTGCTCGTCGGGGTGCGGCTCATTTTTACAGACTTTCGCGGGCGCGTGGGGCTACGGCATAGAGGATTTCGCAAATCTCGGGCTGTTCGCCGAAGCGCCGGTGGACCTGGGCTCGCGCTGTACGGTGTTCATGAATTCCTCCGTCAAACAGGCACAGAAAGACGGGGCGTCGATAGAAAATATTTCGGCGGGACTTTCGGTCAGCGTTGTGAAAAACGCGCTGTACAAGGTCATCCGCGCGGCTGACACGGACGATCTGGGCAAGCGCATCGTCGTGCAGGGCGGCACGTTTTTGAACGACGCGGTTCTGCGGGCGTTCGAGTGCGAGACAGGCCGGGACGTGGTTCGCCCGGACATCGCGGGACTGATGGGAGCCTACGGCGCGGCGCTGTACGCGCAGTCAAACAGCTTCGGACGAAGCGCTGTCCTGACGGCGGAGGCGCTGAAAAGCTTCAGGCATGAGGTCAAGTCTACGTCGTGCGGGGGCTGCCCGAACAGCTGCCGCCTGACGGTAAACAGCTTCGGCGGCGGACGGAGCTTCATCGGCGGCAACCGCTGTGAAAAGCCGCTGTCAGGGGCGACCTGCGGCCCGGACGCCCTGAACCTCTTTGAATACAAAAAAGAGCTGCTGAACGCTTACCGGCCCGTCAAAGGCCCGCGCGGGACAATCGGTATTCCCATGGGGCTGAACATGTATGAACTGCTGCCGTTTTGGCACACGCTTCTGACGCGGCTGGGCTTTGAGGTGATCGTGTCGCCCGAGTCGAACCGCAAGCTGTACCTGTCAGGCCAGCACACGATCCCCTCCGACACCGTCTGCTATCCGGCGAAGCTCCTTCACGGGCACATCGAGGCGCTGCTGCAAAGCGGCGTGAGAACGATCTTCTATCCGTGCCTGACGTACAATTTTGACGAGGGCTTGGGCGACAACCATTACAACTGCCCCGTCGTGGCGTACTATCCCGAGGTGATACGCGCCAACGTCCCCGCGCTCAGGGATTCGCTGTTCATCTGCGACTACCTGGGAATACACCGCCGCCGGGACTTCACGGCGAAATTCCACGGCGTGTTAAGCGGGTATTTCGGCGGGATATCCTTTCATGAGGTCAAAGACGCGGCGGACGCGGCGTATGACGAATATGAATCATACATGAAAAAAATCCGCTTACGCGGGAAAGAGATCCTGAGGGCGGCGGAAAAACAGGACCTGCCCGTGATCATACTGGCGGGCCGGCCGTATCATCTTGACAGCGAGGTCAATCATTCCATTGACAGGCTGGTACGCTCGTGCGGCGCGGCGGTCATCACGGAGGAAGCGGTGAGCGGAGAAGCGGCGAGGTTCCCGACGCGGGTGCTGAACCAGTGGACGTACCATGCCAGGCTGTACGCGGCGGCGAAATACGCAGCCGAATCCAAAAACAAAAAGCTGAACCTGGTCCAGCTTGTCTCTTTCGGCTGCGGCGTTGACGCCATCACCACCGACGAGGTGCGGAGCATTCTGGAGGACAGCGGGCGCATCTATACGCAGATCAAAATCGACGAGATCACGAACCCCGGCGCGGTAAAGATACGGCTGAGAAGCCTGTTCGCGGCGGCTGGCATCAAGGCGGCGGAAGCCGGAGATATACAGAAAGAAAGGGCGGAGCGAAGTGCCTGACAGTATCGCGAGAGTCGAGTTCACCAAAAGCATGAGAAAAGAATACACGGTATTGGCGCCGCAGATGCTGCCGATACACTTCGCGCTGTTCGAGAAAATTTTCAGGCAGGCGGGCTGTAGCTTCGCGGTTTTGCAAAACGAGGGCCGCGCCGTCGCGGACACCGGACTGAAATACGTGCACAACGACATGTGCTACCCGGCGCTTTTGGTCATCGGGCAGTTTATCGACGCGCTGAACAGCGGGAAGTACGACACAAACAAGACGGCGCTGATCATCACGCAGACAGGCGGCGGGTGCCGCGCGTCGAACTACATACACCTGCTGAGAAAGGCGCTTGTCAAGGCGGGGTACGGGCATGTCCCGGTCATTTCGCTGAACCCGTCCGGCCTTGAAAAAAACAGCGGATTTTCGCTGTCTCTGCCGCTGATACGCAGGCTCATCGCGGCTTTGGCTTACGGCGACCTGCTGATGCTGCTGCACAACCAGATAAAGCCATATGAAATAAACCGGGGCGAAAGTCAAAAAACGGTAGATGGCTGGATCGACAGACTGATATCGCTTTTTGACAAAGGCAAGGGGCTTTCGGGAAAAGAGGTCAGAAAAAACGGCGGCAAGATCGTGAAAGATTTTGCGGAGATCCCTGTCAACAGGACGGAAAAGACGAAGGTCGGCATCGTCGGCGAGATTTACGTAAAATATTCTCCGCTGGCTAATAATCGCCTGGAGGACTTTCTGTTTGAGCAGGGCTGCGAGGTCATGGTGCCGGGACTGATGAGCTTTATGCTGTTTAAGGCGGACAACCGGCTCGAGGACATAAGGCTGTACGGCGGCAGCGCGGCCAAACGGATCGCGGTGAAGATACTGATGAAGTATCTGGCCAAGTTCGAGTCGCATGTGCTCACGGCGGCGGGAAAGCACGGAATTTTCACCGTGCCCGCGCCATACAGCCGAATCAAAGAGTTGGCAGGCGGCGTCATAGGCAGCGGCTGCAAGATGGGCGAGGGCTGGCTGCTGACCGCCGAGATGATGGAGCTTATCGAGAGCGGCTACGGCAACATCTTATGCGCACAGCCCTTTGGCTGCCTGCCGAACCACATCGTCGGCAAGGGCATGATACGGCAGCTGCGGAATATTTATCCTGAGTCAAACATCGTGCCGATTGACTATGACCCGGGCGCGACGAAAGTCAATCAGGAGAATCGGATCAAGCTTATGCTGGCGGTTGCACGGGAGGGGCAGAGCCGCGCGACGCGAGTGATATAGTATACTTTTAATTACTTCTTGTGCAACAGCAAAAGATCGCGGTTGAGCAATCCACTCAGCCGCGATTTTTCTGTTTTGTTTATGATGAACTCTCGTTATAATGCCGCGACCTTTAAGGCGGGTATTATAATCAAAATTTATTTTGATACCCCGACGCTCTGCGGCGGGTGAGAGTTCATTTGCAGCCGCATTTATCGAACGACGGATTGAACGCGTAGAAATTCTTGCTGTCAAGTTTCTCGCAGGCCAAACGCAGGCCTTCGCCGAAACGCTGAAAATGTACGATTTCCCTTGCTCGCAAAAATTTTATCGGCTCACGGACGTCGGGGTCGTCGACGAGACGCAGGATATTGTCGTAGACTACACGGGCTTTTTGCTCCGCGGCAAGATTTTCAACAAGATCCGCGATCAGGTCGCCTTTGCTCTGCATACTCGATGCCGTCCACGGCGTCCCGCCTGCCGCCTGCGGATATATCCCCGCCGTGTGGTCAACGAAATACGCGTCGAAGCCGCAACGCTTGACGTCCTCCACAGACATATTTGTCGTAAGCTGATACACAATCGCGCCGATCATTTCAAGATGGCCGAGTTCTTTCGTACATATAAGTTATCAATAATAATTCATCGAATTTTTCTGCCACCCATCCCCGCAGAACGTTGTTATATGACGCTCTGCGGGGGGCGCTGTTTTTATCTATACTTTTGCTTTAACTTGTCTTACCAGTACCAAAAATAATCATTCGGGTCCAAAGAATTCTGCTTCGGATATCTCCGAAACGTCGTTAGCGTTGACCAAACCGTCGCCGTTCACATCACCGAAGATAACAAGCTTATACACCTCTTCGAAAGTCGAATCGTAGTTACTGTAAAGTTTTACAGTCGCGCCTGTTCCTAACGTACCTTGCTGTACGACAAACGACCTGGGACCTTCAACGTCAAGGAAAATGGTCCGAAGTTCGGACTCCGTTACCACCAGCTTAAGGCCGTAGATAAACTTCCTGTCATGGTCGATGATTGTCGTCGAGTTTGCCATCGGGATCAATTCGGGAATAGGCGGCATTCCTGTCCGCTGGTCTATCGTTGTTAATCCGGCAACGACATCAGTTATTATCGTAAGATCGTCTGTGTCGATAACACCGTCTTTATTCAGGTCGGCGGCGAAGAAATACGGGGTAGTGTTGTCGGCAAGCCGCTGATGGAACGTATTGCTGTTATTTGGATTAGAAATAAAACTATGCTTGGGATTGGAATATTCTGCTTGCCGTGGTGGGTGGCGTAAACACTGCCGTTCCTGCAATATTTAATGAGTCCAAAAAGAAACAAGCATTATGCTGATTAAGTTTTTCTTCCGTATTAACGATAAATTTCGTCTAAAAATTACAGTTAAACCTATGGCTTTTTAAGCGTAAAACCCTTTTGTATTAAGAACTTTATACTTATTTCTTATCTTCAAAAAAATTTTTTCACAATAGGATTGACCTTCGAGTCCTGCAATTAATATAATTGTAAGTAGGAGTGGACAAATCTTCCAACGTGTTAAGTTTTCTCCACTACCAAAGTCTGTTGTTACAAAAAAATTAGGGATGGGGTGATACTTCTTATTTCGTTCAAAACAAAAAACCATTAGGGGAGGTGTTTTTATAACAATTATCAAGGTCAGATCATTAGTTTTTCCGCATACTTTGTAAACCAAAAAGACTTAACAACAAAGAAAAAGGAGAATTATTATAAAAAAGATTTTGAAAAAAGCATTATCAATCTTATTGGTTTCCGTATTTATCATTCAGATTCTGCCTCTAAATATTATTGCTGTTGAAATAAACGACAAAAAGACCTCACCCAATATCACAGGCGAAGTCGAGGAACTCCGCGAGGAATTCGTTAAGCACTTTAAATTTGACGACGGCAGCTACACCGCGGTGGTGTACAACGAACCGGTTCACTACGAGGACGGCGGCGAGTGGAAAGAGGTCGACAACACGCTAACTCTTTCAAAGACCAAGCTCAGCGCGTCCGGCAAAAAGACCTACGTCAACAAAGCAAGCGCCATGCCGGTCAGCATTCCGCAAAACCTTGCCGACGGGCAGAAGATCACGCTTTCA